>ENA-OQAS01000289-OQAS01000289.1-human-gut-metagenome-genome-assembly--contig:-NODE-289-length-26738-cov-2.692796_pt1 | contig 26738 bp, 32 predicted proteins | sample MGYA00242733_ERZ504523 | MGnify/ENA primary metagenome ERZ504523 (study PRJEB26092, sample SAMD00036239) | human gut metagenome | host: Homo sapiens | study: EMG produced TPA metagenomics assembly of...
CTTTAATAGTATCGATCAATGCTTAGCACCTTCCAGTGCGCTGAGAACATGCGTGCGCTTGAGGGCGCTCAGCACCAGAACCGAAATCGCCGCACCTACCGCAGTGGACACGAGGAAGGACGGCACAAAGGTGAACAGAGCTGCCTTGGTATTGCCCATCACGAATGCGGCAATCGGGTAGGAAGCCAGACCGCCGAGAATGCCGGTGCCGAATACCTCACCAACGTAAGCGACCGGCAGCTTCGGGCAGGCCTTGTAGGCCAGACCGCACAGCAGCGCACCAATCATCGAGCCGGGGAATGCCAGCAGACTTCCCAAGCCGAGCACATTGCGAATCAGTGCTGCTGCAAAGCCCATGCCGAGCGCGTACCACGGGCCCAGCAGAACGGCGCCGAGCACATTTACCATATGCTGCACCGGCGAGCACTTTGCGCCAAGCACCGGTATGGAAAACAGGCTGCCAACGACTGCAACTGCGACGAGAACGCCTGCAATGGTCAGTTTACGGATAGAATTCTTTTTCATTGTCTTTCACTCCTCCGAAAAAATACGGCAAAAATGATTAAGCGGACCGCAGCCATGCCCCAGACCGGGTGCATGACGGATAGCGTCGGTGACGTACTCTTTAGACAGCTTTACCGCCTCGGGCACGCTGTGGCCAAGCGCCAGATTGGATGCGATCGCAGAGGACAGTGTGCAGCCCGTGCCGTGCGTGCTGGTGGTGTTGATCTGCTCAATCTCAATGCGGTGACAGGTCTCGCCGTCAAATAGTACATCCACCGCACCTGCGATGTTCTTGCCACCCTTGACGAGCACGTTCCTGCAGCCCTTGGCATAGATGCGGCGTGCTGCCTCCTCCATGTCCTCGGGCGTGCGGATTCATCATCTGCCAGATACTGCGCCTCCGGTACGTTCGGAGTCAGCACCTCAGCAAACGGCAGCACGGTCTCAATAAGTGTGCGACAGACGCCGGATCCATCAGTGGATCACCGTTTTTGGCGAACATCACCGGATCAATCACGATGTGCGCGGCTTGTACTGTGCCAGCTTGCCGGCTACCGCCTTCATGCACTCCGGCGAGGACAGCATGCCGATTTTAACCGCATCCGGCACGATGTCTTCAAACACCGCGTCAATCTGCTCCTCGATCATCCGGGGACTGATGTCCTGAATGTCGATCACGCGTGCGGTGTTTTCCGCTACGACTGATACGATAACGCTCATGCCGAACACGCCGTGTGCCGCCATGGTTTTCAGATCGGCCTGTACACCTGCACCACCGGAGCAGTCCGAACCGGCAATGGTAAGCACTGTTTTCATTCCTGTTCCCTCCAATTTTATCATCGCTGCCGGGAAATAAAAAACGACCTCGTTTTCACCCTGCGGCAAAACCGAAGCACTCAATCCCAGCAATGCGACAGCTTCCCTACAATGGCATTAACCAACAGGTTCAAAAGGTTGGGTTTCTCGCCCTCTCAGCCGCTCATCACAGCACCCTTGCTTGTCTTTTATATAATATCAGTATAAGCCGTGTAAAATGCATTTGTCAAGTATAGAATCTTGCTGTATCTGATACGCCGTTAAAAAATAAACAAATTTTTATTTATCAATACTGCCGGATTTGCAGGTGTTGCCCAAATTGCATTTTTCGTCTCCTGTCCGGTTGACAAACGGCAAAAAGAGGTCTATTATACGAATTGTTCAGCAGCCAAATGCTTTGAACAGGACATGACGTATCCGTATCACCGCTCACAGAAAGCCGTCGGTCGTGCAAGACGGCAGCAAGGCACGGGTTCGCTATCCCCTGCGAGCAGCTTCGATCAAAGGCAATGCCGAGTAGTCGAGGCCGGATATCCACCGTTAACAGGAAAAGCCTCCGGAAGAATGCGGTACCGGGCGGCAATGAGAGGTCGGCAGCGTACTGTCGGCAAGCAAAGTGGTAACGCGGAAGTAATGTAATTTACCTTTCGTCTTTGTACGATATCGTTAAGATATGTGCAGAGGCGAAGGTTTTTTGCATTATGGAATTAGTTATTTTTAATTTCCGTTTTTCTGCGTTCATTGTATTTGGCTAGTGAAATAGGCTGGGAATATTTATTTGCTCAGCTAATATTATATATAGGAGAGTGACATTATGAACACTTTAGTAATCGTTTTAATCGCGGCTGTTATATTATTTGGTGCCTATATGGTATATGGCCGTTGGTTAGCAAACAAGTGGGGTATAGACCTAAGGCAGAAACACCTGCCGTAAAGTACAATGATGGAAAAGATTATGTTCCAACCAAAGGATGGACTGTATTTAGTCATCAGTTCTCATCAATCGCTGGTGCAGGTCCTGTAACAGGTGCTATTCAGGCAGCAGCATTTGGATGGTTACCAGTATTACTCTGGATTCTTATCGGTGGTGTATTCTTTGGTGCTGTAACAGACTTCGGTGCTTTATATGCCTCAGTTAAGAACGAAGGTAAGTCAATGGGTATGATCATTGAGAAATATATCGGTAAGTTTGGACGTAAGATTTTCTTACTTTTCTGCTGGTTATTTACACTTATCGTTATTGCAGCATTTGCTGATATGGTTGCAGGTACATTTAATGCATATACAGTAGTTGATGGAGCATCACAGTTAGCACCAGCAGCTTCAACTAATGGTTCTGCTGGTACAGTATCAATTATGTTTATGGTATTCGCAGTAGTATTTGGTCTTATCCAGAAGAAGTTTAATCTTTCAGGCTGGAAAGAAGCAGTAGTTGGTATTGCATTTATTGTTGCTTCATTTGTAATTGGTAACTTCTGTCCAATTATCTTAGGTAAGAATGCATGGAGCTATATCACATTCGTATATATCTTCTTTGCAGCAGTTATGCCAATGTGGCTTATGAAGCAGCCAAGAGATTATATGACAACATTTATGTTTATCGCTATGATAGTTGGAGCAGCACTTGGTCTTGTAGTTGCCCATCCATCTATGAACCTTCCTGTATACACAGGATTTAACAATGCAAAGCTTGGAACAATGTTCCCTATCCTTTTTGTAACAGTTGCCTGTGGTGCTGTTTCAGGTTTCCACAGCCTTGTTTCATCTGGTACATCTTCTAAGACAGTAGAGAATGAGAAGGATATGCTTAAGGTTGGTTATGGTGCTATGGTACTTGAAAGCTTACTTGCAGTTCTTGCTCTTTGTGTAGCAGGTGCAGCCGCAGCCGCTGATGGTACAGCAGCAACAGGTACTCCATTCCAGATATTCAGCCGTGGTGTAGCTGGTTTCTTTGAAATGTTTGGTGTTCCAGTACATTTCGCAACAGTATTTATGACAATGTGTGTATCAGCACTTGCCCTTACATCACTTGATGCAGTTGCACGTATCGGACGTATGAGCTTCCAGGAGCTTTTCAGCGTAGATGATATGGAACATGCAGAAGGCTGGAGAAAGTTACTTTGCAATACATATTTCTCAACAATCGTAACACTTCTTTGTGGTTTCGTACTTACAAAGATTGGATATGCTAACATCTGGCCATTATTTGGTTCAGCTAACCAGTTATTAAGTGCACTTGTTCTTATAACACTCTGCGTATTCTTAAAGGTTACAGGACGCAGCAACAAGATGCTCTTCCCACCTCTTATCATTATGCTTTGTGTAACATTTACAGCACTTGTACAGAGACTTATCGCTATGGTTAAGGCTATCCAGAACGCAGCATCAGTTACAATCCCAGCAGGTACTACTACATGGGGTAAGGTGTTCATAGCAAATGGACTTCAGCTTATAATAGCAATTCTTCTTATCGTACTTGGTCTTATCATTGTAGTTAACTCAGCTAAGAGCTATGCAAAGAGTGAGAAGAACTCAGAGAAGGCTGCTTAAGCAGTTGATGTGTTATAATGTAGATGTATTGGAAGTGATAGATTTTAACTTCTGATTAATACATTATAATATAGAAGAAATAATTTAATTTAAAGAAAATTACTATAATTATAGAAGTGTTATAAATGAATATTATAGTTGAAATTTAATTAAAAATAGCTGGTATCTTATATAAGATGTGACAGTTTACAAAGTCAGGTTACAGATTGGACGATGTGGATAGTTACATTTATAAGATATCAGCTATTTTAAATTTATTTAATGATACCAAGGTTAAAAGGTCTAATATGAGCATAGTTCATAGTTCTTACAGTCATTTTATAATTTGTAAAATTTGATATTTGGTGTTAATATAGAATTCGGGTGCTGCCATAACGGTAGGCGGTTTAGTCTTGAACCTCTTCAGAAGGGAGGTGATAGACATGGTTACATATTCAGATTTATTTAACTATACTTTAGTTATTTGTGCGATAGTTTCTATATGCATTTCTGTGTATAAATCAAAAAAATAACCGCCCCAGTCTGGTCAACTAAGCGGTTATTTTTAATCATTATTGAAAAGACTAAGCCGTCTATCGGTAGCATCTTTTATAATATTATATTACTCTATTTCTATTTTTATGTCAAATTATTACGTTAAATTCCCAGAATTAGAATTTCTTTTTATCTGTGTCGGTGTGATACCATAATGCTTCTTAAGCAGTGCACTAAGGTAGCTTGCATTAGATATGCCGACTTTGTTTGCAACCTCACTTATAGATATTTCCCCGATTTCTAAAAGAATCTTTGCGTGTTGTAATCGGACCGCTGTTATATATTCAGTATATGATGAACCAGTTACAGCTTTGAAAAGTCTTGAAAAATGTGATGGAGAAAGACAGGCAAAGTCTGCCACATTCTGCAGGCTGGCACCATATTCAAGATTATTTTCAGCATATATCATAGCCTTCTGAATTCTGTCATCGAATCTTTTAAGGTATAAAGTATTGTTATCTGAGTCACTTGAAATGTGATGCTCATATACATAGAAGAATAGTTTATAAAACATTCCCTGAAGAAGCAGTTGTGAGTGGTCAGAATTTCGTTCGTATTCGTATAACATTTCATCACACATTTTTTGTATTTCATCCTGTGAAGCTTTGGTAAAATGTAGATAATTGCGACAAAGAATATCTAATTGAGTATGTCCGATTATTTCAATAATAGGTTCAAATACTTTTGTACGAACTTTTATTACATATCTGTCATAAGGAACATCCGATATAGGACAGTTCCTGTGATAAACCTCAGGCTTGGCAATCCCAAAATCGCCGGCGTGGCATACACGTATGTTATCAGTTGCAATCCATCTTCGATCACCTGATACCATATAACCGATGGTGTAGTGGTCATGTGCTGCCTGCATTGCTGGCATTGCGTAGCTTGCTTCTTTTATTTTGTGGTCTATATAAATATTTTCTCCGGGTTTAAGTGGAAGAGGCATAGTAATCTCCATTCTTGAGTGGTTTAACCAAGTTATAATTTACATAGCATAATTTTATAAATTATACTTTATAAAAGCAATAATATTTAATGAAAATAATAAAATTTTGTGCAAGAATAAGTTATAGTTAAATCATAATAAGAGGTGGATAACATATGAATCAGAAGTTTAATCTTAAAGCGAATAATTTTATAAAAAATATGCTCAGGTATTCGTATCTGATAATTATAGCACTGCTTCTTAATGCTGTTGTGAATGAGATAATTGTGAGTGCCAATAAGATAATAAGTGTCAACATAGATTATATGCTGTCAGGCGAAGCTGTTGATATTAACAGTATTATTGTGAAGTTTACATATCTGACATTATCAGGCTTTGTACTTTCATTTGCTGGAAGCAGGCTTTCGCTTAAATATGCGGTAAGGGTTATTAATTCATACAGAAAACAGATAAGCAGCAAGTTATACCGGATAGATTATTCATATTATGATAATGCAGGTACAGCAACAATAATTAATAAGGTGAATTCTGATATAGCAGAAGCGGAAAACTTTTTGACAGAGCATTTTGCAACAATTATAACAAATATTACGGCAGCACTTATATATGCCAATTATGTGCGAAGGATAAATGTAGTGCTTTTTGTTGCAGTTGTTGTGAGTTATCCACTTGTAATATGGCTGTCAAATATTCTTGTGAAGAAAATGCGTGATGTGTCAAAGGTATATCGTTTAAAGGTTGATGCAATGCTTGGGATTGACCATGAAGCTATAATGGGGTATCAGATAATAAAAGCCTTTGGATTACAGAAGTATTTTGAAAACAGAATGCATAAGGCATCAGAGGAGCTTGTGGAAACAGAGCAGATAAGAACAGGTATAAGCAATACAGCGATAGTTATAAGAAGACTCATACAATGGATTCCTTCTATATTATGTGCATTTTTAAGCGTATGGCTTGTAAGAAATGGACAGCTTACAGTTGGAGAACTTGTTGGTTTTGTCGTTATTCTGGAAAAGTTTGTTGAGTCGATTATAGGAATTCCGTTTGCCATAGTTGATGCAACAGGCTGTATGGTGTGTATAGGAAGACTTGAAGGAATACTTTCGGCTAAAGATGAGCATTTTGGGGACAAGACTTACAAGGCAACGAATATAGCTAATAGCGTATCTGATAAGAGCATCTTAGATGTAGATTACGTTATAGAATTTGACAATATAAAGTTTGCATATAAAGAGGGCGAAAATGTTCTTAATGATGTCAGCTTTAAGATTAAAAATGGCGAAAATATAGCAATAGTCGGAAGCTCAGGTGGTGGAAAGACTACTATTTTCAGACTGTTATGCGGCTTATATCATGCCAGTGCCGGAACATATAAGCTGTACGGAATGGATATTAATGAATGGAATATTGAAAGCGCAAGAGAGAATATGGCGCTTGTTTCACAGGATATATTTTTATTTCCAGGAACTATTGAGGAAAATATCAGGTATGGAAATACTAATGCAACTCACGATGAAGTTGTTAATGCATGTAAGGATGCAAGAATTCACGACTTTATAGAAGGACTTGCTGACGGATATGAAACTGTGATAAGTGAGGGTGGAAGCCAGCTTTCAGGTGGTCAGAGACAGCGTATTGCTATAGCAAGGGCAATATTAAAAAACACGCCAATTCTGTTGTTAGATGAGCCTACATCTGCTATTGATGAGGGAACAGAGCAGCTTATACAGGATGCTCTTGACAGGTTATGCAAAGGAAAAACAAGTATAACGATTGCACACAGATTGTCTACAATAAAAGATGCCGACAGGATAATTGTACTTCAGCATGGAAGGATAGTTGAAACTGGAACTCATAAACAGTTGCTTGATATAGGAGGGGTATATGCAGAAATGTACGCAGAAGGATAATAATAAGAAGAATTCCGGAATATGGCAGTTATTCTTACGGACTATGAGAACTATGGGAAAAAGACGTTTTATGTATTATGGTTCAATATTAGGGATGAGTATAACATTTGCAATGTTTTCAGTTATGGAAGCATTTCTTATGAAGATAGTTGTTGACATAGCACAGAAAGGCGAGTGGGACAGGCTTATAAGTTCTGTCGTAATAATAGTCATAACAGGTGTGATAGTGTTGTTAGGATATAGATTTGCCTGCATAAGATATAACGTGGAAGCAAAGCGAATATATGGAAAGCTGTACGAACAGGTGTTAAGTCACGAAATGAAGCTGCCTTGTGAATATTATGAAAATCACCATAGCGGGGAAATGTTATCAAAAGTATCATTTGACCTTGGAAGAATGGGTGATATATTTGGTTCAAGATTCAGAAGAGTTGTTATGCCATTTATAATGGTAGTTGTATTCTTAGTGCCTATGTTTGCACTCAGCTGGCAGCTTACACTTTGTCTTGTGGCTGTAAATACAGTGCTGATAGGAGTTACGATGGTTCTGACTGGACCGCTTAAAAGCTTAAGTAAGAAAATGTCTGAGTCAAACAGCATAATGACAAAGCATATAACAGATCTTATTCAGGGAATTATACAGGTAAGGATGTTTGAGGCAGGCAGAAAGACGGTTGACAGATACAATGAAGAAGCAGATGTGTATGCTGTAAAGTCTGATAAAAGAAATATGTTTTCATCTTTGCTTGAATGTGCTAATACAGGCTTTGACCTTATATGTAATCTTGTTTTTCTGGCGTTAGGCATATTGTTTGTGCAGAAGGGTTACACAACACTTGGTGCTATTGCGGCTATATATACAATGTATGGACGTTTTTCAAGGCAATTTTTGCAGATGGGAAAGTATATTCCTGAGCTTATTGCATATCTGACATATGCACAGAATATATTTGATTTTCTTGACTGAGGAAACAGAGGATAAAAGTGAAAAATTGAATAAATCGGACATTCTAAATCATAAAGATATAAATGAGGATGTTGTAATTAATGAAATAAACAACTTTTGCGGTCATAATACAATTTTAAATAATGCTGATTATTCAGTTAAGATAAGTGATTTAACATTTTCATATATAAAAGATGAAAATAATGCCCCTGTCGTTGTTCTTGATAATTATAATGAAAGAATAAAGTCAGGCGAGTTCGTGGCAGTTACAGGTGCTTCAGGTTCTGGAAAGACAACACTTTCTAAGCTTCTTATGGGATTTTATAAGCCGGACAGTGGAATGATTGAAGTGTGCGGCAATAATCTTGATGATATAAGTCTGGCGGCTGGCAGAAGCTTTTTTGCACTTGTTCCACAGGATGCAATACTTTTTAATATGAGTATAATGGATAATATAAGAATGGGAAGCTTGATGCCACAGAAGCTGAGATTATTGAAGCTGCAAAGATGGCTAATGCTCACCAGTTTATAACAGAATTTACAGATGGTTATGACACAGTTGTTGGGGAAAAGGGGATGTCTGTATCAGGTGGTCAAAGACAGCGTATAGCCATAGCAGGGCAATCCTTAAAAATGCATCCTATAATGCTTATGGATGAGGCAACCTCTGCACTTGATAATGAGTCGGAGCGTGCTGTAAACGAAACATTACAGAACTTAAAGGTAGAATGACAATTATAATGATTGCGCACAGGACATCAACAATACAGATGGCAGACAGGGTTATAGGCTTGTAGATACCTTAATTTAAAGTATAGATTATTTGCTTTATAGAAATGCTTTGATATAATAATACATTATTAGTAATATAGCATATTATTGATATTGATATATTTTGTGATAATTAGAATATATTGATGAGATATATTTAATTTATAGGAAAGGGGCAGGATATGTTAAATATATATTATGGAGATATGGAAGAAGCTGTATATAATACAGCAGTATATTTTAAAAAATACATATGAGGATAACTGGATAACAGAACCTATAGTCAGGGATATAATAAAAGATGTTGATAAATCAGAAGTTATTGACAGCAATCTTATAGAAAGTCCAGTGTTGGGTAAGATATCACCACTTGCGTTATCTGGTGGAACAAAAACCTTAATATTAATAATAAATGATAAAGAGAAAATATTTAATGCCTCAACCTGTGGTAATAATTGTGCAAAGTGGCTTCTAAAAATATCTGAAAATGAAGATGTAACTATTAATCTGAGGCATTTGATGGATTTCGGAGCTGGAAGGTTTAACATAAAAGTACTTAATACAGAAAAGATAGTTCACAATATGAGCGAATTATTAGATGAGGCTATGGCATATGTCTAGGGGATATATGAAAGGAAAGTATAGAATAATAGTAGAAAATAAGAAAATAAGATATGATTTCGAGGTAAAACGTAATATTACAATAATAAAAGGTGATAGTGCAACCGGTAAGACAACACTGGCAGATATGATATCAGAGTATGAGGAAAATGGAGCTGATAGCGGAATAAGATTAGCATGCGACAGGGAATGTCATATTTTGCAGGGGCGATATTGGAAAGCTTTATTGGCAGAGATGAAGAATAGCATAATTTTTATAGATGAGGGAAATAAGTTCGTATCAAGTGTAGAGTTTGCAGAAGAAGTAAAAAAGTCAGACAATTATTTCGTTATAATAACAAGAGAGACACTTGAAACACTTCCATATAGTGTAGATGAGATATATGGCATAAGAAATTCCGGTAAATATGGAACATTAAAAAATGTATATAACGAAATGTATAAGATATATACAAATGTTAATGTAAATGAAAGCGTTAAAGTGGATTATATTATAACAGAAGACTCCAAGGCAGGATACCAGTTTTTCAAAGAAGTATATTCATCAGAACATTTACAGTGTATATCAGCAGATGGAAAATCGAATATATATAAGCATTTGAAAAAAGATAAAAATGTACTTGTAGTTGCAGATGGAGCTGCATTTGGTTCGGAAGTAGAAAAGATTGAATTATATGCCAGACAGAATAATAATTGTTATTTATATCTGCCAGAGTCATTTGAATGGCTGATATTGAAATCAGGTGTTATTAAAAATGCAGATTTGTCAGCAATATTACAAAATACGTGGGATTATGTGGACAGCAGTATGTATATGAGCTGGGAAAGATATTTTACAGCTTTGTTAGTAGAATTAACCAATAATACATATTTACAGTATAGTAAAAATGATTTGAATGATGTCTATATTAAGGGCAGTATAAAGGATAATATAGTAAAGCAGATAAAAATATTAAGTGATATTTGCAAAGTGAAGAAACTAAATAGCAAATGATTGCACACAGGACATCAACAATACAGATGGCAGACAGGGTTATAAGTTTATAATTGACAATAGCAAGGAATAGTGTTATATTACTCCACCCTATCATCTTATTTCATCATCATTAAAATTATAAAAAGAAGATGATTATTGAGTACAAATTATATGAAATGTAACTCAATAAATATATGGGGATGAAAGGATCAGAGTGGTTTTATGACATTTTATCAGGAATTACAGTTAAGTTCTGCAGGCTCTAAACAGCTTATTAAGAACACAAAAGATGCTAAAGAGAAAAGAAAACATATATTAATATATAATTTCAAGGTTTACCTTGTTATGGTATTCTGTGTAGCAGTTGTTACAATATTCAGTAAGCTTCTAGGCAGTGCTAACAGTGTGGTAGGTGTTACAGTACTTCTTGCAGTGCTTGTGTTAAGACAGGCAGATTTTGGAATAAAGACATCACATGGACTTTTGTCAATTATGGGAATATATGCTATATTGATAGCAGGACCAAGGCTTAGTAATATGGTGCCTCCATTTGCAGCATTTCTTATTAATATAGTGTGTATAATGCTTCTTATGATAATGGGATGCCACAATGTAATTATGTATAATCATTCGACATTTGTGCTTGGTTATCTGTTATTACAGGGGTATGACGTTACAGGACAGGACTATGTGTTAAGGGTTATCGGACTTCTTTGTGGTATGGTAATTTGTATGATTATCTTTTATAAGAACCAGAAGAACAGACCATATAAAAGAACATTCCAGGATTTATTCTATGAATTCAATATTAATTCGGCAAGAAACAGATGGTATATCAAGCTTACATTTATAGTATCAAGTGCAATGTTTGTCATGAACTTGCTTAATATTCCAAGAGCTATGTGGATAGGTATAGCGTGCATGTCAGTGTGCCTGCCATTTTCAAAGGATATAGAAGGACGGGCAGGCAAGAGAGGTGCATTTAACATTGTTGGATGTCTGATTTTTTCAATTATGTATATTGTGCTTCCAAAGTCGATGTATCCTTATATCGGTATGATAGGTGGAATAGGTGTCGGATATTCAGCTGGTTATTCGTGGCAGACAGTGTTTAATACATTTGGCGCACTTTCAATAGCGGCGGAATTGTTCGGACTTAAATATGCTGTTTTACTTAGAATAGGTGTAAATGTAGTAGGAGCGGCGTATACATTGTTATGTGACAGGTTGATAGATAAGATATATGCTGCCTGCACAGGCAGGAAAGTCGAAACAGCGTAACATACATAATTCAGATTGAGCTGTAACACATTGTTAATACTGTAGATGAGGTGTTATAATATAAGAATAACATCTCGTCGAAATACTACTTCATAAGATAAGGAGAGAGTACAATGTTATACATAATGAGGCACGGCAGGACTGATTGGAATGAGAGAAATAAACTGCAGGGGAGAACAGATATTCCACTCAATGCAGCTGGAAGAAAGATGGCGGAAGAGGCAGCAGCGGTTTATAAAAATGTGCCGCTTGATGTATGCTATTGTTCTCCATTGGCAAGAGCAAGACAGACGGCAGAGATATTTTTAAAAAACCGCAATATTCCGATTATAACAGATGACAGGCTTGTTGAGATGAGCTTTGGAATATATGAAGGAACAGAACAGTCAGCAAGGGCTTTAGATTGTCCGATTAATATATTATTTAAAGAACCAGAAAAGTATAAGGCAGTTGAAGGTGGGGAAAGCATTGAGAAGTTATTTGAAAGAACAGGTGACTTTCTTAGAAATGTAGTGGAACCACAGCTTGAGGATGGAAAGAATATTGTAATAATCGGACATGGTGCAATGAATTCAGGAATAATATGCCAGGTCAGGGGTTTAAGCACAGAACATTTTTGGGATGCAGGAATTAATCAGTGTGAATTACTGCAATTAAAGTAGTGTGTACACAAGGAGTGAATATACATTTGTACGAAGATGTTAAGAATATAATAAGTGAATTAAGAAGCAGACATACAGGTTATACGGATTTCCCAATGGAACTGAAAAGGCAGGTGTATTCAATTATATGTAAGCAGCTTGCGAGCAAAGATAACACTTATACTCAGACACAGCTTCTTGAATATCTGGGGCTTCCTAAGGACGTCTTTAAGGAGAAGTATTGGAATATGTATTCACCTGATATGAAGCTTAGACAGCAGGTTTACCATAATCTGCATATACCACTTAATTATGCTGAGGTTGAGTGTAATGAGATATACCGTGGAATGCTGCATTATATTATAAGTCAGGCAGACCAGAGGACGGATACATTTTTCGATATGTTCGGCAAAATGGGACTTGTTCCGCTGTTTTGTGCAAATGGATATTCTAACAGAATTGTTCTTTTAGCACGCAGGAATTATCACCAGCTTGTGCAGTTTCAGAATGCATTGAAAAAACCAGTTAAAGTATACAAGCACATCAAAGCATTTACTAAGACAATAGAAGTGATGGGTATCGAGAAGCAGAAGGAAGTGCTGATATCCAAGATTAACCAGTGGCTTGCACTGTTTAGTGTATATCAGGACTGGAGTGCAACAGGTTATGATGAATACACGCTTGCGGCAAGGTATTTTATGTGCAATTGTCTGCGGACTGAATACTGGCTTGATTCTAAGCTTGAGAAGACTTATTCATATAAAGACGGAAAGCTTGTTGTAGACGATATATCTTCATATCTTGATGATACGAAAATGTCCAGAAGCAGGATAAAGCAGTTATGTGGATTAAGCAAAGAGGATTTCTGCAAATTTGCTGATATGTATGTAAAGAAAATACATTTGCATCTTATAGAAGCTGATTATCTTAATATAGAAAGCATCTCCACAAGCATAGTTAAGCAGGGGCTTGATTTTCAATTTGACAGGCAGTTTCTTTATATAGATATGCCAAAATATATAAGGGAATATAAAAGATTTGAGTTTAGCGGTGCTCATATGATGGATATACTTAAGGTTCTTAAGACCTACCGTGGCAACTGGATTATGACTTGGAAGACTTATGTTGAGAACCAGAATGAGAATAGCCCTTATTACAGGCTTTCAAGCAAAGAAGCTGACTATGAGAATGATGTAACACTTGAAGTTATATATAGGGAAATGCTCAATATGCACAATGTTAAACCATTATATGTCTATGTATATCGTGATAAAGACAGAAACAGACCACAGAGCATAGCGTTTATAACGGATATAGATTGCAGTGAGGCAGACGACAGGGCATTTATGGACAAATACGATGTTGGGTTTCGTGATGGCGGACATATAAGGAAAATGACAATGCCTGAATTTATAGACAAATTTATAAGAAATTCCCATTGGAAAATGTTCTGATAGTGAATTTATGCGATGAAGAATTTTTTGAAATTGCAGATACAGTAAAATAGCATATTTTAAAGATTAAAAAAAGCGGCTTGGAAAATCAGGCTGCTTTTTTATTATGCTTCAATTGTCGATAGGAAAGAGAGTTCCTAAAGATAAGATAAAGGCTGTATAGCTGATAATCAATTAAGTACTGTTATAACAGGTAAGAATGGAGATAGTGTGAAAAATAAGATTTTTCACACGCAAGATTGTGCTTCGCACAAAACTTGAGATGCGCTTAGAAGCAGCGCAAGAATGGAGGACATTATGGTAGTTAAATTAAACAATGGAGCAGTAAGAGAGATTAAAAAGGCAGAACCAATAGTTGAAAAAAGATTTACATTTAATGGAGATACACTGCGTATGGTAGCAAAGGCAAATAGCAGCAAAGAAGATATAACAGGTATTCTGTTTAAGTTAAAAGATGGCAGAGATGATGATATATCGGTATTTGCAGTAAATGAAGATGCTGTATTGGTCGGAAATCTTCAGTATAGTGAGGTGCAGAGAATTCTGGATATGCTTCTTACTAAAGGCTATGTAGATATTTCAGTGTATGACTATCAGCCAAAGACTTCTATTATTGCAGATACAGTATTTGATGAGGGAAAGTCCAAGCCTTATTGCCTTGACGGTTTTCAGGCAACAACCAATATGGTTATACCTGGAATAGGTAATAATTTCTGTCTGACAACGGCTGACGTATTCAACACTATGGGTCGTGGCTGTGGACCAGCTGCAGATAATAATACTGAGGAGTTGATAGGCGGAAAGCCATCACATTCAGGAGAATATGATGAGGATATGCAAGATGATTTATCAGATGATGAATGGAAGGATTTCTAAGAAAACGCTCACTAAGATGATAAAGGCATATTATATGTGTGCACAGAATGGCGTTGTATACAAAGGTTACACAGAATGGACAGGCGATAAATTATCATATGTAAGAAATTATATCTTATGTAAATGTGCTGATAGAAGAATTGACAGTAAAAATATTGATGAAGGCTGCGGTACAGATGAACTTGATATTGTGTGGCTGAATGACAGTCTGTTACTAATAGCTGAAAAAGATGCAGTAGTGCAGGGCAGAACGCTTAACAGGGCATTTTACAGACTTCCAGTTAATAATGAAACAGATAAAAAATCAGCAGATGTTAAAAATACAGTTCACAATAAAATAAGTAATAAAGATTTGGAAAGTTTAAAGCCTGAGAGAATATTTGCAGGAAATCTTGTAGTACTAAAGATAGAAAGCACATCAGATGGCAGTAATGAACTTGTAGATATTATAGATGAGGACATAGAATTTATAGAAAGTGTGTTAAGACCAATAGAGCGTATATATGCCGGTGTTGTGTATCTAAAGAAGGAGAAAGATTTAGGACAGAAGAGCGTAGATTAAGGTACGAAGACAGAGTGCAGACAAAGCTTGGAAACAGAGCACGCTCCATTATTAAGGCAGAGTGTTACTGTACAAAAAAGTGAGAACAATCCACATATATAATCATATAGTAGAATTGTTCTCACTCTGTTTTAAAAAATTCATTGAAATCGCACTCAAATATTTTGGTAAGGGCGACAAGCATATCAACTGTAGGGTTGTTGTAGCCATTTTCTACTTTACTGAAAATGCCGGTTGTTACATTGACATTTTCAAGCTGGAGCTTGGCAATAACCTCAGTTGCTTTCAGTCCACGTTCCTTGCGGAGTCTTCTTATATTATTTCCAACAAGTGGATTTAAGTGCTGGTTAATTCGTTCTGACATATAGCTCCAATCCTCAGGTACTAAATATAGGTAAATAATGGTGGATTTATAAAATCCATATATTAATATGGCTGGAAATTTATTAACACACATTAAAAATTGTATCCAATAAGGAAGAAAAAAGTATCCAAAATAGAAGAAAATAGTATCCAAAATGGAAGTTATGTGCTATACTTAGCAAAAAGTACGTATTTTACAGGAGAAAATAAATGGCAATACAGGAAGTTATTAAATATGAAGGTGATAATGACATTCTTATATATAAGCATCCTGCGGAGGATTTTAATACATTATCACAGCTTATTGTACACGAGTCACAGGAAGCAGTTTTTTTTCAGTGATGGACAGGCATTAGATAGTTTCAAGGCTGGACGTACACATTGGAAACTAAGAATATTCCATTAATTCAAAGCTTAGAAATCTTGTTACAGGTGGAGTATCTCCATTTCACACAGAAGTATACTTCATTAATCTTGCAACAATGATGGATATACCTTGGGGAACACCAAGCCAGGTTACAGTAAAAGACCCTAATTATGGCTATAGTTATAGTGCAGGAGCAAGCGGTTCATTTGGGCTTAAGATAATTGATGGACGAAAGCTTCTGATTAATCTTGTTGGAACAGAACAGGAAATGTCTACAGCAAATATCCAGAAATATTTTAAGGATTTGATAGTTACAAGGGTTAAGAATTGTATAGCAGTGGAACTTAGCAGGTACAGCTACAATGAATTTAACCAGCATTTGAATGATATTTCTGAAAATGTTGCTGGGCTTATAAGAGATGATATAGCAGAATATGGAATTCAAATTCTTAATTTTTTCTTATCAGCAGTTAATATTAATGAAGATGATTTAATTGAGTTAAAGAATCTGGATAATAGTATGGCACAGAAGCGTTTTGAAGCTATGGGTAACAGGGATGCGGCTGTTATTGAGGCACAGGGACTTGCTAAATCACGAGAGATACAAGGCTACAACTGGCAGCAGGAACAGCAGTTTAATGTCAGCAAGGCATTTGCAGAAAATGAGGGTTTTGCAGGCAATCCAGCTAATATGATGGCACAGATTCCACTTGCATTTTCAATGGGCGATATGCTTAAAGGAAATATGGAAGCGGCAGTAAATGCCAATAACACAATGCAGAATTTAGCAATGAATATGCAGGGTGGCACAATGGGCGTACAGGGTGATTCAATGAATACGCAGGGGGCTTCGCTGGTGTGCAGTAAATGTAACAGCCCACTGCCACAGGGGGCTAAGTTCTGTATGAATTGTGGTGAGAAGGTCACTCCTAAAGAAGTGTATTGTCAGGAATGTGGAGCAGTTATGCCGGCTAATGCACAGTTTTGTATGAACTGCGGAACAAGGAGAAATGTATGATGAAATATATATTTTGTATTATCGCATTACTGATACAACCGGTATTTAGCTGGTATGTGTATCACAAGCAGGATAAGAAAAAAGCAGCACTAAAGATGCCAATGCTTTATTACAGTGTGCATATATGGTAGTTCAGTTATATGTATTTTTTAAATTCTGTTCAAAGTTTCCAGAAAGATACAGCATTTATTCTTATCTTATACAGGCGGCTATACTGTTAGGATTTGTAATATTTGAGATGATTTTGTGGGGAAGCAATAAGTATATAGAAGATGTAGATAATAAAGAGAAGCAATCTATACAGGATTTTAAAGAATTAATTAAAGATTTGGAAATATGCAGGGTTAATGTACAGGATACAGCCAATAAAGCGAATATAGACAAGCTTTACGAGAGAATGAGATATGAAAATCCGGTGAGTTCTCCAAAGGCTATAGAGGAGAATTTAAGAATTAAAGGGTTGATAGCTGAGTTAGCTGATATTACAGATAATACTTTATTTGAAGCAAAATGTAATGAGATTGTTAAACAGCTTGATATAAGAAAAATAAAGAATACAAAGGAGCAGTAAAGATATGAAGGCGATAAAATGCCCAAATTGCGGAAGTGAACAGGTTAAAGAGTTAACAGAAGAAAAGTATGCTTGTATGGCGTGTGATAATGTGTTTTTAATACATAATCATTCAAAGGAATTCAGAAAGACAGATGAGCATATAAGCAGTATGCATCAAGATTTAAAAGATGATATCAGTAAGCTTATGAATAGCAATAATATAGATCCTGATGCAATAATTGAAAAAGCCGAACAGCATTTAAAGAAAAAAGACTGGGATATAGCCAGTGACCTTTATGATAAAGCAACACAAGAAAATCCTGATAAGTCAAAGGCCTGGTATGGCTTATATAGAGCTCTTACAGGAGATTTTGAAGCTGTTGACAGGTATGCTTTATTCGTATGTGATGGCAATTATTTTGATGATGATGATAAAGAAATGGGAAGTCAGTCATTTTTCTATGGAAATGGTTTTATAAGCAGAGCTTTAGATTGTCCTGATTCCGATAAAACAGGAATAATTGATAATGTAACTGCATTTATTAAGAAATGTGCAGAGTATGGTAAAAAAGATATTGAGGACAGCATAAAGGAATTACTTGAAGGCTTTGAGTCAATGAGAAAAGATTTAGATTCACAGAGAGATATTGTAAAGAAAGAAAAGAAGAAGGACAAGACGAAGGCATTTATTCCAGCTATTATTGTGCTTGCACTTTTAGCAGTATGCGTATGGTATTTCTTTGCATCAGGAGACTGGCTTGGCAAGGTATTAGGCGTTGCTGGTGTTGTACTTGTTTTAAAATTCGGTGGTAAATTCATAGGAAGAAGTTTTAGTAACGCTAAAGCTGAGGGCGTTGAATGGGATAATGCTGCCGAACAGCAATTTGCTCCGATAATCGAGGATATGGAATCACAGGTTCAGGCAGTTATGCGTTATTGCATAGATTTAGATAATTACAATATTGTATTAGATAATCTTAAGAATAAGAATAAGTTTATGGAAGGTTATCTTGAAGGTGAGTTTGATGGTATGAAAGATTATGATCAGGTATCAGACAACTCAGAGAAATTTATATTTGATTTATTAGATGGTAAAATGGAAAGATATAATTACTTACTTGATGCAGTCAAATAAAAATTGATATGTCAGAGTAAAGATTAATCCGTTAGGGCAAAGATTAAAGTGGCAGAGTGAAAATCAATCTGTTAAATTAACACATTAAATTTTTAGATTAACACATAAAAAGTCCAGTATATTTAAGCAGTATAGTCAGAAAGCTGACATTACATCTTAAAATATGCTGGGCTTTTTATGTGCCAGTGATGCACACTTGTATGAAGCTGTAGTTTGTCGCAGTTAATTGTACCCGGAGAGGAAATGTGCATTGCACATTCTTTTTTAAATCAATATTGTAAAAAAACAGCCAAAATTATATAATAAATATAACAAACCAAGCACTAATACTATATTAATAATAATGAATGAAAAGTGCGAAGAAACGAGGACAGAATGAAACGAAATAAATATAAGGATTATTTGTGGTATACAGCTATAGCAGTGTTTGTTATATGTGTACTTGAGGGTATATTCTATTACCATAGTGTGGAAAGTCCATTTCTTAAGGTAATGCTTAATATCCAGAATGCGATTAAGGCATACAAGATTGACCCTGATATTGACCAGGCAGATGCACTTGAATATGTTAAGACTGCGGGTGGTGGAGTGTTCACCATTATCCTTACATATGTGTATTGCATAGCAGTTATTATAGCACCTTTATGTACTGTAGGTGCTTTGGCAATACTTGTCCGCAAGCCGGCAAGCTATGTAAGAAGCCTTTTAAGCCAGCGTGGTAAGAAAAGAATTCTTCTTATAGGTGAGGGAGCATATAAAAAGCAGTTTATTAGCGGACTTGCAAAGGAATGCCGTATAACTACGATAGAGACAGGTGCAATGACCGAAGAAGCTAAGCTTAAATATATGAATAAAGGCGTAAATTACAGACAGAAGTATGATGATATGTCTATTGAAGATATATTGAAGACAATCGATATAACTAAATATGCAGATATTATTCTTTGTGATGACAATGCGATGGAGAATATTGAATATCTTAAGGTTATAGGAAGTATATGCAACAGCTTGCAGAAGCCCTCAGGAGATAATGCTTCATATAAGCAGATATATTTAAGCTGTAGTGATAACTCAATGAGCCAGCTTATTAAGCAGTATTATGACAGACTTGAGGAGAAGAATTTTGACCTTAATATAATAGATGTCAACAGAATGGCAGTTAATAAAATGTTCAAGGAACATCCTGTATATCAGGTTAATACAGGTGATGATTATGATGTTCATCTTGGTATTATAGGCTTTGGTGAGTTCGGACAGAGTACGCTTATACAGGGGATTAATATGGCAGTGTTAACAGCGGAGTCTGATATATGTATAGATGTATTTGATAAGGATATGAAGTCGATAATCGGTTCATTTATGAAGAATTTCAGTGTAGATGCACTTGATGGTTTAAAGCTTGTAGCTGAAGATGTATTTATAGGTGAGAAAGCAGAATATTATGAGTTAAATTTCCCATTTGAGGAGAATAATGACAGATTGGAATAGACGGACATATCAAAATAAGATTTGGGAAACAGATGCTACAACATTACAGTTTAATAAAATATTCAAGAAGTGTAATGCTGATAAGCCTTTTACATATCTTGTAGTTGCTATGGGCGACACACATTCTATGGCTAACACGATTATTGAATTAAAGCAGCTTCTTTATAAGAAGGGCGATAAATGCATTAACATTCCTGTAGTTATAAGAATGAAGGACAGCAACAACATTTCCAAGATATATGATGAGAAGAACTTGTTCACAATTGAACAGAATAGGGATATATTCTCATATGAGTCACTCACAGACCATTATATTGTCGATGAAGCTAAGATGTTTAACCATAGATATAATGTGCTTTATGATGTTATAAATGAATATAAGAAGCAGGGTAAGGTTCTTAACGATGAGTTTATGTTAAAGATAGAAGATGTGTTATCAGAGGAAGCACTTTCGGTTGAGAGCAGTCAGGCAAAGCTTAATGCTGCCTGGCATAAGATGAGCATATTTGACCGTGAATCAAGCATAGCACAGTCGCTTCATCAGGACATTAAGAAATGGCTTGTGTGTGACAAGAAGGCATATACATTTTCTGATAAAGAGGAACTTGAGCGTATAGAGCATAGAAGATGGAATATCTTTATGATTACACACGGCTTTAAATATGAGAAGGCTGACAGGAAAGACTTGTATGCCAGGACACACCCTTGCATATCAAAATGGGAAGTGTTAAAGGTTGAAAAGCCTGATACTTTGGAGTATGATTTTACACCATATTATATATTAAGACATACACAGAATAAGTAATTACTGCTAAATAGCACAATGACTATTGAGATTGAGTAATATATATAATAGAATGAAATATATAAGCATATTGTTATTTACTTATGTGAATATGTCAGGATTGGAGGAAATATTATGTATAAGTTTACTAAAGACTGTATGACAGGAATTGAGTCAATTGATAAAGAACACGAACAGCTTTTTAAAATAATTAATGAAGCACAGGCATTATTAGAGGAACAGGCTGTTGATGTTAAGACAGTAAAGAGCATTGTGGCACATCTTGTTGATTATGCCGCAGAGCATTTTGCACACGAGGAAGCATATATGGAGTCAATTAATGACCCTGAACTTATGCGACAGAAGAAGGAGCATACAGACTTGCTAATAAAGTTAAATCAGTGGACTTTGATAATATGACAGATGAGGAGAGCAGGAAGGAATTAGCTGAGCTTGTAAAGTTCCTTGCTAAGTGGCTTTACCACCATATCCTTGGAAGTGATATTATGATTGGAAAGTTAGAGCCTGTTGTTCATAAGACACAGGATTCTAAGAAAGCTGAAAATGTCAGCACAGCCAAGAAGGGTATGTTTGAATTTACAGATGAATACAAGACAGATATTGATTTTGTAGATGCAGAGCATAAGAAGTTATTTGAGATTATAGAGCGTACATATGAAGTTATTAATGACTATTATTTACACGATAAGTATGACCATATAGTTTCAATAATTAATGAGTTAAAAGATTATACTAAGCTTCATTTTAAAGATGAGGAGGAGTATATGGAAAAGATAGGATACGAGGGACTAGCAGCTCAGAAGCTTGCACACGAGTCATTTGTTGACAGACTTACAGGGATTAATATGGAAGAAGTTGACGATGGACAGCAGGAGTATCTGTTCGAGCTTATTGATTACCTTCTTGAATGGTTAAAGAACCACATATTAAAGATGGATAAGCAGATTCCAGCAAAGTAGATTGAAAGGGCTGTTGCACCAGACATAATTAATACAGTATGAGTTATTTATAAGCTGTTGCTTATTCGCATATTGTGTGAATTGTGGTTTGTGCAGCAGCCGTTTAGTTTTAATTAATATTATGAGAATTGCGAGAGGTGAATATATGCCAAAGACGATTAATTCAGAAGCTCAGCTTACAACTTTTGAAGCGATAAGTATGATTATGGGTAACAGCATTGGTACAGGAATTATAGCTGTTCCATATCTGGCAACAAGAAACAGTATGTTAGATGTTGTATGGATGGTGGGACTTGCTTATGTAGTAAATGTTATTCTTCATCTTATCATAGCAGAACTTTCTTTTAACAATGGAGGTGTACAGCTTGTTAAAAGCTTTGAAGGAGAGCTTTTTAAGGGAAGAATGAAGAAAGTATTCAGCTGGATAATGTTTGTTGTATATGGACTTGCCATAATGATAGGTGTCAGTGGCAATATTAATGGTGGTGCACAGATATTTGTTAATTGGTTTCATATGCCGCTGTGGGTGGCACAGCTTATATATTATCTGATTGCAGGAAGTGTAGTGTTTATTGGAATGAAAGCGGTAGGTATCGCACAGAAATATGCAGTAAGTTTTCTTATGGTTATAGTTGTTATTATGACAGCTGGAACATTTACAAGACCACTAAATGTTTTGTATACAGCACCATTTCATATTAATAACCTGCTTGCTTTATATAGTATGGTTGTATTTGCAACATCAGCTAATCAGGCGGTAATACAGGTTGTTAAGGGACTTGATGGCAACCCACATAAGATAAGAAAGTCAATATTTATAGGTTTTGCGTTATCATCAATACTTGTGCTTATCGTTACGCTTACGGTGCTTCTTGGAACTAAGGGAACACTTGATAAGGAATTAGCATATATGCAGTTAGGTGAGAGCATAGGTTCGTGGGCTATGATACTTGCTGGTATATTCTCACTTTTTGCACTGCTTACAACCTTCTGGTCTAATACACTTGCATTAAGAGATGTAGTTCACGAACAGATAGGAATTGGCAACAGAATAAGCTGGGTTATAGCAACTATTCCATGTATATTATTTGCAATATTCGGTGTGAGCAGCTTTATAGTGCTTACAAGAATTATGAGCGGTGTTGTTGTGCTTGTGAGCATAATGCTTGTACTTACCTATGGAAAGTCTAGAAAGAAGGCTGGCAGCAGTCCGATATGTGGTGTTATAGGCACACTCCCATTCCAGATAATTATGGTAATATCGACTATAATATCAGCTGTCGGGGCACTTATACCATTAAGTTAATGAGCAAGACGGTGGTTAAATGTATAACTGTAATAATTAAGAAAATGAAAGGAACATATATATGTATAATTCTCATAATTTTACTAAGATAGATAATGAAACTTCAATCTTCACATAGATACAGATAAAGATTATAAAATTCTACAACTTACAGACCTTCATCTTGGATTTGGAATATTATCAGGAAAGAAGGATAAGCTTGCACTTAGTGCGGTTACCAAGATTATTAAAAAGAGCAGGCCGGATTTAATTGTTCTTACGGGTGATTCTATATTCCCTTTTTTTCCTAAGTCTGGAACTATGAATAATGGAAGACAGGCAAGAATTCTTACAGCATTTATGGACAGATTTAAAATTCCATATACATTGTGCTTTGGTAACCACGACTGTGAGCTTGGTGCATTTTGTAATAAGGACGAGCTTGCTGATATATTTGCTGAGGGAAAATATTGTATATTCACTAAAGGTAACAGATATATTTACGGAGTGGGGAATTTCTTTATTAATCTTGTTGATGATAATAATAAAGCTGTGCTTCCGCTTGTTATGCTTGACTCTAATATGTATGGTGATGGAGGCTGGTTCTACAGCGGATTTGATTGTATACACAAGGATCAGACTGAATGGTGTATGAATAAGCTAACCAGCCTTAAAAATGAAGATGAGAATATCAAGCAATGGCTTTTTTCCATATGCCTGTCAGGGAATTTAAGGAAGCTTATGAGCGTATGAAGCTTGGTGATAATGATGTAATATATAAGCACGGAAGTGTTGGCGAGAAGAATGACCATTTTGGAATATCCAGGTTTAAGGGGATATTTTTTAACAGTGCAGTTGATAATGGCGTAATAAAATGGATGTTTTGTGGACACGACACTTAAATACATTATCACTTGTGTATAAAGGTATACAGCTTACTTATGGAATGTCGATAGATTACCTTGGATACAAGGGTATTGAGAAGCAGTATACACAAAGAGGCGGAACATTAATTACAAGAAAGAAAGACGGAAGTGTGAGTGTTAAAATGGTTCCTTTAACATCAGTAGTATCAACTAAAGTAAGCGGAGTAAAATAATATAAAGTTGATATGTATTTGTGCTGAAATGTATGTTAATATTAATATATTAATAAATAAACGAAGGAATAATTAAAATAATTAATGAGGAGTTTTATGAGAACAGGATTTGACAATGACAAATATTTAAAAATTCAGTCAGAACACATTAAAGAAAGAATTGGTAAGTTTGGTGACAAGCTTTATCTTGAATTTGGAGGCAAATTATTTGATGATTACCACGCTTCAAGAGTGCTTCCGGGATTTCAGCCAGACAGCAAGCTTCAGATGCTTATGCAGCTATCAGATGTTGCTGAGATAGTAATCGTAATAAGTGCAGCTGATATTGAGAAGAATAAAGTCCGTGGAGATTTGGGTATTACTTATGATGTAGACGTGCTTAGATTAATTGGCGAATTTGAGAAGAAGGTTTATATGTAGGAAGTGTTGTTATCACTAAATTTACAGGACAGAATGCGGCAGTACAGTTCAAGGAAAAGCTTGAAAAGAAGAATATAAAGGTATACCAGCATTATGTTATAGACGGATATCCATCTAATATTCCTATGATTGTAAGTGAAGAAGGTTTTGGAAAGAACGATTACATAGAAACAACAAGACCATTGGTAGTAATTACAGCACCGGGTCCGGGAAGTGGTAAGATGGCTACCTGCCTTTCACAGTTATATCACGAGAATAAGAGAGGAATTAAGGCAGGATATGCTAAATTTGAGACATTTCCAATATGGAATATTCACTTAAGCACCCTGTCAATCTTGCATATGAGGCGGCTACAGCAGACCTTAATGATGTTAATATGATTGACCCATTCCACCTTGAGGCATATGGAAGTACAGCAGTTAATTATAATCGTGATATAGAGATATATCCTGTTCTTAATGCTATATTAGAGGAAATCTACGGTGAGAATACATATTATAAATCACCTACAGATATGGGTGTTAATATGGCGGGCAATTGTATTATTGATGATGAAGCCTGCTGTGAAGCTTCCAAAATGGAGATTATAAGAAGATATTATGATGCAGTCAACAGAGTGGCAAAGGAAGAAGCTTCTGAGAGCGAAGTATATAAGATTGAGCTTTTAATGAAGCAGGCTAAGATTACAACAGATGACAGAAAGGTTACTGTTGCAGCTAAGAAGAGAGCAGAGGAGCTTGGTGTTGCGTGTGCCGCTATCGAACTTAATGATGGTACAGTTATTACATCTAAGACTACGGATTTTCTTGGAGCGTCCTCAGCACTTATACTTAATGCACTTAAGTATCTTGCAGGAATCAAGCACGATGAGAAGCTTATAAAGCCAGAATATATTGAGCCAATCCAGAAGCTTAAAGTTAAATATCTTGGCGGCAGAAACCCAAGACTTCATAGTGACGAGATTCTTATTGCACTTGCGATGACATCTGTAGCTAATGAGAATGCCAAGAAAGCATTAGAACAGATACCTGATCTTAAGGCTGTCAGGTACATACATCTGTAATGTTATCAGAGGCAGATACCAAGACTTTTAACAGATTAGGAGTTAATCTTACAAGTGAACCAGTAAGAAGCAGTTCTAAATTATATTAATAAGGCAGGGCATTGATTATGCAGAAAGCATTTATTAACGGAAAGATTATAGACGGAACTAAAGATATGTCTGTTATGAGCGGCAAATGTATTATAACAGCCAATAGCCAATGATATACCAGTTGTGCCTGGCAATGATGTAGGCTGTCGGCTGTATTACAGGAAATCCGCATATAATTCTAAGTTATATATTAAATATTCTGGCGGCGGCAAGAAGCAGGCTTCCATTACCGGGGAGGTACAAAGGTAAATCTTTGCGAGAGTTCTGCCTGTTGTTGCCGCTTTCTACATAATCATTTTTAGGGGAGTTAATAAGTAACTGTTCTAAGGCAATGTCATCAAGTCCAAGCTTATGAGCCGCCATTGCTATAACAGCAAAATCCCAGCCCCATAATGTAGAATAGTCCCACACATCAATTACCTTCATAAGGGTGTTGCGGTAGATATCTTTATCGACAATATCCTCTGCACCATAGCCGTCAAGCATACCATAGATTTGAAGCATAAGAGGGTGGTCTATAGCTTTATTAGTAAATGTATCAGGGCAGTTACTATGTGCAATGTATACATCGTCATTAATTGGAAGTGGTGCTATATGCATTGCAATATTGTGCCATTGGCTGGCTTCATCAGTAAACCTAATTCATAAGCCCATTTTGCGGCAATCAAAAGACCATATCTGAAATATGCAAGTTCAAAT
>ENA-OQAS01000290-OQAS01000290.1-human-gut-metagenome-genome-assembly--contig:-NODE-290-length-26548-cov-2.539041_pt1 | contig 26548 bp, 38 predicted proteins | sample MGYA00242733_ERZ504523 | MGnify/ENA primary metagenome ERZ504523 (study PRJEB26092, sample SAMD00036239) | human gut metagenome | host: Homo sapiens | study: EMG produced TPA metagenomics assembly of...
GCAATATTTTTATACCAGTCTTCCTCAAGCTTCTTTCCGATATTTCTGCTTTTGTCTGCACACATGAGGGTTCCATCGGCATCTACCAGATACCAGCTTGTGTGCTCAGACGTAAAATAATCATAAAACCGGCGTATATCATCCATTGCGAGTGTCACCAGACTACTCCATACGTTTTCTGGCTTTCCGGAAGATACAAAGCTTTGGATGCAATGATCACATCACTGTAACGGCTCGTCATCGTATACGCTCCATGAGAATACGTATAATGGATACTATCCGGTTCTTTCAGCGCACGCACAACAGGAGCACTTGTTAAAATCTGATCGTTGGAAAGTACAACCGTCTCTGTCCGGGACAGATAATTAACACCGTTCATTCCCACCACGAGAATACTCAGGCGGTCAATATCCGTTGCGTTGGCAGCATTTAAATCCTGCTCCATCTGATAAATATTCTGAAATACCTGCGTATTATCACTCTTTCCTTGGAATCCAGAAATAAACGGAATGCCCAGCTTGAATCAATCGCATCCGTCATTTTCTGTAAACTTGTATGAAAATCATTCAGTTCATTTTCTACCTGGAAAAAAACTTTTTCCTGTGACTGCCCGTATGTCTCCGTAAACACTTTACGCGACATGGATAGTACGACCGTACTCACGATCACGGCAATCAGCTGATTCCAAGCAGCACCATCGCAAGTATTCTTCCCGCCAGACTATTTTTCAATGCTGTCCCTCCTCCATTCCGATGGTGTCTTTCCCGTATATTTTTTGAATACGCGGCAGAAATAACTGTGTCCCGAATAACCAACCAGTGCACTGACCTGTGCTACCGGAACTGTAAGATCCTGCAGGATTTCGCAGGCTTTGTGAATGCGCACACGGTTCAGGTAGTCATTGAAGCCCTCGTTCATCTGCTGGTTAAAATAAGCCGACAGATAGTTATAGCTGAAACCAAACTTCTCCCCAAGATCTTCCAGTTTCAAATCTTCTGTATAATGCTGTTCCATATATGTAAGAATCTGATCCATTCTTGCATCTTCTTTCGTATTCTGTTTTGCAGAAATATCCGCTACTTCCGAAGCGATTCGCGCAACCGTTTGTTCATAAGACAGACGTTCCCCTGCCGCATCCACTTCCCACAGGAAGTGTTCCTGTACCCGTAATTTTTCGTCTTCTTCCAGCTGCAGCATATCCAAAAACACCATAAACATATTTTTGATCTGGTTTTTCATCCGGTAAACATCTGCCTGCTTTCACAAAGCGCACGGTTATATCCGAGCAACTGATCAGCTGCCTGTCGGTATTGTCCTCCGAGCAGCAGACGGTTATAACGGGTAAAATCAAAGCGTTCTATCGTTCCGCCAATGCGGTCTTTTTCATTTTCCATGACAAACAGCTTTTTCCCCGGATAGTAAAAGGACAGATCTGCGCCACGTGCCAGCTCCCGTTGATAAATTTCACGCAGCTGTCCCATACTCTGGCATGGGGTACTGATAATACCGATTGTGTCTTCACACATCAGTCCAATCTCGCCATTTAATTTTCCAGCTTAATCCGAAGCATACTCCGCTGGGACATTTCATAACCAAACAATACACAGATCTGTTCCTTTTTCATCAAAGCAACACAGCTTTGTACTCCGGAAAATTCATTTTTGGCACGCTGTATTTTTTCGCATAGAAGTTCTGCTGTTTCTGCCGCCCGTTCACTCCCATGCGCAATCGTAACCGCATACATGCAGTAATAGGATGCGGCAAATACCTTTTGCAGTTCTTCTCCTGTTTTTGTTTCCCCGAGCAGCAATTCTTTGAGCAGTTCCTCCGCGGTTTCCCCGGTCATTGCATGATCCGGATGCCAGCCGGGAATCCGCGCTGCCGCTTTTTGAAGCACGCCAAGAAGCTCATGCGGTGTGAGGTTGGCTTTAAGATATAATCCACCACCCCCTGCATGAGCGTCTGCTTTACATATTCAAAATTATCGTATCCACTGAGAATGATCATCTGGATGTGCGGATAGCGGTGATGTACCGCCACCGTAAAATCGACACCGTCCATCAGCGGCATTACAACGTCACTGATAACAATCTGTGGCTGAAGCTTTTCGATCTGATCCATGGCATCTTTACCATTTGCAGCTTCCCCGACGATGGTAAATCCCGCTTCTTCCCAATGTATCATATAGCGCAGTCCTTGCCGCATGATAAATTCGTCATCGACAATCAGAACACGGATATTTTCTTCCCCCATAGCAAACATTCCCCCAAAAACGATCTTATCCTCTATCGTGCATTTGCCGGCTCCACGTTGACCGACTTTCCTTTGATCTTTACATTTTTCATGGCTTTTAATACATCTTTTCCATACTCCTGCGGCACCTCGACAAATGTGTAATTATCATACATGTCAATTGCCCCCACAAGTTTGCCCGGAATCTTTGCCTCTCCGGCTACAGCCCCAAGAATATCCCCTGGGCGGATCCGCTGGCTCTTTCCGATGTTAATGAACAGACGTACCATCCCTTCCTCGGCTCCGGTATCTCCTGCTAATGCATCATCAAATTCGTGATCCTCCTTTGATAATTCCACTCCGCCGATTGCCTGTTTTAAAAACGCAGCTGCAATATCCATCGCTGTATAATCAGAGTTGTTCACCTGCTGCTCTATCAGCTCGATCATATCGCGCAGATCTCCGTCCTCGATAATCTGTCCGATGCCGTCAAGAATCTTATCCGCCTTGATCGCTGCCACATCATCCGAAGATGGGATTGGCTGCGCCTTGATCTTTGTCTTGCAATAGCGCTGGATCTCTTTGAGTTTGTATACTTCCTTGCCCTTAACGAAATTAAACGCTTTTCCGGTACGGCCGGCGCGTCCGGTTCTTCCGATCCGGTGCACATAATATTCATTGTCCTGTGGCAGGTCATAGTTGAATACCGCTTCAACATCATCCACATCAATTCCACGCGCTGCGACATCGGTTGCAATCAGGATATCTGTTTTCCCATTTCGGAATTTTTTCATCACTCGGTCACGCTGCACCTGTTTCATATCGCCATGAATTCCCTCTGCTGCATAGCCGCGCCCTGTAATTCCGATGCCAGTTCATCCACCATGCGCTTGGTATTACAAAATACCAGCGAAAGCTTTGGATTATAATAATCCAGCAGGCGCGTCAGCACTTCCATCTTATCATTTCTGCGCACATCATAATAATACTGGTCAATATTTGGAACCGTCAGTTCTTTCTTCGTCACCTTGATTGTAGTCGCATCATGCTGGAATTTTCTTGTGATTTCCAGAATCGGCTTTGGCATAGTTGCCGAAAAAAGTACGGTCTGCCGGTCTTCATCCGGGATATAGGATAAAATTGTTTCTATATCCTCGCGGAATCCCATATTAAGCATCTCATCCGCTTCATCCAGCACAATCGTGTTAATATAATCACAGCGAATGGTTTTGCGGCGCAGATGATCCATCACACGCCCCGGTGTTCCGATGATGATGGTTGCCCCACCTTTTAATGCCTTGATCTGACGGGAAATATCCTGCCCTCCATAAATGGGAAGCACTTTGATCCCATGCATATATTTTGCAAGTTTCCGGATTTCTTCCGCACTCTGGATGGCCAGTTCTCTTGTCGGAGAAAGTACGATTGCCTGCGTTTTTTTATTATTAGGGTCCACTTTCATCAAAAGAGGGATTCCGAAAGAAGCCGTCTTTCCGGTTCCGGTCTGTGCCTGACCAATCACATCTACCCCACTCATCACAACCGGAATCGCCTGTGACTGGATAGGTGTTGCCTCTTCAAATCCCATCTCTTTGATTGCCCGCAGAAGCTGCGGATATAACCCTAATTCTTCAAATTTAACTGTTTCCATTTTCATCCTTTTCTTTTTGCCAGGTTTCGACTGCCATGCCGCTACAATGTGGTTCCCATGGTCACGTCTTCAGTTTCATCAAGCCCCCCTACACAATAATTGTTCCGGCTGAATTTCTTCACCCGGTAAAGCATATTATCTGCTGCATGCAAAAAATCCCAGCTGCGGTTTCCCTTGCGCGGGATTCCCCAACAGACTCCCTGCGAAATCGTCACTACGGGAAGTGCCTTGGAAAACCGGTGCTCCATTTCCAGTGCAAGTACACGTCTGCGCAGCTCTTCTGCAAAGGAAACAGCCTGTTCCCGTGTCACATTCGCATAGATAATGACAAATTCATCCCCTCCATACCGTGCACAGAATCCTTCCGCTTCCTCCACAAGATTACGGATTGTATTTGCGATACTTACCAGACACTGGTCTCCTTCCTGATGTCCGTAATTATCATTATATTCCTTAAAATAATCAATATCGAGTATTTCCATCGCAACCGGAATATCATTCTCCTGCGAATAGGTAAACACTTCTTCCGCATAATCATTCAGACGGAACCGGTTTGCCATACGCGTCAGCGGGTCCTGCTCGGAACGCTCCTGTAATACAAGATTCTTTCGTTCCGCTTTCATCCTGGCTTTGCGCATATTCTCCAGATTTTTGCGCAACGTGATCACACTCGAAAGCATGTTGCGCGTCACTGCTTCGTTCCTCTCAGACAATTCATAGTAAAGCCCGGCAGCCTGCAGATATTCTGCATTCTGATTATGCTTGCGGTAATACTTCATCTTCAGGGACAGAACTTTCAGATGCAGATTAATGATCTTAAAATTCACCACCTGCGGTTCGATTACCTCAATGATACGCCAGAACGATTCATCTGATCCGTTTCCAGCAACACCAGACAACAACGGTAATAATCCGAAAAAAGTCCAGCACCGTCAGATTATCCGGAAGATTCTGATGGATCATCTGAATACTCTCATTCCGCTTCTGTACATCTCCCATCTTGTGATAATAAATTACATCCACGATGCGATAAACAGCCGGTCTGTAAGGGCAGCCTGTTCCCAGCCATCTTTATGCAGATACTCCAGATATGTTTTTGCTTCCTCCAGACGATCCTGCAGAATCAGACATTCTGCCATATTTCCATAAAACACATACATATAAAAATTATACTTTTCATCCTGCTGTCTCGTCTGTAAAACCTGATAAGCTTCTAATAAAGAGTTCTCGGAATCCACATAATGCTCGCACTCCAGATACAATAACCCCATATTGATCAGAATCATAACCTTTTGCATCGGAAGATCATATGTATCACTGTCCTTAAGACCGTTCATATAATAATCAAGTGCAATTGATGGATTTCCTCTGCTCATGGATGCGATTCCCAGATAATTGTAACAACGCACCACAAGTTCCCATTCCTCTGCACGATCCAGATACGTCAGTGCCTCTGTCATCATATGGAAAAAATGCTCTCCGTCATTTAATCCATAATAGATTTCTCCACCATAAAAGCAGCCAAATCCTATCAGCTTTGGATCATCTGTTTCCCGTCCATACGCTATGATATCCCGACAGCATTCCAACACCACGTCCGCATTGGTTTCCCGATTTTCCAGAACTGTATGAATCCACTGTTGTACGGTTGTATTGTACTGGTTAAATTCCATATTTTATCCCTCTTAAGCTGAGATACCTCTTGATTATGTACGGTTTTTTCGCATAAAGCTCCAAAACCGTTTACATTTTATTGTATTAGAAAAAACTATGAATGTCAATCCAGTGTATCCATTGCCATCTGCGGAAGATACTCTTTCGGATCCACAGCTTTTCCGTCTTTCTTTAACTGAAAATATACATTGCTGCCTTCTGTTGTATAATATTTTGTCGGCTCACTGACATATCCCAGCACCTGACCAGCTTCCGGCGTATCCCCTTTTGCAATTCAGTTCCTTCAACTGTCCGTAAACCGCAGCATATCCGTCACCCAGATCCTGTATCACCGTACATCCGGTTTCTTCATTTTCCTGAATATCTGTGATTTTTCCCGTTGCCATTGCAAACACTTTATCATTGACATTGCCACTGATCACCATGGCCGGATTGCAGCATACTGCTCTAACGTTGGAAAATAAATGGTGGAATCCATGCTGTAATCCAGCAGAACATCTCCCTCAATTGGCCAGACCGCAGAACTCTTGTCAAAATGCTGTGTCACGGTGGCTGCTGTCTCTACTGTTTTTTCTTCGTCCTGTTTCTTCTCTTCCTCCTGCTGTGTTTCTTCCTGTTTTATTTTTTCCTGCTCTGCCAGCTTTAACGCCTGTTCTTCCGCTTTTTTCGTTGCATCTTCCACATTTATTTCCGGTTTCACTTCATAGGAAGCCGGTGCCTCCTGCTGGGTCTGTGCCGCAATTTCCTGTTCTGCTTCCCTGCGTTCTTTTCCTTTATCCGTGGCATATACACTGACAAATCCAATCACTCCCGCTACCAGACACGCGACAGTGGCTATATACTGTTGTTTTCTCATTTGGCTTACCTCCATCATCATTTCGTTTTATGGTCTTTGATGATAGTATGGACTGCCCGCGCTGTTTTTATACAGCACTCCTGTGATCATAAATAATATTGGAGAGCTGTGCAAACTGCTCTAAAGAAAGTGCCTCTCCACGAATATTAACCGGTACGCCAAGTTCCTCAATACATGCCTGCAGTTCTTCTTTCGGAAGACCGAATGCACCATAATTGGCAAGCCCGTTTGCCAGTGTTTTCCTGCGCTGATTGAACGATGCCCGGATCACCTGAAACAGCAGTTTTTCACTTTTTACGGTAACCGGCGGTTCACTGTGTCGTGTCAGACGGATCACGGCACTGCCGACTTCGGCTGCGGCATAAAACAGCTTGGCGGAACATTGACTACGATTTCCGGTTTTGCGTAATATTGCACCGCCAGGGAAAGTGCGCCATATTCCTTGCTTCCCGGTCCTTCCTGCATACGATCCGCTACTTCTTTCTGTACCATGATCGTGATACTGTCGATCGGCACATGGCTTTCAAACAATCCCATGATGATCGGAGTCGTAATGTAATACGGAAGATTTGCAACGACCTTGATCGGCTTCCCGTTATTTTTTTCTTCCGCAAGTTTTGAAATATTTACTTTTAAAATATCTTCATTCAATACATCCACATTATTATATTCCGCAAGCGTATCTTTTAGAATCGGAATCAGATTGGTATCTATTTCCACTGCCACTACCGCGCGTGCCGCCTCACAGAGATATTGTGTCATGGTTCCGATTCCCGGACCGATTTCCAGCACAAAATCATCCTTGTGATCTGCGCAGCTTCTAATAATTTCCTCTAAAATTCCTGTATCAATCAAAAATTCTGTCCAAATTTTTTCTGAAAATTAAACTGGTATTTCTGCAATACTGCAATCGTGTTCTTAGGATTTCCTAATGTAGCCATGTTATTCCTCTCTTTCTATAATCGAAAAAGAGCTGCCTCCGTGGTTTAAGAGACAGCTCTTCGTTTCGTTTTATTATGTGATTAGCCCTGAGAGATTGCTCCAGTTGGGCAAACACCAGCACATGTACCACAATCAACACAACTATTTGCATCGATCTCGTACTGAGAAGCACCTGCAGAGATTGCTCCTACAGGACACTCGCCTGCACATGTACCACAGCTAACGCATGAATCAGAAATAACGTATGCCATAATAAAATCCTCCTTATGAATAATGATCATTATTGCCTTATTGGCTTAATGGTATTCTAGTACAAACCCGTCCAAAGCGCAAGCATTTCGGCAAATGTATTTAATTTGATGCATGATCATAAGAAAAAATTTTATCGTTCCAGATTTGCAAACTTCGTGTATTCCGGCAGCCATGCGAGGTTCACCGTACCGATCGGACCATTACGCTGTTTGGCGATAATGATTTCTGAAATTCCTTTCAGTTCAGTATCCTTGTTATAATAATCATCACGATAAATAAACATCACGACATCGGCATCCTGCTCGATCGCTCCTGATTCTCGCAGATCGGAGAGCATCGGACGATGATCCGGTCTCTGCTCGACTGCACGGGAAAGCTGGGACAAAGCAAGCACCGGTACATTCAGTTCACGGGCAAGTGCTTTCAGGGAACGGGAGATGTCTGAAATCTCCTGCTGCCGGCTGTCTGTACTCCTGCCGGACCCAGACATCAACTGCAGATAGTCAATGATGATAAGTTTCAGATCATGCTCCAGCTTATATTTACGACATTTACTGCGCATCTCGGAAATACTGATTCCCGGCGTATCATCAATGATCAGTTCGGAATCCCCTATGATTCCGGCTCCTTCGACGAGTTTCGCCCAGTCAGCATCCGACAGATTACCGGTACGAAGTGCCTGTGCATCTACACGGGATTCCAGGGAGAACAGTCGGTTTACCAGCTGCTCCTTCGACATTTCCAATGAAAATATCGCCGTGCACATGTTTTCATGAAATGCCACATACTGTGCAATGTTTAAAACAAACGCTGTCTTTCCCATAGACGGACGGGCTGCAATCAATACCAGATCCGATGGCTGTAATCCTGCTGTCCGGTAATCCAAATCAATAAACCCTGTCGGTATTCCCGTAACATTTCCGTCCTGCTGTGACGCTTTTCAATCTTTTCCAGTGCGTTCATGACAACCTGACGAATCGGCACATAGTCTCCACCGGTACGGCTTGACAACAATGCAAAAATATCATGTTCGGTCTTATCCAGAACACTTTCGAGCGATTCTTTGCCCGCATAGCACTCATTCTCTATCTCTTCCGTGACCCGGATGAGTTTCCGCTTCATGGAATTTTCTTTTACAATATTACAATAATATTTGACATTCGCGGATGTCGGAACCGCACGCACCAATTCTCCAACGAATTCCAGACTGGAGACTTCCTGTGGTACATCCTTTTCCTTGAGTTTATTCTGCAGTGTAACCAGATCCACCGGCTGTCCGCTGCTGTACAATTCGATCATCGCATCAAAGAGAATTCCATACTGCTTGTGATAAAAATCTTCCTGCAGAAGGATCTCCATGGCTGTGACAATGGCATCCTGATCCATGATCATGAACCAATGACCGACTGCTCGGCTTCCAGACTGTTCGGCATCACCCGCTTGATCAGCGTTTCTTCCAAGCGAACTTCCTCCTATTCCTCAACAACCTGAACACGCAGTGTTGCGGTTACCTTTGGATGAAGCTTCACCGGAATCTCATAAGTTCCAAGAGCCTTGATGGATTCGCCCAACTGCATCTTCTTTTTATCCAGATCCAGCCCTGCCTGCTCTTTTGCAGCCTGTGCAATTTCCTTGGTGGAAACAGACCCGAAAATACGTCCGCCCTCACCGGATTTGATCTTTACAACAACTTCTTTGTTCCGATCTCCTCCGCCAGTTCCTTTGCGTGCTCTAAATTTTCAGCTGCCACTTTGTCTGCATGCTGATTCTGCAATTTGAGGTCATTCAGATTCTTTGTCGTTGCCTCTACTCCAAGTTTCTTCGGCAGAATTGCATTGCGTGCATAACCGTCACTCACATTTACGATTTCGCCCTTTTTCCCAAGAGCTTTCACATCCTGTAATAAAATTACTTTCATTCCTGTATATCTCCTTCTTCAAGCATTTCATCAATGGTCCGCATAATGGCATGTTTTGCCTCGGAAATCGTACATCCCGTCAACTGTGCACCAGCCACATTCAAATGACCGCCGCCACCCATTCGTTCCATGATTAACTGTACATTAATTTCATCAATAGAACGTGAGCTGATGTATATTTTTCCTGCGTACTCTGTCAGCACAAAAGATGCCTTGATTCCTATAATATTGAGCAGCTCATTTGCTGCCTGCGCGCCGACAATCGTTGGACTTTCCACGTCCTCACTCGGACAGACAGAAATTGCAAATGCACCGCGGTATACTTCCGCATGACGCACTGCCTCCGCACGGGCTTTATAGCATGCCATATCATTTCGCAGCATTTTACGCACACGGGTCACTTCTGCCCCGGAGCGTCTGAGATATGCTGCCGCCTCAAATGTACGGACACCTGTTTTGGTCATAAAGTTATTGGTATCAATCAAAATACCTGCATAAATGCAGTCTGCCTCTGCCGGAGAAAGCTTAAATCCTTCCTGGAAATACTGTAAAACTTCTGCTACCATCTCACAGGCAGAAGATGCGTATGGCTCAATATAGGACAGCAGCGGATTTTCAATCACTTCACTGCCCTGACGGTGATGGTCAAATACAACAATTGTATCGGTACGCGTAAGCAGTTCCGGGCATTCCGTATAACTTGGACGGTTCGTGTCCACCACCATAACAAGGGAATTGCGACTTACCTCTTCAATCGCAATCTCACTATTGATAAACATGTCTTCCGGATAGCCTTTTTCCGGAGTAAAACATTCCATAAGCGGCCGGATGGAAGTTGTTGGCTCATTGATCACGATCTGTGCCTTTTTTCCAAGCACACGGGCTGCACAGAAAATTCCAATCCCTGCACCAAGGGAATCGACATCTGTCAGGCTGTGCCCCATGATAATCACGTTCTCACGGCTCTCAATAATTTCATGCAGTGCATGTGCCTTAACCCTCGCTTTTACACGGGTGTTGCGCTCCACCTGTTTTGCCTTGCCTCCAAAATATGCAATGTCCTCACCATTTTTGACAACGACCTGATCCCCACCTCGTCCGAGTGCCAGATCAATTGCCGCACGTGCCTGCTCATAGTTCTCGTTATAAGAAGTCCCCTTGATACCGACACCGATACTCAGCGTAACCGCCATCTCATTGCCAACTTTGACCGTCTTGACATCTTCAAGTACACTGAACCGGTCATCCATAAGCTTCTGTAAATATTTATACTTAAATACTACAAAATACTTGTCTTTTTCGATTTTGCGGACAAGCGCGTCCATCTTTGAGAAATACTGGTTCACTTTTCGATCGACAAGCGCAATCAGAAGCGAACGCTTCACATCCTCGATACTGTCAAGTGCTTCGTCATAGTTATCAATATAAACAAGTGCCGATACCTGCTTCTGATCCAGATTTTCCTGCTTGCAATGCTGCAGTTCGGTCTCATCAAACAGATACAGTGCCGTCAGGAATTCATCGGAATCCTTCACGTCAATTTCCTTGCTCTCCTCCATGATATCGTCAAAATAAATACGATTCAGGGAAATCCGGAAAATGCGCTCCTTTTTTTCAATCGTAATATTCTGTGCATCTTCGTGTTTCTGAAGAAACTCACGGGTAATATTGGAAAAAAAAGGGTTGTAATTGATTTATGATAGTTTCTCCCCACTCCCGTCAGCTCGGAAAAGCGTTCATTCACCCAAAGAATTTTTCCTGTATAGTCCAACAGCGCATATGGAATTTCAAACTCATTCAAAAGTTTTTTCTGTACCGTTGCATACTGTGTGGCAAAATTGATAATCTCATTTGCAAGCCGCGGTCTGGTATTATAATATAATCCCAGTTCCAGTACAAAATAGATAGCAATAAATACCGTCAGCAAAAAGCCTGCCGTCACATCGTAAAAATAAAGCCCCACATCTGCGAGTGTCATCGGGATCGTCAGCCACAATGGCCAGCAGAGATACGATCTCAGTTTCCCTTAAACCGAACCTTTGATTTCATTTACGCTCCTGTTCTTTCCACATCATCGCCCAACTGTGGAATATACCCCCACATCAATAATCTATAGTATAACATTTTCCCTGTGCAAAATAAAGACCTTACTGAGATAACAAAAACTGCCCCATTTTCATGGAGCAGTTTCGTCCAATGCATCACAGATGTATCTGTGTTATCCGTTTTCTTTTGCAATTTCCACAATGGATTTGCTCAGTCCTGCAATCCCCTGAATATCCGATGGGATAATAATCTTGGTTGCCTGACCGTCTGCTGCCTTGGCAAATGCCTCCAGACTCTTAATCTGAAGTACCGCATTATCCGGAGCAGCTTCTTTGAGCATACGCAGACCATCTGCATTGGCCTGCTGGATCTTTAATGTAGCCTCTGCCTGACCTTCGGCTTCCTTGATGGTTGCTTCCTTCTGTGCCTCGGCACGCAGGATTGCAGCCTGTTTTTCAGCCTCTGCATCGAGAATTGCAGACTCCTTATTTCCTTCTGCAACCAGAATTGTAGATTTTTTCTCACCTTCTGCACGCAGAATGGCTTCACGCCGCTCGCGCTCTGCCTTCATCTGTTTCTCCATGGCATCCTGAATTGCCTTTGGCGGAATAATGTTCTTTAACTCCACACGATTTACTTTGATACCCCACGGATCTGTTGCCACATCCAGCGTTGCACGCATCTTGGTGTTGATGGTCTCACGCGATGTCAGTGTCTCATCCAGTTCCAGATCACCAATGATATTACGAAGCGTCGTAGCAGTCAGATTTTCAATTGCCATGATTGGATTTTCCACACCGTATGCATACAGCTTTGGATCCGTGATCTGAAAATATACAACCGTATCAATCTGCATTGTTACGTTATCTTTTGTGATTACCGGCTGTGGTGGGAAATCAACCACCTGTTCCTTCAACAATACCCTTTTTGCAATACGGTCAATAAACGGCACCTTAAAATGCAGCCCTACCGACCATGTGGTAAGATACCCTCCAAGTCTCTCCACAACTACCGCATGCGCCTGTGGAACAATTTTCACACAGTTCACAATAACGACCAATGCAATGATCACTACAATGAGAATTACAACAGGCATAACTTTTTCCTCCTTTACCTATACCTTTTCTACTATAAGTTTGACACCACTGATTGCCAGAATTTTTGCTTCTTCTCCCGGTTCAATGATCTCATTATCATTACGGGTACGCACCGTCCACTCCTGTCCATGAACAACTGCCATCCCGGTCTGATCCATATTACTGACGCGCTCGGAAATCCGTATATTTTCCCCAATCAGGCTATCCGCGTTTGTTCTTTGCATTTTGGCATTTACATATTTACGCGCCCACGGTCTTGTCGCAGCAAGCAAAAGAATGGATACCACTAAGAATACCAGAAACTGCACCACCGGATTTACCCCTGCCATTGCCATAACCAGTGCCGCAAGTGCACCTGCGGCAAACCATATGCATGTTAGTCCGATTGTTGCAAGTTCTCCCAGAACAAACACAATCAAAAGTACTATCCAAAGCAATTCATACGGATCCATCGCTCTTATAATTATCATAGACTCTCCCTCTTTTCTGCCACTTTTTTATTTTAGCGGACGCACAGAATACATACCGGCATTTTCCATCCGGATCACAAATGCTTTTGCAAATCCGGCTGCTTTTGCATAATGCTGAATCTGTGGCTGTTGCACCAGTTTTAAGTCCCATCCGTGCATCTGCACGATTTTTGACACGATGGAAAGTCCAAGTCCGTTTCTCCCATCGCTTACCCGCGCTTTGTCCCCACGCGTAAAAGGATCAAACAAATGCTGCGCCTGTTCCTCTGGAATCAGAATTCCGCTGTCTGCCACCAATACATAAATCCGCTCCAGCTCCCTATAAGCAAACAGTCCGATTCTTGTTCCCTTTGGATTGTGCTGCATGGCATTTGTCAGAAGGTTTGTCACTACACGGGATAACTGAAGTTCATCCGCCCAGACCGGTATCGTTTCCTCCGGAATATCTGCTGTCAGTGTCATTCCGTTTTCTTCCATCTCTGCATACAGCATTGCCGCATTTTCTCTGAGAAGTTCACACAAATCAAGTGTTTTCCCATTTAATGCAAACCCTTCACTATCCAGTTTTACATATTCAAACAGCAAATTGATCAGATTTCCGATCCGAACCGATTTATTCTGGATGGCGTTCAGATATTCCTGCTGTTTTTCCGGTTCCTGTACCATATGATCCGCCAATGCTTTTGCGTAACCGGATACGGTCGTGACCGGTGTCCGAAGATCATGTGCGATATCGGAAAGCATCAGATTCCGCTTGCGGTCAAACTCTCTCTGCTGCTGTTCGCGCTCCTCCTGGATCTGATGAACTCCGCCATCACAATCCGCGCGAACGTTATCGCACCCAAAATATAAGGAAGCAGCATACACACCATTAACAGCAGAAGAACCACAAACAGCAGGATGCTTTCCATCCTTCCATCTCCTGTACGACGACGGAACTCCTTGTCGCCGGAAGTGCATTGCCCAGCCAGTCCTGTAACCTTTCCCCTGTCCACTGCATCATTCCCTGCAGCGGTGATGGCAAAAGCATCCGGACGGCATTTACTATCAGCAATAACAGAACACATATGATAAAAATAAACAGATCCGTCTTTCCAACGGATGACTGCCTCTGGTAATCCGGGAAAAAAACTTCATCACCACAGGCATAACCGCCTGGCTGATCAAAAAACTGATCAGCGACTGTGCAACTGTCACCAGTACAAGGATATAAATAAACCGTTTGATCAAAAATGCCTGTAAATCACGCATTGCTATTTCTCCAGCCGATAGCCCAATCCGCGGATGGTTCGAATATAAGCTGCCGGGTCTTCATCAAGTTTTGCCCTCAGCTTGCTGATGCAGACCATAATATTATTGTCTGCAACCACATAAGTGTCACCCCATCCCTGTTCATAAATCTGTTGTTTGGTAAACACTTTTCCCGGATGCTTCATAAATAACTCCATGATCCGGTACTCTACCGAAGTCAGTTCAATCGGTTCTCCATTTTTTTGAGTACGCAGCCTTCCGGATCCAGTTCCAGATCCCGGACGTCAGTATACCGGATGACAGTTCCGCTGTCCCCAGCGCATAAAACCGACGGATATTTGAATTGACACGTGCTACTGCCTCCAAAGGATTGAACGGTTTTGCCAGATAATCATCTGCCCCGAGATTTAACCCCAGAATCTTCTCGGAATCCGCATCCTTTGCCGAAAGTATCATAACGGGAATATTGCTTGTTTTACGTAATTCCTGCAACACATGGTATCCGTCCATCTCCGGCATCATAATATCCAGCAGACACAGATCCACATGTTCTTTCTTTAGCAGTTCCAGTGCCTGCTTCCCGTTTTCTGCCTCAATAATCTGATAATTTTCATTTTCCAGATACAGCCGGAGAAGCGTTCGTATCTCCGGCTCATCATCTGCAATTAAAATCGTATAATTCATACATTCTCCTGCCGGAAAGGTGAATTCACCGGATCCGCCTGCTGTGTAAATCCGTTTGAACCAGCCGGGTTTGCATAGCACAGTGCCTCATACAGTGCGGCATGTGTTGCATTCACATATGGTGACACATAAAAGACTGCAAGAATTCCAAGTGTCAGTCCGGATAAAATGTACCATCCGATAAAGGACAGATCCAAAACAAATGCTTTCCATTTCTGTCCCTGCATCATACGCTTGCTTTCCGCGAATGCCTGCTCTTTTGTCATCTGTGGGTTATCTGCCAGAAGGTACGGAATCATCATATATTCATATGCCTTTACAATACCCGGAATGATAAAAGCAATGACCATAAACCGTAAACAGATCACGGAAAAACATTGTCTTTGCAACATTCCTGTAATTATTGTCAAATCCATATCCAATGTTCCAATCTGTGCCGGCTCATTTAAGTTGCGGATAAAGAATCTCCTGCATCCGACCTCAAACGGATTTATGATAAATACATCAACCAGAAGTATAAGGACAAAAATCACCAGAAAACAACTATGAATATGCCGATGGCGATCGCTGCTGCGACCATACCGCCCATCACTCCCCTGTTTCCTGCTTTCAGTCCGTCCTTAAAGCCTTCTTCAAGCCCAGCCTCAAAATCACGCAGTGAACCATCATCACTGTCATAACCGCTGTCATAATCATAGGAACTGCCTGCCTGATTCTCCGATCCATGTAAGGAACCGGTTGCACTGCTGAGGTTGCCCGAAGCAGCTCCGCTTCCCCCTGCAATCAGTGTCAGCAACAGGCTGATCAGAATACATTTCCAATAATTTCGTTTAAATGTTGCTTTCGCCCTTCCCTTTAATTGTGCGCGACTCCACATATCAAATTCCTCCATTTCCTTTTTGATGATATCATCATAACACCAAATCCTTATCTTAAAAATCGCTGCACCTTAACGTTACCTTAACAACGTGTATTTAATTTGCCTGTTTCTTCTTCGGCAAAAGAAGGCTCAGCAGAAGGGAAACAATAATCATTGTAGGTCATTGAATTCGCAATTTTTTAACATTTTGATCCCCTCATACATGATTGAACCAAACATCATAACGGTACATCCGCCAAGCACTGCCTGCGGCAGCGAATTAAAAAATGCTCCGAGTGGCGGGAACAAAGAAGCAAGAATTAAAATCAGTGCCCCAATAAAAATCGTAAAACGGTTGATCACCCTTGTCATGGTAACCAGTCCGACATTCTGGCTGAACGATGTCAGTGGCAAGCATCCAAAACATCCGGAAATTGCACTGGAAAATCCATCCACGGCAAGTGAGCCCTGAAGTTCCTCCATTTTAAGGTCACGTCCAAGTGCTCCGGTACACACAGCAGTTGTCGCTCCAGTTGTCTCTGCTGCAGAAACCAGAAAAACAATCGCAATGGTTAAAAAGGCTCCAAGATTAAATACCGGCTTGTGACTGGTAAAAAACACAAGTTTTGGAATGCTGAAAAATCCTACCTGATCAATGGTCTCCTGAATTCCGGAGAAATCCACCATAGGTGCAATCCCTGCAACCGTAAATATAATAGAAAGAATATATCCGAAAATAAGTCCTACCAGAATATTCAGATTCTTATAAACGCCCTTTAACACATATCTTGCCACCAGACACACGATAAGTGTCAGAGCACCTACCAGCAGATGATACCATGCCCCGAACCAGAGCTGCACTGCAGACGATCAGTACGGGTGCCAGATTTGCTACAAACATGGCAAGCACATGTTGAAGGCCAAACGGAATTGCTTTTCTCATGTATAGACAAAGACAGTTTATCATCTTATTGCCCATAGTGTCAAACAGGATTTCCCGGTTGCGGTATAATTATCATCTGTGCTATACTATGAACAATTAGCGTGTGAAAGCGTACAAAAGAGGAGGATTTATTTATGACATCTGCACAAATATGCATCATGATTGCCATTATCGTATACCTTATTGGTATGATCTATATTGGTTTCCGATGTTCCAAGAAAAACAACAGTACTGACGATTTCTATCTGGGTGGCAGAAAACTCGGTCCTTTCGTAACCGCGATGAGTGCCGAAGCTTCCGACATGAGCAGCTGGCTTCTGATGGGACTTCCGGGCGTTGCTTACCTCACCGGAATTTCAGATGCCGGATGGACAGCAATCGGACTGGCTGTTGGTACATACATTAACTGGCTGATCGTTGCCAAACGTATCCGCCGCTATACGCACACCTGCAACAATTCCATTACCATCCCATCGTTCTTCAGCAACCGCTATCGCGATGAAAAAAAAGATGCTGCAGGTCATTGCTGCTATTTTTATTGTTATCTTTTTTATTCCTTATACGGCCTCGGGATTTGCCGCATGCGGAAAACTTTTTTCCAGCTTATTCGGGGTAAATTATCTGACCGCCATGATTATCAGTGCTATCGTAATTGTAGCATACACAACACTTGGCGGATTTCTTGCTGCTTCCACAACGGACTTTATCCAGAGTATCATCATGTCGGTTGCTCTGATTGTAGTTCTGATCTTTGGTGTAGAAACTGCTGGCGGTATCGGTGCCGTTATCCACAACGCCTCCGAGCTTCCGGGCTATCTTTCCATGACACTTTCCTATGATGTAAACACCGGAAAGGCCGCTCCTTACAGTGCCCTGACCATTGTTTCCACTGCCGCATGGGGACTTGGATATTTCGGTATGCCGCATATCCTGCTCCGTTTTATGGCAATCGAGGATGAGAAAAAACTGAAACTGTCCCGCCGCGTTGCAACCATCTGGGTCGTAATCTCCCTGTTCGTTGCCGTCTTTATCGGTGTGATCGGTTATACCATGAGCAAAGTCGGCGCACTGGAGATGCTGACCGGATCGAATTCCGAAACCATTATCGTAAAAATTTCCGCCCTGCTCTCCCAGCACGGTGTGATATTTGCCCTGCTTGCGGGTGTGATTCTCGCCGGCATTTTAGCTTCCACCATGTCCACTTCGGACTCGCAGCTGCTGGCTGCATCTTCTGCGGTTTCTTCCGACATTCTCGGTGCTTTCCGCAAAGATTCTTCCAACAAAAACGGAAGCATGGCAGCCGCAAGAATTACACTCCTTGTAATTTCTGTCGTTGCCGCATTCATTGCCAGAAATCCGGACAGTTCCGTATTTGCCATCGTTTCTTTCGCCTGGGCTGGATTCGGTGCCGCATTCGGACCGGTTGTTCTGTTTTCCCTGTTCTGGAAACGTACCAACAAATGGGGCGCACTTGCCGGTATGGTCTGCGGGGGTTCCATGGTATTTATCTGGAAATACCTGATCCGCCCGCTCGGTGGTATCTGGAACATCTATGAACTGCTTCCTGCATTCCTGATTGCCTGCGCTGCGATCGTAATCGTCAGTCTGCTGACACCAAACCTTCCAAAGAAATCGAAGAGGAATTTGACCGGGTCGCACAGATGAAATAAATCTTTTAACTTTGTATACCAAAAATGTCGGTAGATATCTGACAGATATCTACGACATTTTTAATTCTTATTTTCAATTATGCTTTGATCCTAGCGGCGGATCTTTACAGACTTCACACTGCTGTATGGACTGTAATACTTTGTTCCATCTACCGTAACATAGCTGCGGATCTTGTAATAATAAGTTCCTTTGGTGAGTTTTGCCCTTGTATAAGACTGCATCTCACCATCTTTTGTAGCCGCAATCTTCTTGTATCCATAATCATATGCTCCCTTGGAGCGGTAGATTTCATAGCCGGTAACGGAAGTACCTGGCAGCCATGTGATACGGACTTTGATCCGTGTGCACGCAATCTTGTGATAACCGGTTTCTCCGGCTTAATAATAAAGCTTGTCTTTGCAGATCCCGTATAATTACCGGTTCCCACTACCATAACAGCAGCTTTTCCCGGTGCACCATTGTCACTGTAATTCAGATAGTAATCCGAACCTTCTTTTAAAACAATGTTATTTAATGTAACGGTAACTTCCGGTTTTACGGAAGATCCCGTATATCTTTGTGCTGCAATCTTACTGATCACCGCATTTGCAAGGTTATTGGATGAAACCGTTGTATTTCCGTTCCCATGATTTACGATACGGAAATAAACCGTCCGGCTTCCATAATAATTTCCGATTCCGTTAATTGTAACGGATGCTGTGCCGATATTGCGGTTGTTGCTGTAAGTAAGGTATAATCTCTTCCCTCATACAGATATCCGCCATTCAGCCATACCGATACAGACGGACGGATATCATATCCGGTGTATATCTGGTCAACGATTGTACCAACGGAAGCATTTGGAATATAGTACGAATAGGTATTGCTGCTGTTATTGGTTCCTGTTACCTGAACCGGAATCTGCAGGGGAATTTTACCATCCGGACGGTTCAGTGTCAGTGTTGTAGACCCTGTCGAATTTGCGATCAGTTTTGTTCCGCTGATATAGGCAACCGCAGTATTAGATACATACATATTCAGCCCTGTACAATCGGGCAGTTTGCATTGCCTGGCCAGTGATTCGATACCTTAATGTTTTCATAGCATCCGGATAAATCTTTCGTCTGTCCGACAGACATCTGGATATAGGTTCCAATAGATGACGGAACAACAATCTGGTCAGAAGTAATATTGCTCTCTGCAACCTGAAGATTAGTTACGGTTGTTGTCTGGTTGTTTGGTGCCGTATAGGCAGTTCTAGTTACTGTGTTGGCGAATTCCTCTACCCAGTAGTGATATCCATTGTAATATACATGTCCGATTCCGACAGCTGTAAACTGGCTGTTTAACATATTTCTACGCTGTTCCTGTCCGGAATAATTTGCATTGTCTTCCCGCATTGCGTTGTGAAGTGCAGATGCTGAAGAATAATTCACACCGATATTCTCTGCATAAACTCCCGCATAGACACCGTTTTCACTGTAAGCAGTATAATAATTTGTGCCATTTGGTCTGGTGTGTGAATACGAAAGTGCAATCTCTGCTGCACGTTTCATGGCTACCTGCTCCAGTGCATAGTCGTAAGTAAGCGGCTGCAGATTATTACAATATGTCTTCGTGTAATTGTTTGCATCCCAGTACCATGCATCGGATAAATTTCTGCGCATACTGTTGATCATGCCATAGACATTTCTGGCATCCGTCTGTCCGTATGTAACCTGAATACTTACGTTCCGTGTACCGGTTGTTGCAGCCATCACATTGCCCGCATACCCCAGTGGAAGCAGTGAAACAATCAGGACAAACGCAAGCAGACGCCTGAGTACATTGTGCGTTTTGGTTTTTCTCATAATCTTGATCCCTTCCTTTATTTTAAAATTTTGTTATCCCTATTGTACGCTTTTTAGCGGCTTCCCGCAATGATAATTTCATAAAGTTTGCTTGACAAGCATAACAGAAAAGCTATACTCTAATTAGCAAACAGGTGGGTGCGCAACTCGTTTCTGCGGGCTGTCGTTTTGTCGGGGACACCGTTCGCAATTTCTAGTCTGCCTAAGAGGGAATCTTCGAAACGTTTATTACGCCACTCCCCATTTGTCTTGATATTTACTTTATTTTCAATATGTCACTCTGTGACTGCGCAAATAGAACCGTGGGCATGCTTATTCGAAGCTTCCCTCTAAGGCAGACACAAAATCGCTCAGACGGTGTCCCCGACAAAACGACAGCCCGCAGAAACGAGTTGCGCAATCACCAATCTAATTAGCAGATGGAGAAGGGAGAAATGACTGACTATGACATATCAGGAATTAGTTTCAAAATTAAAAGATACTTATCAGGAGAAAGATGCTTCCAAAATCAGTGAACATCTTGCCATCCAGTTTAACATACAGGGAGAAGCCGAAGGTGCCTGTATCTGGAAATTGCAAACGGACAGCTTCATGTTGAACCATATGAATATTACGACCGTGACATTTTAGTCACAACTTCAGCTGCTGATCTGCTTGCACTCGCGCAGGGCAGCCTTGACATTCTCGAAGCTTACCAGAGTGGGAAAATTTCTGCGGAAGGAAATCTTGCAAAAGCATTGCTGTTAAATGAAATTGTCACCGGTTCATCGAAGCTCCGTCACCAGCGGAATCTGCTCCTGTGGAAACTTCGGCATCAGCGGAATCTGCTCCTGTGGAAACTTCGACATCAGCGGAATCTGCTCCTGTGGAAGCTCCGGCACCAGTTGAATCTGCTCCTGCGGAAGCTTCGGCACCGGAAGAATCCTCTCAGGAAGAAACTCCGGCTGCAGCACCATCCGTCCGGGTACCACGCATGTCCCGGAAAAAAACAGAAAAGACATAAATAATCTGTAAACTTCCTTGTGTTTTTCAGACAGCATGTTATGATAATTCATAACATAAGGTTTTTGATATAGGAAAGGAGTGAAATATATGTCTTTTTTAAACAACTTAGGACAAAAGATCAGTGATGTAAGCCAGACTACCATTAAAAAAACAAAAGATCTGGCAGATACTGCAAAATTAAACTTAAATATCTCCGAGGAAGAACGCAAGATTGATACTGCATACGAACAGATTGGAAAATGGTATGTGGAAAAACATCGCGAAGATGCCGAAGAAGATGCAAAAACCTGGCTGGATGCGATTGCCGTTTCCGAAGCCAGAATTAAGGAATGCCGTGAAAGCATTCACCAGATGAAAGGTGTAGCGATCTGCCCATCCTGCGGTGCAAGCGTGGATGCCGATGCTGCATTCTGCAGTGCCTGTGGACAGAAAATGCCGGAAAAGCCAAAGCCGGAACCGGTTAAGGAAGAGGACGTCGAGGTGATTCCTCCGGAACAGCCGTCTGAGGAACCAGCTTCTGAGACCGTGTCGGAAAATGCTTCCGAAACCCCGACTAAAGCCTCTGCACCAGATGCTTCAACCGAAGCTTAAAAACAGACATGGAAAACAAAAGGAGCTGTCGTGCCACCGATATTCGCTGGTGCGATAGCTCCTTTTCTAATTTTATTAAGACGAGCTGCGCAATCTCTACTGTTTATATAAACGGGTTATAAAACCGGCTGCCATCATGATAGGTAATCACAAGTGCAGCCACGGCAAATCCAAGCACCAGCGCAATACACAGATAATCATTGCGCTGTAACTTCTTCCCATATACCAGGTACGCTTTCTGTGTTTCCCATATCCACGCAGCTCCATTGCGTTACTGATCGTGTCAATACGGCCGATACTTGTAAAAATGAGCGGGAAAATGATAGAGGCTGTACTCTTAATCCGACTCATCAACTTCGCTTTTCCAGACATCTCGATTCCACGCGCTTCCTGCGCATTTTTAATTTTATGGAAATCATCCTGCACATCCGGAATATAGCGCAGTGCAATCGCCACTGCATATCCGATATTGTAACTGATCCCGATGCGGTTTAAGGAAGCCGCAAACTCTGATGGATTGGTGGTCACAACAAAAATAAATACCGCCGGAATAATGGTAAAATATTTTAAAATAATATTCAGCTCGTAAAACAATTGCTCTGCAGTGATCGGATAATGTGCAGAAAGCTGCCAAAGTACATGCTTTGTCCCATAAATTTTTGTTCCCTGATCCGGCGCAAAAATAAAAATTGCAAGCACATTGATCACCAGAAAGAACATAATGAACTTAAAAATAGAACCGACCTGTTTCCACTCTGTTTTTGAAATCTTAAACAGGATCAGACTAAAAACCAGCATCACGGCGAGTACACGGGTATCATAAGTAAGCATGCTTGTGATGGACCATGCCAGAAAATAGATCAGCTTTGTAACCCCGCACAGCTGGTCCATCCAGGTGTCTTTTTTCATAGGTCAATAACTTTGCCATTACCGCACCGCCCTTTCGTAATTGATAAACCTCTGTACGAACTGAGACGGCTCTTCGATTCCACATTTGACTGCCATCTCATAGAGTGACGTCTGCTTTAAATATGCCGGAGCTGTGATCGTTTCATTGGTCAATACTTTTGCCGGCGTATCAATGGTCAGAAGTTTTCCATCTGCCACAACAATCGCACGGTTGGTATATTCCAGCATCAGATGCATATCATGCGTAATCATGATAATGGTCGTCCCCTGTGTCTCGTTGATTTCCTTTAAAAACTCCATAATTTCCGTATAATGATGATAATCCTGACCAGCAGTTGGCTCATCTAAAATCAGGATCTCCGGCTTCATAACAAGAATAGACGCAATGGTCACCCGCTTCTTCTGACCGAAACTCAATGCAGAAACCGGCCAGTTCCGGAACTGGTACAATCCACAGATTTTCAGTGTCTCATGCACACGCTCACGGATTTCTTCCTCTGGAACTCCGCGCACAGTAAGCCCAAGTGCCACTTCCTCATAAATCATAGGCTTAGAAATCATTTGATTCGGATTCTGCATGACAATTCCAATATGCTCCCCACGCTCTTTGACCGAAAGTGGTGAGATATCGTTTCCGTTCAGCTCAATTTTTCCTTTGCTCGGTTCTAAAATCCACAGATCAGATTGGACAGTGTCGTTTTTCCGGCACCGTTTTTCCCGACAATACTGATCATTTCGCCTTTCTTTACATCAAAACTGATATCCGAAAGAATTGCTTTTTCCGGCTGATAAGAAAAATGCAGATGGTCTACTTTAAGTACCTTCTCCTGTGTTTCCTGTTTCTGCGGAATCTGCGTAGTCTCAAACCATTCCCGCACCTGTGTTTTGTATGGTTCAAAATTCATGGTTTCCACATGCTGCGGATGATCCTGTGCAGTGATGGTACATCCGGCATGTTTGAGTGCCGTGACATAGAGCGGTTCCCGGATTCCCTGTTCCTCTAAGATATTTCCAACCAGCAGATCATCCGGTTTCATGTCCGCAACAATGGTTCCGTCTCCGACCACAACAATACGGTCTACATCTTTGTACAGCACATCCTCCAGACGATGCTCAATGATTACGATCGTTTTTCTTGTTCCTTTTGGATTTCTGTCAATTTAACGCGATCGCTTTCTTTCCTGTCGCCGGATCAAGATTGGCGAGTGGCTCGTCAAACAAAAGAATATCCACATCATCAATCATAACGCCCGCCATGGAAACTCTCTGTTTCTGTCCACCGGACATCTCCGATGGTGCATGGGAAAGCAACTCTTTTACTTCTACCGTCTCTGCCACACCGTCCACTTTGCGAAACATTTCTTCCTGTGCCATGCAGTCATTTTCCAGCACAAAAGCAATATCTTCCGCAACCGTCAGACCGATAAACTGCCCGTCCGTATCCTGCAACACGGTTCCAACCATCTTGGAAAGCCCAAAAATCCCAAGTTTTTTCGGATCTTTTCCCTCGATTCTCAGCGTCCCGGTACTATCTCCCTCATACGAAAAAGGGATCAGTCCGTTGATACAATTTGATAATGTCGACTTTCCTGATCCCGATGGTCCAATAATGAGAACCTTCTCTCCGGGATAAATCTTTAAATTGATATCCCGGAGTGTCGGCTCCATCTGTGACCGATATTTAAATGTAAAGTTTCAAATTCAATAATCGGTTCCATACGTTTTTAGTCTTCCTTTGTAAGACTTGATGATTTTGCTCCAATCTTTGTATATCCCAGTCCAAGTAATGAACCAAGTACACCTACAATAATGATATTGGCTACAAATGCACATACTCCCTGTGAGAATACTTTCTTTGCAGGTTCTGCATAAATGAGAATGTCAAGCACCGGTGCAACAACGATCCATGCGACTGCATTCGCAACAACCTGAACCACATTAAAAAGAATGACTTTCTTCTTATTAAATCCACCAGCCTTAATCTCAAAACTCTTTGCAAATAAGCCAACTAAAATCCCAAAAATTGCATCCGGGAATACCCAGCTCCACCATACACCGCCATAAAACAGTGCATCTCCGAGCGCATGTCCCAAAAGACCAATGATTCCTCCAACAACTGGTCCAAACACTGCGGCAAGAAATGCCATCACTGCGGCACGCGGCTGCATGGATGTATTCGGGATAATTCCCAGCGGAATCTGCACTTCTGTCAAAACAATGAACAATGCGGTTCCGATACCGGTTGCTACAACTTCTTTGATTCCAAATTTTTTCATAACAAGTTCCTCCTTTGTTTTTTCAGTACCTTATTATTTATGATAAACGCGCAAATGTCAAGTTTTTCGCCCTTTTTCTTTTCAGCTTCCTTTAACTTTTTGCACCATCTCCGGCAAAGTATTCCTTCACCAGTTTAACAACGACACCGGAAAGCAAAAATACTGCGATCAGGTTTGGAATTGCCATGAGTCCGTTAAAGTTTCCGCAATGCTCCACATCAGACCCAGATCCATCGTGGCTCCTATGATGGCAACCAGCGCATACACTAGCATAAATGGCTTGTTGACACGGGAACCGAACAAGAACTCGATGCAGCGTGTCCCGTATAATCCCCATCCGATAATGGTGGAAAATGCAAAACAGCACATGGCAACCGCAGTAAAAATAGATACCCAGTTTCCGTATGTTGCGGTAAATCCACTGATTGTAAGCTCTGCACCTGCCGCCTGACCGTAACTGACCGGAACCTGGCTGCACAAAATAACAAGCGCGGTAAGCGTACAGATGACAATCGTGTCTACAAACACCTCAAAAATACCGAAAAATCCCTGCTTGACCGGTTTTCTCGTGTCTGCACAGGCATGGGCAATAGATCCCGTACCAAGCCCTGCCTCGTTGGAAAAAATTCCACGGGATACGCCCTTTCATACTCATGAAAAGCTGCCGACCGCGCCGCCGGTCACTGCTGCCGGATGAAATGCCCCTTCTATAATGGAAGCAAATACTGCCGGAACATGACCGATATTAAGAATAATCACTCCCACTGCCAGAACAATATAGATCAATGCCATAAACGGTACCAGCTTTTCTGTCACCCGTCCAATCCGCCTGATACCTCCAAGCAGAATGAGTGCAATCAGAATCGCCAGAATGATCCCAACCACAAGATTAACAGTCGGTACCGCATCTTTTGAAATAACATGGTAATTCATTAATGCCGTATTGATGGCTGTGGTAATCGTATTTACCTGTGTGGCATTCCCTGTTCCGAATACGGTCAGTACGCCAAACGCGGAAAACAGATACGCCAGCCAGTGCCAGTGCTTTTTGAGTCCGTTCTTAATATAATACATCGGACCGCCGACCAGATCGCCATGCACATTCTTTTCACGGAAATGCACCGCAAGCGTCACTTCTGAAAACTTGGTACACATACCGAGAATTGCGGAAATCCACATCCAGAACACGGCTCCCGGACCGCCGATGCAATGGCTCCTGCCACTCCGGCAATATTTCCCGTGCCGACCGTTGCCGCCAGTGCCGTACACACCGCCTGAAACGGTGTCATGGCTCCGTCCGATGCTTCACGCTTCTTAAACATACGCCAAATGTCACTTCATCGCGTATGGGAACTTGCGGATCTGTAAGAACCGGGTCCGGAAACTCAATAC
>ENA-OQAS01000291-OQAS01000291.1-human-gut-metagenome-genome-assembly--contig:-NODE-291-length-26447-cov-6.508511_pt1 | contig 26447 bp, 34 predicted proteins | sample MGYA00242733_ERZ504523 | MGnify/ENA primary metagenome ERZ504523 (study PRJEB26092, sample SAMD00036239) | human gut metagenome | host: Homo sapiens | study: EMG produced TPA metagenomics assembly of...
CGTTTGCCACCTTGCGATGCGCGCGGCTGCAGATGGCCGCCACCGTGGCGCGGGCGATGCCCATTTGCTGGGCGACGGCCTCTTGATTGAGGTCTTCCAGGTCGCATAGGCGTAGGACTTCGAGCTCGTCGACCGTCATCTCGATGGCGTCTCCGCTGGCAAGGCCGTCAGGGGTAAAGCCGCGATATTCGGGGATGATCCCGACGCGGCGCAATTTTTCGCGTCTTCCCGCCATACACTCTCCAAATCTGACATATGTCAACAATAGAATAGCGACCGTACGGATTTGCGCAAGGAATTTCTGGTATATGTCAGAAAAAGGCAAAGGTGTTCCGCTTGTGAATGCGGGCCGTGCTGCCGTGCATTGCGTGTGCCCGTCCAAGTGTCCAATCCGACACTGCATGCCTGGGCTACAATAAAAATCGCTTATAGGCGACTGACAGGAGGGTCAATGAGCAAGGCTGATCAGCAGTTTGTAGCCATGTGCCGCGATATTCTGGACCATGGCACCACCACCGAGGGTCAAAAGGTCCGACCGGTGTGGGAGGATGGCACCCCTGCCTATACCATTAAAAACTTTGGCGTTACGGCACGCTACGACCTGCGTGAGGAGTTTCCCGCGCTCACACTGCGTCGCACGGCGCTTAAGTCTGCTATGGACGAGATTCTGTGGATCTATCAAAAGAAGTCAAATAACGTCCACGACCTCAACAGCCATATTTGGGATGAGTGGGCCGACGAGACTGGCTCCATCGGCAAGGCCTACGGGTACCAGATTGGGCAGAAGAGCCATTATGCCGAGGGTGACTTTGACCAGATGGACCGCGTGCTGTACGACCTTAAGAACACGCCGTACAGCCGCCGCATCATGACCAACACCTACGTGTTTAGCGACCTGTCCGAGATGCACCTGTATCCGTGCGCCTACAGCGTGACCTATAACGTGACGCAGCGCCCGCAGGACGATAAGCCCACACTCAACATGATTCTCAACCAGCGCAGCCAAGACATTTTGGCCGCCAACAACTGGAATGTGTGCCAGTACGCCATTTTGCTGATGATGGTCGCGCAGTCGGTCGATATGATTCCCGGCGAGCTGCTGCATGTGATTGCCGATGCCCACATTTACGACCGTCATGTCGATATCGTCCGGGAGCTTATCGAGCGTCCGCAGTTTGCGGCGCCTAAGGTAACGCTTAACCCCGATGTGCACGATTTCTATGCGTTTACGACCGACGACCTGATCGTCGAGGGCTATGAGCACGGCCCGCAGGTCAAGAACATTCCCATTGCGGTGTAGGTGGCGCTCATGACGTGTAAGCTTTCTGCCATTGTCGCCGTGTGTGACGATTGGGGCATTGGGTGCGAGGGCGACATGGTGGTGTCCAATCGCGCGACATGCGCCATTTTGTGGTGTGCACCAAAGGTTGCCCGGTCATCATGGGGCGCAAGACGCTGCTGAGTTTTCCCGGCGGCGTCCGCTCAAGAACCGCCGCAATATCGTGCTCACGCGCGACGAGGATTTTTCGCCCGAAGGTGTCGACGTGGTGCATAGTATCGGCGAGGCGCTCGCTGCGGTTGCCGATGAGCCCGTTGCGTGGGTGATCGGCGGCGGCGATGTCTATCGGCAGTTTTTGCCGTATTGCGCCGAGGCCGAGGTCACGCACAACCATTGCACCCATGCCGTGGACACGTACTTTCCCGACTTGGACGCCGATCCCGCGTGGGAGATTGCGTGGCGTGGCGGGGTTGCCACGATTGCCTCGGGCGAGGGCGATGAGGGCGTCGATTATGAGTTCGTGACGTATCGTGCGTTGAGGCGTAAATCGCCTGGCGTGAACGGTATCATCGGGTTGATTGAATGCATGGGGCGGCGCCTGGCGTCGCCTCGTTTGATATAGATGCTGCTGTAAGAAGGGTACGGGCTTGCTGTTATGACTGATGCCGTTGAGGTGCTGCGAATTGACTCGCTCGAGGACGAGCGGCTCGATGCCTACGTGCGACTGACCGAACGCGAGCTACGCTGCGTGCTTGAGCCGCAAAAGGGCATCTTTATCGCCGAAAGTGCCAAGGTTATCGAGCGCGCGGTGCGTGCCGGATATGAGCCGGTGAGCTTTCTTTTGGGCGAACGCTGGCTCGACCAGATGATGCCGCTGTTTGAGCGCCTGGTTGTGCGCGAGGACGCCGGTCCTGTTCCTGTGTTCGTTGCCTCCATGGAGCTCATGGAGCAATTGACGGGCTTTAACGTGACGCGCGGTGCGCTCGCGGCGTTTCGTCGCCCGCAGCAGATTCCGGTTGATGAGTTCTTGGGCGGCGTCGTCGAGGCGGCGGGGGAGCGTCCGGTGCGTGTGTGCGTGCTCGAGGGTATTGTCGACCACACCAACGTCGGCGCGATTTTCCGCTCGGCCGCCGCGCTCAATGTCGACGGCATTCTGGTGAGCCCTACGTGCTGTGACCCGCTGTACCGTCGCTCGGCCCGCGTGAGCATGGGCACGGTGTTCCAGGTGCCCTGGACGCGCATTGGCAGCGAGGCGCGCGTATGGCCGCATGACGGCCTGGCGGCGCTGCACGATGCCGGTTTTTCGTGTGCCGCCATGGCGTTGACGGATGATTCGGTGTCGTTGGACGATCCCGCGCTACAGGAGATTGACCGCCTGGCAATCTTTATGGGCACCGAGGGTGCCGGCCTGGGCGCAAGACCATCGCGGGCTGCGACCGGGCCGTGCGCATTCCGATGGCGCACGGGGTCGATTCGCTCAACGTGGCCGCGGCGAGTGCCGTCGCCTTTTGGCAGCTGTGCCCGCATCTGAGCAATGAGTATCACTACCAGCCGGGTTTGTATCACTAGGCAGATAGTTCGCACCGGGCTCTGACTCGGGGTGTTTCGGTCGACGCCGGTCGGTGCTAAGCTGCTATTGGTTTTGGCCTTAAATTGCCGTTTTGTTGTTTGACGTATGCTGGTGGGGAGGGCGTGTGGCTAAGAAATCTACGGCTATCGATGTAACGCAGGGTGTTATTTGGCAGCAGCTGCTTTCGCTGTGCGTTCCCATCTTTTTTAGTTCGTTTTTTCAACAGGCCTACACGCTTATCGGTACCTATATCGTCGGCCAGTTTGGCGGCAAGCTTGCACTGGGTGGCATTCAGGCCACGATGGTGCTCACCGAGCTCTGCATTGGCTTTTGCGTTGGCGTCGGTGCCGGCTGCGCGGTCATTACCGGTCAGTATTTTGGCCAGCACGATGATGAGCGACTGAGTCGTTCGGTCCATACGGCCATGACCCTCGCGCTGGTGGGCGGTATCGTTTTCTCGATTCTTGGCATAGTGTTCGTTGAGCCCATGCTGGTACTTATGAACACTCCGCATGAACTTTTGGCCGAGGGCGTGGCCTATGCTCGTTGCTATTTTGCCGCCATGGTTGCGGCGCTGCTGCTCAATATGGGAACGGCGCTGCTGCGCGCCGTGGGCGACACGCGCGGGCCTGCTGTGATCATCGCTTCCGGCTGCCTTGTTAATGCGGTGCTGGATGTCATCTTTGTTGCCATGCTTCATATGCAGGCGCTGGGCTGCGGCATCGCGGTGGCGCTGACCATTTGCTCCAACGCCACGATGATCGTGATTCGCATGATGCACGCACCGGGTGCGTGGCGGCTTTCGCTGTCCAAACTCGGCATTGATCCTGGCATTTGTAAGAGCATGATCTCGTGTGGTCTGCCGCTTGGCTTTCAGTCTGCTGCGTATTCGATTTCCAACGTTTTGATTCAGGTGTCGGTCAACTCGTTTGGTGCCGATGTCACCACGGCGTGGGGTCTTTCGGGCCGTTTGGATGGCATTGTCTGGATGGTTACCGAGGCGCTTGGCGTGTCGATCACCACGTTCTCGGCACAGAACTTTGGCGCGCGCAACTACGAGCGCATGCGCAAGGGCTACCATACGTCGCTCGTGCTGTCGTTTATGCTCATTGGTGGCCTGTCTGCCGTGCTGCTGGTGTTCTCGGGTCCTCTGTCGCGTCTGTTTGTCGACGATGCTTCGATTTCGGCGTACACCACGACGATCCTTCATTTTATCGCGCCGTTCTACGCGATCTTCTCGATTATCGAAAACGCGTCGGGCTCCATTCGCGGTGCCGGCGTTAGCTTGCAGCCCATGCTGCTCACGATTTTTGGCACTGTCGTGCTCAGGGTGATCTGGGTGTTTGCGATTATGCCGTTCGATCCGTCGCTTGAGCACCTGCTGCTGGTTTACCCCGTAACCTGGCTCATCACGGCCACGATGTTTACCATCTACCACCACAGCGGCAACTGGCTCGGCCGCGCCACCGCCTAATGATCCGTAGGGGACGAGGGAAACGGATCATTTCTCTCCGTCGTGATGTTGATGATCTGTTTTCCTCCGTCCCCTTCGGATCAATTAGTATTCGATGCCTTGGCGGGCTAGGAGCCTTCGTCGAAGTAGTGTTTGACGGGGCGCATTTCGGTTACTAGGTCTGCAAGGTCGGCCAGTGGCAGCAGGCCTCGGCCGGTGAGCACGAGCTCCGTGGTGGCGGGCTTTATCGCGATCAACGATTCGACATCCTCGCGCGTCACAAAGCCCCGTCGCATGGCCTCGCCGAGTTCGTCCAAAATCAGAACGTCGACCTGTGATATCTGCTCGCGTGCGAGCTCCATGATCTGTGCGGCGCAAGCCTCGGGCGTGTCACGGTCGGCCTGTACAATGCGCAGTCCCAGGCGCGGTGCGGCATCGTGTTCGGCACAGTGTAGCTTCTTGGCAAACTGCAGCATGAGCACGTTAAGTCCATAGCCCGTGGCGCGCAGCGCGAGCCCCAGCGCAGCCGTCGTCTTGCCCTTGCCGTCGCCCGTATAGATTTGAACCTTGCCGACTTCCAGTGATGCCATCTCTGTCCTTTCGTGCCCGGCGTCGGTTTATCGCCGTCCGGTTGGGTATTCTAGATAGCATTATCAACCCCAGTAGATGGAGTTCAAGCAGATGGAGATGGATGACAACAAACGTAGACGGAATATGATCCTCTACGTGCTCATCGCCTTCGTCGTCTACCTCGTGCTCTCGACCGTTCTGTTCCCCAACATCGGTCACACGCAGCAGATTACGAAGACCGATTACTCGACGTTTGTCAAAGCGCTCGATAAGAAGAGTGTCGACAAGGTCGAGTACAATACCGACGATTACACCATTTATTACACCAAGAAGGGTGAGGACGAGAACATCGCCTACAAGACGACCGGTGTGCCGAATGACGCGGGCTTTACCGATCGTGTGCTTGAATCCGGTGCGTCCCTGGAGTCGGTCGTTCCCGATAAAAACTCGGGTCTGATGACCTACTACCTGCTTACGCTTATTCTTCCCATGGCCATCTTCTTCCTGATCGTTGGTGCTCAACCGCCGTATGAAGAAGGCTATGGGCGATGACGGCCCGTCTATGAACTTTGGCGGCGGCTTTGGCGGCGGCGGACTGGGCAAGTCCGGCGCTCGCGTGATTGCTCCAAGGATGTTGGCGTGACCTTTAAGGACGTCGCCGGCCAGGAAGAGGCCAAGGAGTCCCTCAAGGAGGTCGTCGACTTTCTGGAGAATCCGCAGCGCTACGAGGAGATCGGCGCCAAGCTTCCGCGCGTGCTCTCCTTGTCGGTCCTCCGGGTACTGGTAAGACCCTGCTTGCCAAGGCTGTTGCCGGCGAGGCGGGCGTGCCGTTCTTTAGCATTTCGGGTTCTGAGTTCGTCGAGATGTTCGTCGGCCGCGGTGCCGCCAAGGTTCGTGACCTGTTTAAGCAGGCCAAGGAAAAGGCCCCGTGTATCGTCTTTATCGATGAGATCGATACCATCGGCAAGAAGCGCGATGGCGGCGGCTTTAGTGGCAACGACGAGCGCGAGCAGACGCTCAACCAGCTGCTGACCGAGATGGACGGCTTCGATAACCACAAGGGCATCGTCGTCCTCGCTGCGACCAACCGTCCCGACAGCCTCGATCCCGCCTGCTGCGCCCCGGTCGTTTGACCGCCGCATTCCCGTTGAGCTGCCCGACCTGACTGGCCGCAAGAACATCCTCGAGCTGCATGCCAAGAGCGTGAAGACGCAGCCGCCGATCGACCTGACCGCTATTGCCCGCGCCACGCCCGGTGCCTCGGGCGCCGACCTTGCCAATATCATCAACGAGGGTGCCCTGCGCGCTGTTCGCGAAGGCCGCAAGCGCGCGACCCAGGACGACTTCGAGGAGTCGGTGGAGGTCGTCATTGCCGGCCAGCAGCGTAAGTCCACGGTGCTTTCCGACCACGAGAAGCAGGTCGTTTCCTACCACGAGATCGGTCATGCCATCGTCGCTGCCCGCCAAAAGGGTTCCGCGCCGGTTACCAAGATCACCATCGTTCCGCGCACGAGCGGTGCCCTGGGCTACACCATGCAGGTCGAGGAGGACGAGCGCTTCCTTACCACGCGCCAGGAGGTCCTGGACAAGCTCGCCGTCTACTGCGGTGGTCGCGCGGCCGAGGAGCTCATCTTTGGCGAGATGACGACCGGTGCCGCCAACGATATCGAGCAGGCCACCAAGCTCGCCCGCAACATGGTGACGCGCTTTGGTATGTCCGACGAGTTTGGCATGATGGCGCTTGGTACCGTTCAGAATGCGTACCTCAACCAGGACACGTCGCTCACCTGCGCCCCCGGTACGGCCGAGCGCGTGGACGCGATTGTCGCCAAGCTGATCGAGGATGCGCACGACCGCGCTCTGCAGATCCTGAAGGAGAACAAGTTCAAGCTCCACGAGCTGGCTCGTTATCTGTACAAGAAGGAGACGATCACGGGCGAGGAGTTTATGAATCTCCTCACGCGCGAGAATCCGCTGATGCCTAAGCAGCAGTAGCGTTGCATTCGGGCCAGTAAATATCGACGCCCCATTTGAGTGCCTATCTCAAATGGGGCGTTTTGCTTGGGAGGGATATGTATGAAGATCGTGGTGAGTGCCTGTTTGATGGGCGAGAGCTGCAAGTATAACGGCCTCGATAATTACCACCGCGCGTTGGTCGAGGCCTGCGAACGCACAGGGACCGAGGTACTCCTCGTATGTCCTGAGGTTTTTGGCGGTCTGCCCACGCCACGCGATCCGTCCGAGATTGTGAACGGCGAAGTCCGTACCTGCGAGGCGTGTCCGTTGACCGGGAATTCCGCCTGGGCGCTCAACGTGCGCTCGACATGTGCGAGCAGGCGGGCGGCCCTTCCGAGATTGCTGCGTGCATCTTGCAGGACCGCAGCCCCTCGTGTGGTGCGGGTCACATTTACGACGGAACGTTCAGCGGCACCCTCACAGCGGGCAACGGTGTCTTCGTCGACATGCTCTTGCGCCACAGCTACCGTGTGATCCCGGCAAGCGAGTTCGAGCCCAGCATGTTGGAACATTGACCACAGCACTCGAACCCAACGCTTCCTCACGGGTGACCGTTTTGGCATCATCCGTGAATTTGATATTGAGTACGACCCGGTCATCAAAGACGTAGGCCGAGTTGACAGGCGCCGTACCCAGGCAGCCCCTCCCCGCGACTCTCGCGCAGGAACGCGCACACGGCCTTCCCGTCTCTTGCGCCCCTCCTGCCCCAAACCCTGCTAGGAACGAGTGCAGCAAACTGGAATTTTAAATTAGTCTTTGCAAATAACCTTTGAACCTTCACCATCAATTACAATTCCCTGACGATTGTTAATTGGGCATAGATTCAAATCCGAAAACTCAGTCATTATTTTCTCGGTAACTTTCTTAAATGGTGCTGTAAGAAAATGCGGAAGAACATTGAAATCAATCAAATTAAGCCCTGCATCATCTTCTTGTGGGTAGTCCTCCGGCTTTTCATCCATTTGCTCGATATATTGGATGCTTGGAGCGCATACAATCGCACCTGCCGATTCACCAATCATCAGTTTTCCCTTTGCCAATTCTTTCTTCAACAGCTCATCCGTTCCCGTTTTACGGAGCTGGTCTATAAGGAAAAAAGAATTTCCGCCGGTATAATAGATCACATCCGCATCTTCAAAAAGAGACTTTATCGTTGAATAAGCCTCCGTTGAAATATCAATTTCAGTTACGATTGCTCCCAACTTTTTGAATAATTTTCGAGCCGAGCCGACATAACCGGTGTAGCCTTCACGCAGCGAGCTGTTGGGATAAATGCGACTTTTTTATTTACAATTTCTTCCTTTATCAGACTTCCTACACTTGAAAAGTGCGAACATAAAAACAGTTTCATCAGTATTCTCCTTTATATATAAATTCTTTTTTTGTTGAACTAAGCCGTGTATACCATACGCTCCGATGAAAGAACGCCCCGATATAGTGAAATTTTGCCGTTTTCCTGCGTACGTGCGTACACACTCCACAGGAATTCTAAGGGGCCTGCCACCTTAGCACACGGACTTGGAACAAAGTCTAGTGTTACGCCTTGCCAGAGGTGTACAGGCTCCCGGTACGCACGTACGCAGCAATTGCCATCAATGCGCCATATAGGTGGCGATCAAGTTCGCACAAAGCGACCTTGATCCCGCAAACAAAAGGCAGGATATCATCACCACGATGATACCCTGCCTCTGTTCGTTCCTGTTTACCGTTCCGAGTAGTCCTTCCGCAGAATTTCCGATAAACAAAAAACGTACCCGAACCCTCTCTCGTAAAGAACCGGGTTCGAGTACGAACTGAATGGTGGAGCAATAAAAAACCACCACAAAGGTGCCTGTCCCCTTTGTGGTGGTTTTGGGCTTGGCCTAGAGCGTGTGGCCGTAGGCGTTGGAGGCCTTGATGGCGGCGGCGAACTTTTCGTCGGTGAAAGGTTCGGGGTTTCCCTGCTTCCATTCGTTGGTGGCATGCGCGTGCTCGCATAGGGCAGGGATGTCGGCCTCGGAAAGCCCGACCTGCTCAAGCGTCACGGGCAGCCCCATCTGCTTGTTAAAGGCAGCGTAGCGCTCAAGGTTCTCGGTGTCGCCCGTGTAGGCGAACAACACCAGCACGCCCAGGCTTACGACTTCGCCGTGCAGGTAGGTGCCCTCACGCGGAATGCTGCAGGTGGCGTTGTAGAACGCGTGCGCCACGCTCGAGTTGTAGTAGTAATCGTTCTGGTTGGTCAGGTTCGAGACATAGCCCGTGTTGACCACGATGTCGACGCGATCTGCTTGACGGCCTTACTCGACAGGTCCTGGCGCACGTCCTCAAGACCCTGGACGCCATAGGTGAACAGCGCTCGGAGCAGGTGTGGGCGATTGCCAGGCCAAGGCCTGCTGTGTGCTCCAGGTTGCCTGCGCTCGTGGCGTACTCGACCTCGGGCTGCTTGGACAGGGCGTCGCCCACGCCGGCCCAGAAGTACTCTGCCGGAGCCTCGGCGATGATCTTGGGATTGATGAAGATGTGCGCCGGTCGGTTGGGGTACGAATAGCCCTCGAGCGAGCCGTCGTCGTTGTAGACAACGGCAATGGCGGTCGCGGCGGAGCAGTTGGAACAGATCGTCGGCACCGTAAAGACGATCTTCTTGAGCTCGATGGCTGCGGTCTTGACGGTGTCGAGCGCCTTGCCGCCGCCGCATGCGATAAGCACGTCGGCTTCCTGGCAGGCAGGGGAGTTTACGACCTTGGCGATATTGGCCCGCGTGCTGTTGGTGCCGTAGACGCGCGTCTCCAGAACCTCGACGCCGGTGCCTGCCAGCGCGGCTTCGATACCGGGAAGGGCTGCGGCTAGTGCTCGCTTGCCGCCAATGATGGCGACCTTGGTCGCTCCGTATTCGGCCAGCGCGCCGGGCAGCTCGTCAAAGCAATCCTCGCCGACGGTATAGTCGCTCATTCCAATCGTGCGCATAGGTGCCTTCTTTCGTTTGTTAGAGTGCTTTCAGGTATTTTGCTCCTAGAGAAGGGCTGTAATATCGAGAAATTTCGAACGTATAAAACCAGTGTTGAGGGTTTTTCGCCGGCGAGGAACGTGCTAGCATACTCCGCATAAGCGTTGATGGGGACGAGTAGTCGGCCGTCCGCATGCTACAGAGAGCGGGGAGCGCTGAGAACCCGTGCATGCGACCGATGAAAATCACCCCGGAGCTGCGGTCCCAACGGACGTGCCGCACAGGCACGTCTTAGTAGATATCGCCGAGATGGTCGTCGATACAGGCCAGCCGAGTAACGGATGCGAGCGCGCTAGAAGCGGGCGAGGGCATCTAAGCTGGGTGGTTAAGCGAAGAGCTTTTGCGGGCGCACAGCCCGTTTTGTGGCGCTTCGTCCCAGCTTGTAGGGACGGGCGCTTTTTTTTGGTGCCCAGAGGGCGTGCGCGCCCACGACATGAAAGGGGTACCGTGGCAAACGAGTACAAGCAGACGATGAATCTGCCCAAGACCGGTTTTCCCATGCGTGCCGGTCTTTCCAAGTCCGAGCCCAAGCGACTCAAGGACTGGCAGGACAACAAGGTCTACGAGCAGGTTCTGAAGAAGAACGAGGGTCACAAGAAGTTCGTGCTGCACGACGGTCCTCCGTACGCCAACGGCCCGATCCACATCGGCCACGCCATGAACAAGATCTCCAAGGACATGATCAACCGCTACTGGATGATGCAGGGCTATGAGGTTCCCTATGTCCCGGTTGGGACTGCCATGGTCAGCCGATCGAGCACAAGGTCGAGGAGAAGCTCGGCACCGAGAAGTTCAACCAGACCCCCACGGCCAAGATTCGTGAGCTCTGCAACGAGTTCGCTGTCGAGAACATTGAGCTGCAGAAGGCCGGTTTCCGTCGTCTGGGCGTGCTCGGCGACTGGGATAACCCCTATCTGACGCTTTATCACCAGCACGATGCCGCCGACATCGAGGTCTTCAAGGCCATGTTCGATAAGGGCATGATCTATCGCGGCCACAAGCCGGTTCACTGGTGCAAGCACTGCCACACCGCGCTGGCCGAGGCCGAGATTGAGTACTCCGACGAGACGAGCCCCTCCATCTTCGTGCGCTTTGAGATGACCTCCAAGCCCGCCGGCCTCGAGAACTTCGACGGTCCGGTCGACTTTATCATCTGGACGACCACGCCGTGGACCATCCCCTCTGACCAGGCCGTTTCCCTTAAGCCCGGCGCCGCCTATGTCGCCGTTGAGCACGATGGCCGTGCCGAGGTCATGCTCGAGGACCTGGCTCCCAAGTGCTGCGAGGAGTTTGGCTGGGAGTACACCCCGGTTATGGTCGCCGGCAAGCCTATGTGGTTCCCGCTGAGACCTTCCACCACATCCACTACAAGCAGCCGATCTTTGACGGTGTTGAGGGCGTGGCGCTGCTGGCCGATTACGTCGGTGTCGACGACGGTACCGGTATCGTCCACAACTCGCCTGGCCACGGCGTCGACGACTACTTCGCCTGCCTCAAGGAGGGCATCACCGACATCTGCATGCCGGTCGATGACGACGGCAAGTTCTACACCGGCGAGGAGTTTGGCACCGGTGGTCCCTTCAGCGGTATGGATACCGATGAGGCCAACCCGCATATCATCGAGTTCCTGCGCGAGCGCGGCACCCTGGTTCTCGAGAAGAAGATCACGCACAGCTATCCGCACTGCTGGCGCTGCAAGCACCCGGTGCTCTTCCGTGCTACCGACCAGTGGTTTGTCTCGATGGACAAGACCGGTTTGCGCGAGCAGGCTGGCAAAGAGGTCCGCGAGAACGTCAAGTGGTATCCGGCCCACGCGGCCAACCGCATCGGTGCCATGGTCGAGCAGCGTCCCGACTGGTGCATCAGCCGTCAGCGCAACTGGGGCGTGCCTATCCCCAGCTACACCTGCGCCGACTGCGGCGAGAAGGTCATGAATGATGCCACGCTCGACGCCGTCATCAAGCTCTTCCACGAGAAGGGCTCCGACGCCTGGTTCACCGACGCTCCCGAGAGCTACCTGGGTGAGGCCTGCGTCTGCCCCAAGTGCGGCGGCCATCACCTCAAGGCCGATAAGGACATCCTCGACGTGTGGTGGGATTCCGGCGTCTCCTGGAAGCCGTCTGCGAGTATCGCCCCGAGCTTGAGTACCCGGCTGACGTGTATCTCGAAGGCTCCGACCAGCACCGCGGTTGGTTCCAGAGCTCGCTGCTCACCTCTGTGGGCGCCAACGGCCATGCTCCGTACAAGGCAGTCGTCTCGCAGGGCTTCACGCTCGACGGTCAGGGCCGCAAGATGTCCAAGTCGCTCGGCAACGTCATCGACCCCAACAAGGTCTGCGACGAGATGGGCGCCGACATCATCCGCCTGTGGGTCGCCTCGGTCGACACCAGCTCCGACGTTTCCATCGACCACGAGATTCTCGCTCGTACGTCCGATGCCTACCGCCGTTTCCGCAACACGCTGCGCTTCCTGCTCTCCGAGCTCGAGGGTCAGTTTGAGCCCGAGACCGACGGTGTCGCCTTTGCCGACCTGCTGCCGCTCGACAAGCTCATGGTTGCCCGCCTGACCCAGGTCCAGGCCGAGGTCGACGACGCTTACTCCTGCTACGAGTTCCCGCGCGCTACCGTGCGCTTTACGACTTGTGGTTACCGAGCTCTCCAACGTGTACCTCGACGCCCTGAAGGATCGTCTGTACTGCGAGAAGCCCGGCTCGCTCGAGCGCCGCAGCGCTCAGACCGTGCTCGCCGAGCTCTTCTCGATGCTCATGCGCGATCTGCAGCCGATCTTGTCCTACACCGTCGACGAGGCCATGGCCTATGCGCCCGCCGGCTGCGTCGATCACCAGAAGTACGCCGCGCTGCTCGATTGGTACAAGTCGCCTATCACGGTCGACGAGGCCAATGAGTTTGAGGGCGTGCTCGAGGCTTCGCTCGAGCTCCGTAGCGCCGTGACCAAGGCCCTTGAGGATGCCCGTTCTGCCGGCACCTTCACCAAGAGCCAGCAGGTTCGCGTCAAGGCGGTCGTTCCCGCCGAGATGTATGCGCTGTTGACCGGCGACAAAGCCGTCGACCTGGCCGAGTTCTACATCGTCTCCGATGTTGAGCTGACCCAGGGCGAGGAGCTTTCCGTTGCTATTGAGGCTGCCGAGGGCGAGTGCTGCGACCGTTGCTGGAACTATCGCACCACTGTCGGCGAGTACAACGGCCACGCGCATATCTGCAAGCGCTGCGCTGACGCTTTGTAGGTTACGGCGTTCGTAGACGCCGTAACTACCGACGCTGCGCGGGCCGCATTTGGACAATCTGACGTTCAATTTCAAGGGCGCGACCGAAAGGTCAGCGCCCTTTCATTTCACGTCACCTTGTCTCAAATGCGACCTGCTCGCTCATTTATGCTCTACCTGCGGTGTTTCCGTTCTTGGGAGATTTGTCGCTTCTTGCTTGCGTCAATGTATGATTATCTACTGCGTTAAACGGAATTCGATTGTTCTTGAGGGTAGGGGATTTCTTTGGGTCGTGGTGCGGATATGATGCCGCCTTTGCGTTGGCGGTTAGGTGTTGCTGGTGGGGTAGCGCTCGTTGTGTTGCTTGTTGACCAGCTGACCAAGCTTGCGGTTCGTGCCGTGGGCGATGCTCTGCATGTGACCGTTATCCCCGGCGTGATCGATTTTCTGTTTGTTCGCAATATCGGAGCCGCCTTTAGCATGGGCGAGGGGCATGGCATCGCGTTTGCCGTGCTGGCGTTGGCAGTCATTATCGCTATTGCCGTGTACCTCGTTCGTGCACCCCAGCTCGCCCATCTTGAGGTTGTGGGCATGGCCATGGTTGCGGGCGGCGCCGTCGGCAACGCTATCGATCGCCTGACCATGGGCTTCGTGACCGATTTTATTGCCACCACCTTCATCGACTTTCCCGTCTTCAATGTGCCGATATCGGCATTACCTTGGGCGTCGTGCTCGCCCTCTTCGGCTACATGTTCTTGAGCCCGCTGCCCGTGAGGTCGATGCGACCGCCGAGCTCAACGCCCGTGACGAGGCCCGCGCCAAACGCAAAGCCAAGCAGCGTGGGGAGCGTGCCCGCAAGATTCGCGAAAGGAATGAGCGTTAATGGCCGACATCCATATTCTCGTTGCCGACGATTCCGCTGGTCAGCGTCTCGACGCCTATCTGGGCGCCAACGATGGCTGTCCCACGCGCTCTGCCTGCGCGCATCTGATCGAGGGGGGTGCCGTTGCCGTCAACGGCGAGACCTGCCTATCAAAAAGTATGCCGTTCGTGCCGGCGACCGTATCTCGGTTGACCTGCCCGAGCCGCACGATCCGACCGACGTGATTCCCGAGGCCATTCCCCTCGATATCCGCTATGAGGACGACTACCTCATCGTGCTCTCCAAGCAGCGCGGCCTGGTGTGCCATCCCGCCCATGGTCACGAGAGCGGCACCCTTGCGAACGCCCTGGTCTACCACTGCGGCATCGACCATCTTGGTACCGTGCAGGGTGAGGACCGCCCCGGCATCGTGCATCGCCTTGATCGCGATACCTCGGGCCTTATGCTCGCGGCAAAGGACGACGACACCCAGCGCGCGCTTCAAAATCTTATCCGCACGCGCACGCTCGACCGTCGCTATATCACGCTCGTTCACGGGCACATCGCCATGGACGAGGGCACTATCAACACCGGTATCGCCCGCTCCACGCGCGACCGTGTGAAGATGGCGGTTTCCGATGACCCCTTTGCGCGCCAGGCCATCACGACCTTCAAGGTGCTCGAGCGCTTTGATTCCACGCGTTTCGACGACGGCTACACGCTTGTCGAGTGCCACCTGTTTACCGGCCGCACGCATCAGATTCGCGTGCATATGCGCCATATCAACCACGCCTGCGTGGGCGATCCGCTCTACGGCAAGTGCGATGCGCGTGCCGATCAGGGCCTGACCAGGCAGTTCCTGCATTCTTGGCGCGTGGCGTTCGATCATCCCGTGACGGGGGAGCGCATTGAGTGCCGTGACGAGCTGCCGTGGGACCTTGCCGCGGTTCTGGAAGACCTGGCCCCGCGTTCGCTCGGCCGCACTGCCGCCGGTGACGAAATCGTCCCGCAGCTCGGTCTGCTCGAAGCCTAGCCAGTATTAGGTGGTTTCTTGAACTCGGTAAGCCTGCGGTAAGATATACGGTTGTTTACGTAACGCGTTCTCGGGAGCCTGCATGCTCGCCTTTTTACAAACCAACACACCCATCGTGATCTTCAACCAGATTGTCGTCACGCTGCTCACGGTCTGCTTTCTGTACCAGGTGGTCTTCTTTGTCATTGGCGCTCTTCGTGGCGAGGTCGCGCCCCCTAAGGCCAAGAAACTGCATCGTTATGCCTTCTTTATCGCTGCACATAACGAGGAGGCCGTGATCGCCAATCTCGTTCGCTCCATCAAGGATCAGGATTATCCGTCCGAGCTTATCGAGGTCTTTGTGGTCGCCGACGCCTGCACCGACAACACGGCACAGCTTGCGCGCGAGGCGGGCGCCATTGTCTATGAGCGCAACGACCTGGCCCGCAAGGGCAAGAGCTGGGTCATGGACTTTGGTTTCGACCGTATCCTTAACGAGTATCCCGATACGTTTGAAGGCTACTTTATCTTCGATGCCGATAACGTCATCTCCCGCGATTACGTGTCCAAGATGAACGATGCCTTTGACCAGGGCTTCCATGTGGTCACGAGCTATCGCAATTCCAAGAACTTCGGCAGCTCGTGGATCTCGGCGGCTAATGCTACGTGGTACCTGCGCGAGGCGCGCTTTCTCAACAACGCGCGCAACATCTGCAAGACGTCTTGCGCCGTCTCGGGTTCGGGCTACCTCATCTCCGCCAGTGTTATCGAGGGCATGCACGGTTGGCAGTTCCACACGCTGACCGAGGATATTCAGTTCACCACGTTCTGCGCCATTCACGGCATTCGCATTGGCTATGCGCCGGCGGAGTTCTTTGACGAACAGCCCGTGACGTTTAAAGCTTCCTGGAAGCAGCGTATGCGTTGGACTAAGGGCTTCTACCAGGTGTTCTTTACGTATGGTAAGCACCTGGTCAAGTCGACCTTCCGCTACCATCGCTTTGCGGCCTACGACATGTTCATGACGATCGCCCCGGGTATGCTGTTATCGCTGATCTCGATGCTCGCCAATGCGACGTTCCTCATCGTGGGCGGTCTTTCGCATGGCTTTTTGGCTACCGAAGTCGAGATGCAAGCCTGCGCCGCCTCGCTCATTATGACCTTCGCGATGATGTACCAGACCTTCTTTATCCTGGCGCTGCTCACGACCATCTTTGAGTACAAGCATATTCACTGCGCGCAAAAGTGGCGTCTGGTGACCAACCTGTTTACCTTCCCGATCTTTATGTTCAGCTATATCCCCATTACGGTGGCTGCTCTGTTCCTAAAGGTCGACTGGTCCCGACGCAGCACGCCGTGAGCGTTACCCTCGACGAGGTCATGCAAGGCGCCAAATAACCACGATCAAAACCACCACAAATGGACAGTACCTTTGTGGTGGTTTTTGCGTTTGAGCTGCTGCCCAAGGAGGTGTTCGATAATCTATATCCCGTTTTGGATTTGCATCTTTGCCGGCGCGGCGATTGATGCCCGTGAGCGACGGTTTCCCAATCAGCTTGCCGGCGCGTGTGCGGTGGCGGCGTTTGCAGGCGTTTGGCTCGACAGGGGCATTAACACGGCGCTTGAGCACGCCGGTCTTGCGGCCATCGTCTACCTTGCCCTTGTGCTTACTGAGTCGCTCTGGCGTCGTATTCGCCACGCTCCCGGCATTGGCATGGGGGACGCCAAGGCGCTCTTTGCCCTTTGCATCCTCGACCCTCTGGGTGGCATCGTTGCGTTTGCTGTCTCGCTCCTTGCCCTTGCTGTCGCCTGCCCCATCACAAAATCGCGCTCCTTGCCATTGCTGCCGTTTTTAGTGCCGATATTTGCCATAATCGAGGTCGTGGGTAGTACGCTGTAATCGTTGCGCGCCCTTTTTAAGGAGCATGCCATGGCAATCAATCAACAGACAGCCGCCATCAAGGCGCGTATGGATCGCATTCCCTCGGCGTTGTCGCCCGAGCTGGTCGAGCGTATCGCTGCCGACCGTGCCTCGGGTGTCGTTAACCCTTATCGATGCAACGATGGTCAGGTCATCCGCCGTGTTGATCGAGCCGCAGACCAAGCACGCTCATGCGTCCGGCCTTTATGCGCGATGCCGAAAAGATTCTCCATCTGCCTGCGTACGCCCGATACGCCGGCAAAACTCAGGTTTTCAGCTTTCGCAGCAACGATGATCTGTCGCGTCGTGGCCTGCACGTGCAACTTGTTTCGCGCATCGCACGTGATATCGGTTGCGCCTGGGGCTCAACTGCGATCTGATCGAAGCGATTGGTTTGGGCCACGACTTGGGCCATACACCTTCGGCCACGCCGGTGAGCGATTCCTCAACGATATCTATCACGAGCGCACGGGTCGTTATTTTTTCCATAACGTGCAGTCGGTCCGCGTGCTCGACGCGCTGTACGGCCGCAACGTGTCGCTCCAGACGCTCGACGGCGTGCTGTGCCATAACGGCGAGTACGAACAGCGCGTCTTTGAGCTCTCGGACATGAGCTCCTTTGAACAGTTTGATCAGACGGTTGAGGACTGCATTGCCACGGGTTATAGCGCAATTGAGCACCTGCGTCCCATGACGCTCGAAGGCTGCGTGGTCCGCATCTCGGATATCCTTGCCTACGTTGGACGCGATCGCCAAGACGCCATTGCGGCGGGACTGCTGTCACCCGAAGCTTTTGATGACGGTCGGGGCGGAGCATACAACAGCTGGATCCTCACGCATGCCTCCATCGATATCGTTGAACACAGCTATGGCAAGCCGCACATCGAGATGAGCGAGGACCTGTTTGAGGAAATCCGTCGGGCCAAGCGCGAGAACTACGAGAAGATCTATAGCAAGGGCGGTATCGAGGGCGACTCCGAAAAGGAGCTGCGCGAGGCCTTCGAAAAGCTCTACGACCGTTGCCTGCAGGATATAAACGAAGGCGACGAGTCTCCTACATCTTTAAGCACCATATTTCGCGCATTGAGCAGCAGCTTTCCTACTACGATCGCACCTATGCGTGGCAGGAAGATAAGGACCAGGCGGTTGTGGATTACATTGCGAGCATGACGGACGGCTATTTCTGCGAGCTGACGAGCAAGTTGTTCCCGGGATTGAAGTTTCCGCACCGTACCTATATTAACGAACGGTAGTTCGTATTTATTCGGTATACTGTTGGTGGAAACGTTTTTGATTGACGCACAGGATGGCTATGGACGACCTTTTTTCTGCTTCGACGCGTGAGCGTTCCTTTCAGAATGCGCCGCTTGCGGTGCGCATGCGGCCCAATTCGCTCGACGAGTATGTGGGCCAGCAAAAGGCCGTCGGTAAGGGTTCGTGGTTGCGTGCCGCAATTGAGCACGACGTGCTGTCGAGCGTGATTCTGTACGGGCCGGCCGGTACGGGCAAGACGACGCTGGCCCACATTATCGCCAACCATACCAAGAGCGAGTTTGTCGAGGTCAGCGCCGTGACGGGCACCGTGAAGGACCTGCGCCGCGTGATTGACGAGGCCAAGACGCGCCTGAATACCTACGACCGCCGCACCATTCTTTTCATCGACGAGATTCACCGCTTCTCCATGTCGCAGCAGGATGCCCTGCTGCATGCGGTTGAGAACCGTACCGTCATTATGATTGGTGCCACGACGGAGAATCCGTACTTCGAGGTCAACTCGGCATTGCTCTCGCGCGGTCGCGTCGTGGAGCTTGAGCATCTTAAAGACGAGGATATCGCCACACTTATCGAGCGTGCGCTCGAGGCGCCGCAGGGTTTGAACGGCAAGTTCTCGGCCGATGAGGATACGGTTAAGACCATTTGCACGCTGCAGCGGGTGATGCTCGCTCGGCGCTGACGACGCTCGAGCTTGCGAGCGAGATCGCCGTCACGCGTCCCGATACCGAGGGAACGCCTGCGCCGGCGGCGGGGGAGCGCTATCCCATAACTGTTGACGACGTGAAGATTGCAATCCGCGCCGTGGCTTTTCGTACGACAAAAACGGTGACATGCACTACGACATCATCAGTGCGTTTATTAAGTCTATGCGCGGTAGTGACCCCGATGCCACGATCTATTGGCTCGCGCGCATGATCGACGCGGGGGAGGATCCCAAGTTTATCGCTCGCCGTATTATGATTCAGGCTTCTGAGGATGTTGCAACGCCGACCCGCAGGCGCTTTTGGTGGCGCATGCCGCGTTTAAGTCTGCCGAGGTCATTGGGTATCCCGAGTGCCGCATTAACTTGGCTCAGGCTGCACTCTATGTGTGCTTGGCGCCTAAATCCAACGCGTGCGAGGCTTCGATCGATGCGGCGTTGGCTGATATCCATTCAAGTGGGCTGCGCGAGGTGCCGAGCTATCTGCGCGATCGTCACCGTCCCGGCAGCGACGAGTACGGTGTATACAAGTACCCACACGATTATCCCGAAGGCTGGGTCGACCAGCGCTATTTGCCCGAGGGGCTGGAGCGCGGTGCGTTTTGGCAGCCTGACGGCCGCGGCTGGGAAGAGTGGCGCGTAGAGCAAAGTGAGCGCGATCGTAGCGGTAACGCGCCCAAGTAGGTCATTGGCACCACACACATTCCCTTTGGGTATCTTTCCCCTTCTTTGGGGTACCATGAACATCGTCTGTATTTCGAATTTTCCGGGAGGCTTGTATGAGTCCCATTCAAATTGCCCTGCTGGTGCTCGCCATTGCCGGCGTGTGGGCCATCGTTGAGCTCGCGCTTACCCTGCGCAAGACCCGCAATGTTGTCGACTCGCTCGATAAGACCGTGAACGACCTCAACAACACCATCGCCGAGGCTCAGCCTGTGGTGGCAAAGCTCGATGGCGCTGTCGATGAGCTTACGCCGGCGCTTGCCCAGATGGAGCCGCTGCTTAAGTCGAGCAAGACCGCGGTCGACGCCCTGACGTCCAACCTTGTTGAGGTTGAGGCCGTCGTTCGCGACATTTCCGAGGTCACGGGCAGTGTGGCCGAGGCCAGCAGCGCCGTGTCGAGCGTGACCGACTCTGCGGCCGGTGCCGTTCAGAAACTCTTTAACAAGGTGAAGGCTCCCGCGGCCGACGCCGAGCGCACGCTTTCCGCTGCCGCCGAAGCCGAACAGCCGACCGAGCGCGTCCTGATTGGCGAAGCCAGGGACGAGGCCGCTGCTGGTGACGATGATGCGCAGAAACCTGCTGCTAAAGCGGCCCAGTATTACACCTATACACCCGCCGAGACCTCCGAGGAGTCCTGCGATGAGTAGCGAAGCAACTTGCCCCATCACGCTGACTGTTGCCGGGGATCCGCGTCTGGCACGCCTCGTACGTATGACGGCCGCAACGTTGGTGCGCTGTGCTCCATGTCCGTCGATCGCATCGAGGACATTCGTATGGCTGCCGAGGAAGCCTTTATCTTTGGTTGCACCGCGGTCGACTGCGACGACATCACCATCAAATTCGATGTCGATGAGACCCACGTTGGCATGACTATTACCTTTGGCGATCAGGCCACCGTTGATGAGGATGACCAGGCTGCCGTGTATGCCGAGCTCATTCTGGCAAGCGTGTGCGATTCCTACGAAAAGACCGCGGCGCCCCTGACGCTTTCCCTCGACCTCAAGGCGGATATCTAATATGACCGAACGTTCCCGGAGCGGTAAGACCGCTTGGGACAAGGAGAAAACCCGCGAGCTGTTTCGTCGCTACAAAGAGACCGGTGATCCGGACGCACGCGAGCAGCTCGTCATGTCCCATATGAACCTGGTAAGGTTTCTTGCCAACAAATTTAAGAACCGCGGTGAGCCACTCGACGACCTCATGCAGGTCGGCTATCTGGGTTTGCTCAAGCTATCGACCGCTTTGACCCCGAGCGCGGACTCGAGTTCACGACGTTTGCCACGCCTACCATCCTGGGCGAGATTAAGCGTCACTTCCGTGATAAGGGCTGGAGCGTGCGCGTGCCGCGCCGTTTGCAGGAGCTTTCTGCCAAGGTTAACCAAGCTACCGACAAGCTCACTAACGAGCTGCAGCGCTCGCCTAAGGTTGAAGAAATCGCTGAGTACCTGGGTGTGACCGTCGACGAGGTGCTGGAGGCCATGGAATCGTCTTCGGCCTATACCTCGGTGCCCATCGAGGCTCCTGGCGCGTCCGATTCCGATGATGCCCCCTCGATTCTCGACCGCTATGCCGATGATGACAACGAGCTCGATTTTACCGATGACCGACTGGTAATCGAGGAGGCCATCCGCGATTTCTCGCCGCGCGAGCGCGAGGTTATCGAGCTGCGTTTCGTAAAGGGCATGACCCAGATCGAGATCGCTAAGAAGTTGGGTATCTCGCAGGTGCAGGTTTCGCGCCTGCTGCGCCGTACCCTTAAGAAGATACAGGACAAGATCGACCCCGACGGAGTGATGGTTCGTTCATGATTGAGCACCCCCAACAAACCGACCGCACGCTGCGCGATACTCGTATTCTGACGCTTCGCATTTGGGCTGTCGTTGGCTGCATTGTCATCGCAGCGTCATCTTTAACCTTATGGGTATCCTGGCGCCGGTTATCGAGTTTCTCGCTGTCGGTTCCATCATCGCTTTTGTGATGTCGCCGATCACTAACTGGCTCGAGCATCACGGCGTCGGTCGTGGCATCGGTTCGCTCATCGCGCTGATCGTGGTTGTGGCAGTGCTCGTCGGCGTCGTCTGCATCCTGTCGCCTATTTTGCTCGGTCAGATTATGGAAGTCCTGAGCCGTCTGCCTGAGCAGCTTCGCGTTGCGGGCGGTGATCTCAACGAGATGATTTCGCACGCTAAGACGCTCAACAACACGCCGCTCAAGGAGTACCTGGACGATAATCTGTCCTCGCTGGTTACTGTGGCGTCCAAGTACGTATCGCAAATCGCCGCTGAGCTCGGTCGCGGCGTGTTCCCGCTGATCACCAACACGGCCTCGCAGCTGTTCGTAATCTTCCTGGGTTTGGTGCTTGCCTACTGGCTTGCCTGCGATTATCCCCGTATGCACCACGAGGTCTGTACCATCATCGGACAGGAAAAAGAGACTTCGTACCGCTTTATGGTCGCGATTCTTTCGCGCTCGGTCGGCGGTTATATGCGCGGCATGGTCGTGACGTCCATCTGCGGTGGCATCCTCGCCTTTATCGGCTTTACGCTCATTGGCCATCCCTACGCGGCACTCATGGCCATCTTTACCGGCATCATGCACTTGGTCCCGGTTGTCGGTCCCTGGGTAAGCGCGGCTATCGCCACGGTGCTTGGCTTTATGTTCAGCCCCATGCTGGCGTTGTGGACGCTCGTTGTGACCATGGTGGCTCAAAACGTCACCGATAACGTCATTTCCCCCAAGGTCATGCAGAGTTCGGTGCAGGTGCATCCCATCATGAGCCTGACGGCCCTCGTTATTGGTTCGGCACTTATGGGTCCCATCGGCATGGTCATCGCCATTCCGCTGTGCGCGGCCCTCAAGGGCATTTTCGTCTACTACTTTGAGAACGAGACCGGTCGCCAGCTCGTGGCATACGACGGCGCTGTATTTAAGGGCACGCCATATCGCGATGCCGAGGGCAACCCGGTCGCCGCCTACGACGCGCTTGGAGACGATACGTTCATTTACGAGTCCGAGCTCATCGGCAACGAGACCGCGCCCGAGGCCCAGGCGATGCCCAAGCCCGAGCTCGAGAATCCCTGGATCAAGCTCTCGGGCCTGCAGCCCGATGCGACGAGCTTTTTCAAGAATCCCTTCGCCAAGGACGATGACTCCAACTCGGACGACGATACCAAAACCGGCATCGACGGCTCCATGGACGATTCGGATTCCAAATAGGCACCGCTAGCGTTCTTGAAGTTGTAAATGACAAGAAACGCGAGCAAAGCGATTGATAAGGGGCCGGCTACATAGAAAAAGAGAACGTCAATTGCGCGTAGAGTGTAATAGCTTTATCGCCGGACATTACTGCATACAATACGTAGCCAAATGCTGGTTGGTTTGCGTACCAGCAGGAGAAAGCCAAAAGCGCTAAAAGTGCTACAACCAGAAGTGCATTCAGGACAAATCGTTTGCTTTTCATCGATTGCTCCTTCCGGGTGAATCTTATATGTAATTCTATAGTAGCCTTTTTCAATGCATCGCATACTCCTAAATAACGTGCACTTTCGCTGTAGGGTCGGCTTTATGTCGGCCCTCTTTTTTGCACTTGCGCGGCGGGATGGTAATATCGTTACGTTTGAACTGTTTCGATGTGAAACCGAGGAGATTCCCTCTATGAGTGCTGACTACCCGTCAATGACTACGGCCGAGATCCGCTCCAAGTTCCTCAACTTCTTTGAGGAGCGCGGTCTTAAGCTCTATCCTTCTTCGTCCCTTGTTCCCGACGACCCCTCGCTGCTGCTTGCCAACGCCGGCATGAACCAGTTTAAGGAGTACTACCAGGGCAAGAAGACCATGAAGGAGATCGGCGCGATCTCCTGCCAGAAGTGTGTCCGCACCAACGACATCGACTGCATCGGCGAGGACGGCCGTCACCTGTCGTTCTTCGAGATGCTCGGTGACTTCTCCTTTGGCGGCGTCTCCAAGCAGCAGGCTTGCGCTTGGGCCTTCGAGCTCATCACCAAGGAGTTCAAGCTGCCGCTCGATCGCCTGTACTTTACCGTCTTTACCGAGGACGACGAGACCCACGACGTGTGGCGTTCTCTGGGCGTTGCCGAGGACCACATCTCCCGCCTGGGCGAGGACGACAACTTCTGGGCTGCCGGCCCCACCGGCCCCTGCGGTCCGTGCTCCGAGATCTACTTTGACATGGGCGAGGAGGTCGGTTGCGGCAGCCCCGACTGCAAGCCCGGCTGCGACTGCGACCGCTTCCTTGAGTTCTGGAACCTCGTGTTTACCCAGTACGACCGCCAGGAGGACGGCTCCATGCCGGAGCTGCCGCACCGCAACCTCGATACGGGCATGGGCCTGGAGCGCATGGCCGCCATCATGCAGCACAAGACCGCCAACTACGACGCGATTTGATGCAGCACCTCATCAAGCTGGGCGAGGAGATTAGCGGCAAGACCTATGACGCCGACGATTACTCCGGTGCCAGCCGCTCCCTGCGCATCATCGCCGACCACTCCCGTGCCGTCGACTTTATGATCTCTGACGGCATCCTCCCCGGTAACGAGGGTCGCGAGTACGTCCTTCGCCGTCTGCTCCGCCGTGCCGTGTTCCACGCGCCTGCTGGGCATCGAGGGTGCCTTCCTGACCAAGTTCATCGACGAGGTCAACGCTCAGATGGGCGAGGCCTATCCCGAGCTGCTCAAGAACGTCGCACTCGTCAAGGTATCGTCGCCTCTGAGGAGGAGCGCTTCTCCACGACGCTCGACAACGGCCGCGTCTACCTGGACGAGGCCCTGGCAGCGCTTGCCGATGGCGCCGTGCTCCCGGGTGATGTCGCCTTTAAGCTGCACGACACCTTTGGTTTCCCCATCGACCTGACCGTCGAGATTGCCGGCACCGCCGGCCACGACGTCGACATGGACGGCTTTACCGCTTGCATGGAGGACCAGAGGCCCGTGCTCGCGCCAATGCCAAGGGCGACGCCTGGGGCAGCTTCAACGATGTGTGGGTCGAGCTTTCGGACAAGGTCGCTGCGACCGAGTTCGACGGCTATGACAACGATGTGATCGAAGGCGCCAAGGTTGTCGCCATCGTGCGCAACGGCGAGTCCGTCGAGTCCGCTGCGCGGGCGATGATGTTGAGGTCGTGCTCGACCGCACCCCGTTCTATGCCGAGATGGGCGGCCAGCAGGGTGACGCCGGCGAGCTTTCCGCCGAGGGCGTTTCGCTGACCGTTTCCGATACCAAGAACCACAACGGCCTGTATGCCCACGTTGCGCACGCCGCCGAGGGCACGCTGACCGTCGGTGCTACCGTGACCGCCGCGCTCGACGCCGAGCGCCGTGGCTTCCTGCGCCGTAACCACACCGCCACCCACCTGCTTGACGCCGCGCTTAAGCACGTCCTGGGCGAGCATGTCTCTCAGGCCGGCTCGCTGGTGACGCCCGAGCACCTGCGCTTTGACTTCACGCACTTTGAGGCCCTGTCCTCCGAGCAGCTCAAGGCTGTTGAGGACCTGGTCAACCAGCAGATCTTTGCATCTAAGCCGGTCGTGACCCGCGTCATGGGCATCGACGAGGCCAAGCGCCGGCGCCGTCGCCCTGTTTGGCGAGAAGTATGGCGACGTCGTCCGCGTCGTTTCCGTGGGCGCCGAGGACCAGCCGTTCTCCCGCGAGCTCTGCGGTGGTACGCATGCTGCCAACACTGCCGAGATCGGCCTATTCAAGATTATCTCCGAGTCCTCCACGGGCTCGAACGTCCGCCGTATCGAGCCGTTACCTCTAAGGGCGCCCTCGACTACATGGCCGACCGCCTGGCACTCGTTGACGCCGCTGCCGCTGCGCTCAAGTGCCGCGTTGACGAGGTTCCCGCTCGTGTGGAGAACCTGCAGGCCGAGCTGCGCGAGACGTCTAACAAGCTCAAGAAGGCGCTGACCGGTGGCTCCTCCGACGCTATCTCCAGCGCCATCGAGGGTGCCGTCGAGCTCGACGGCTATAAGCTCGTCGTCGCTGAGCTCCAGGGCCTTGAGGCCGCCGACCTGCGCAACGTTTGGGATACCGTGCACCAGAAGGTCGCCGGCCCCGTTGCCTGTGTTGTTGCCAGCGTGACCGAGAAGGGCACCCCGGCCCTGCTCGCCGCCGGCTCCGATGACGCCGTGAAGGCCGGTTTCCACGCCGGCAACGTGATCAAGCAGATCGCGGGTCTGGTCGATGGTCGCGGTGGCGGCCGTCCCAACATGGCCCAGGCCGGTGGCAAGAACGCTGCCGGTATCGCCGATGCCCTCGCGGCCGCCAAGATCGCGCTCGGCGCCTAAGTAGTCGCTGTGGTCGCGCTCGCGCTGGACATAGGGGAGACCAGGATCGGCATCGCGTCTCGAGCCGTGATGGCAAGATGGCGATGCCCGTCAAGGTGCTTCCGACCGCTGAGGTTACCGGTATGGCCAAGACGTTCCGTTACCTGGTCGAGGACTATGAGCCCGATATCCTGGTAAGCGGACGTCCCTTGACCATGGCCGGTGAGCCCGGCCCCCAGGCCGAGCGCGTTGCCGCCGTGGCCCAAAAGATTGCCGACGAGCTCGAACTTCCGCTGGAGTTTGAGGATGAGCGTCTGTCCTCGCAGGAGGCCAAGCGAATCCTGCGAGAGCAGGGGCTCAACGAAAAGCAGATGAGGGGCAAGATTGACATGATCGCAGCCAGCCTGTTCTTGCAGACGTGGCTCGATCGTAAAAACGAGGAGGTTCAGCATGCCTAGCGCTTCCGATCCGCGCCAGCAGAATCGTACACGGCGGCCCGCGCCGCGTCCTGCTCAGCCTGGTCAGCGCCCGGCGCAGCGACGCAGCGTTCGGGCCAGCTACTCAGCGTGCTGCTCAAC
>ENA-OQAS01000292-OQAS01000292.1-human-gut-metagenome-genome-assembly--contig:-NODE-292-length-26418-cov-4.272793_pt1 | contig 26418 bp, 30 predicted proteins | sample MGYA00242733_ERZ504523 | MGnify/ENA primary metagenome ERZ504523 (study PRJEB26092, sample SAMD00036239) | human gut metagenome | host: Homo sapiens | study: EMG produced TPA metagenomics assembly of...
GTTTGCAGCTTCTGCGTTCTTGGTGGAGGTGATGGCATTGAACAGAGTGGACTTGCGACGTTCGGCAGGCCGACGATACCTAATTTCATTTTTATGATTTCTCCTTTTATGATGTAGATGATAAACAACTATATTGAACGGATATAAGTTGCTTTTTGCGAGAACTGAATTTGGCATTGGTGGGAAAATTGGATTTACTCACCCTTTACTCACCCTTTTTGTGCTTCCTGTGCCTTTGCGAACTGCGCTACGGCCTTTTTCATGGAATCGTCTGTTACATGAACATAGCGGTTCATAGTGGTCGTGATACTGGCGTGACCCAGCAGCTTTTGCAGGACCTTGGGCTGCATTCCGCTCTCAATGGCGCGGGTAGCGTATGTATGGCGCAGAGCGTGCATACAGAATCGCTCGATCCCTGCATCATCGCACAGCTTGTAGAGGTGAGTGTCATAGGAGCTGTTCTTGGCGGGCATTCCGGTACGCCAGTTGATGAACACTAAGTCGCACATAACCAGCTTCCGCTTTTGACCAGTCTTACGATCCATAAAGGTCAGGACAGTGGAGAGGCCTTCCGATTCGTTGCGGTATTCTCTGGTGTCGTAGATTTCCCGCAGGATGTCGTAAGCGGTGTCAGTCAAAGGAATGGTACGGTAGCTGGATTCCGTTTTCGGAGGGCCAGCACGCCATTCGTCTTGCTTGTAGCGGAACTCCAAGGTCTTGTTGACCGTCAGGGTACGTTTCTCCCAATCGATAGCATCCCATGTCAGACCGATCATTTCACCAGTACGCAAGCCAGTTTCCAGAATCAGTGCGTACTGAGCATAGTTGTGGGAGCCTTTGGCAGCTTCCAGAAACCGTTTCTGCTCGTCTACAGTCAGAAAGTGGATGTCATCAACCGCCCGGACAGGTTTCGTATAGCGAACACCATCCATAGGATGACGGTCGATGAAGCCATTATCTTTGGCACTCTTGAAAAATGTGCCATTGTCATATAGGTCTGCCGGATGGTTGAACCGGCGTAGTCGTCCTCCATGGCGTTCAAAATCCGCTGACAGTCGATCTGCTTGACATCGCGCAGCAGCATAGAACCGATGAATGGCTGAATGTTGTGCTCGTATCGCTCCCGATAATTCCGAACAGTGTTCGGAGCACGGTTGCCAACGACATCTTTGACCCATTGATTGAACCATGCGTCCACCGTCATATTGGGCGATGCCACAGTCCGACCTTCAGGGTGTAAGCGTAGATAGAGCTGTTCCTGTCGCCAATTCTTGGCTTCTGGAAGGGTCTTGAAGCAGCGTTCCTCACGCTCACCGCGATAATTTCGGCAACGGGCATAGTACAGACCGTCTTTTCGCTGACCAAGCCCTTTTCCGAGTTGTTTTCCTTTAAGATTTTTGCCCATGTTTGTGGCTCCTTTCGAGATAAAAAGAGCCCACACAACACATTTTATTGTATCATGCGGGCGTAGTTTATGCAAGCCTTCAGCGGGCGTTATAGGGTATCAGATGGCGTATTGCTCGTTCAAAAACTCCTCAAACTTCTTCCGCTTGATGAGTTTCTTAGCCCCCACGAACACAACGAACTTGCACCCATCCTGCAAGGCAAGCTCGGAAATGCGGTTTTGCCCTACACCAAAATAGGCAGCAGCCTCTGGAATCGTCAACAACCACTTTCATTGAGCGGCACGAACAGGACGGACTTTTTGATGGATGTATCGGTGTTCGGAAAGGAAATCGGTTCCGAGTTGAGATCGGCTGCAAAATTGGAAACAGCGGGGGACATGTTGATGTTGGTATGAGTGCTCATAGTGTTTTCCTCCTGAAATTAAAATTGAATGCGAAGCGGATTGCTTCATGATAAGCATATCTGCTTGAATTAGCGTACATTTTGCCTTATGGTGTGATAAGCGCTTGAAAGGAAATCTGCGCATCATCCTGTTGAATCAGTGAACTGAAATCCATGTTCGGGTAAGAAAAGGTTGCCGGTTGCACTTGTGCTGGTGGCCAAGAACAGTTATAATTACCGTAATACGAGTTCATAGGAACGGATGTAAAAACTGCAGATCGAAGCAGCTGCAGTTGCTGGGATTGACTTTGCTCTTGTGGAGCAGAAGATTTATCACGAAGATGCAGCGGTTCAATGGAAGGCTCCGAAGGCGAATCCGGCAGCAGAGGACAGGCGTTCTCCGTTATGGTTTCCGGTTTGCTGGGAGCGGCTTCTTCATCGTCACAGTCATCAAGAGCGTCCAACGGCAGAAGAAGGTCAATCTGCGCTGGGGGCAGGATCGGTTCTGTATCGGAAGGTATCGGAATCGCCAGCGGGCCATTGGCAGGAACGACATCCTCTGGTGACTTACTATGGACGACCAGTGGCTTGGTAGTCGGCGTATCAGAATCACCTACATAAACTGGGCCGGAGACCATGAACTCACCAACCTGAAGACTCTTTAGCATGGAAGTCAACTTGGTTCCACCTGACGAACTAATTAAACGGGCACACATACGAACCTCTTCATCCGCTGGCTGGAAACACATCATATACTTGCATTGCTGAAGCAAAATCCGTTGTTCAGGCTTGAACACACGAATGCTCTGGGCAACCAGCAGTGCGTACAGACCTTGTTTGCGGCCCTCACAGAGGATTCGCCCCAATGCGTTGGAAGAGCGTAGCGTATAGTTGCTTAACTCGTCCAGATACAAAAAGGTAGGCGGAAAATCCTCGCAGGTGGCTTCTCGTAACAGTGCTGCAAAAACCACCTCTTCAACGATGTGTTGCGTAGATAACGAAAACGAGCTCAAATCCAGCAAGGTGATGCCGGGAGAAAACTCTATGTCACCATCCTCAAAAAGCTTTTGTGCAAATAGGGGTGCCAAGCGTTTTCCAAACCGGGCGCAGAGCGTGAATGAGAACTCTTGATCTCCTGATGCAGGTATTCCAGCACTTCATTCGGAGCCGGTGAAGCGCGAAGCACCTCTTTTAAAAGAGGCCGCAATAGCTGTTCTTGTGCATTCGACAGAGCGATAACGGATGTGATAGTATCAACGAAAGATGCAGCCGCATCCGCTGGATTATCTGATGCCCCGAACAAATGCAGCTTGAGTGGCTTTTGAGATACGTCCTGACGATGTACATACGGTTCTAGTTCTACTGGAAAAGACACAGCGTGCCGATGATCTATGGCTACGATCCGAACACCTGCCTCCAGCAGCCCCCTTATAATATCGTAGGAAAGAGTAGACTTTCCTACGCCGCTTTTTCCACAGATAAAATGGAAGCGTTCCCTTCCTTGAGTTTTTCAACGATTGTAACGGCTTTTTGATAGGTAGAGCCTATTTTCAACTTCATGGTTCTGTCCCTCCTGTTTCAATCAGAATCTTCATATTCGGTTAAGCAACTGCACTTCAAAGTCAAGAGTCGAGCATCTACATAGGTTCCGCTGTTAATGCGAATCTTTTTGGCAGAGCTGAACTCAGAGAGCAGATGCTCACTTTGCAAACGCGAAATAACATCGGATGCACTATATCCCGGTGCATACTCATGGAGCAGAGACTTCAGCAAAGACCCTTTCAGAAGGAAAGCATCCTTTTTTTGGACGATGTCCCGTTCAGGTCATAGCTGGAATCGACCTCTTCATAGCGTATAAAACGAATATCACCGGCTTCGCTTGCCGAAAGAGTGCCTTGTGTAAAATTTCCTTTGCGTTGCAATCCAGCGAGCTGTCCCACTCGGATAAGCAATATTGATGTATGCCTGACAGACCTCGTGTGTTGTTTGCGCTGAATCCGGCTGCTTAAGGAGTTTTAATGCCCAGCAAAGAACAGCGGATGAAACGCTTAGAAGCGCGATTTCATTCCGAAAGGCGCATTCTTCATCCAAGGAACCTAAAGCAGTTGTGTAGGATCGCTCAACGATGCGCTCAAAGGCATCTGGGTTGTGCTCAACAAGGGCACACAGCTTGCTAACAATTTCTGTCAGAGGCAGCGCGGCTGCATGGCCTTCCTCATGAGGCAAGAACAGACAGTGCTTCTGCTGCAACTCAGTAATGCCGTTCGTAGATACGATAAGGCACAGCGGAAAACGAGGCTCTGTTTTAGTCCGCGTAATCAGCGTTGCAAAATTCGTCTTTGAACGGTAGTTGCCAATGGTGGCTGTGAGCATCGGATCGTCACCGGATATTGGAAGCAGGACATCGGGGCCGTGCTGATCGAGCATTTCATTGAAGTGCTTCGGTATATCGTCAGCGGTTATCCATGTTGGAACAACAGCATCATCGTCCCCAAAAGCAAAGAAACGATGAACGCCCTTAAATTTGTCAGGAATTCTGGTTTTGATAATCCCTAAAATTCCGGCTAAAACCAAGGAAAGCCGATTTGAGCGGGTGGTATCTACTGCTGGAGTAGCTAAAGCTTCTTCAGCTGCGGCGTATAGATCCAGCGGCCATCCGCTGATTGATACCATCCAACAGGAGGCAGCAAGTACGGATGTTCAGTGTCCAAAATTGAACTGATGAAAGCCGCCAATAAATCTGCATTGTTTGCTATCGGCGGTATAGTAGAGGACACCACCAGCAGACATGAACTTCTTCAGCAGCTTCTTGGGACTAAAATCGTCTTTTTTCAGCCAGAGTTCACCGGGTGGCTTGTATGGAATGCGAAATGACACATAAATCCATTCGGTTGTTTTGTCACACTCGATCTTCTTTACAACAACTGCTTTGAAATCATAGCAGGGCGTGAATGGTCGCCGGATTGGTCGAGTGTCGTTCGGAACCCGTTTCTTAATGATCCAAGGGCGTTTGTAAATATCTACATCGAATCCAAAATTATCGAAGTGATTAAACTCGGCCAAGAACGCTTTTAGTTCAGCTTTTTGGGCAGGATCACTCTGTTGCCGAACTAGTCGATTGTGTACTTCTTGTCGGTAGGCCGCATCTCTGGCATCTATATCCATTTGATGCGTTTCCATGTCAATGAACTCCTGACCACTGCTGTCGATATAGGTACAGGCAGGTACAGAAGTAAAATCTCTGGGTGGATCGTGAACTCGATTTGAGACTATGAATTTGCTACTCATGGTAAAAACCTCCTTTTGTGAATATGTTTTCTTGTGGGCAGTCTGACCGTTCCATTAGCGTATGCTACCCACTATGAAATTATCAAAGTGCGGTACAGTAGGCGGTTATTCGTAAGCGACATCCGTTACTATGGTGAAAAATATAGCAAAACTTAGGGGCTAATGAAAAGAAAAAAACTGTCACACAAAGCTAATTTTGTGACAGCGATTGAAAATGACGTAATAATGCAAAAAAGGAGAAGATATGGAAAATCAAGAGGGATTTGAACGGCTTGTGCCGTATAGAACGGAAAAGGAACTTAAGGAGGCTACAAGTGGTATAATACAGTGGATTGTAAAAAGATCATAGATAGAGAGACCATAGAAATGATACTTTATAATGCATTAAATAAATATGCGCCGTGGGAAGACTTCTGTATGGATAAAAGAGACGTTAAGGGCTTTTTCTATATTAATGCATTGGCATATGCACTGTTGACATTTAAGTATTTATCTTCGCCATACATGACACTTGAAAATATAATGTGCGATTCCAAGCAAGGTGAAGCTGTGGAAGGGAATATAGGATTAAAAGTAAAATAAAAGAATTTCAAGAAAAATGTAGAGGAATTTGTAATAATAATGAACGATGGAAAGAGAGAATCAGAGAAAAGGTGGGGGCGGAAAATAGAGGTGAAGATCAAAAATAAAAATAGAACACTATGTAAATTTGATAAAATTACCGTGCACATATATCTTTTTTTCACAAGATAAGATAAAAGATCTCTGGCTCCGATTGTAAGAGAAATCGTATGGAATATTACGGAGAAAAAACGAACTGCAAGTATCGACTATAAAATGATGAGGGTACTGCAATTATATACAGAGTATATAGATGGAAGACCACCAGTAGAAGAATGGGATGAGTGGATGGATGATGAAAACGAGATGGCTACGCAAAGAAAGCGCAAAGAGAGATTGATGAAACAATACGATGAGTTTTGTGAAGAGTTGGTTGAAATTGGAAATAAAAGGGACGAAAATGAGAGTTGCAGTGAATATATGATAAATGAGTTTGCAAAGGAGATGATTTATCATAGTAGAGCAATCATAGAATTTGAAAATTTTCTGACCACATTAAAAGATGTTTCAGTTGATATGAATGTGGATATTAAAGATGCAATAAAAAGCGAGGTTGATAGATGGGTATTGAATTTGGATTATAAATGTGATATTCCGGTGGTTTTTTGTACGGAGGGGTTGACTTTCTTTAAAAAATTTTTTCTCGAAATAGATATGTTTCTTTTTTATGTGAGGTAGTTAGGTCAATTTATGTGCTTGCGGGAAGGAACAGTCAAAAAGCGTACGATATACTGAAAAAATATGTGGATGAAGGCGGATCGGGAAATCGGCCGGCATTAAAGACCTTGAAATTATGGGAGAAACCGAGTAAACAAAACAAATGTAGAGCATTTGCAATACGAACGGTCTTGGAAGCAATTACACCGCAAGACCCATATAGGGAAGACATTGATATGATAAGCGTTCTGGCAGGAGCAATATGAAGGGATTTTTCGACATATTCAGAAAAATTTAAACTCAAAGTGCGCTAAAGTGCTGGGTAAAGGTGAAATTTCAGAGCAAAATTTCTAATTGTCGAAAATGCTTCTGTTGAAAGTAAATAGGAGATAACTAACTAAAGGGGCGATCACGCAAGTGGTCGCCCTTTCTCTGTATCTGGTATGATTTGACCTTCGGCAACATTATAGTAACCCACCAAAGGAGGATTTGCCGTTATGTTTGATTGCTATGACACTCTGATCACTCCAGAAGAAGTTGCCGATATGCTGGGATGCGGTATGAACACTACCTATAAGCTTTTGAAGTCGGGAAAGATAAAAGCTATGAGGATCGGCCGATCTTGGAGGATTCCTAAGAGAGCGGTACAGGAATATATTATACAAGAATCCCACCTGAAATCAGTTGGGTGGTAACATGAAAAAGCCCACATGGATGATGTTCCATGTGGGTTTTCTATTGCCTGAAAGTAGTGCTTGATGGAGTGATGTACATACGGGTAATCCAATGTTAATGCTAAATAATGTATAGAGCAGAAGGAAGGTGAAAGTTAATCTTTATTAATGACACTAACATTAGGATAAAGCGGCTGAATGGAATAGTTGTAGTACAAACAGTCGCACAAGAGCAGCCGAATGTGTAGTGTATATACATTTGGCTATTCTTGCTAGGAGGGGGAGGCGGATGCGTCATAAATAATATTTTATTCTATAAATTCTCATCTATATTTTCAATGATATTAATTTATCTTTATGAAATCTATAGATAGAAAGAAGGTGATTATAATGGGAAATATCTTTAGTATACGATTGACAGATGAAGATAAAGTTCATTTACAACAGAGAATGGATGAAACTGGTAAAAATGCAACAGAAGTATTTAAGAGCGCAATCTATTTTACCAAAATAGATGCAGACCTTGTTGATGAAATTATATCTAATATTGGATATTATGCGAGTGAAAAAGATCTGGAAGGGATAAAAGAGGAGGTTCATAGATATGTCTTATATAGAACTCAAAAATGATAAGTATGAAACTTTGGAAGATTTAAAACGGTTACTACAATATATTCTTAGATTAGATAAAACAGCAGAAGATAGTCAAAGAGCGAATACTATAACAAATACCTTAGCAGGTTGTCAGCCAGCGATGATTCCCAATGAATATTTGTGTGATCCGAGTTCAGTTTATCATCTGATGCTTTTTGAAGTCAGGAGAAGACATAAAGGTATTCCGCAGTTTGCAAAACACCGCATTGTTTCCTTCGCAGCAACAGATTGTATTTTGCCACAGGATGTAGTATCTCTAGCAGAAAGAATAGCAAGTATCTATGCGAAGAAAGGTTATATTACAGCCTATGGAATTCATGCGGATAGATTTAATGTACATATTCATTTTGCAGTTTGTGCAGTATCGTTTCAAACACAGAATATGTTTCATATTCAATGGGAATCTGAGTGGAATATGCTTGTAACGGTAACAAATCAATGGAAATCTGAGTTTGATGAGATGCTTCAAAATAATATCCAAATGAGACAGTCAAGAGAAGCTGCATTGTATGGCGATGATATCGTTCGATACGGAAGCATTTCTCTGACAGCAAAAGGTCAAATGAATCAGAATAGAAAATCAAAGCGCAAATAAGAAGGGAGAATACAATGGATAAATTTGATGAAAAAGTTATCGGCTACGAATCTACGAAAGAGATTCTGCGTCAGATTCTGGATATTCTAAAAAGACCGGAGGTTTATAAAAGAAAGGGCATTTCTATTCCAAGAGGGCTGCTGATGGAATCTGATCCTGGTCTTGGAAAAAGTCTGCTGGCATCTATCCTGATAGAAGAGTCCGAACGGAAGCCCTTTGTTTTTCGTAAAACCAGTCAGGAAAACAGTTTTCTGGATGAATTAAGGGCTGTATTTGCTATGGCAAAGGAGGACGCACCTAGTATACTGCTCCTAGAAGATTTGAACCTCTATGTAGAATCGAATTCTCCCTATGCGCCGGAATGGGCTTGTCTGCAAGCCTGTATTGATGATGCAAAGGATACAGATCTTTTTGTGATTGCTACTACTAACGATACAAGGTATATGCCACCATCCTTGTTGAGACGGTAGATTTGATTATGTGATCTATCTGCAACCTCCGATTGGAGAGAATGCAGAGAACATTGTCAGCTACTATCTCAGGGATAAAGATTTGGCAGAGGATGTACTGATTTCAGATATCGTCAAGGCTATGCCCAAGGTAAGCTGCGCTACACTGGAAACGGTAATGAACCTTGCTGCGCTGAATAGTGTCTATCAAGGTCATGAGCACATCCAGAAGGAAGATATCACAGAAGCTCTTCTTCAGGTGGTATATAAACTCCAAAAGACGGATAAGGAAACTGACTCCACAGAGCGTCAGCTAATTGCAGTACATGAAGCTGCCCATGCAGTGGTCGGAGAAGTTCTTCACCCCGGAAGCATTGGAATTGTCACGGTTCGCGGAAACCAAGGTGTAATCGGTGGTATGGTAAATGGCTGTGCTACTTATGCACAAAATGAGGAGGAATTTCTGGATGAAGTGACCAAAACATTGGCAGGTAAAGCTGGTGTGTCTCTGATTTATGGTGTTATGGATATTCAGGCATCGGCGATATAGAGCAAGCAGATAAACTCATGGATATTTGGCTGTGTCACTTTGCAGGTGGTGGCTTCGTAGGAATTGAATCAGGGGACAACAGAATGTCCGAGCAGAGACTTTCTTATAATGAGGCCATCAAGTCAGCAAAACTGGAAGAACTTTACCGCAGAGCCTATAAGATTCTTCATAATAATAAGGATTTTCTGCTTGCTGTGCAGCATGGTCTTCTGGAACATGAAACGCTTCTGAACAGTGACCTTGCAAAAATTCGGGAATCTTGTATCTAAAACCTATTATTCAAAATGATAAAACGGTCAAGTCCTTCATGGGCTTGACCGTATTTTGCTGCGGAATAGTTGAATTTTATCTTATATAAGAAGCTACAAAAATACAGCCCGTGAGTGAGACGCGAGTGTCGAAGTGAATTTTTGCAAGCGCCCCTGTAGCACACCCATTCTGAAAATGGGTGTGCCGTGAGAGGGTGCTCGCGGAAATCGCTTTTGACACAAGCGGCTCACGAGCGGAAAAAATTTATTCCTCTTCCTTTATATATAGGAAGGAACGCAGCATTTGAGAGACCGCTGTTCCTTGAGCAGGAGAGAGTTTAGCCAGAGATCAAGAAGTTCCTTCTGGTCGGAGGTTAAGTAAACAGAGTCTTCCTCCTGAAAGAACTGGGAAAGCGAGATACCAAGGACGGAGCAGATTTCTCAAGAGAAGCTACATTGGCTGAAGATTCCGTCTGCGCCATGTGGAAATGGTAGATACCCTACAAAAAGTCCGTGAGGTGGTGAATGATAGTTACAGCTACTCCAGCGACTATGAGGTAATCGGCAAGCTAAAGCAATTTGCTGATCGGGATGGCGTCTGCGTTCTGATCGTCCACCACACCAGAAAGCAGCCTGCGGGAGACAGCTTTGAGATGATCTCGGGGACCACGGGCTTGCTGGGGTGTGCAGATGGTGCGCTCCTGATGCAGAAGGAGAAGCGAACAAATAGCAAGGCCACCTTGGAGGTGGTAGGCAGAGACCAGCCGGATCAGCGGTTGTATCTGAGCAAAGACCAAGAGAGCCTAGTTTGGGTGCTTGACCATGCAGAAAATGAGCTTTGGAAACAGCCTCCAGACCCGGTATTGGAAGCCGTAGCAAAAATCGTATCTGCTGACAACCGGGAATGGGAAGGCAGTCCCACCGAGCTGGCCCAGGCGATTCAAACGGATATGGCGGTAAATCGGCTCACCAAACATCTGAATGTGAATGCCAGCCGTCTGCTGGAAGAACATCAAGTGAGGTACGAGAACAAAACCAAACATGCTGGACGGCGTATCCGGCTGACCTACATGATGGTGGAAGCACCTGCATTTGAAGTAATCGAGTAAAGCGCGACCGTTGCCACCGTCGCGGGAAAGAAAAACTGGGGTGGTATTTTGCCACCCTAGCTTCCTGGGCTACGCTGTTTCACGGTAGCCCCAAAAACAATAGGATGGAACGATTTGTTCCACCCCTCAGAAGCGTTCGGAGAACGCGCAGCCACAGAATGAAATTCTGTGTTCAAAAGGGGGCTTGGGGGCATTGCCCTCAACAAGCAGACGGCAGGCAATGTGAGTGTGTGTGTATTAACACTCGCATTGCTTGCCTGTCTATCTGACCAGAAATCAACAGATACCGAAAATGGGGCTTGAAATCGCACTGCTTAAGATATAAGTACGTGATTGCATTATTCGCAAATGCGCTGTATAATAAAGTTGTATATTTATATTCCCTGTAAGAAAAGGTGGCCGATATGGATTACATGAACGCAAAAGAAGCCGCTGATAAGTGGGGACTTTCCGTGCGGCGAGTTCAAGTCCTCTGCGAACAAGGTAGAGTTGATGGTGTCGAGCGGTTGGGCAATGTCTGGCTAATTTCTAAAAGCGCAGAAAAGCCGTTGGACGGACGTACTCGTGAAGTGAAAAAGCAGAAACAACAGCCGAAATAACGTTGTTCAGGAGGAACTAAGATGACAAATCTCGAACGAGCAATAAAAGATGGTTATGCACATATTATTGGAGAAAAAGGCAAGCAGAAAATCACATATGTTTCTTCTGATAACCATGTAGAAAATTATAGCGATCCGGAAGAGAAGGTTCGTGCTGAATTCTGGGCTGAACTGATTTATAAATACGAATATCCAGTCAATCGAATTAAAATAGAAGTGACTGTACCTGATCGTCTGCCGACAGATCGTGCGGATATTGTTGTTTTCCGTGATGACGAGTGCAAGCGTCCCTATGCTGTGGTTGAGTGTAAAAAAGACGGTGTTACGGATGCCGAATTCAACCAGGCGATAGAGCAGGGCGTTGGCAATGCTACTTGGGTGAAACTTCGGGCTGACTATGTTGTAATTATCGCTGGTGGCACTCGTCGTGTTCTGGATGTTACCGATAAATTCGGCGCATTGGAGCGTGAGCAAAACATCCTGGCTGATTTGCCTCATGCATATGGAAAGCCCCAAGAATTTAGATTCTATAAGGGAAGCGAAAATGATATTAAGCCGGTAGACCGAGAAGATCTCATTGCTGCTATTAAGAAATGCCACCAAACGCTGTGGGGTGGTGGTCGCCTTTCCCCGCCGACTGCTTTTGGAGAACTGTGCAAATTAATCTTCGTAAAAATCAGTGATGAGCAAAAACCTCGAAAAAAAGGTGAGCCTTACCAGTTTCAGATAAAGACGCACGAGCCTGCTTCTAAACTGGCTGAACGAATCAATGCTTTGTACGATGAGCAGAAAAAGAAAGACCCTGAAGTCTTTACTGACTCTATCAAAGTGGATGATCGAGTGTTACGGACGGTAGTTTCTCATCTTGAAGCGATCAATCTGCACAAAACAGACCTTGATGTAAAAGGTGTGGCATTTGAGCAATTCATGGATGGATTTTTTAAAGGCGATTTTGGTCAATATTTTACGCCTCGTCCGATCATTGAGTTTGCTGTAAAGATGACGGCGCCGGAGCACGACTGGGATGTGCTGGATACCTCCTGTGGGTCAGGCGGGTTTTTGTTGTATGCGCTAGATTACATTCGCCATCAGGCCACCGAGTATTACGAAAAAGGCAGTGCGGATCACTACCGCTATTGGCACGATTTTGCGGAGAAACACCTTTATGGAATCGAGATCAATGATGAGATTGCACGCGTTGCGAAGATGAATATGATCGTGCATGATGATGGACATACCAATGTGATCAGCTACGATGCATTAGAGAGTATTGATAAGATTGCAGCACATAACCCTGGTTTTCAAAAAGATAAGTTTGATCTGATTTTGACCAATCCTCCTTTTGGTTCTACGGTGAACGGGGCCGAAAAACCGTATCTCAGCACCTTTGAGTTGGGTAACACCTATGACAAAAAAGGAAAAGCAAAGCCCAGAAAAAACCAGAGTTCGGAAGTCCTATTTGTTGAACGCATTTGTGAGTTCCTCAAACCGGGTACAGGAAAAGCGGCTATCGTTTTGCCTGATGGAATTTTGACAAATAGTTCTTCCCAATATGTACGAGATTTCATTTTAGAGAGGTTCCAACTGCTGGCGGTTGTGAGCCTGCCTCAGTGCGCCTTTGCGCATTTTGGCGCGGTGTAAAGGCTTCTATTATTTTCGTTCGGAAGCGTGGTAACGACGAGGTTGCGAACAATGAGGAAGCTATTTTTATGGCGGCACCGGAATTGATCGGATATGATGCTACTGGACGAAAACCGAGTCGCAACTGGATGAGATTGTTGAGCAATATAAAGAGTTTCTGGAGGATCCTACCCCTTTTTTCGTCTAACCCCCGGCGCAAATGAGCTTTGTGCTTTTGCGGTCAAACGGGGGGACATTAGTCAAAGAATTGATATTAACTACAATCTACCAAAATATATTGAGCTGGATAAAAAATTACACACTATTTTTGGAAAGAAGTTAATGCATCTTGGAGAGCTCGCGGATGTAATTTGTGGACCATTTGGCAGTGCCATTACCAATAAGGACTATCAAGAATCTGGAATTCCACTTATACGTATTACGAACATCTCGGGAGATGGATATATGGATTATAGCGATATAATCTATATTTCAGAAGAATTAGGCAACAGCCTGTCACGAACTCAAGTTTCAGCAGGAGATATTGTTATTTCTCAACGCGGTTCTTTGGGACAGTGCGCTATTGTTGATGATACTTCCCGAAGCTTAATATTTCAGCAAATATTATCGCAATAAAGAACCCGAAAGGTATCTCGGCTGAGTTCATCAGAAATTATATTTTATCTGCTGTTGGGCAGACATTGTTGGAGCGAGCTTCAAGCGGTCAAGTTCAGCAAAAAATCACAACACAAGATATTGCAAATTTACTTATTCCAAACAATTGTAATGAAGAAAAACTAATATCGATTATTGAAAGAGGTCACACAGAATATGAAAGCGGAATTTCACAGGCGAATGAATATCTTTCTGGAATGAGCGATTATATTCTTCGACGGCTTTCTATAAAAAAAATAAGCTATAAGAAAAGATTGTGCTGCGGCGTAAAGTTCGCAGATGTTATCGCAGATAAAACCTTTAGTGCAGAATATTATCATCCCGAACGAATGGAAGCAATTCATACGTTGAAATCCAACATGGATATTACTGCATATAAACTTTCAGATATAGTTGATTTTTATCGTGATTTGGTCAATGTGACAGATAATGACGATTATCTGGGATTAGCAAGTGTTGAAAGCCAAACGGGTGAATTGAGTGGAATACACGAAAAAGCAGCGGGACAAGCATTTATTTATAAAAAAGGAGATGTTCTTTACGGCAGGTTACGCCCTATCTTAATAAAGTCCTCTTCGCTGAGAAAGTGGTGTTTGCTCTACTGAATTTCATGTTATGCGAGTGATAAATTGTGAAAAGGTTTTACCTGAATATGCTGCAGCAATATTGCGCTCAGATTTGATTTTGTCACAAACAAGGCATATGATGACCGGAAACACGCATCCCAGAATATCGAACGATGATGTAAAAAATTTGTATATTCCCATTCCAGAATTAGCCGTTCAAATAGAAATTGTTACGGAATTACATAATCGGAGAGTGCAAGCCAGAAGATTAAAAGAGGAAGCGGAACTGAATTGGAAAGCTGCAAAAGAACAGTTTGAAAAAGAATTGTTGGGTGAGTGATATGGACATAAATAGAGTTAGGACGGTTTATGGGTGGCTAATCAATATTGCAAACAATCCAAATTGTATGACATTCCCTGTTGCGTTACCGGATATTCAAAGTATTAAGAATGGCCTAATCAAAATTTCTCATGACATTGAAAAGGAATCCCCGTATTTCAGCCAAGAGCTGTTTGAGATGAAAGACCGTATGTTTGTTGGATATGGGACGATTAATCCGGTTGTGTTCGGACAAGTCATAGAAATTTTGAAGTCACTTCAGCAAGCAGATAATACAAAGGGTATGGGCGTATGGGATCTCATTCATCCAAAGATTGTTGCGGTGTCCCAAAAGCTATTTGAAGATGGTCACTATGCAAATGCCGCTGAGGATGCATTTGTTGAGATCAATGACCGAGTAAAAAAACTGTTCATGAAGGTAAATCCCACTGCATCCAAAATTCCAGATGGTCATACTGCGATGAACATGGTATTCTCTGATAACGCTCCTTTGGTGGAGTTTTGTGATCGCTCGACCGAGACGGGAAGCAACATACAAAAAGGCTATATGCAGATGTTGGCAGGAGCCATGTCTGCACTGAGAAATCCAAAAGCTCATGCCAATATCACCATTACTAAGGATGATGCAATGCGTCGTCTGATGTTTGCCAGTATGTTGATGTATAAAATTGATGAGGCTATAGACTATTCAAAAATACAAGAAAGATAGAGAAAGAGGTGAGAGAAATGATTCGTATGGAAGGACTTTTTAGCGAGTCTTTTGGAGGAACTTGCACTATACGAGGTTACGCTCGATATGATGAGATTGTTGAGTTGTCATATCCTCATCCAGGTTATCAACGCCCGGTAGACGATGTTCATGTGGGTGAGATTTCAATGTTTATCACTTCTGGATCAAATAGCTTCAGCCCAGAAGTGGTTTTAGCATATACTGCAAAGTATGATTATTATAAGGAGGGCGCTGTATCTGGAATAGACGCAATTGCAGACATCCGGAACGGCAATGGATTTACTTCTAATATTGATGGAATTTCTTTCAAAAAGATCCGCAAAGTAAATAACGGGTATTTATATGAGATCTCTATTCCATATGAAAAGAAATTAATAGATGAAGAGAAGCCATTTCGTCGAGTAGATGGAAATCATCGCCTGCAAGCTATGGAACAACTAGTATCTACAGGACAAATTAGCAGTACATATTTGATACCTTTTTGCCTGATTTTATTTGCAGATACTGATTCCTTAAAAGATGAAAAGGTTATTTTCCACAACATCAATTCTAAAGCAGTCCCCTTAAAATCTGAGCAACTTCTCAAAAGTGTTTTGATCCAACAACATGACGGATTGGATTTTAATGATAGAGAATTGATAGAAAAATTTGGGCCAGAGTATCTTCTTGCAAGGAAAATATTGAGTGCCAATCCTCTTACTGTTAGAAAATTAGGATACATAGAGTGGATACATCCTCGTATTTTGAGCACCCTTGTTGATCTGATTAACTATGTTCAGGAAAAAAGTGGAACCAGGATTGAAACATTAGAACAACAGGAAGCCTTAATAAATAGCTTGAATAATACATTAAGACACGCACATCCCTTGGGAGCTGCTAAGCTTCAAATGGCATCCGGGTTGTTGTTTCTGCTTGTTTATATGTATTATCAGATGGAAAACGGAGAATTAGATCCTCAAAATAAAGCAGAAAAAGAAAAGAATCAGTAATAGCATGGGCTGAAAAATATAACATCACTGATGCACAGCATGATATAGAGCAATATGCCGCAGTAAATGCAGACTGTATTCGTGCAATATTCGATAAGTATGTTTTGTCCACAGAACAGACTATCTTTATGTCTCGGTGCTTTGATAGCCGGTTCGACGAAAATGAACGGGCAATTCGTAGAGCTATAGAATATGTAAATCGTGAAAAAGGTAGTTCGTTGAGATTACTCCGTGTAGATCAGCATAGTGAAGGTGCGACTGGACAAATATCAGATCGTATATTGCGAGATATTGAGATGTCTGGATTGGTAATTGCTGATTTAAGTAGTGGTAGAGCAAATATTCCACATGAAATAGGATTTGCAATGGGCCTAAAAAAAGGACTAATTTTGATTCATAACGGGACAGATGCGGAAGCGGATGAACACACACCTTCAAACATAAAAATGTATGAGCAAATTAGATTTAATCAAGATTATCATAAGTTGGAAACAGAATTGAAGGCAAAATTGATTGATTATTATAAGCTTTAAGGAGATGCCGTATGCCAATGTGGTTATGTCGCGCCGGACGATACGGCGAGTTTGAGAATAAATTTCTTGAGGACAGTAAGGTATACTGCACCTGGGACAATCTATCTGAATCAATCATGCAGTTCCACACCAAGCAGGACTTGCAGCAATATTTTGTGGATAACAACCCAGATGTAAAGGTAAAAACAGCGATGAACTGGGCGAGCCAGGTCTGGCCGTTTGCCCATGAGATGAAAAAGGGAGAGATTGTTGTCCTGCCCAGCAAGATCAAGCCTGTAATTCATTTTGGCAAGATCACAGGTAATTATGAATTCTTACCTAACAACGATAATCCTTATTATCATGCACATCAGGTAGATTGGTTTGCCTGTGACATTCCCCGCACAGCTTTTGACCAGGACATCTTATATTCCTTTGGGGCTTTTATGACCATTTGCCGTATCAAGCAGGAAGATCGCATAAAAGCAGTCATCAATGCCCATAAACAGGGAAAGAAAGCGCCCCAAATTACTCCGCAAGAGCCACAGGATGATGAAGAGGCACGAGATATTGAAAATGAAGCCTTGGGGGTTATCACAAATCTGATAATCCAGAAGACTAAGGGGCATGGTTTAGCAAAAATTGTAGATGCCATTCTTCGAGCAAAGGGATTCACTACATATGTCAGCCCGGCCGGACCGGATAAAGGTGTGGATATTCTGGCTTCTGCGGGCACACTTGGTTTTGGAAGTCCCAAAATTTGTGTTCAGGTTAAGTCACGGACGCGCCAGTGGATCGGATTGTTTTGGATCAGTTGGGCGGGGTGATGAAAAACTTTGGTGCCGAATATGGCCTGTTAGTGTCATGGAGTGGGTTCAAATCTTCGGTCATCAATGAGATGGCTAAACAGTTCTTTGAAATCCGGCTTTGGACCCACAAAGAAATTATTGAGGAGTTTCTGCGATACTACGATCAGATGGACGATGAAATCAAAGAGCTGATCCCTCTCAAAAAGATTTGGGTCGTGAGCAACGATGATCAATAATTAAAATGCTTTGATGAAGAATCCATCGTATGATATAATCAGTTTGTAAGGTGTAAATGCGAGTACTGGCAGCATTAGAGTAGAACGTGTATAACAAAAATAAAATGTGCAGGGTAGCAGCAATGCCGCCCTGCACATTTTTGTTAAGTAAAGGACTTGAGCACTTCTTTCAGTGCTTCACGCTGCTCCGAGGTAAGCTGGGCCAGAAGTTCCAAAAACTCCTGCTGTTCCTCCGGGGTGAACCTGTTTTCTGGCTCAGAATGATTTGGCGGTTCATAAAAGATACTTGCTCCTTTCGGCAAATCCTGTTCAGCTATCAGTCGGCACGAATCTGACGCTTATATTTATAATAGGTATTCCGGGCAAGACCTGTGAGCTTCATGCACTCGGCATCGTCAAGTGTGCCGCCAAAGATCTTGCAATGGGTGCGGATGATTTGCTTGGCTTCTCTGGCTTTTTTCGTTTCAAAGCCAATGCCTTTCTTACGGCCAACCTGCTTGTCGTTCAGCCGGGCCGTCAAAAGGCCCTCACGGGTGCGCTGGTGCAGATCGGCAACTTCTTTTTCGGACTGCTCAAAGGCCAGCTTGATCTGCTCCTTTGCCAAGGCCATCAGATACTCGTTGATGCCCTTCAAGATGAAGTCCACATTTGTCCCTGTCATGGCAATGCTGCCGGACAGGGCTTTTTTGTAGGTCTCGGTGTCGATGTGGTGCTCTTTCAAGAACACCAGCCGGATGCCCTTGTGGTAAAGGTCTTCGTACAGAGTAAAACCTTCTTCTGCATTTCTGGACATCCGGGATACTGAATCGAATACCACCATATCCCCGGATTTCAGAACCCGGTAAAGCTTCAGCCATTCCGGGCGAAAAATGGATGTGCCAGTATAGGCTTCCTGCACGATATGGGCAGTCGGGTATTCTGCCTTGATGTTGCGGATCTGACGGTCAATGCTCTGCTTTGCCGTAGAGATACGGCAATAGCCATAGATGTTCATGCGTCTCCTTTCTGGCTCAAAGATAACGAGCGACATTTTTAAGACTGTGTTTTGTACCTTGAAATGGTCTGAAAACGGCTGATTTTAATACAAAACAGAATATACGGTATTTTTAATACAGTTTTAGTGGGCATAGGCAGTCATAAAATCAGAAATGGTAGTGAACGGTTTGTGATTGGCGGGGTCCTCGCCATCCAAAGGAGCGTAGTTCCAGTCGGTATCCTCGTCAATATATCGCCGCCCATCATCCGGAAGTTCCAGCGGTTCCGCAAGGATGATGGTGCCCCAGTGGTTGACCATCACGAAGGGTGCGATCTCACAAGGGATGCCCCGGCACTCATCATCGTGCCGGACATCGTAAGCGTACAAGCCGTCCGGGATGGTATCTCTCCTGATGCGGATGCTGGTGAACAGTGCAGGCTTTCCGCAAACCGTGATCTCTTCGTAGTGTTCGGTCATTGCATGAAAGGTCATAATCTGTCCTCCTTAGATTTCAATGATAAAAGCTCTGAATTTCTCTTTGTAGAAATCCATTGTACTCTGCGGCAGGGAAGTCAGATTCCCTTCGTTGTCACATCCGGCCAGAAATCCCGGCCCGGCAAGAACATCGGCTCCATCCCACAGCGGACGATTGAGCGGCAGGCCAAGTAGCTTGCCTTCATCATTGCAGACCAGTGTGACCTCTGAACCGGTGTCACTCAATGTGATGCATTCGATCAGCCCGCCTACAAATTTCTGCATGGCCTCAAGGGTGTTGTCCAGTTCGATCTCCTTTGGCAGCTCCATTGGCAGGAGCGCAAGGACTTTGATTTTTTCTTCTTTCATTGTGTGCCTCCAAATAAAAACAGGACAGCCCACACGGACTGTCCTGCAAAAAGTAAAGGGGAGCATCCGAAGATACTCCCCTAAGTGAATAATTATTTTTTCCTTACCATACAGCGTTTCTTGAAGAATGCGATGCCATAGCAGAGGATGTCATCATAGTCATCCCGGAAGTCCGCCGCATACATCCGGTCATTGATCTGCTGAATAGCAGTATCACAGGCATCCGGCAGAGCATCCAGAGTTTTTGCATACTTGGCTTCAAAAATTGCCACACGACCATTGCGGATATCCTTTACAATAACATCGCTGCGTCCTTCGCCATGCTCTTTGTTGGATTCTACCACATAGCCAGCACCAGTAAAGATGCCTGCAAGGAAAGCGTGGTAAAAATCCTCCCGATAGTCATGGTAGCTGATAGTCATACGCAGCAGCTTGGTCATCTCTTTTGTCAGAGCTTCGTTGTTTCCGCTCCAGACTGCATCAAACAACGGGCTGCGGTTCCATGCCTTTGCACTGTCGTCAAACCATTTGCTTACAGTGGTTTCAAAAATTTCCCGAATCTCTGCATTGGGAATCATCAATGCAGAGCAACCATCCGGCAGCGAATCTGTCAGATCCTTATCCCGCACCTTGGTCAGATAACCTGTCAGATACAGCACACTCCAAAGATTTTCCTCAGAGGAGTGTAGATAATCGTAGGTCAGGTTTTCTTCAATATGCTGAACAATAGAGCCGCCAGCCATCAGAGTTTCAAGCTTTGTGGTGATATTGTTGCCTGCATAGTCGATGAAAGAACGGATGATGGCGTTATCACTGGTGTTTTTCCAATAGCTTTTCGGCTTCTGTGCTACACCATACTGGAAATCCCGCAGATAACTGATTACGTCCCACGGACAATAAATGTCTGCATCGCCAAAATGATAACCGTCGTACCATGTCTTGATTTCAGCAGACTGCGATTCAAGATCAGCATCTTTCAGCATTTGATCTACATCTGCCTGTGTAAACCCAAAGGATTCGCTCAACCGGGGAGAAAGAATCGTATCCGAAACAAAATTGTTCGTCCCGGTAAAGATGCTTTCTTTTGCAATTTTCAGGCAGCCGGTAATAACAGCAAAGTCAAGCGAAGTATTGTCTTTGAGCGTGGTGCTCATCATAGCCCGCATCACGTCCAGCATCTGCGAATAATATCCGTTGCTGCTGGCTTTTGCAATGGGAACATCATACTCATCCAGAATGACGACCGCCGATTTTTTGAAGTGGATTTCCAGCATCCGGGTCAATAGCAAAAAGCAGCTTTTGGTTTCATCTATGGATGCAGTGCGTCCCAGAATTCGCTTAAAGATGCCTTTGTCATCGTCAGAAATAGCAGAGTCATCCAAAAGAAACTGATAATCCTGAAATGCAAATGCCAGCTTCATGCACAGCATTCCATAGGCGCTTTCAAAGGTCAGACCGTCCGTATCCTTGAAAGAGAAAAATACCACAGGACACTGGTTCATCCATTTTTTGCAAAGCTCTGTATTTTTGGAAATCGCCAATCCCTCAAACATCTGCTTGCTGTCTTTGCGGATGTCCAGAAAATTTGCGAGAGTGCTCATACCAAGGGATTTTCCGAAACGGCGAGGACGAGTAATCAATGTTACTTCAGCGATACCACCGCTAAGAAGTTCAGAAATCAGATTGGTCTTGTCAATATAATAATACCCGCCTTCTCGAATCTTTTCAAAATTCGAGATTCCAACAGGAAACTGCAAATCTTTCATGCAATGCTCCTTTCCGCTCACAGAGGAGAGCTTTCAGAACTCACTACTGTAAGTGTACCATGAAATATAGAATCATACAAGAATCAAGTGACATCGAAATAGAGCAGTTTTATTATGCTACGTTCAATCTGGTGGCTTTATAGCAGTCTGCGCACATTCCCTCATGGGTAGCTGCAAATTCTGCCGCCTGCATGATGGAGCCATCCTTCAGCTTGACCCTCTTGATGGGCTGGTTGCAGCGAGCGCAGATGCAGGGCACAGGCGGCTGTTCCGGCTTTTGACTGGTGGATTTCGGTTTCGGCTGCTTTTGCGGTTCTGCTCCGGCTGCGGTGCGGCATCCTCCGGCAAATCCTCTCCGGCATAGACGTACAGACCCAAGCCAAACATAGCAAGGTTCTTCACCAAGCACCGCATGATAGCCTTATTCACATCGAACATGGATGCTGCTTCTACAGTGCGCTCTTCCATGCCGATCTTTTCACGGCGGCGGGTCTGCGGGTTGTAGTCCCATTTCGGGGTAGTATAGGTATAAGGCACAGCTTTCATAGCTTTGTTGGAACTGTCCAAAACCGGAAGCCACATTTCGTGCGAAACGCCCTCAATCGTGACTGAGGTGTACACCATGAAGCCGGTGATGGGGTCATAAACATAGGGCAGACCGTTGAATTTCTTGACCTCATAGCTGGCAGCAGGATATAGCTTTTTTACCTCCGCCCAAGCATACGCCCAGCTTACATATTTTAACTCGGTATTGCCAGACTTCTTGACTTCCAGATGATCTTTGAAGTCGATAGCAAATAATTTTACGAATGGATTTTCCATAAGAATGCCTCCAATTCTGATAAAGAAAAAAGGGCACAACAGCGTCAACTGTTGTGCCCCATGATGTGAAAATTACGGATTGAGCAGAAAATCAATGATGTTTCGATGAATGATTCCGTTTCGGCTTAAATTCGCCAAATCACCACTGATAACATACTTAGGATAGTTGTCGTGCAGCCGCTCAAGATTACCGAACTCCCGTTCTTCATCGGCGGGAGTGATCAGGTAAGCAACCTGAATATAGAGCTTTTCATCTCCACGGTAGCAGATAAAATCAATTTCGGTGTCGTCCAGCTTGCCGACCTGAACTTCATAGCCACGGCTCCGCATTTCCAGATATACGATGTTCTCATACAGCTTGTTGCTGTCAAGCTTTTCGCTTTTCTTGATAACGTTCCGCAGCCCAAGATCGACTGCATAGTACTTTTCTGTGCTGGACAGGAGCGCTTTTCCTTTGATATCATAGCGGCTTGCATTCAGAAGGATAAAGGCTTCCTTGAAATAATCAACGTAGTTCAGTACGGTAGCAGTGGTTGTCTTGATTCCTTCCGAAACCATGCGTCCACTGATATTACGGGCAGAAAACGGATTGCCGATATTGTCCAGCAGGAATGCAAGGACATTACGTAATGCGGTCTGTTCGCGAATATTGTGGCGTAGCATGATGTCACGGACAATGATAGCCTCGTAAAGATCGTCCAGATAGGTGGTGATTGAATGATCGTCAGGGAGGAAGAAACGCTGCGGAAAACCGCCGTACTTCAAATAGTCTGCGAAGAGCTTTTCATCCGAAGTATAGGTTCCGTTTTCAATGCATTGCTGTTTTGCTTCGGCCAGCGAAAAGGGGAAAACCTGAATCTGGATGTATCGTCCGGAAAGATAGGTTGCCAATTCGCCGGAAAGCAGCTTGGAATTGGAGCCGGTCAGGTAAATATCACAATCGAAATCGACACGAAGAGAATTGATTGCAATCTGCCAGCGCTCCACCTCCTGAATCTCATCCAGAAGAATATAGATTTTGCCGGTACAGCCTTCCGCTTTTTCTGCGATGTAGTCGTAAAGCGTTTCTGCAGTACGGGTGTTGCGGAAGCGCATGGACTCAAAATTGGCCTGAATAATGTTCTGTGCGGGAATATTGCGCTGGAGGAGCACGTCCTTGATCTGACCGAGAAGGACTGTTTTTCCACAGCGCCGGATTCCAACCAGAACTTTGATCAGATCCTGATCGATAAAAGGAATGATCTTATCCAAATAACTTTTGCGCAGAACCATCATGCATCACCTCATATTCTTATCTTAGCATACAATTATTGTTGTGTAAACAGTATTGTGCTTTTCTATTAAACAAAAATAGCTGAAACGCGAATTGTGTGCCTATAGGCGTACAAAAATTATGCTGCATGGATAATGGTAAACCTGCGGCTGCTTACATTCTTGCTGTACCGATTGAAAATATCGGGCTGTTCTTTCTTCAAACGCTGGGAGTCTACCCGTTTACTTTCGGAGAATACCCAGGACACCTTGTAGCCCGGTGCTGTGCCATAGGCGGCATCCTGCATTTGCAGCTTGACCTGCTGCTCAATGGCCGTTTTCTCCTGTTCCATCTGCTCGATTTGGGTGGAAAGCTCCTGTCGCTTGTCCAACAGATTACGGATGGGATTTAGATCGGCAGTTTTGTTTCGATCATCTGCAGAGTACAGCTGATTGATCTGCTGTGTATCCCCCTCGCTTCCGGTAGGTACAGGCGGAATTTCGGGCATTACGTTGTATTTCCAGAAGTGCTCTTCCTTGGCAATGAGGTTGTTCAGAACTTCTTTGTCGGTTGTGATCTTGTGAATCACCAGTTCTTTCCCGAAAATCAGAGCAGCAATGTACCAGCAGTCAAAACCGCTGACGGCCAGATAGTGATTGACCTGAGCCATGTAATGTGCAGGAATTTTGCCATCAGCCATTTGTCCGCAGAAAACGGCGAGACTGTCTTGCACTCCAGCCCGGCCTTCTGTCCGACAATCAAACGGTCAAAGTCCGCCAGAAGCAGCGGATGTTCCTCGCTCTGGTAAATGGCATTTGCACGGCGTACCTTCAGACCGGTGGCCCCGGTGAAGCGCTGCGCGACATAATCTTCCAGATCGCGTCCCTGACGCATAGCCTCATTGTCGATATTCTCAAAGGTATCACTGATTTTATCGTGGTACACCTGAAATGCCGAGCGGTAGGGATTTAGACCAAGAATAGCCCCGGCATCCGTGCCAGTAATACCGCATTTGCGGTAACGGAGCCAATCTTCTTTGGACAGGTTCAAAGTTGAAATCAATCTTTTCATGCACTTTGCATCCTTTCTCTCATAATTGATTCGGTAATGATGAAGTCGTATTCCACCAAGTCTTTCATAATCGTGGAAAATTCACTGGCCAATGAATGACAAGAGCCAACCCACAGGTCATAAAGAAAATCCAGAATATTATTTTGCACCCTGAGATGGTTCCAGTAGCGCTCCTCCAGTCTGCCCTCGGATTCCAAAACAATAATGGCGGTGCTGATGGTACTTTTCATCGTGATCTCATAAGCCATGGTAACGCTGATTTCAGAAGCACTCTTCTCAACGTTGTCAAAAAATTCCGTGAATTCCCTGAAAATGCGGTTATTTACATCATTCATGTGTTGCTCCTTTATGCTGCAGCCAGCACCATCTTGTAGGCTTTGTCGATCATCGGGTTACCCTCTGCAGTATGCAGGAACAGATTTTCTTTGTAATTCTTGGTCTTGCGGAGAGGATCTGCGTGGGTAGCAAAATCGGAGACTGCGTTGATAAAGCGCCAACCGTTTTTGCCGACCCATTCCAGATCCGGTGCGTTATAATAGCGAGCCTTCAGGTCTTCCTGCAAGCGCAGGTTATTCTTCCGCTGGCAATCGGACAGGTCCTCAGAAATCGGGAAAAACTCATTGATGAACTCCTGCACCTTGTGATCGGATAAATCGATGCGAGCCAGCTCATCGCCACGGTTGCCGAGTTCAACCATATAGTTGCTGGCTAGCTGCAGGGTTTCACGGGCATCCTGCACGCGGAGCAGAACATTTTCGGTGTGGCGTGCAGTCCAGCTGCGCTTTGCGGTATTCAGCGCAAGGTTCAGCGTGTTCTGGCAGACCACACGGATTGGAGTCATGGCCACTTTCACACCAGAACTTCCGTCATGACTGTTGAAGATCACAAGATATGGTACTACCTGATCTCCAGCGATAAGATATTTCCTCGGAAGCCTTGCCAGCATCCAGACTTTCTTGCCGCCCTGCAAAGAACCGGCAGTTTCGTAAGTAACACCTTCACCCAGCAGGTCATCCGTGAACTGAAATGCTTCTTCGTTCTGCACAATGCGGTAGCGGTCGGATACCACACCCAGAACAGCATCATCAGTGCTGCGGACATTTGCGCGATAGCCGGGGATCATAGCACCCGTGCCGGAATAGATATTGCGGCTTTCCACCTGCCAGTCCAGACCGGCTAGTTCCAAGGCTTCACGGCTTGCAGGGGCATCCATAATGATACGGCCAAGGCCGTGCCAAGGTGTCTCACGGACAGAGAACATCGTTTCAACATTTGCGGGCATAGTAAAATCTCCTTTTCAGTGTACTGTGATCAATTGTTGTTTTCCATTTCTTCAGCGATGCGGACGAGGACTTCCACCAGGACGGTGCCAACCTCTTTGACGATTTCGGACCAAAAGTTCATAATGCTTTCTCCTTTCTGCGCAGCTGCGCTTCAAAATACGATGGTAATAATGATAGTGATGGTGCGGAATAACAAAATGCTCACCTCCAGACATGAAAAAGCCCCTGAGTCTTTCGACTCAGAGGCTTTGAATCATGATTATTATATCTGGGTGAAAAATGGAAATTTGAGAAAGCTAAAGAGAGGGATTTATCATAAAAAATTATAATGCAGGACGAATTTGCGCTAAAAGAAGTTGGTCCGCCGGAAGCCACGGAACAGAATCAAGCTCCTTTTTAGTCAGCCAGCGTGCAGCCTCGGCTTCTTTCAGCACCAGTCGCCGGAAACCACTTCGCACCAGAAACAGTCCATAGAAAGATGGAAGGTGGAATAATCGTATTCAATGGTGTCGATGAGGTCGCCTACCGCGATCTCGGTATCCAGCTCTTCCCGGATCTCTCGTTTCAGTGCCTGCTGTGCGGTTTCTCCCGGCTCGATTTTACCACCCGGAAATTCCCACTGGCCTTTGTAGTCGCCATAGCCGCGGGCGGTGGCATAAATTTTATGTTTCGTCTGAATATCGTCGCAGATCACAG
>ENA-OQAS01000293-OQAS01000293.1-human-gut-metagenome-genome-assembly--contig:-NODE-293-length-26385-cov-4.924214_pt1 | contig 26385 bp, 27 predicted proteins | sample MGYA00242733_ERZ504523 | MGnify/ENA primary metagenome ERZ504523 (study PRJEB26092, sample SAMD00036239) | human gut metagenome | host: Homo sapiens | study: EMG produced TPA metagenomics assembly of...
TTTCAGGTAACCTGTTTTTCTTTTATTTCCTTTACTGTTGACGACATAAAGCCCCCTTTTTATTGACTCTAACATTAATAGTGCAATTAATTCTTTCTCTGACGTCATATGAATTATTTAATGCTATATTAACATCTAGGTTTCAAGATTTCTATTGACAATATTATTAAAAATACGCACTTTAATTTGTGCATTATTTACATCTTTTTTATATCAAGAAGAATTTTTTACTCCATTATATTGTAATCAAACTTACACCTGTTATAATTTATTATACTAATCGTACAATACAGGAGGTTCATGAATAATAAGACAGTTGATCCGTGAAAAAGTATCTTTCCTTTCTGCCGGTCAGAAGAAAGTCGCCGAATATATATTACAACACCTTGATTCATTCAGTTATTCCACCCTTGCGAAACTCAGCAAGGAAATTTCCGTAAGCGAAACCACTATCATACGCCTTGCCTATTCCCTGGGATTTGAAAGTTTTTCTGAAATGCAGCGTACTGTACAGAATGATATTCTTTCCGTTCCTACGGTTATAACAGACGATTCACGGCTGGATAGCGGAAATTTTTATCAAAACATCATTGCCAATGAACTCCATTCCATGGAAAGCTGGGCATCTCATCTGAATCAGGAAGATATGGATCAGATTGTTACCCATCTGAGCAATGCCAAAAAACGCCTCATTGTTGGTGCACGCTCTTCCTACAGTGCCGCTCTCTGGATGGGAACTCTGTTGAATCAGCTTCTTGGAAATACCAAGGTGGTTCACGAATTTTACGATTCCAATTTCGAATATCTCACAGAAGCATCCGAGGATACAGTTGTTCTTCTGATCTCTTTTGCCCGCTATACCAAATGGTCTCTGAAATATGCACAGATTGCCAAAAATCATGGTGCAAAGATACTCGCCATCACAGACAGCATTTCATCACCGGCATGGGCGCTGGCAGACCACGCTATCATTACAGAGATCAATCTCAATGAAATGGGATTTAACTCCTTCTCATGCCTCTATTGTCTGTTTGACAGTATTGTTGCAAAAATCCGCAAAACCAGGTGCAAATCCATCAGTACACGACTTCATGACCTGGAAGAACTTTATTCAGACTTTGATCTTTTTTACGAATAATAATTTCAGGGGGGGGATTATCATGCAGGAAATTTTAGATATTTTTCTTGAGAAATCAAAGCAACATCATTCCAATATCATCTACGCACAGATATATAAAAATGATCTTCTAAAAGAAGAATTCAGACTTTTTCCGGTCAAAACCCGTTTAAATATATGGTCTATCAGCAAGCCTTTTGTTGCAATGGCCGCAGGTATCGCAGAACGTGAAGGACTGATCACTCTTGATGAATATATTTATCCCTGGTTTGAAAAATATTTCCCTTCCGACCCTTCTGAAAATCTGTACAAGATAAAGATCCGTGATCTTCTTACCATGTCATCCGGTCAGAAAGATCCGCTCTTTTTCTGCGATGGACCAGAGCGATACAGAGAAAAGGACTGGGTGAGATATTTCTTTCAGAATGATTCTTTTCCATATACACCCGGTACTCATTTTGTGTACAGCAATTTTTGTTCCTATATTTTATCTGTTCTTCTGGAAGAGAAATCCGGAACGGGTCTGCTGAATTATCTGCGATATCGTTTCTTTGAACCGGTTGGCATTCCGAATCCGGACTGGACCTCTGCCCTCAGGGACATTGTATGGCAGCTAACGGACTGTATCTGACGATTGATGAATTGGCTCGTTTTGGACATCTGCTTCTGCATGAGGGTTCCCTGAACGGAAAACAGATCGTCCCAAAAAATTCGTGATTGATGCCTGTCAGAAACATATCGATTCTTACAATCCACTGACGGAGCATCCGGATTACCAGAGCTATGGTTATGGATATTTCATATATATGGGACCTATGGAAGATACACTGATCCTGTCCGGCAATTACGGCCAATACTGCGTCGTTGATAAAAAACGTCAGATGGTATCCTGTGTCATGTCCCTGGATGGCAATGACCACAAAAAAATCCGTGATGATCTGGTGGATTCTCTTGCAGAATATTATGGTGTAAAAATTTCACACATCTAAAAAAATGCCGCTCCCGCGGCTCATCATATGATATTCGCAATCCGCTAACGCTACTTGCTCATAAAAAAATGCCGCTCCCGCGGCATATCATATGATATTCGCAATCCGCTAACGCTACTTGCTCATAAAAAAATGCCGCTCCCGCGCATTTTATATCACTAACCAATCCTCAACCATAGCTGTATTATGCAGCAGCACTGCATCATTTCCCTTTGTTACAAAAATCCTCTGCACAAACACATCCACAACTTCGCCTTCCCGGACGGGTTCTTCGTCAAGGCTTCTTCTGGCGCTGAGTGTGGTGTTTCCTACACGGACTTTCAGTTCCAAGCTGCTGCCGCGGAATGCGACTCGTTCTACGATGCCCTCTGTTGCGGAGCTTTTATATTTCTGTTCCTCGTTCTTCTTAGTCACTTTTACAAACTCCGGACGGACAATGGCTTTTTCGCTCCCGGAACTTCCTCGAAGTGATTGAACACCTGGTAATCATCGATCACAGAAGTCTGCCCGAAAAATCCCGCCGTAAACGCAGTATCCGGATTCTGATAAACCTCCAGTGGAGTTCCCTTCTGCTCGATCCGTCCACGGTTGGTAATAATAATTTCATCCGCCACCTCGATAGCCTCATCCTGGTCATGGGTAACAAAAATGCTGGTGATCCCCAGCTTCTCGATCATATCCTTCAGCCAGCTTCGAAGCTCCGTACGGATCTTCGCATCAATAGCCGCAAAAGGCTCATCCAAAAGAAGCAGCTGTGGATTTGGAGCCAGCGCCCGGGCAAAAGCAACTCGCTGTCTCTGGCCGCCGGACAGCTGACTTGGATATCTTTTTTCCAGGCCTTTCAGCCCGATCAGCTCTACCAGTTCCATAACTCTCTGTCTGATATACTTCTTATCCGCCTTCTGTACCTTCAGGCCAAATGCAATATTATCATACACCGTCATATACCGGAAAAGAGCATAATTCTGGAACACAAATCCAATGCCTCGCTCACTGGCAGGCACATCATTGACCACTCTTCCGTCAATGATGATCTCTCCGCTGTCCGGTTGCTCCAGACCGGCGATCATACGGAGAATCGTAGTCTTTCCGCTTCCACTGGGACCCAGAAGACCGATCAGCTTTCCCTTTTCGATACCAAAGCTTACATTATCAGATGCCTTGTAATCCCCATATGTTTTATTGATATTTTTTAACTCAACGTACATCGCCTTTTTCCCCCTTTCCCTTATGCTCCAGAACATTTCTTGCGATCAGAAGGATCACCGCCAGGATCACCAGGATCGAAGAAACCGCAAATGCCGGAACATACTGGAATTCGTTATAAAGAATTTCCACATGAAGCGGAAGTGTATTTGTTTTTCCACGGAGATGTCCGGACAGTACGGACACGGCTCCAAACTCTCCCATGGCTCTGGCTGTACACAGCACAACGCCATAGAGAAACGCCCACTTGATATGCGGGAATGTCACCTTTGTAAAAATGGTCCAGCCTTTGGCTCCCATCAGTGCTGCCGCCTCTTCCTCATCGGACCCTATGGATTCCAGAACCGGTATGATCTCTCTGGACACAAATGGAAACGTGACAAAAATCGTTGCCAGGATAATTCCTGGAACTGCAAATACAATCTGTATCCCTGCACTTTCAAGAACAGAATAAAGAGGACTCTGCTTTCCAAAAACCAGGATATAGATAAGACCTGCGATAACCGGTGATACTGTAACCGGAACATCGATCAAAGTGGTAAGGAGCTTTTTTCCCCGAAAATGAAATCTGGTCATTGCCCACGCTGCACACAGGCCGAAGATCGTGTTGCATACAACAGCAGCCACCGTTGCTTCTATGGTCAGTGCCAGAGCTTTCAGCGTATACTCATCTGTCACAGCCTGCACGTAGCACTGCCAGCCCTTACTCAGCGCCTGGGTCACAACAACCACCAGCGGAAGCACCAGCATTACAAAAAGAAAGATCACGGAAATCCCAATGAGGATCCATTTCACCGGCCCGGAAGCCTGCTTCTTTTTTTTCGTCCATTATGCGTCCCTCCCTCTGATTCGTTTCGTATTTCTTGCCTGCACCAGATTCACACCAAACAGGATCAGGAATGATACTGCCAGTGTAACCAGTGCGATAGCTGTTGCGCTTTCATAGTCAAACTCCTGAAGCTTTGACATGATGATCAGCGGCGTGATCTCTGTATAATAAGGCTTATTTCCTGCGATAAAAACAACACTTCCGTATTCTCCCAGGCAGCGTCCGAAGGCAAGTCCCGCCCCGGAAAGCATTGCCGGCAGAAGCTCAGGAAGAATAACTCTGCGAAAAACGGTGAATGGCTTTGCACCCATGACACGAGCCGCCTCCTCATAGGAACCGTCCAGCTTCTCCAGAACCGGCTGAATGGCCCTGACTACAAAAGGGATTCCCACAAAGATCAGTGCAACCGTGATACCGATCCTGGTATATGCGATCTTAATACCGAAATTTGCAAAAAAGCTTCCCACCAGACCTTTGTCGGATGTCAGGGATGTCAGTGAGATACCGGCAACCGCAGTCGGCAGTGCGAAAGGCAGCTCGATCATTCCATCCATGATCCTTTTCCCGGAAAATCATATCTTACCAGCACCCACGCAAGGACCAGTCCCATAATGGCATTGATCACTGTGGCCGCAAATGCAGTAATAAAGCTTACATAGAATCCGGACAAAACCCTCGGCCGTGTGATCACCTCAATAAATTCCCGAAAACCCACCTCGCCGAGTATACTGCCAAAGACGCAAGAGGGATCAGAACTACGATACTCAGCATCGCCAAAGTCACTCCCATTGTCAGTCCAAAGCCTGGTATCACACGTTTACTCTGTTGTTTCTTCATTTCTGTCTCCCCTCTTTTCTAGTCTAAGTTTCTGATCTGTTGCAAATTCCCGGTCTGTTGCAAATCTCTGGTCTGTTACAAATCTCTGACTCTTCTACAACTCTCTGGTCTGTTACAAAATCTCAGGCTCTTCTACTCTTCATAGATCTCATCAAATACTCCGCCGTCTGCGAAATGCTTTTTCTGAACTGCATCCCAGCCGCCGAAATCTTTGATCGTTGTCAGCTTCACCTTCAGGTTAAAAGTATCTGCATGCTTTTTCAGGATCGTCTGATCAACCGGCCTATAGTAATTCTCCGCGATCAGCTCCTGAGCTTCATCGGAATACAGATATTTCAGATATGCTTTCGCAGCTTCTGCATTATCATGCTTTTTCACATTTTCATCTACAACAGCAACGGATGGCTGTGCCAGGATACTGATGCCCGGCGTTACGATCTCGTAATCATCCGGATTATCCCTTACAGAAAGAAACGCTTCATTTTCCCAGGCGATCAGCACATCCCCCTGCCCGTTTTCCACGAAAGAGGTTGTGGCACCTCTTGCTCCGGAATCCAGAACCAGAACATTTTTGTAAAGCTTCTTGATAAAGGCTTTCATCTCTGTCTCGTTGCCGTTATATTTCTCATTGGCATAAGCAGGCTGCCATGTAATTCCAGCGGGCACCACCGGAGGTTTTCGGATTGGAGTGATCACCCCACACCATCCTTTGTCAGATCATCCCAGTCATGGATATTTTTCGGATTTCCCTTCCGAACAAGAAATACAATGGTGGAAGTATAAGGAGCACTGTCATCCGGATATTCATCAATCCAACCCTTGTCGATCAGACCGGCATTCCGGATCGCATCGATATCATATTCCAGTGCAAGTGTCGCCACATCTGCAGGAAGTCCGTTGGAAATCTCAAGGGCTTGCTTTCCGGAACCGCCATGAGACTGGATCACATCCGCACTTTGACCTGTTTCCTCTTTCCAATATTTTGAAAAAATCTTATTATATGCTTCATAAAATTCTCTGGTCGGATCATAGGACACATTGATGATCTCCACATGATTTTTATCCTTTGTATTGTTTCCCGATACTGCAAAAGTTCCTGCCAGTACCACTGCTACCACTGTGATACAGACACCTGCGATGCGTTTTCTTTTCATGATCTGTGTACTCCTTTACAACCACATTTTTATTTGGAAATCTTTTTTCCAACAATGTAAATGCTTCATTTCGCTGTCAAATCATACCTGTTCTTTCCGTTTACTGTGGTTCTGTAATTTTTTTATTTGAATTGAATACATTAAACCATATTATTCCCATTAATTAAATAGGAATATCTGAAAACGTTTCACGAAATACTCTGGTCATAGCGCAACTGCATCCTGTCTGTCACTATATCTGCGCATCCGCAACACTCAGATACAATAATCGCTCCACATACTGTCCTCCACACTGCTGCAGCTGTTCCGTATCATCAGTCTGCCTTCCAGCTCCATTCGCACAATACCGGAATGCCCGCCCTTCAGCCGGTCCAGCAGCAGGTATAATGCAAATTTTCCCATATCCTCCTTGGGCAAGCTCACCGTTGTCAGCATCGGTCTGGTAAACTGTGCCTCCTGTATATCATCGCTGGATATGATCGAAGGCATATAATACCTGTTCCGAAATTTATTCAGGCACTTCAGCATTCCGATCGCCGAAATATCATTGGCACAGTAGATTCCGGTTGGCATGTCGTCCGACTGAAAGAACTTTTCCATGGCCTCGTAGCCTCGGCCTCAGTCTGCTTTGTTTCGATAACATACTCCGGTATCACATCCAGATCATGCTTCTTCAGTGTTTCCAGATACCCGTTATACCGGTCTTCGCTGTGACACTGGCCAATATAACCGATATTTTTGTGCCCCAGGGAGATCAGATATTCCACTGCCGCTGCTGCGATCTTTTTCCCATCACAAAGGACCTCATCCACTTCATAATTGGTAGAATTCCGGTTCACCGATACCACACTCTTATACTTCTTATTCAGCTTCTTCAAAGCCTCTTTATTACATCTGCCGATGATGATCAGTCCGTCCCTTTTCCCTTCCACCTCATCATACATTCCGTCGATCAGCCGGTCCAGATTCTCCCTTCGGCACTTCCGGTCATCGGAAAACACAGACATATACCATACTTTGGAAAGAATACAGTTTTTATCATGGATCTCACTTTCGATCACCCGAAGGAGCTCCGCAAAAAACGGATCCGTTGTGGAAGAATCGGTTCTTGTCATCAGGATATTGATGTACCAGGTTTTCTCCTGCTTTGCGGAAACGCCTTTTTTCAGATTCCGGGCCGCCTCGTTGGGCACATAATTCATCTCGATAGCTGTTTTCCATATCTTGTCCCTGAGTCCGGAAACAGAACATTTATAATTGGGATTATTCAAAACTCTGGAAACCGTCGCCGGCGAAACCCCTGCCTTTTCTGCGATCTTCTTGATGGACATATACCCGTCCCCTCCCTCTGAAAAAAGTCTGCCCGCTGCCAGTCCTGTAAGCTGCTCAACGTCATCTGTGTAACTCAGCATCATCAGTGTAACAGAACTTTTTATCATTCCTTATTTCATAGTAATTAAATATGTTTTATATGATAATAAGAGTTTTAAAAAAAGTCAATCTTATTTTGTGAAAACGTGTTCTTTTTTTGCCGCATCTTCCAGTAGACCACCCGGATTCTGCGCCTTGCCCATCTCATTTAGCATTACATTACCAAACAAGGCACACCACAAAATACCTTACACAGAGTTACTGTGGAAGGTATTTTTTTCGATCATCACTTATTGTTGTCCTTTAATTTTCTTTTGATATATTCTTCTATCAATTCCAATAATTGTTTACCCGTTTCTATCTGTTCTTCTGCTTCTTCTCTTGTTGCAATATAAAATCATCATAATCGCTGGCATGTCTGATTTCTTCTGCTTCTACGATTTTTCGTCCAAGTTTTCTGGGAAAAATCTCTGTTTTAATATAATTCTTATTGAAATTTGCTAATGCATCTTTATGATGTTTATATGCATTTCCATCTAGTGCATGTATTGCTGAAATTGCATGATAAATACCATAATATGCCCGATTATTAGCACCTCGAAATTCTTTTGCATTCAAAAGATTTCCGCAGCTTTAATATCACTTTGGGCAGTTTCAATCCGATAAAAAATAAGATCTTTCTGCGTTCCTTTTTCATCAGGCTGCATCAAATAATTTTACCCCCTCTTTCTTTACATTTGCATAAAATGGATAAACATCAACCCAATTCAGAAAATGTTTTTCACTTTTTGCAATTGGCTTAATATCAAGATCATGATCCATATTAAAATCAAAGTTTCTCCTGCCAATTCATGACGATACTGCTTAATATCTATATCAGACAGATCAAGGAGAATCATAATATCGATATCAGAATCTTCTCTATAATCTCCTCTGGCATATGAGCCGTATAAAATAACACTTTTCAAATGTTTCCCATATATTTTCTGTAATATTTTTGTGTATTGTTCCAACAATGTCTTCATCGATACCGGCATAATCCCGCCCCCTTCTATCTGATAAAACATCTTTATTCGATAACCACTATTTGTTCCATTTAATTATACGCTTTTATATCATTATTCCGCAATGAAATTTTTTCGACATAATTCTTCAGACATATAAAAACAGACTGAAAACCTGATATATATTCTTATCAAGCTCCAGTCTGTTTTGCGTGCTCAAACATATAAGATATAACTATGAGCAAATAACAAATGCGGATTGCTAATATCCCTTGAATTATTTAACCGTTACCTTACAGGTCAGTTTTTTAGAACCACTCTGAACGGTGATAGTTGCAGTTCCTTTTCTGATGCCTTTTACAACACCTTTGGATGTGACAGTTGCGATTTTTTTGTTGGATGATCTATAAGTGACCTTCTCATCAGTATTTCTTGGTGTTGCAACGGCTTTGATGGTGAAGGTTTTTCCTCTGTTCACGGTCTTTGTTTTTGGTACACCGGTGAGTTTTGTTGTTTTGACTTTTGGCATTACCTTGATAGTAACAACTGATTTTTTGCTTCCGGCTTTTACTGTGATCTTGGCAGTGCTACCTGTTTTCCTGTGACAACACCTTTGGAATTTACAGTTGCAATATTCTTGTTGGAAGTGCTGTATGTAACCTTATCCTGACTTGTGATCGGATCAAGAACTGGTTTCAGAGTTACTGTTTTTCCTTTGTAGATGCGGGTGGATTTCAGGTTTGTGATGTAGCGGGTGGATACCTTGCCTTTCTGAACAGTTATCATTACAGCAACTGATACTCCACTTTTTAAATTAATATCCACATACGTTTTTCCGGATCTGTTTTTTGCAGTAAGTTTGAATGTACCATTTTTGCTGACATTGGACACTGTTACAAGATTCTTATTTCTTGCTGTTACACTCTTTACATAATCTCCTTTTGTAAAACCAGAAGCACGGACTGCAGTTGTGGACTGACCATATTTCAGGGTGATCTGATCTACATTAACATGGACCGTATAAGTCAGAATTTCTCCAAATTCTATCTGTCCGCACCGCTTACAAGTTCTCTCATTCTGATAAGCCTCTGATGCATCTATCGGGTAGCTTTTTCCAATCTGGTATCCATGAGCACCTGTTGCAATCTCCCGCAATTTCCATTCTGACCATTCATGCCCCAGTATAGGAGTAATCAACTCATCATTCGGATCAAAAATCTCCTTTTTTGCCTCTTTGTCCAGAAAACACTTTCCGCATTTCATGCACTGATAGTATTCACGTCTGCCTGAGTTCCAGCAATTGGCAGCTAATCCCGGAACTAATTCCAGTTCATGGCCTGTTGCAGGATATACTACAGATTCTAATTCATTTCCATTGTATGTATCATCATAATTTTTTCCGCAGGATTCACAATGCCAGTAACCTCTGTTTCCATCTTCCGTACAGGTTGCTTCTTTCCAGTCAACCCAGGTAAATTTATGTTCAAGCTTCTCGATTTTGGTCTCACCGGAAACTACAGTTCCTGCCTCATTGCTGAAATCTTTTCCGCATACATTGCAATGCCAGTATTCAATATTTCCCTCGTTTATACAAGTCGGCTCAACACTTGCATAATGAGTTAACGGATCTGCGACATTATGGAATGCAAAGCTTTCTCCTGCTGCATAGGTTTCAGCTGTGGAACCTTTATGGCCTATGATCACAAGTGTACTGTTCTTCTCGGTATCTGAATTGTAGCCGATCGCACGTTTCTCGATTTTTACAGAATTTCCTGGAATGTAAACACTTCTGAGCGCCTGGCAGCTTTTAAATGCATCGGTGTCAATCTTGGTTACATTTTCTGGGATGGTGATGTCTGTAAGTCTACTGCAGTCTACAAATGTACCATATACAACATTTGTCAGCCCTTTTGGCAAATGAATTGTTTCGAGACCATAACAGGCTGAAAATGCATATTCCCCAATTTCTGTCACACTGTCTGGAATTTCCAAACTCTTAATGCTACGACACCAGGTAAATGCATGCTCACCTATTGTCTTCAGGTTCTTCGGCAGTTTATGCTTTCAAGATTATAGTCATCATAAAATATACTGTCTTTGATCTCGGTGATACTGTCCGGAAGTTCAACAGTTTTTAAATTGTCATTCCTTGCAAATGCATATTTTCCTATATCTGTTACGGATCCCGGAACTATCATCGTACTGTATTGACCACTTGAAAATGCACTGTCTCCGATTGTTTTCAGTCCATTTGGTAATTTGAACTCTGTTACCCCAGTGTTCCTAAATGCGCCAGCTTCAATCGTTGTCATTCCAGCTGGCAGATTAATTTCCGTCAGTCTTCCACAGCCTGAAAAAGCCGCTTCTCCAATTTCTGTGACACCGTCTGGAATTACAATACTGTTCAATCTTCCGCACCCTGAAAACATAGAATTATTTATACGTTTAAGTCCGTATGGAAGTTTAACACTTCTCAAATCTGAACAACCGGAAAATACTCCTGTTCCTATATCTGTCAGATTATCCGGAATTTCAATAGCTGTTAGGCTACTGCAATTATAAAAAGTATTCGCTTCTATACTTTTCAGATTTTTGGAAAGTGTTACATTGCTGAGCTTCTCACAATTTCCAAATGCGTTCTCTCCTAAAGTTGTCAGGCTATCCGGCAAAACAATATTGCTTAAGCTGCTGCAGTTCTCAAACGCAGCCTTTCCAATTGATGTCACACTGTTGGGAATATTAATACTGCTCAGACTATTGCAATTATAGAACATACTTTCTTCAATAGTTGTAAGTCCCTCTGGTAATACAATATTATTCAGCTTTCCACATTGGCTAAATGCTCTCTGTTTTATTGATGTTACACTTTTAGGAATATTAATATTGCTCAGACTGCTGCAATACTGAAATGCACCTTCACCTATAGTCGTTACTCCATCCTTTAATACAACATCTTTCAGATTGCTGCATCCATAAAATGTCTCTCTTTCTATTGTTGACACACTCTTAGGAATATTAATACTGCTTAAACTATCGCAATTGCTGAATGCGCATTCTCCAATACTTGTCAGGTTTTCCGACAATATAATTGTACTTAAATTACTACAACCTGAAAATGTATAATTTCCCAAACTTGTTAAACTTTTTGGTAATGTAACACTGGTTAAATTCTTACAATCCTGAAATATACCATCCCATGACCCACAATTAAGAGAAGTAATTCCTTCTCCAATTTCTATGCTTTTAATCCTTTCATCATTTCTAAACTGCCAGGAAAATGCCACACCACTACCTTCAATCACAAGCCGTCCATCCCCATACAGCTTATAAGTAGCATTACTTCCACAGCTTCCACTGTCAACAACTTCCGAACTGTCGCCCGCACCAGCTATCACAGCTTCTCCATCTGAAAAACCATTTTCCACTTCTGCTTCCAGTTCTACATTCTCAGAGCTGTCTGCTTCTGTCTCTACATTCAGTTCCTCTGCACTGTCGTCAAACATCTCCAGATTACTGGCATCGTCAGCCTGCGCATTCTCATCGGATACTTCACTTTCAGTTTCTTCCTCGCCTTCTGCGTCTGACGCTGCAGCGACAGTTTCCTCACTTTCATCCGCTCCTGCAGTTTCATTTTCCGCTGCATCTACTGCAATTTCCGCTGTTGTCTCTGTCGCTGTATCTCCGTTTTCTGTTCCTGCTACTTCTGTTTCATCTGCCTGAAATTCCTCAGCCGCATACACAGACACAGTCTCCACCGGAGCCGCCGCTGTTGTCAGGATCATAGCCGCGGACAGCAGCCATGCAATGTTCTTTTTCTTCATAGATTTCCCCCATTTTCCAATTCATATTTATACCAAAATTATAAATTTCCCATCACATTTAATCAAGCTTTGTTTAGAATATTTTCGTCATATTTTGTCTGTTTACAGACATTTTTGAACGTTTTTTCTACTATGAACCCGGCAGCTCCACATGTGAAAACTTTTGTACCTGCTTTATTACCAAAATACCAAAAATACGACGTGCAGTTATTCAAAATAAATATCTGTACTTTCTTCTCCTGTTCATAATAATCTCAAATACTCTTTCTTTATATTCCTGCGGATAATAACTTTCCATATCCAATATTTCTTTTACGTCTTTTTTAGTAAATTCCAGACTTATCTGCTGACCATACAATTCTTCCGCAATCTCAATCTGCTCATCAAAATCTTCACACAGAGTTTTTGATCGTACCTCCTCTATCAGATTATTTATGTTTTCTTCCATCGGATAATCCATCTGTATATCTGATAGCAGTCCTGCACCATTATCAAATATTGGACATAAATGATATTTTTCTTCTGCATCCATTAAGACTCCAATATTATGCATATGCCGATCTTCATTCATAAAAAATGTATCAATTGCCAGGATCTTACTCATATACTTTCCAAAATCGCTAATTCCCGTAATGCGTTCCGTCTGATCTACTATAAATTCCAGTCTTTCCGAATGTTCTGGAATCGTGAATAATTTTTTATAAAGACTTTCATTATAAAATCCATAAAAAAGTCTTTCTAATGTAATAAGCTGCCATCCCTCAGGCAAAAAATTTTCACTTTTACATCCCAGATATTTTCTTCTCTTATAATTAATCTCTTCTGTTTTATATAAAACATACTCTTCCTGTTTCAGCGAAGATTTTTCCAGCAAACGTGAAACAACATATTCCACCAATCCCTCATATCCCATATAATCAGCTTTATACCATACATTGTTCCTGCACCATTTCAATTGGTTTCCTTTTGACGATTGTCTGTCATTTGTTTTGATATCCTGTTCAAAAAGCTGTACCATTTTTACCTCTCAATCCTGATCCAGAAATCATCCTCCGCCATTCTTCCTTCGGTCTTTTCTATGATCATAAACGGATCATAAAATGGCAGATTCAAATCTTCTAATACCAATTTTATTTTGTCTCGTTGTCTCGGGAAACAACGAGATTCCAGAAATTCCTCGTATTCTTCAAAGGTTGGTTTTTCATTTCGGCCAAATGCTTTTTTAATAAAATTGTTTGTATAATTATATATTTTTACTTTTCTGCTTCTCTCATCCACATCAATAATCGTACATATTTCTCTCTTAAACATGTACCATAAACGTATCGGATATTCTTTTTCCGGCACGCGGAGGTTTTCCTCTATCTGAGGATACTCGTTTAAAATATGAACTAATGTCGTAACCGGTCCTGTAATATCCCGATTTTCACTTTCCCATCTTTCTATTGTTTTCTGAGATACATTTACTAACTTTGCAAAATCTTTTTGTGTAAGCTTCAATTTCTTCCTTAAAATTCGTATATCTTCTGCCCGTATCGAATGTTTCACAGCATATCCTGTCATTTTAGATTCCCCCTTTTTTATTAATATACCCTTATTTTAAGGTATAACAAGCTATTTTATTCCTTATTTTAAGGGTTTTCTATATTTATAAAAAACCCGGCAGCTGCACATGTGAAAACTCTCCATGCTTCATCTGCCGGGCTTCTGTTTTTATTTTCTTTTGTATTCTTTCACTGTTATGGCTATTTTACGTACGCCTGCTTCATCGTTACTTCACCGTTATCTTACAGTTCAGTTTTTTCGCTCCGCTCTGCACAGTGATCACGGCCGTCCCTTTTCGGATTCCCTTTACAACACCTTTGGAATTTACCGTAGCGATCCTGCGATCCGAGGAACGGAAAAGAATCTTTTCGTCGCTGTAATACGGCACGGTTACTGCCTGGATCGTGTATGTTTTTCCACGAAGTATGGTTTTTGTTTTAGGCACGCCGGTCATCTTTGCAGTCCTTACTGCGGCAGTATTGTTCAAAAAACGGAACCCATTTTTCTTTGCGTAAGTCTGAGCAGTAGAACCCTTTTTTCCGGCAATGACAAAAGTTTTATTTTTTCCACTATTGAAATTATAGCCGATCGCTTCTTTTTCTATCACTGTTTTACTGTTGAGGATCGTAATCTTTTTCATTGCCAGGCAATCATAAAAAGCATGGCTTCTGATCTTTTTCACACTGGCAGGTACTGTAATATTCCCCAGTTTTCGACAATTACTGAATACACCGTTCCCGATCTCTGTAAGCTTCTTCGGCAACGACACCTTTCTGAGATCTGTACAAAAAGAAAACGCACCTTCACCAATAACCGTAACACTGTCCGGAAAGCTTACTCCTGTCAAACCGCAATGCCGGAAGGCAGCTCTTTCTATCCTGGAAACGCCCTGTCCAAGCGTAACCTTTTTCAGCTTCATATCCGCCTCAAATAACGATTCCGGTAATATTTTCACACTTCCCGGAATGCTGACAGATTCCAGACTATTACAGTAACTGAAAGCATATTCATCAATTTTTGTTACAGTTTTCGGTACATCCAGGCTCATAAGCTTACTCTGGTAAAAAGCATATGCACCAATGCTTTTCAGTCCATCAGGAAGCTTGATCCTGGTGATCGCAGTATCTCCAAATGCTCTTACCCCAATACTCCGCAGAGTTCCCGGCAGCGAAATCCTCTTCATATTTCTGCAGCCTGAAAAGGTTCTGTCACCGATTCCGTGATCCCAGATGCAACGGTTACTGTTTTATCATTGCTGATCTGTATGAAAAATCATCGGTAACCTTAACCTCCCCTTTTCCCTGTATCTGCAGGTTTCCGTTAGAGTACAACCGGTAAACAGCTTTGCTTCCGCAGGAGCCCTTCGCAACAAGCTTTGCAGTGCTCTGCACGCCTGCTGCCGATGCTTCCTGTGCATATTCAGCCGCATAACCGGTCTGTGCATGTACAGCCACAGAAGATACACAGGACCCTGTCAGGATCATTGCCGTTGATAACAGTATTGCGATTTTTTTCCCAAACATAAAAGCTCCCTCCCTGAGAATCGATCGGATATCCACGATCTTCTTCCATGCAGCAACAAAAGGACCGGCATACATCCGGTCCTCCTATTCATTATTTAGAATCTGTTGGTTAATCCAACCACATACATATCTTCTTTATATTCCGGAATCTTCACAAGAAGTCCCTCTGCAGTATCCTCAGTTTCTACCTTCACTGCCGGATCAAATGGTCTCAGCGCTCCGTGATAGCCCTTGATCAGGAATTCATTGGCACCTTCCTTCAGATGATCTGCAAACACATTCAGATTTCCGTCTTTCTGTGTATAATGGAGCTCGATTCCACTCTCAAGCAGCTCAGATTCACGGTCACTGCAACGTGTTCCGTAAATACCGTCATGGTTTACCTTCAGCCATGCACCCAGGATCTTCAGTCTTCTTACCTGCTCCTCCGGGATAGTTCCGTCTGCCTTCGGGCCGATGTTCAGGAGAAGATTTCCGTTATTTGCCACTGTTCCAACAAGAAGTGAGATCAGATCCGGAACAGAAATCAGCTTGTCATCGCCTTCGTTGGCATTATAACCGAAGGATAAGCCATTCCACGGCACATCTCCCATTTCTCATTTCTGTTTACAGAACCGGATTTATATTCCTTAGTAAGGAAATCGTGATAACGTCCGTTGAAACGGTCATTTACCACACCCTCCGGAACCTTATTGTAATAATGTGCAAAGAAATACGGCATCATCTCTTCACTCTGTGTCGGCCATCCGATATCATTCCAGAACACACTCGGTGCATAATCATCTACAAGCTCTTTCATCTGATTATAGGAATAATCTGCATATGCAAATGTCGGGCTGGCTGTTCCAAACAGATCATCATCCTCAAAAATAGGATCGTTTGCATACTGCCAGTCGATCAGTCCGGAATAATACAGACCCATGCGGATTCCTGCGTCACGGACAGCTTCTGTCAGCTCACCGGTGATATTTCTCTTCGGTCCCATTTCTACGGAATTGAAATGTGTATATTTACTTGGGAACAGGCAGAATCCGTCATGATGCTTGGTTGTCAGAACAACATACTCCGCACCTGCTTCTTTGAAGATCTCTGCCCACTGCTTCGGATCCCAGTTTTCAGCTTTCCACATAGGAATAAAATCTTCGTACTTGAAATCTTTTCCGTATTTTTCTATATGATGCTTATATGTAGGGCCTTTTCCAATGTTCAGAGAATTGTAATACCATTCTGCATACGGATTATCCGCAAACCATTCCTTGGAATCAACCTCTCCCAGCTCCCATGTATGCGGTGCAAATGCCGGCACGGAATAAATTCCCCAATGGATAAAAATTCCAAATTTACAATCCTCATACCATTTTGGAACTGTGTGTGCATTTACAGAGTTCCAGTTTCCTGTGAATCTTACATCTCCCATAATTAAAATACCTTATCCTTTCTGTCCTTCCAAAAAGACATTATAATTTACTTGCTTCCCCCAACAGCTATTCTACTGTGATCTTCAGTACCACCGGCATATCACCCGCCTCAATAACCCCTCTTCCGCAGGAAATATCCAGTTCTTTATTTCTCGCAAATGCCGGATGCAGATCTGTTCCGAGGATCTCAATATCCCGGATCGTGGATTTCAAAAGCTTCATATCATTGCCAAGAGCTTTGATATGGATCTCTCCATCCTCCGGCCAGTGCAGAACAGTCGCATAAATATGATTGCTCTTACTTGTAAAACGGATATCCTCAGAAGTAAAGTGCTTATCATAGGTATCCGTGAAATGTCCTTCCGGAACCACCGTCGGTCCCTCTCCGAATATCTTCCAGTATCTAGTTCCGTATATCGCCTCTCCGTTTGCCTTCAGCCATTTTCCCATTTCTCTCAGGATATGTGCATCCTCTTCCGGAATTGTTCCATCCGGCTTCGGTCCGATATTAAGAAGAAGTGCACCATTTTTGCTGACTACATCGATCAGATCCAGCACTACATCGGAAGGCTTCTTATAATCATTTCCAATGGTATAGCCCCAGGAGTTCTTAGCTACAGACGTATCATTCTGCCACAGATCCGGCGTGATATGTCTAACTGACCTCTTTCCAGATCATTGACTGCGCTGCCATAAACATATGCGTCAAATTGGCATCAATAGCTGTTTCTTTTCCCCACTGTGCAGAACGGTTGTAATAATATGCTGCAAATTTACGAAGATACGGTTTCCATGCATACTGCTGGATCCACCAGTCAAAATACACGATGGATGGCTGATATTTATCCACGATCTCGCAGGTGCGGACAAGCCAGTCCTGCATATGCTCTTTTGTCGGAGGATTGTCATAAATATCACTCATATCTCTGGTGGTTCCTGCTGCCGGCCCATAAAGATCCGCATATTCCGGATCATTGACATCAGCCTCCGGGATCTGACGACCTCCATTAAAGAACCAGTAATGCTCTGCTCTGTGAGAAGAAGCACCGAGAACCATTCCCTCTTTCTCAACCTCTGTCTTCAGCTCTCCGAGAATATCTCTTTTCGGTCCCATCTCAGCAGCGTTCCAGCGACAAAGGTCACTGGCATACATCTGAAATCCATCGTGATGCTCCGCTACCGGAACTACGAACTTCGCTCCCGCCTCTTTAAATAAAGCCGCCCATTCCTTCGGATCAAACTTCTCAGCCTTAAACTGAGGAATAAAATCCTTGTAGCCGAATTTATCCAGAGTTCCGTATTTCTCTGTATGATGCAGGTTCTCCTTAGAGCCTTTCACATACATATTTCTGGGATACCATTCGTTTCCGAAAGCCGGAACACTGTAAACACCCCAGTGGATAAAAATTCCGAATTTATCTCTTGCATACCACTTCGGCGTAGGATGCTCACAGAGAGAATCCCAGGTATCCGTGTACGGTCCCTGTGCAATCACCTCATCGATCATAGAAAGGTATTCTTCTTTTTTCATCTGTTCGTCCTCTTTACATCTTTTATTTATATTGTATGGATGTCTCTATGTTATCATCAAACCTTTTGGTTGTATATGCCCAACAATTCACAAATAAAACGTTTCGTTTTTATATAAAACATACAACAAAAAGACCTTGATGATGTTTTTGTTCCAACTTCATCAAAGTCTTTTCTTTTTTACATAATATTCTCTTCGATCACCTTTTCGATCCGTCTCTTCACTTCTTCTGCGAGCTCTGTGGTATGCATATCTTTGTATTCCTCATAATACATCGGAGGAAGGATATGCACCTGTACGGTGATCCTCTCTGTAGAACCGGTATCAAAAGCCTTAAAGGAATCGATCAGTGCAACCGGAACGATCGGGCATTTCGTCTTGGTGGCAGTCTTGAAGCTGCGCCCTTGAACGGCCCCGGATGATTTCCGTTTTTACTTCTGGTTCCCTCCGGAAAGATCAGATAATTACGACCAGCCTTCACTTCCCGTATTACATTGACAATGACCTGCATGGACTGCTTCAGGTCTTCCCTGTCAATGATAAAGGCCTTCATACAGGCAAAAACCTGCTTCAGAAAAGGAATCTCTCCAACTTCCTTCTTGGCAACTACCGAAAAAGGAACCGGGCATGCCCGGATGATCGCCAGCACATCAAACAGTCCCTGGTGATTCGGAAAAAACATAAATCCCTTTTCTTTTGGGATATTTTCAGCTCCATGCACATCAATATGGATATTTCCGCCTTCAATGGCATGCTCATCTACCAGTCTCAGGAATGCGTATTTCTTCTCTTCCGGATAATCATCTGTATGCGCTGCATACCAGCAAAGCTTGATCCACCAGTAAGGAACAAAGACTATATTTCTGAGCACCATCAGCAAAATCCGCTTCATTCTTACATCCTCCCGCCTCTGCTTTATCCGTTCAGTTTCCCTGCGATCTTATCCTCGTATCCCGGATTCTTTTTCAGAAAAACCTCATAAGCCTTTGTATAATCTGTATAGGTTTTCGTAGTCATAAATTTCTGATAATCCTTGGCAGCCTGCTGGCTGATCTTATCTGAAATCTCAGAAGGTGCATACAGATAATACTTTTTGTCCTGGACCTTTACAAGATAGGTACTGATACATGGATATTCCTGCTCGTTCTCCAGAACAAGATTATAGCGGATATAAACATAAGAATAATTTTTGTTTTCAGAAATGGAGCCACAGCTGTCGATATTTACATCCTTTACTCCATGGGCCTGAATATTTTATCGTGGAGGAAATCTCTGTTTTCGCCTCATCCGATAACTTATCCGCACTGTAACAGCCCTGCATCTTTTTATTCTTGCCTGCTGCTGCCGCTTTGATGTAGCCTTCCACAACCCCCTCCGGAGTTCTGTGGCTGATCTTTCCGCAGCCTCTGGCCGCCAGAACGATCACCAGCAGGATCAAAATGATCCCCGCCAGTGTCGCAATGTGGACAAAATTCAGTTTTTTATTAGAGTATTTCAGCTTCTTTACTGATTTTTTTCTGCGTTTTTTTCTTTGTCGTCGTCATGACTTATCCTCGACCTTATTCCTCTTCACTGCCTGTGACAGCTTCCTCTGCAGAGCCTTCTTCGTTATCGCCGGTTTCTCCGTCAGCTTTTTCGGTAGTTGTATCTGCTTCCGGATCTTTATCTCTTACCTTGGCGATACTTGCAACGGTTACGCCTTCTGTAAGATTAATCATCTTCACACCGGAGGTGATCCTTCCAAGAACAGAGATATCTGCACACTGCAGACGGATAATGATACCCTCTGTAGTAATCATCATGATCTCGTTCTCTTCGTTGACAGCCTTGGCGCCGACAACATTTCCGGTCTTCTCGGTGATCTTGTAGCACTTCACACCCTTACCGCCACGGTTCTGGACAACGAACTCACTCATAGCTGTACGTTTGCCCATTCCGTTCTCGGAAACTACAAGCAGATAATCTCCCTGAGTGTTCAGCTGCATGGCAACAACTTCATCACCGTCAGTAAGATTCATACCTCTTACTCCCATGGACGCACGGCCTGTGCTGCGGACATCTGTTTCCTTAAAGCGGATACACTGTCCGTCCCTGGTCACAAGAATAATATCTTTATTATTATCAGTAGCCTTAACCTCGATCAGCTCGTCATCATCACGAAGAACGATTGCTGTAAGACCTGTCTTACGGACATTCTCGTAATCCTTGATCGGAGTTTTCTTCACAAGGCCTTTCTTGGTGGCCATCATCAGATAATGCCCCTCTTCATATTTACGAAGCGGGATACAGCTGTGATCTTTTCTCCCGGTGCAAGCTGCAGAAGATTGATGATCGCAGTTCCTCTGGCTGTACGACCGGCCTCCGGGATCTCATATGCCTTCAGTCTGTATACACGTCCTGTATTAGTAAAGAACATGAGATAATGGTGCGTTGTCGTCATCAGAAGCTCTTCGATATAGTCATCCTCAATCGTCTGCATACCCTTGATTCCTCTGCCGCCACGGTTCTGGCTGCGGAAGTTGTCAACGGTCATACGCTTGATATAACCAAGCTTTGTCATTGCGATCACTGTATTTTCTCTCGGGATCAGATCCTCTGTAGAGATATCATATACATCGTATCCGATGGAAGTCTTTCTGTCATCGCCGTATTTCTCTGCAATGGCAAGGATCTCCTCACGGATCACCCGGAGAAGGAGCTTGCGGTCAGCAAGGATTGCCTGGAACTTGCGGATCTTCTCCATAAGCTCTGCATACTCAGCCTCCAGCTTCTCTCTTTCCAGACCTGTCAATGCACGGAGACGCATATCCACGATTGCCTGTGCCTGCACATCTGTCAGCTCAAACGTTCGATCAGCTCCTGCTTGGCGATCTGTACGTTGCGGGAACCACGGATGATGCGGATCACTTCGTCAATATTATCAAGTGCCTTCAGAAGACCCTCCAAAATATGGGCTCTCTCCTGTGCCTTATTAAGATCATACTGTGTTCTTCTGCGAACTACATTCTCCTGATGCTCCAGATAGTACTCCAGCATCTCTTTCAGATTCAGAACCTTCGGTTCCATACTTCCATGATTTGGAACAAGAGAAAGCATGATCACACCAAAAGTATCCTGCAGCTGTGTATGCTTGTAGAGCAGATTCAGGATCACGTTGGCATTGGCATCCTTACGAAGATCAATACAGATTCGCATACCCTCACGGCTGGAATGGTCGTTCAGGTCTGTGATCCCGTCGATCTTTTTGTCACGGACAAGCTCTGCGATCTTCTCGATCAGACGTGCCTTGTTTACAAGGTACGGGAGCTCGGTAACCACGATACGGGATTTACCGTTTGGCAAAGTCTCGATATTCGTCACCGCACGGACACGGATCTTGCCACGTCCGGTACGGTAAGCTTCTTCGATACCTCTCGTTCCGAGGATGGTCGCTCCTGTAGGGAAGTCTGGTCCCTTTACGATCTCAAGAAGCTCCTCCATAGCTGTTTCTCTGTCTTCTTCCACAATGTTGTCAATGATCTTAACAACTGCATTGATAGTTTCACGAAGGTTATGCGGCGGAATATTGGTTGCCATACCTACCGCAATACCTGTAGTACCATTTACCAAAAGGTTCGGAAAACGTGCCGGAAGCACAACCGGTTCACGCTCTGTCTCATCAAAGTTCGGCTGAAAATCAACCGTATCCTTGTTGATGTCAGCAAGCATCTCCATGGATATCTTGCTGAGACGTGCCTCTGTATATCGCATGGCAGCCGCACCGTCACCATCCACGGAACCAAAGTTCCATGTCCATCAACCAGTGGATATCTTGTGGACCATTCCTGAGCCATATTAACCAACGCACCATAGATGGAACTGTCACCATGCGGATGATATTTACCCATGGTATCACCGACAATACGCGCACATTTTCTGTGTGGCTTGTCAGGACCATTATTCAGCTCGATCATAGAGTACAGAACTCGGCGCTGTACCGGCTTCAGACCGTCTCTTACATCAGGCAAAGCTCGTGAGGCGATAACACTCATGGCATAATCGATGTAAGATTCCTTCATCGTTTTTCCAGATCCACTTCGTGGACTTTGTCAAAAATATTATCTTCCATTCTTCTTTATTCTCCTAGATATCAAGATTCTTAACGAATCTTGCATTTTCTTCGATAAATTCACGTCTTGGCTCTACCTTGTCTCCCATAAGAGTGGTAAATGTCAGATCGATCTCAGATGTGGCAGCTTCGTCCATGGTCACACGGAGAAGGATTCTCTTCTCAGTCCATAGTAGTCTCCCAGAGCTGCTCGGCATCCATCTCACCCAGACCTTTATAACGCTGGATCTTATTGTTTCCGTCACGTCCGATCTCGGTAAGGATATTGTTCAGCTCATCATCGTCATATGCATACCATACCTTTTTGTTCTTCTCCACTTTATAGAGAGGAGGCTGCGCCAAGTATACATATCCCTGCTTGATCAGCTCCGGCATGAAACGATACAGGAAGGTCAGAAGCAGTGTTGCGATATGCGCACCGTCAACATCGGCATCGGTCATAATGATGATCTTGTGATAACGAAGCTTGGAAATATCAAAATCCTCATGGATTCCGGTTCCGAAGGCAGTGATCATTGCCTTGATCTCTTTGTTTCCATAAATCTTATCCAGACGTGCCTTCTCAACATTCAGGATCTTACCACGCAGTGGAAGAATCGCCTGTGTGGCACGGTTTCTCGCTGTCTTGGCAGAACCGCCCGCGGAATCTCCCTCTACGATATAGATCTCACAGTTCTCCGGATTCTTGTCAGAACAGTCTGCAAGCTTTCCCGGAAGCGACATGCTGTCCAGTGCGGATTTTCTTCTTGTAAGGTCACGGGCCTTTCTGGCTGCCTCTCTGGCTCTCTGTGCAAGAACAGATTTCTCAACGGTAGCTTGGCAACTGCAGGATTCTGCTCCAGGAAAATCTCCAGCTGTTTACTTACAACACTGTCTACCGCACCTCTTGCCTCACTGTTTCCAAGCTTCTGTTTGGTCTGACCCTCAAACTGCGGATTCTCGATCTTAACACTGATGATCGCAGTCAGGCCCTCACGGATATCATCACCGCTTAAGTTCGGCTCACTGTCCTTGAGAAGCTTGTTCTTACGTGCATAATCATTAAATGTATTGGTGATCGCATTACGGAAACCGGTAATGTGTGTACCGCCCTCCGGTGTATTGATATTGTTTACAAAGCCATAGGTGTTCTCTGTATAGGAGTCATTATGCTGCAGCGCAACCTCTACAGACACGCCGTCTTTCTCACCCTCACAGTAAATGATCTCCGGGTAAAGAGCCTCCTTGCTTCTGTTCAGGTAGCTTACAAACTCACGGATACCACCCTCATAGTGGAATACCTTCTCGCGCTCCTGTCCCTCTCTCTTATCCTCCAGAACGATACGAAGGCCCTTAGTCAGGAAAGCCATCTCACGAAGTCTCTGTTTCAGGATATCATAATCATAAACAGTCTCCTCAAAGATCTCCTTGTCCGGAAGGAAATAAACCTTCGTTCCTGAAAGCCCCGGATCACAGTCACCTACCACCTTCAGCGGGTACATAGTTTTGCCACGCTCATATCTCTGTTTGTATTCCTTACCCTCTCGGTAGATGGTAACCTCCAGCCATTCGGAAAGTGCATTTACAACAGATGCACCAACACCGTGAAGACCACCGGAGACCTTATATCCTCCACCGCCGAACTTACCGCCTGCGTGAAGAATGGTAAATACAACCTCAACTGCCGGAATACCAGCCTTATGATTGATACCAACCGGAATACCACGACCATTATCTGTAACTGTAATGGAATTATCCGGATTGATATCTACATGGATCTCCGTACAAAAACCAGCCAGTGCTTCATCGACTGCGTTATCCACGATCTCATATACGAGATGATGAAGTCCACGGCTGGAGGTACTTCCGATATACATTCCAGGCCTCTTACGTACGGCTTCCAGTCCTTCCAGGATCTGGATCTGATCCGCGCCGTATTCTGTATTCTCTGCGCCCATGTCATTCCTCCTGTTCTTGTCGTCCGGACGTGTTTGAAAATTCATTTCTGCAGAACCATAGCAGCTTCAGAAATCATTACATCAAATCCTAAGCAAGATAAACTGATCTGTTAATTTCAGGAAATACTGTATTTTCATTTTGCAGAAAGCAATTCTCAAACCCGCTCCGGAAGTGTCATTTATACCTGTAAAATAAATATTTTTTACATACGAATACAGAGTTTATTATAGCACAAAAAAGCCTGTATTTCCACGCAAAATCATAGGAAATACAGGCAAAAAAGTATCTTATTAAATGCAATCTCAAAATACAGCACAATATGGTCTATACTGCAAGCAAATCATTTCGACAAAATCCGCACAGTACTTTTTATTACCACAAAAAAAAAGCCACATACGTTCCCAAAAATCCTTGGTCACAGTATGCAGCTTATTCAATCATCCACGATCACGTTACCTACGATCCGTACCACAATTACACCTGATCATTCAGCAGAATCTTCTCCATCCAGAAGCGCCTTATAAATATCCCGCTTGGAAACACCACGATCCTTGGCAGCAAGCTTCATGGCATCCTTCCTGGAATTCCCCTGCTGCTCATACATCGCCACATGCTCCGCAATGGAAATCTCCTCCCAGGAAGCACGCTTCTCCGCCTCCATCTCACTGCGGCTCCTGCCCTCGATTACGAGAACACACTCACCCAGCGGCTTCTCATCTTTATAAAAATCCATCAGATCATCAATCGTAGTCCGGAATGCCGTCTCATGCTTCTTGGTCAGCTCTCTGCAAAGAGTCATCCGGCGGTTGCCAAGCGCCTCTCTGAGCTCGCCAAGGGTCCGTACAAGCCTGTGAGGTGCCTCATACAGGATAATAGTCCTGGTTTCACAGGAAAGCTCCTCCAGGATCGTTTTTCGTTCTTTCTTATCCGCCGGAAGAAAAGCCTCGAAAGCAAAACGCCTGGTATGCAGGCCTGACAAAGTCAGAGCAGTGATGCAGGCAGCAGGACCCGGAAGTGAAGTCACTTCAATTCCGGCTTCATAGCACATGGCGGCAAGCTCCTCCCCGGGATCTGAGATACCCGGAGTACCTGCATCTGTGATCAACGCAATGTTTGTACCTGCCAGCAGCTTTTCCACGAGGACATGACCCTTATCGATCTTATTGTATTCGTGGTAGCTGGTCATGGGGGTTTTTATATCAAAATGATTTAGAAGTTTTATGCTGTTGCGGGTATCCTCCGCAGCGATTAAATCCACTTCCCGAAGGGTTCTTAGTACTCGAAGGGTGATGTCTTCGAGATTTCCTATGGGGGTGGCGCATAAGTATAGTTTTCCGTTTTGTTTCATAATTTGCCTCTTTTCTCGCTTGACCGCGGGGGAGTTGTTTTCCACTTGGCCGTGGGGGAGTTGTTTTGCTTAACCGCGGAGGATATTCCACTTGACCGTGGGGGTTATTCCGCTTGACCGCGGGGGGTTGTTTAAGTTTGGGAACTTTGAAAACCGCAAAGGGGCCGCAAAGCCGCGCCCCCTCTGCACACCCCTTGGGCTTTTTTTAAGTAGTGCAAGGGATTCGTTGTTCTTATTTGTTGACTTGTGTCTGTATGCTTCGGTATTCAGCGCACTACGCTGTGCCGATGTTGTTTTATTTCTTCACTTTCTCTGTGGTTCGCTTCCGGCAAGGCGTCTGTATGCTTCGCTACTCAGCGCGCTACGCTGTGCCGATGTTGTTTTATTTCTTCACTTTCTCTATGGTTCACTTCTGGCAAGGTGTCTGTATGCTTCGATACTCAGCGCACTATGCGTTGCGATCTCTCGCTTTGAATCTCAGGCGAGGGGAGGCAGGCTGCTGGTGGTGCGTAGCGGAGCCCCGTCAGCGAGGTGAGGATAGCTGCTGCCACCGAGCGCACTGTTGAGCGAAGCGAGTTGCGCGAATGGCAGCAAACCGCGCCGCAGCCGACAGGGGCGCAGCGTGCAGCCACAGCAGCCTGCTCCC
>ENA-OQAS01000294-OQAS01000294.1-human-gut-metagenome-genome-assembly--contig:-NODE-294-length-26347-cov-2.303471_pt1 | contig 26347 bp, 34 predicted proteins | sample MGYA00242733_ERZ504523 | MGnify/ENA primary metagenome ERZ504523 (study PRJEB26092, sample SAMD00036239) | human gut metagenome | host: Homo sapiens | study: EMG produced TPA metagenomics assembly of...
CTTTGCATTATAAGTAAAGATGTACCTTGTCAGCTACTGCCATAGTACATACAAAACTTGAATTAGAACTCTATATTGCCTTCTTCAAAGTGATGTCCTTGAGCCTTCTTGGCAGCACGAATTAAAAATTCCTGATTGTTGTTAGTTTGCTGAAGAGCTTTCACCAAAGACTCCATTGCTCTTTCGGTATTGTTTCGATTTGCCAAGATACGACGTACCGCCCAAATAAGGGGAGCTTCCTGAGGGTCAATCAATAAGTCTTCGCGACGGGTACCAGAAGCAACAGGATCAATAGCTGGGAAAATGCGCCTGTCAGCCAATTGGCGATCCAACTTAACTTCCATATTGCCTGTTCCCTTGAATTCCTCAAAGATAACTTCATCATTGGATCCCGTTTCGATAAGCTGATGCCAAAATGGTAAGACTACCGCCGCCCTCAATATTTCGAGCAGCACCCAAAAACTTCTTTGGAGGATAAAGTGCTGTGGAATCCACACCACCCGACAAAATACGACCCGATGCGGCTGAGCCAAGTTATAGGCACGAGCAAGACGCGTGAGAGAGTCAAGCAAAATGACGACATCTTGTCCGTTTTCCACCAAACGCTTTGCGCGTTCAATCACTAATTCAGAAACGGCAATATGGTTTTCGCTCGGCATATCAAAGGTAGAAGAAATCACTTCGCCATGAATAGAACGTTCCATATCGGTAACTTCTTCAGGACGTTCATCAACCAACAAGCACATCAGATGAACTTCGGGGTTATTGGCGGTAATGGATGCCGCAATATCTTTCAAAATAGTGGTTTTACCAGCTTTAGGAGGAGAAACAATCAAGCCTCGCTGGCCCTTACCGATAGGAGCACATAAATCGATTACTCGAGCTGTAATAGTAGACTTTCCGTGCTCTAAAACAAGACGTTCATCAGGGAAAACAGGAGTTAGATCCGCGAAGCGAACACGTTTGCCTAGCTCTTCAAAAGCAATGCCGTTTACCGTATCTACACGCTGAAGAGCTGCATATTTTTCATTGGGACGCGCAGGACGCGTTTGGCCAGTAATATAGTCTCCCTTTCGCAGGCCATTGCGTCGAATAGTTGCCATACCAACATAAACGTCATCTTCGCTGGGAAGATATCCATGTGTACGTAAGAAACCATATCCATCAGAAGTACATCCAGAATGCCCGCAGTCTCTACAAAGCCTTCCGCTTTAATGCTTGCAGCAAAAACTGCTTCAACCAATTCAGCCTTCTTGAGACCTTTATGATCTACTTCGAGCTCTTCTGCGCGGGCGCGCAATTCAGCTACTTTTAATTTTGCGAGATCATCCTTGGAAGTCTGAGGAACAATTGGCTCACGCCTGTTTTGCTGATGAGTGCGACGAGAACGGAAATGACTGCCTTTTTGTTGAGAGGCATTTTCTGATGATTGTTTTTCGAGAAATTGCGTTGCTTGCGCGAACCGCCATGATTATCATCTGCATCCGAAGAATCTTCGTTGCGGGCTTTTCTGTTGCGCTGCTTGCGCGCCGATACTTCTTCGGAAGCGCCCTCGTGCGAAGTGCTTTCCTTAGCTGCAGTATCGCCAGAAGCATTATCTCCTAAAGCTCCTTGCTTTTCTGCCATTTCATCAGCCTGAGTACTGGCCGATGAGCTTTCAGCCTGTCCGCTGCGATCAGACGAAGGATCGCTCGCGCCAGATTGCAATTTGTACATTGCTTCTGACGAAATAGCTTCATTTTCCGCACTCGAATCTTTCGCTTGTGCAGCCTGGGTTTTTTCAGATGATTTTTCTTCGGAATCTTTAGTCTTACGAGTAACTCTTCTCTTTCGAGCGGGTTTTTCGCCCTCAACCTCGCTGGCAGCTTTCTTTTCTGGCTTTGCAGGAGAAGCTGCTTCGGTTGAAGAACCCTCGTCTTGAACAGATGAAGTAAGAGGAGTTTCAGGGGAAGCTTCTGTAGCTTCAGATTCTTGAACTGCTTTTGTCTCAAGAGCCTTTTAGTGGTTTTTCGAGTTCGAGTAGCTCGTTTTTTCTTGGGTTCTTCTTCCGTATTTGAAGTATCGGAGCTTTCAGATCCTGCTACTTCGGTTGAAGCCTCCTCCGTCGCCGCTTTGGCGCTACGACGACTAGGTGCGTTTTGGTTTGACTTCTTCGATTACTGATTCTTCAGTTGTGGAATCACTCATGCGTTCTGAACTTTCTCCCAATCCTTAAGGAATGCATCTAAACCACGATCCGTCAGAGGATGCTCGACGCATTTTTTCAGTACATTAAAGGGAACGGTTGCAATATCTGCGCCCATTAAAGCTGCCTGAGCAACATGATTTGCGCTACGGATTGATGCAGCAATTACTTCAATCTGCTCGCCATTTACCGTGTTTTCAGTAAAGTCATAATTGCCTAAAGCGGAAACAATATTTGCAACCTGATCAAGACCGTCTTCGGAAATATCATCAAAACGGCCAATGAAAGGGCTTACATAACGAGCACCTGCGCGGGCTGCCATAATAGCCTGAGGCACCGTAAAGCACAAGGTCATGTTTACAGGAATACCCTCAGACGCCAGCACTTTTGTAGCGGCAAGACCTTCAATCATAGTAGGAACTTTAACAACAACATTTGGTGCAATCGCTGCAAGTTCGCGACCATCTTTAATGATTTCATCGCGAGTCATCGCAACGGATTCAGCAGAGACGGGGCCATCCACAATCTCGCAAATGCGCGCAATATGATCATGGAAATCGGCAAGCTTACCGCCAATACGAGAATAAAGCGTAGGATTAGTTGTTACGCCTGCAAGCGCACCCCAACTTGCCGCCTCTTTGATCTCGTCGAGATCAGCGGTATCGAGAAAGAATTTCACGGGAGTCCTCCTAAATCAGACTTCAACACACAGCTTGCCCACAAAAAACGGGCACCCAATGAAACAGCTGTTGTAAAAGGGGGATTGAATAAGACAAAACCATAGTACTCAAACAGATTCGCATGCGCAAGCATGGAAAAAGGCAATCTCTTTTTTATAGCCTGGTAATTCATTGGGGGTTTCCAAAATGCAGGGCAATCCTAGCAATTTTGGATGCATCACGACTCGTACCAAGCATCTGCGCCTATTTTGCCTTCGCCAATGCGAGCATGACGGTCCTTGTGAGACCCTTTTGGATTGAGCGAATCATTGATATGAAGCGCATGAAGTCTCTCCAGGCCAATCACTGAATCAAAATGCTCAAGTACTCCCTCTAAATCATTTACCAGATCATAGCCCGCATCCCACACGTGGCACGTATCCAAACAAACGCCCACTTTCTCTGATAGGTGAACCTTTTCGATAATAGCGGCAAGCTCCTCGAAGGTAGAACCTACTTCGCTGCCTTTACCTGCCATTGTTTCTAACAAAAGCGTTGTAGTTTGATCTTCCTTTAATACCGCATTGAGTACTTCTGCTATCTGTTCGATGCCTGCTTCTATACCCTGGCCTACATGAGAACCTGGATGCATATTAAAGACTGATGAGGCGTGTGTTCCATACGTTGCAAATCTTCTGCAAGAGCCTGAAACGCAAATTCACGAACAGAGTCTTTAACAGAACACGGATTAACCGTATATGATCCATGCGCTACGATTCGCGAAATACCTGCCTGCTCAGCCGCACAATGAAAAGCTTTAATGTCTGCAGGATCAATTGGCTTTGCCTTTCCTCCTCGAGGATTGCGCGTAAAAAAGGCAAAGGTGTTTGCCCCAATGCTCTGCGCTGTTTTTGCCATAGCTTCATAGCCACCCGATGAAGAAAGGTGGCATCCTATTACCACCTCAGGTTTAAGAGCCATAGTTATTATTCTTTCTTTCCTCTAGCAACTCATGCGCATGCGCCAATGAAACAGCATTGATTTCCCCTGAAAGCATGCGTGCGATTTCTTCAACGCGGTGATCTTCATCCAGAATGCAAAGATTGGTTTCTGGATGTTCATCACCCTGTTTAGTTACCACACAGTGAACCGATCCGTATACCGCGACCTGAGGAAGATGAGTTACGACAATAACTTGATGTGTCTGTGCAAGATCGGCCAACACTTCAGCAAGAGAGCGTGCCGTAGAGCCTCCCACCCTGCATCTATTTCGTCAAACACTAAGGTATCAACCGTATCGCTTGATCCAAGTACCACCTTTAGGGCAAGCATGATGCGACTCATTTCGCCCCCTGAAGCAATTTTCTGCAATCGCTGCGGCTTCATTCCCTCACCTGCAGCATACAGAAATTCGCAGGTATGAGGTCCCCAGGCATCCCACTGATCTCTCGGAAGATCAACCAAAGGTGCCTCGATCTTTGAAGAGCCCATCTCTAGACGCGCAAGCTGCGCTTGCACCTGCATCAAAAACTGTGGAAGCACCGCTTCGCGAGCCAAACGAAGCGCATCAGCTGCTTTTTGCAACATAGATTCTGCCTCTTTAAGACGATCCTGCGCCTGTGCGATCAGCTCATCTCGGCCTTCATATTCTGCAAGTTTTTCCTCGTAACGCGCTCTATGCTCAAACACATCTTCCATTCGAGGACCAAATCCGCGCATCAAACCCTGGAGAGCAGCCATGCGATTTTGAGCTTCTTCAAGTTCCTCACCAGAATAATCCACTCTATCGCGATAGCTGGCAAGACTACGACCTACTTCCTCCAGATTGAAATATGCCTCGCGAACAACCGCTACTTGCTCCTCAACTTCTGCATCAACTGCCGCTATACGCTCAAGCGAAGCGAGGGTATTGTCAAGTTTTTCAAGCACTCCATCAGAGGCACTTATCGAAGATTGCGCAGCTGCCGATTCACTCAGCAACATTTCGGCATGCTCCAAACGCGGCAAAAGTTCCTGTAGATCTTCGTACTCATTTTCCTGTGGATCAACGGCATTTATTTGCTCTAATCCAAAACGCGCACGATCTAACTCTATACTGTCAGCAGATTCTAACTCTCTGAGTCTTTCAAGTTCCGCCTGTGCATCCTTTACCTCTGAAAAGCATGATTGATATTCCTCCAAAAAAGGAAGAACCCTCTCACCTGCCCAAACATCAAGAAGTTGCCTTTGATAAGCCGAAGAAAGCAAATGCTGGTGTTCGTGCTGACCACATAAATCCACATGAATGCCTATACGTGTAGCCAATTCTTTAACGGATGCCAAAGAACCATCAATGCTGACCTTCGATCTTCCCTGAGCACCCACACGACGGGTTGCAACTACGCCATCTTCCTCCCCTTCGAAAAAAGAACCGCCCTTCAACACGGAGCTCATCGCATCCTTCTCGAACAAGGCTTGCATCAGAACGCTCCCCTACGAGAAGTTTTAATGCGTTTAGGAGAGCGGTTTTGCCCGTGCCAGTTTCACCCGTGATAACTGTCAAACCTTCACTGGGCACAAAGTGCGCTTCATGGATAAGGGCAACGTCACAAATATGGATTTCATCAATCATGAAAACTTCCCTTTAGTCTCTGTCTTTTTTGACAATCGCTCACAAACATCATCAAGGAAGGGCTGTTGTTGTTCATTTCCTGATTCTACACAAGGAATCTCACATATTTCTCAAAAGAGCTTCAAATGCAAAGCTTATGCGTAACCAGGTATGTTTTATACTAGAAGTCTATTATAAGGAGGGGAGCTACTGTGCCTTACGAAAACGTGCTACATACCACCGCTTACCCCCTTCTTTCTCGCATTCCTGCGCCTGTTTTAGAGATGCTTTTCTTCCTCGAAGAAAAAGGATTTGAAGCTTGGATTGTGGGTGGCTTCGTTCGCGATGCCCTTCGCGGTGTTGCTCCTCACGATGCCGACATTGCTACCAACGCACGATGGGAATCGGTCAAAGAAATTGCACTTGACCATGGTTGCAAAGTAAGAGAAACAGGCACAAAACATGGTACGGTCACGGTTATCCATCAAGGATACCCACTCGAAATTACTACGTTCCGTAGCGAAGCGATCTATTCCGATCATCGTCATCCTAACTCGGTTACCTTCGTCTCCTCCATAACCGAAGATCTTGCTCGACGCGATTTCACGATCAACGCCATGGCCTACCACCCCGTAAGAGGACTTGTTGACCCTTACGAAGGTCAAGCTGATTTACATCATCGGATCATTCGCTGTGTTGGTAACCCTACCCAACGCTTTCAAGAGGACGCTCTTCGCATTCTACGCGCATTACGTTTTGCATCACAGCTTTCTTTTTCGCTTGCTATAGATACTGAAAATGCGCTTTTCGAACAAGCGCCTTCGTTATCCTATGTTGCAGGAGAACGCCTTTCAGTTGAGCTGGAAGGGATGCTTTGCGGTCAAAGTGTTCGTGCGGTCCTCTTAAACTATGCCGAAGTCCTGAGTGTCATAATCCCTCAGCTACACACCATGAAAGGTTTTGATCAGCATAGTCGCTGGCATATTTACGATGTGCTCGAACATACCGCTTGCGTAATAGAAAATACTCCATCCGAACCACTGGTACGTTGGGCAGCGCTTTTTCATGACGCCGGAAAACCTGACACCTTTTTTCGCGACAAAAACGGAATTGGTCATATGCCAGGTCATCCCCTTGCAAGCATAGATCACTTACGAAAAGCAGCAAAGCGTCTTCATTTTAGCCGCAAGCGCCTTCACGACCTAGAGCTTCTCGTGCGCTACCACGATGACCATCCCGCACCAACGCGTCAGGATGTTAGGATTCTTTTCTCTAAGCTCGAAGAAAATAGAGAGCTTTTTCATACCATGTGTGACTTAATGCGAGGCGATGCACTCGGTCAGGCTCCTTTTAGTCACAAACGAGTTAAAACCATCGATGAGGTCGAGCATATTTTTGATGAAATGTGTTCGGAGGGTGCCTGTCTATCGCTACACGATCTCCCCATTACTGGCAAAGATCTTCTGGAGCTCGGTGTTCCAGAAGGACCTCAGATCGGCCTGCTTTTAAGTGAAGCTTTTGCTGCGGTTGCACGCGAGGAAATCAAGCCACAACGAGAGCCCCTTATTGCTTATATCAAGAAGCTTGTTCATATGCCGTAAATTGCCTTTGATATAAGATCTTAGGCGCCATAAGCCACATATGATTCACAGGTCCAAACCCTTTTCCTAAATCTAAATCATGGATAAGAGCGCCTGTTAAATACCGTTTTGCTCGTTCTACCGCTTCTTTAAGAGACAGACCCTTAGCAAGGTAAGCGGCAATCGCCGAAGAAGGGTGCATCCGGTACCATGCGTATTCTGTGTTTTAACACGCTTTTCGCTGAACCAAATAACTTCCTCTTCGCTCATGACTAAAACGTCATCGGCGCAACCAGCAAGATGGCCGCCTTTCACCAAAACAGCACGAGCCCCTCTCTTGCAAAGTACAATACCAGCGGTAACCATATCTTCCCTTGTTGTAATGGTTACGCCCGAAAGCGCCTGCGCTTCAGGGATATTTGGAGTAACAACTTCTGCAAGAGGTATCAATTCTTCTTTAAGTGCCTGAAGCGCAGAATCTTCAGAAAGGGAGGCACCCGTAGTTGCCACCATTACAGGATCAAGCACAACATGCAAAGCTTCCCAGGCACGCAACCCGCGTGCTACCGCATGCACTGCATCAGCATTGGGAATCATACCTATCTTTACCGCATGAGGTTGTATATCAGAAAACACACTATCAATTTGCTGAGAAATAAAAGACGACTCCACAGGCATGACCCCTTGTACGCCTTGAGTGTTCTGTGCTGTTAGTGCGGTGATAACCGTTTCAGCATAGACCCCCAATGCTTCCATGGTTTTAATGTCTGCCTGAATTCCTGCACCACCACTTGAATCAGACCCAGCAATACTCAACGCACAAGGAATCATAAGTAACTCGCTTTCAATCTCTGGAGAGTAAACTACTTCTCCATTTCATCGCCCAAATCAATAACCAGACCATCCATGATGGTGTTGACAGTACGCACTGCGCACATTTTTCCACACATAGTACAAGTTCCCTCATTGGAAGGAGGCGCGCTTTCAAAATATTTTCTTGGTTTTTCAGGATCAAGCGCCAAAGAAAACATCTCTTCCCAATCAACCCGTCTACGGGCATCACTCATGCGATTATCAATATCACGCGCATGAGGAATACCCTTTGCGATATCTGCCGCATGCGCTGCAATTTTTGTTGCTACCAGCCTTCTCGAACATCATTAGCATCAGGCAAACGCAAATGTTCAGCAGGAGTTACATAACAGAGAAAGTCCGCACCACTAGAAGCCGCTACCGCACCTCCAATTGCTGCGGTAATGTGATCATAGCCAGGAGCAATGTCGGTCACCAAAGGACCCAGTACGTAAAACGGCGCATTATGACACAGGCGTTTTTCCATTTTCATATTTGCTGCAATTTCGTCGAGGGCCATGTGTCCTGGTCCCTCAACCATAACCTGAACTCCAGCATCCCATGCTCGCTTGGTTAGCTTGCCAATTTCGATAAGTTCCGCAATCTGTCCCGCATCGCTTGCATCGTAGGTACATCCTGGTCGCATTGCATCACCAATGCTGATAGTGACATCGTATTCGTGAAGTATTTCGAGCACTTCATCATAGTGCTCATAGAAAGGATTTTCGTTTCCCGTCGCTTCCATCCAAGCAAAAATGAGGGATCCGCCGCGTGAGACGATATTCATCAAACGGCCGGTCTCTTTAAACGACTCAATCACACGACGGTTCATTCCAGCGTGCACCGTTACAAAGTCAACGCCATCTTCGGCATGAGCACGAATAACATCCAGAAAATCCTGTGCCGTGATACCGATCAAAGGTTTTTCCAAATACCCAATTGCGTCATACATAGGTACCGTGCCAATCATGGCAGAAGACATTGCAAGCAATTTACGACGAAACTCGCGAGTTTACCATGATTGCTTAATCCATGATTCCTTCAGCGCCAAGCTCAAGAGCAATACGGGCCTTTTCGAGCTCCATTTCCTCATCCATCAAGTCACCTGAAATGCCTAAGTTGACGTTTACCTTCGTACGTAAACCTTCGCCTACCCTTCGGGATCAAGCGTGGTGTGGTTAATATTGGCAGGAATTGCGATAATGCCCTTTGCAACCGCATCACGTATTTCTTCTGGGGTTTTATATTCTTTTGCGGCTACCGCTTTCATTTCTGGCGTGCAGATGCCTGCTCGCGCCGCATCAATTTGCGTCATTCGTGACTCCCTTCGCTGGAATTATCCATATCAGGTTCCGAGGGTCAAGCCAAGCTTCCTCTCAGCCGAATTCAACTCACTTCTACGATGCAAAATTTGACTCGCTTCTGCAACACGCAAATTTGTTCGCTTCTGCGATGACAAAACTTACTCGCTTCGATACAAAATTTGCTCGCCGTGAAGCCTAATTCAGCTCCCCTTTATGTAATGTAAGTATTGTAGTGGCATTTTTTCTTAATGTCGCATTGCTTCTGCAAGCGTGACAAAAATGTAGTTTAGACACATTCGCAGCGTTTATGCATCTTAATTTTGCTGGCACCATTCACGGTACTCATACGTTTTGACTTGCCAACGTCACTTAAGAACAAGAGCTGTTGTAAGCAGTAACTAGCTGATTATTCCTTTTGTATTCACTCTTTTCTCGGCGACTCCTTTGCAGTGCAAAAAAGTTAAGCATTGGAAAGTCGATCGTAATAAGCACGAGACAGCTCTTCTAATGGAAACGTCACCCAAAGCGATCCATACGCAAGACTGATTCTTGCAGGAACACCCTTGAATTCATTGGAAATACCCCACAGAGCACGGTTGACGCCAGTTGCGTTATCAAGATTCCACTCAAGTCCTTCTTCGCAAATTCCCTCCGCCTTGTCACTGTGAGAAAGCACCGAGCATACACCTTGTGCGCCTTCTTTAAATGACAGCGACGAAAAAGGGCCAGGGGCTACCAGCGGAGCAATTGCCTCATCTTCTTCTATTCCCCAAATGCAAACACCTTGCGATGCCGCTTGAATTAAAAGTTGCATATTGCCAATAGTGTGATCAAGCCTACCAACAAAAGCGTTGCACACAACTAATTCCTCATAACCTTTCGCAATGGCGTGATGAATCGCAAGATCCATGTCAGTGAAATCTTTATGGGTATCGTATTCGTAAACCTCGGGATGGCAGGGAGTGGCGCCAAGTGAATCGAAATCACCAAATACTGCATTCGGGGTTATAGCGCGCGCTGTCACCTCAGCGTAACCTCCGTCTACCGCATAAACAGCATCAAAAGACTGTGTTTCGAGGATGTAAGTAAGGCCTTGCCCCGTTGAAGGAGCCGCACCCACAAGTAAACAACGTTTCATAGTTATCTCTTCTCGTGATATTTCAACTTATAAATTATTATCTGCAAGGTTCTAAAATGCTCTACCTCATAAAGCTCAATTTTGATATCCCAGTCTATCAATGCTTCAAATCGCCGTTAGTAAATGAAGCAAACGCCATCGAAAAAACTCAGGGCACAAGCTCGCGAGCCTTACGTTCATATTCAGCAATTGCACGCTTCCCCGATCACGATTCTGGTAGGTACTCTAGACGATTATGCGCTTTAGTACTCCGATATCAGATGAGTCTGCTACAATAGCCACTCGGAGTGGGTCGGACAACCGCGTGCTTTGTCATGAGGAAGTCCGGGCTTCAAAAGGCAAGATGCCAGCTAACAGCTGGGCGGGGCGACCCGACGGATTAGTGCCACAGAAAAGAAAACTCCCCCGCTGCCTTAATGGTGAACTGATATTTCTTCACTATCAAGGGCAGCGGGAGAAAAGCTGAAACGGTGCGGTAAAAGCGCACCAGTGTGCCGGCAACGGCACAGCTTGGTAAACCCCATCTGAAGCAAGCGCAAATAGGAACGCTATACGGCCGCCTTTCCGTACGTTCGGGTTGCGTGCTTGAGTTGCATGGCGACATGCAATCGAGATAAATGGTTGTCGATTACAGAACCCGGCTTATAGACCCACTCCGTCTTGAAAATACTTTATTTCAAAATTCCTGCTTCCAAAAATCCCTATCCATAGAAACAAAAAAGGCATCGGTTTGCGCCGATGCCTTTAATTTCGTCAAAGTATTTCAAAATTAATCTACATCATCAAATGAGAAGGAATCATCCGCATCGCCATAGCCAGAGAAATCCTTTGAAGCAGCAGATGGTTTTGGTGTTGCTGGAGCGCTTACTACAGGCGTTACGGTAGGAGTAGTATAGGTTGCTACAGGAGAACCGGGCTCCCACTTAGAAGAAGTGCTTGCGAGGTGGTGCTTGATGTTGAAGTAGATGCTTTCGGAGCAGAGTCTTCGCTCTTTGGCATCTCAAGCAATTCAGCAGGAAGTTCAATACCTGCAGTAACTTCCCCACCAATTTCTGAAAGGCGCTGAGTTGCAGAACCGATGAATTCCTTGAGCATATCCTGATACTGCTCACGGACCTGCTCACGACTTGCGGACAGCTCGTTAATGTGATCGATGACACGCTGCTTTTCTGCATTAGCCTTATCGAGAATGCGCTTGCCTTCTTCTTCAGCATTGATGCGTGTCTGCTCTGCTTCACCTTTTGCCTTAGAAATAATTTCATCAGCAGTACGCTGAGCAACAATCAAAGCCTGAGCAATAGCGCTATCGTCACTCTTGCGCTCGCGTAAACGAGCTTCCAGCTCGGCGATCTTAGCATCTTTCTCTGCCAGCTCGTCTCGGCTTACCATATCAACTTCTGGTTGAGAGATAATCTCTGTACGTGCAGCAGAAGCTTCTGATGCGTGAGCGCGCAAATGTGCAATCTCATCATTTAAATCGTCAATTTCAGAAGCTACACGCTCCAAAAAAACATCCACTTCGTCAACGTCATAACCACGACGTTCGATCTTAAAGCTTTGGTTTTGGATGTCAGCGGAAGTAATCGCCATGAAATACCCCTAACGTAGTACTATCTACTTTTGAGCTGCTCTTATGATAGCTCAAATTATTCCCGTGCCTACAACAAGCCCAAACGTTTCACAATCCAGTTGTCCAGCACTTGAAGCAGTTCGCGCTACAACAGCGCAACAATAAACCTTACCCCGAACTGTAACACAAGCAACGCAATGATTGGGCTGATGTCAATCATTCCGCCAATCGGAGGGATGAAACGTCGAAATATATTCAGATAAGGATCACATAACTTCCCTAATACATTACGCAGATCCCCCACGATGCCTGAATTTGAAGGGATCCAGGACATCATGACATAAACAAAAATAATCAAACTGTAGGTATCAGCCAGAGTAACAAGAAGATACGAAATCATAATCGCAATAAATCCTTCGCTGCTCTCAAGAGTTACAACTTACAAAATGCCTTGTTTTTGCAGGCGATGGCGCTCCTCGAGCGAAAGGTCTCCACCCTGCACCACGATAAAGGTCTTATCAGCAACGCAGTCAACCCGCGCATCGAGCGCCGACGCAACTCCAAACGAAAAGTCTAAGACACGCTTTGCGAGAGCTGAATCGGTTGAACGCAGCGAGAGAACAACGATGTTTCCTAATTTTACCGAACGCGCCACTGAAGCAACGTCCTCGTAAGACACTGGTTGCAAAAGCGTTATTTCTCTAGAAGAGAAGCTCCCTCCCGTTCCTAAAGAGGAATTCGAGGTTCCACCACCTGAAATAACTTCAGTACTACTATTCGATGCATTACCTGAAGGAGCACCGAGCGAAGAGGAATATGAACTCGCAGAAATGCTTTCCGTCGATGCCTTTTCGGATCCAGTTGAAGGAGTAAACAGAGAATCGAGGCCTGCAGAGCGAGAAGTAGCTCCTGCCGAATTCGTCTTATTTCCTGCTACCGAAGAAATCTGAGAGGGATTACTACCGCCTTGACGAGCATGTTCTTTATAGGGAGAAACAAAATCGCCGTAAGCGGTTGCGGGAACATCATATTGTTCGGTTTCCTGAGCATCCAAACTGCAGTTGAAGAAGGTGCCGCATAAGAAGAGCTTCTTGCAGGTCTTCCAGCAGCTGCAAAGCTATCATCGCCTACCGCTCCCGCACTGACCCCATAAGCGCTAGTGGTTGCACGAATGTCACTTGAACTTACCAGATGAGGTGAAGTTGTGTAAGACGAAGCAAAGGACGAAGTACGAGACTGATGCCCCGCCGTAGAACGCGTCGTATATTCGAGGCGATCATAGGGATCTGCCTGAGAAGAAGATGCATACTGATCCCCAGAATCATAAGCGCCTGCATCATCGTAACCATACTCATCATATTCATCGTAGTACGGCTCTTCATCATAAGCGCGCTGCTTGGCGCCACCAAATCCAAATCGATCCTTCAAATCCCCAATAATATTACTTGGAGAAACGGAGGGACGTGGAAAATCCATATCTTTATACCCTTCTGATCACCGTCGAAAATTTGTGATCTTTAATTATCGTTAAAATTCGACAAAAATAAAACCTTATTGCGTCATTAAACCGTGGTGCGCTATTCAAATTCATCACTAAAAATAGCGCGACCAACGCGGACAATCGTAGTACCAAAGCCTACCGCACTCCGCCAATCTTCGGTCATTCCCATAGAAAGAGCAGACAAATGACACGATATGCCTTTGTTCTGTAATCGAACTTGAAGATTATCGCGTAAGCGCTCTAGTCCTGAAAAGGTCGCCACAATGGCTTCTTCTTTTCCTTGAGGCGCCATAGTCATAAGCCCCTCAATGGAAATGTGAGAAAGCCCCACCGCTCTCTCAAGTATTCCTTCCACTTCATCGGGAGAAAATCCGCTTTTACTTTCCTCACCCGATACATTTACTTCCAAAAGTAACCGCTGACATTTCCCTATTTTTTCTGCAGCAGAATCTATCTTTGAAAGATGCGCTTCTTTGCATACCGAATGGATAAGGGTAGATGCAGAAACAATATCAGGAATTCGACGTGATTGAATATTGCCAATAAAATGCCACTCCACCTGAGGAAAGGCAGAAGATTTACGCAGTAGTTCATCGGGGCGATTTTCGCCAAATGCTGTCGCACCCGCCTCTATAGCAAGCGCCACTTGATCAAGGTCAACCGTTTTCGAAACAGCAAGCAACAAAACCTCTTGAGGGTCTCTTCCCGCCTTATTGCATTCTTCATCTAATTCACTGCGTAAATGCTGATATCGACTTGCTGTGCTCATGCTTGCTCCTTGTCATATATACGCTCAAGTGTAGTCTTTTATGGACTCGCTTTTAGGTTTACTCCTCCAAAAACGCACCCTTTGCAATTTAGCCTTTTGAAAATTAATTCACCAATGAGAAGGCATTGCCCTAAGTACACCCAGAAGTATCTTTAGGAAAACGTTCACTGCCCAATACAAAGATAGCCTACGTCGAACGAACAGCAAATGCTCCATGCGCCCCGTCACGCCATTTTCTGCTCTATACGAAAAGAATTCATCAGTATGACAAACCGTACAAAGCCCCAGATCACATATTCTTTCAGGTGGAATTCCTGCTTGGACAAGCTGTGTTTGAAGTGCTTGCGCAAGATCGATATGGCGATAACCTGCATCACAAGATTTACCAAAGGTGTCTACGAATGAATCATGAAGCTCTTCGCTTGTTTCAAAGCATTCCCGTCGGATATGAGGACCAAAGTAGACATTGTATGACCCAAGTGCCTTACTTCCGATTTTGCGCTCATCAAGTTGCGCCATGTGAAGTGCTGCCTTGACCGCAATGGTATTCATAACGCCTCGCCAACCCGCATGCACAACCGCAAAACATCCACTCGGTGAAACCAGTATTATCGGCACGCAATCGGCATAGCATAAAAGCGCTGCGACACGAGGCACGTCTATCACAAGCCCATCGGCCCCTTTATCGATTTCAAGTAAAAAATTCAAAAGGTCAGTTTGAGCATCGACCGTTAAAACCGTATCACCGTGAACTTGCTTAGGGACCAGCAAGGGTGCTTCAGGCGTGGAAAAAGCTTCTCTTACCCGATTGCGATTTTCTAGTACATCAGGCTTAAAATCACCCACATGAGTGCCCAGATTCAGTGATTCATAAGAACCTTTGCTTACCCCGCCTTTTCGGCAAGTAAAAGCAATTCGAACCCCCGTTGCCTCAAAAAGAGCCTCATCGGAATACGCCTCAATAGACGCAAAACGACCCTTGGCTAACTTCGGATAAGGTAGAACAAGGGTCGTCATAATAGCCTTCTTAGCTGTTTGGGTAATTCCTACGATTTACTTCACACAAATTGCGTGCTAACCAGTAGATCTTACTGACGTTTTAAGAAATCAGGAATGTAGTCTTCGTCGGCAAAACGTGGCTCCGAAGGATACAGCGGACGCTGGCTTTGTGCTGGCTTTGCCGTAGAAGTTGCTTGCTGCGTAGTAGAAGCGAACATATTGTCACGACGGGAGAAATCCATTGCAGCTTGGTTGCTGGTTGCTTTAAATCCTGTTGCAATAACAGTAATGCGAATGGTGTCACCCAACTCAGGATCAACGATCTGGCCGTAATGATGTTGGCATTTTCGTCAGCAACGGCTTCAACCACGCGAGCTGCTTCATCAACTTCGGACAAAGCAAGTTCTGGTCCGCCTGCAATAGAGAACAGAATGCGAGAAGCACCTGCAATTGAGGTTTCGAGTAAGCTTGAATTGATGGCCTGCTCTGCTGCTTCCAATGCACGAGAATCGCCCGAAGCAATGCCGATACCCATCATGCAGTGCCTGCATCCTTCATAACCGTGCGGATGTCTGCAAAGTCAAGGTTAATCAACCAGGAATGGTAATAAGGTCCGTAACGCCTGGATACCTTGACGCAACGTATCGTCAGCGATGCGGAAAGCGTCCAACATGCTCGTTTTCTTTTCGACGATTTCAAGAAGGCGATCGTTTGGAATAACAATGAGCGTATCTACCTTCTGAGAAAGAAAATCGATACCCTGCTCAGCTTGATTACGACGAAGACGTCCTTCAAAGCTAAAGGGTTTCGTAACAATACCTACGGTAAGCGCACCGATTTCTTCACGTGCGATCTCTGCCACTACGGGAGCTGCACCCGTACCGGTACCGCCGCCTTCACCTGCAGTAACAAAAACCATATCAGCATCAGCAAGAGCTTCACGAATCTCAGTACGAGACTCTTCAGCCGCCTGGCAGCCAACCTCTGGGTTAGCACCCGCACCAAGCCACGAGTAATCTCTTTCGCCAATATGAATTGTTTTGTTCAGCATCGGAAAGCAATAAGTGCTTGGCGATCCGTATTAACTGCGATAAATTCAACACCCTTAATGCCGCTTCTACCATTCGGTTAACCGCATTAGTGCCGCCACCGCCAACGCCAACGACCTTAATCACCGCGAGGTTGTCAGAGCCAAGAATCTGTTGCATATTTGCTCGCTTTCAGTTTTATTTCAGCGCCATCCCACAAAAGGGCAAGCCCTTATAGTTTGGACATCTTGAACATTGTACACAATGGATTGCGGTTTGCAAAACAACACCGTCAATATCAGGGATTACAACGACCTCCAGACGGGTTTATTCACAACTCGTACATTGATGTACGATATTTTTCCCTCATATTGTTGCAAAAGTTCAAGACATACTCGTTCTTTATCTCTAATATCCTGCGAATCACCAAAGGCGATTTCAACTCCATTGTCGAGAGTTAACGTGGTGGAATTGCTGCTTGCAGCCGAAACGCTCTTGATTTGATCGGCAAGTTCTGTCGTCATACCGTCAATGATCGAAAGAGCATTCTCTACATTTGCATTGTTGCAATATTTCCCTGCCTCTGGGGAAGACCCATAAGGGATATCAGTAATCTCTAGCGCGTTTGCGGCATCTTCGTATATCGATGCAGGAAGCGCTTGACCTTCTTCGCTATTTTGGTCCGGCAGCTCCGTAAGCCACATACCGTCAGGAGCTAAAGCCCAACGTTCAACCGTATTGGACTCATCCACCGTGACCGAAACAACCGCAGAAATACTGCGTTCGGTGATACTTAAATTAAGGGTATCGGGAAAAACCCTATCAACACTTGCGCTTTCTACCCAAGGGTTTGAAGTTAATCGTGAAGTAATGCCATTAGCATCCACATTGAGAAGAGTAGTTCCTTCAGGGACTGCAGCGAGTTCGGTCATTTCTTCAGCGGTAATATGAGAAACGCCTGATACGGTAACTTGTCGTACCGTAAATACCCTGAGTTGGCAAGAACAACCCCGCCTATGCCCAATACCGCAATGAGCGCAACGATAACTATAACTACCACCGGAAGACGCCTTGATGCACGCCGCGCACGATACCGCGCAGCATTGTGAACCTCAGAAACACTAACCGAGCGAAGCGGCTGATCGGGCTGCTGATATCCACGATCTGCTGAACGAGGTATACGAGCAGATCCCCCTACCCCTGCCGAAGAGCCCCTCGTACGAGAAGAGGTGTGAGTCGTTCTGCGAGGAGATCTACCTTGGTCGGACGACCCTTTATCGTCGTAGGTCGCGCCGATGGTCTATTCCTCGAAGACGTACCTTGAAACCGAGGAAGCGGACCTCCGTCTCGAGTTCGATGCCATAGCGCCTCCTCACTTCTTCTCGAGCGGTTCTGATAAGCGTCAAAACATCATGAGCTGATGCAGATCCGGTATTTACTATGAAATTGGCATGCTTTTCTGAAATACACGCGCCACCACAAGCTTTGCCCTTTAATCCCGCTTCTTCAATTAGCGCGCCCGCAGAGCCTGTTCGGGATTGCGAAAAACACTTCCACAAGAGGGATAGTCAAGGGGTTGACTTGCCTTGCGCCTTGCAAGCAACGAAGTCATTCGTTCATGGATATTACCCGAAAATGCACGCTCAAGTTTTAATTCACATTCAACAAGCACTTCATTTGGTAAAAATGAGGAGCTGCGATACCCCCACGTCAAGTCGCTTGCTACGTAGCGTTTTAGTCCCGTTTGTGCATTGTATGCCGTAACAGACACCACACGAGAACCCATCCAGTCGTTTCGGGTGCCCGCATTTTGAACTAAAGCGCCTCCACGGTGCCAGGAGTACCTACCGCAAATTCCATACCAGAATATCCATGGTGAAATACTTCTTGCACGAGACGAGAAAGCATGGTTCCTGTGCCTACTACTACATGCTGCACTTCGTCATCGAAACGCCACGCACGAAAATCCCCCGCAAGGGTTATAACTACTCCGTCGTAACCTTCATCTGACACAAGTAAATTTGAACCTTTGCCCGTTATAAACCACGGAAGCTGCTCGTCCGCGCACACTTTAAGTATTGCACCGAGCGCGGCAATTGAATTCACTTCTACAAAAGCTCTTGCGGGGCCGCCAATGCGATACGTAGTATGGCGAGCCATTGGTTCGTTTAATCGAATTGTTCCTTCAAAATCGTCATCGAAACGCATCAGTTCCAATTCCGAGGCATGACGAGCCGCCATTAGTGCTTGCTCTTTTCCTCGTCCTGGAGAGCCGCAAGCAGTTCTGGACCAACGCCGGTTACGTCGCCAGCGCCCATTGTGATCACCAGATCTCCTGACGTTAAATTATCCACGAGATAAGGAATGAGTTTCATGCGGCGATCGATATAAGTAAGCTTTTCAGTATCACCTACATGATCCAAAACAGGCTGCATAAAAGTTGCACCTGTTATACCAGGAATTGGAGTTTCTCCTGCCGAATAGACATTCATGAACACCACAAAATCTGCCTGATCAAACGCTGACGCAAATTCGTCTTTGAGAACTTCGGTGAACAGCTTCACGCGCGAATAGCGATGCGGCTGGAAAACGACACAGACTCGCTTGAAATCAAGACTCTTTGCCGCAGAGATAGTTGCAGCGATTTCAGTGGATGATGAGCGTAATCGTCCAAGATAGTTATTCCGCCCACTTCTCCTACGAGATCGAATCTACGACGAACACCCGAAAAATCTCCGAGCACTTCCGCTGCGCGCTGAACATCAAAACCTTGTGTCATCAGGAGGGTAAGAACACCCGCCGCATTAAGCGCATTGTGCTGACCAGGATTTTGCTTCAAGCGACACGCAAGCGCTATTCCGTTAGGCAATGTTACGGTAAAAGAAGTCGAAACTCCCGATACCGCATAATCGGATACCGTAGTATCGCATTCATCAGAAAAGCCATAAGTCAAAACCTTACGACCCGTTTGACGCGCCACTTCAACGAGCGCTTTATCTTCTCCGCACACCACGCAACAGCCATCGTCGTGCGCAGAAGACATAAAGTCGCCGAATAATTTATAAATCTCATTGAGATCTTCATAATGATCCAAATGATCCGCTTCGATATTTGTTACCAGAACCGATTCTGGATCAAGATAGGTAAATGATTTATCGCTTTCATCGGCTTCTACAACGTAGTAGTCGCCCTTACCACTATGTGCATTGGAATTGTAGGCTCGAACAATACCTCCGATAAGAAACGTAGGGTCAAAACCCATTCCATCAATTACCGAAGCAAGCATTGAGGAGGTTGTGGTCTTTCCATGAGTGCCCGCAACCGCTAAGGTTCGACGTCCTCTTCCCAATTCTGCAAGCATCTTTGCACGATGCCAAATAGGAATCTCACGTCGTTTTGCTTCCTGAAGTTCAGGGTTATTTTCCAAAATTGCAGTGGAAACCACCACTACATCGGGATTTTCGGATTCCAAATTAGAAGCCTTCTGCAATGTAAATGCGCACACCAGCCTCACGCAATTGCTGCGTGTAACGGCTCTCACGCAAGTCGGAGCCTGATACTTCCATACCTTGTTCTTTAGCAACGCGGGCAATACCACTCATACCCACGCCACCAATACCAATAAAATGTACGTTTTTGATGCGATTCTCTGTCACGGACATCCTCCTCGAGATCGCCCCTTATTGTATAAAATCTTCCAAGCTTACAGCGCAAACACACAGTATTCGCGAAAACAATCTGGAACTACTTATGCTGCTGGTTAGTATCTTCGTCGATAGATTTTTCTTGGTTTCCATCGGCGTCCGCATTTGAATCAGCGTCCGTTTCCGCTTCAGCATCGACGTCAGCATCAGAACTTGAGCTAATAGCTTTTTCTTCCTGTTGTTTTTTGAATTCGTCAAAGAGATCTGGCCATTTGGACTTTATCATCAATTCCACAACATCAGCTAAACGCGCCGCCGCATCAACTGTTTCGAAAGACTGGGCAGCTTTGCTCATATCCTCACGAAGCTGTTTGTCTTTCAAAAGACCCAAACGCTGTTAGAAAATTCCTGTGTTTCAACTTTATCATCTGCGATAAGAAGTGCAGCGCCTCTTTCAACATACTCTTTTGCATTTGCCGTTTGATGATCTGCGGTCGCAAAAGGAAACGGAATCAAAATCGCGGGAATGCAGCGAGCAGAAATTTCCGCCAGAGACGATGCGCCTGCTCGAGAAACCACTAAATCAGTTGCAGCAAGCACCGCTCCCATATTGTCTTCATAGTCCTTAACCAGATAGCGTTTTTGTTCCTCTTCGGTTAACGCAAGGGCTTCACGTACCGTTTCGAATTCCTTTGGTCCAGTAATGTGCACTACATAAACGTTATCGAGCGAAAGCAACTCGTCTTTCATCTGAGTGATTGCCGTATTGATATGACGCGCACCCAAACTTCCACCAAATACCAAAAGCAACGTGGCATCTTCAGGAATGCCTAAGTAATTTCGTCCTTCTTCTCTCGTAGCCTCAAGAACAGATTTTCTTACTGGGTTACCCGTTACGATAACCTTCGTCTGATCTTTGATGGTTCGACCAGCTGACGCGTAAGTTAAGGCAACCGCTGCAGCGTTTTTCGAAAGATAATCATTTGCCATACCCATGACAGAATTCTGCTCATGAATGACCAAAGGAACGCGGAATGCCTTAGCTGCACGACCGGCAGGAAGACAAGCGTATCCACCAAACACTACTACCGCACTCGGCTTGAGTTCTGCAAACCACCTGCCTGCTTCATTAGCAGAATGAGAAAGCTTTTTAAGCCCCTTAGCTAAGGTAAGAGGATGGCTGCGATCAAATCCAGAGACTTCAAAACCCTTAAAAGGTATCCCTGCCATTTCGACAAGAGGCTTCTCTACCCCATTGGGAGTACCCGCAAAATACACTTCGTGACCACGCTCTTGCAGCACTTCTGCAAGAGCAAGTGCAGGATTGATATGGCCAGCGGTTCCACCGCCTGACAAAACTATGCGCATCCTATTTACCTCCTTGACGCCCAATACGTTGAATTGGGCTTTATTTTCCTCAAGTCGAAAACTTTAACATCCCTTAAGAGGGTCGCCCTCTATTTCCGCTACCATGCACCACTTGAAACGAACCTCGCATCGCATTGCCCCGATACGGTTGGGCAGCTTGGTTAAACCTTGAAGCCGTCCTGCGTACCGTGGAACCTTGGCGCTGCGGTTGTGTATACGTTGATACTACATGTAATTGTTCGCGACGTTGACGATACTCGTCTTCATTATGAGAATCAAAAGAAATAGCCAAAATGATTCCCACCAACAAAAGCGAAGAAATCATTGAAAGATCCGCCCGAAGAGATAAAGGGAAGCGGTTTACCTGTTGTGGGGAACAATCCAACCACGCAAGCAATATTCAAAAATGCCTGGAATACGATCATTGTGGTCAGACCTGCAGCCACAAACCCACTAAACATAGATTTTGATTGACTTGCGATAAGGAATCCTCCACGAAGGAATACCAAAAAGGCAACAATTACTAAAAGAGCACCCACGAGGCCGAGCTCCTCGCCGATGATAGCAAAAATAAAGTCGGTCTCCGCTTCAGGAAGATACTGCAATTTTTCGTATGAATTACCTATTCCTACACCAAAGATTCCCCCTGCAGCAAGCGCCTTGAAGGAATGAATCAGCTGATATCCCGTTCCTTGCTCGTCTGCCCAAGGTCCAAAAAGTTAAAAAGTCGATCGGAGCGGTAGCTTGAAACCAAAATAGAAATCAAAACCATCACGGCGCCAAGTGCTAACAAACCAATTATTGCCCTGCTCGGCAGGCCCGATAGTACCAAAACCATAAAAAGGCCCACGCAACAAATAAGCGTAGTACCGAGGTCTGATTGCGTGATAAACAAAAATCCTAAAGGAATGATGATGAAAATTGCTGCTTGCCTAAATACTTCTTGCATATCAATTGCGCCGTTGCGATAATCTTCAGCAATGCGTGCCGCTAAAAGCACAAATGCAATTTTTGCAAATTCGGAAATCTGGATACTCACAGGACCAATAATCAGCCAGCGCTTTGCACCAAGACCAACGGTGCCTAAGAGGGCCGTCAAAACAAGAAGAGCCACGCAGATACCCCAAAACACCAGAGCGCCTGCTCCACGCAAGAAATCATGCTTTCCAAAAAGAATGGCAGCCACCGCAAATACGATGCCGATAACCACAAACGCGCACTGTTTAATAGCCTCTCCCGTTGAATCTCCCTGCTCAACAAAAGCAGTGATAGACGAAGAAGAATACACCATGACAAGGCCTAAAACGACCAAGGCAAGCGTAGATAAAGCAACCATCACCGCGGTGCCATGATGTGTGCTGGTGCACTTTTAAAAAACGAACGTGAGGGCGATTTGCTGCGTTTAGAGTTTGTTTGTTCCGCCCGTGGCATAATCCTGTTTAAGCACCCCTTTCCTTGCTTCGCTGGGCTACCAGTTGTTTAAACACCTCACCGCGCTCCTCGAAACAGGAAAACTCATCAAAAGAAGCACACGCAGGCGATAAAGCAACAATGTCGCCCGAAGTGGCATGAGACAGGGCTTCATCAAGAGCATCTTCCAAATGGGAGGCACGATATACTGGTATTGATGCATGCGAAAATGCTTCAAGAAAACGGGGGCCCGCCTCGCCAAAACAAACAACCGCCTTGCAATGTCGGCAAGCCTGCTCGACCAATTCGGCAAGATCAGTACCCTTATCATCGCCACCCAACAAAACTATAGGTTGTTTCTCTCCAAAAGCAGCAAGGGCTTTCAAAGTAGCATCAACATTGGTAGCTTTAGAATCGTTGTAGCATTCAATACCCTCGATCGAACTACAGGGTTCAATGCGATGCTCGAGAGGCATAAACGATACTAATGCACGAGCAATATCACTTACTGAACAACCCAGCGCATGCGCTGCTGCTGCAGCTGCCAAAGCATTCGATGCGTTATGCTCCCCTTTGATTTGCAAATCGCTTCCCGCAATAATTTCAAATCTGCCTTCAGGGTATTCAAGACACAATACCCCTTTTTCATCAATAAAGGCTGCATTATCTGAACCGCACGCAAGACGCATGTTGCCCTGAATGCCTGCAGCCGTGCCCATAGGAATAGAGCGAAACTTTCGGAAGGATCGTTTTTGAGTTCGCGCACAAATCCACGAACTACTTCGTTGGTCGCATCTAAAATTACCGTGGCATCTTCAGTACAGTTTGCATAGATATTTTGCTTTGCCTTGGCATATGCTTCAAAACTTCCATGCCACTTTAAGTGGTCAGGGGTGATATTAAGAAGCACTGCAACTTCAGGAGCAAAATGTTTGATCGAAGCAAGTTGATAGGAAGAAACCTCAGCGACATAGCACGAATAGATTTCTTTAGAAACTTCTTCGATGCAAGCATCTCCGATATTTCCTACAGCGCAAACGTTTTTACCGCATTCTTTTAAGACATGAGCAATAAGAGAAGTGGTTGTTGTTTTTCCGTTGGTGCCAGTAATGGCAACCCAGACAGAGTCTTTAGCGCTTTCGCGCCATGCAAGCTCCACTTCACTTATCAGTTCCTTAGAGCAGCTGGCAGCTGATTGATAGAATGCGGAATTCTCTGAAATACCTGGACTTGCCACGCATAGGTCATACGACCCCGTAACCTCTTCGGTATCGAAAAGTACTACCGCACCCTGAGAGGTAAGACTTTTAGCAAAATCCTGAGCCTGCGTAGAAGAAGCGCCTGCATATACCGTTAAGGAAGCAACGCGGGATCCTAACTGTTTTGTAAAATAGGTACTAGCCGCCTTGCCCGATTTGCCTAGGCCCAAGACAAGAACATCCCCTAAAACAGTAGGAGCATGTTTTTTTGACACATCGAAAGAAACTGTTTCGCTAAACTTTTCCGCCATTTCTTTACCCCATAAGTGATTGAGCGAAATACAAACAGAAGCCCACTGCTGCAAGAGCTGCAGAAATAATCCAGAAGCGAATAACAACTTTTACTTCACTCCAGCCCTTCTTCTCAAATGATGATGAAGAGGAGCCATCAAGAACAGACGCTTCCGTGTACGCTTGAAATAAAAGACCTGAATCATAACTGAAAGCGTTTCAACCACAAAAAGACCTCCGATGATAATGGAGAGTACTTCTGTTTTTGAAACGATCGCCAAACAACCAAGCGCAGTGCCAAGGGCAAGGGACCCCGTATCACCCATAAAGATATCTGCGGGATACGAGTTGTACCACAAAAAGCCAATACAGCAGCCTGCGAAAGCAGCCGCCACGATAGCACTATCGAGAAGACCAGCACGAAAAGCAATAGCAGCCATTACCACAATGACCACCATAAAAGTACCACTCAACAAACCATCAAGTCCGTCAGTTAAATTGGTGGCATTACTCATACCGGCAAGCAAGATATCCGCAAAGATAAGGTAAAGCCAAGGGATGCTAAAATCCCCTCCTGCTGGCACTTCGAAAGGTAACGTGGTGGTAAATATACCCAAGTCAAACGTGTATACAAACGGAATTTCAACCGTCGGTGGAACACCGAGCCAGTTTACCGCAGCTAAAACAAAAGCACTTGCAATAAGGAATTGACCTATAAGTTTTGCTTTAGGGGACAAACCAAGAGAACGCTCATGAGCAACTTTAGAGGCATCGTCGAACAGACCAAGAGCGCCCGTTGCTAAAACCGCACCCATAATTAACCAGGTTTCCGGAACGGGTTCGGCCAAAATTGCCACCACAATGGTTGCAGCAATCAGCATGATAACGCCACCCATAGTTGGCGTACCCTGCTTTACCAGATGGCTTTCGGGACCATCCGCACGAACAAACTGCCCAATAAGGTGCTTGCGCAAAAATTTAATAAAAGCAGGCATCAAAGCGATCGTTACGATAACGCCCAAGAAAATAGCGAGAAAGACCATAAAGGTTGGGTATTCAACAAAGGAAACCATAACTAGCTCAACAACTCCTTGGCTATCCTATCGAGCTCCATGGAGTGAGAAGCCTTTAGCAAAAGCGTGTCACCAGGAGCAATATACTCTCGCAAAAAAGCAAGCGCTTCTTCGCGAGTATCTACTACATGTATGCGCTCAGGAGCAAACCCTGCCGATCGGGCTGCTTGTCCAATGAGGCGAGCAAGCTCACCCACGCAAATCAGAAAGTCAATATTAGCACGAGCGGCAAATCTTCCAACGGATTCATGAGCAGCAGGAGCAAACGAACCAAGTTCACCCATATCCCCTAGAACCGCAAAACGACGCCCTTCAACATGCATTGCCTTCAAAAGGGAAAGTGAAGCACGCATGGAATCGGGATTTGCATTATAGGCATCATTGATTACCGTAAATCCCTGGTCGGAATGAAGAATTTCCTGCCTTCCGCCCTCTGGCATTGATGCTTCAAGCGCCGCAACGATTTCTTCTAAGCTCATTCCAGCCAGGTATCCAACCGCCGCAGCCGAACAAGCATTAGAGACGTTATGTATACCGCGCAAAGAAAGCTTGCACTCCATACGATCTACATCGATTGAAGGCGAAGCTGCATTAATTTCGCTCGTTGCATCGCCTTCTTTATTCCGCGTAAAACCACTTGCGCACAAAACAAAGAAAGGATAGCCATCGCAATCGAGTTGTACCTCTTCAGCCCAAACACAGGGAACCGATGACTGTTTATGCGATTCAGTAGCTACCTTCGAGCCATCAAAAAGCACCTTCATGATCGAAGAATTTTGCGCTTCAGAGCACTCCCATACAAAATCGGTCATATCGTCTGCAGCATTAAGAAATGCCACACCTTTTTCGGCAGGCAGAGAAGCAATCAATCTGCTTTTGCAGAAGCGATGTTTTCCCTACTACCCAATAGTTCAATATGACTTTCACCCACATTGGTAATCAAGCCCAGTCGGGCTTAACAAAAGAACAGAGCTGCTCGATTTGACCTGAACCGCGCATGCCCATCTCTACTACGATCATCTCAGTATCGGGATCTGCATTTAAAAGCGTACGCGGAACACCTAATTCGTTATTTTGATTTGCCTTTGTTGCAATACACGAAAAACGTGCCGATAGAACATCACGCACAAGATTTTTGGTAGTTGTTTTGCCGGTAGAACCGGTAATACCAATGACGCGTCCTTTAA
>ENA-OQAS01000295-OQAS01000295.1-human-gut-metagenome-genome-assembly--contig:-NODE-295-length-26316-cov-2.623697_pt1 | contig 26316 bp, 32 predicted proteins | sample MGYA00242733_ERZ504523 | MGnify/ENA primary metagenome ERZ504523 (study PRJEB26092, sample SAMD00036239) | human gut metagenome | host: Homo sapiens | study: EMG produced TPA metagenomics assembly of...
CGCTGCTTGGCGCGGGCGGCGTGGTGCTGTTGCTGGCGATGGTCATAGGCGCGGCTGCGGCGGTGATCGGCTCACCGATGGGCATCTTGTTTGCCGATGAATCCGGCGACCCGAACAGCATCCGCATTGCCGAAATCGTTGCCGAAACCAATGCTGACTTCGGCACGGCCATCAACGACATTGTGTCGGCGCATCCGGAGTGCAGCGAAACCACGATGGAATACGACTACGAGGACGGTCACACTTGGGCGAGCTACTGGCCTGAAGTGCTGGCCGTCTTTGCCGTGCAGAACAACTTAAACAACGATGGCGATGTGGTCGTCATTGACGAAAGCAAGAAGCGGTTGATTCAGGACACCTTTTGGGCGATGCACGAAATAAGCGCGAGGTGGAGGAAGTAACCGTCACACCGGAACCGACCGAGGACGAACCCGACCCGGAGCCTGCCACGGAGTACATTCTGCACATCGCGGTCAGCAGCAAATCGGTGGACGCGCTGGCAGATTTGTACCGCTTTACGCAAGACCAGCGGGACATTTTGCACCAGCTGCTTTCCGAGGAAATGCGCCCCAGTCTGCTTGCCTGTGCGGCGGGATTGCTGTTGCGGACGGCGAATTGTGCTGGCCGTTGCCGGGTCACACCTATATATCCTGCACTTCGGGGAAGCAGACGCCTTTGGCAATACCGGGCATCGCGCACGGACATTCCCGCGCCGGAGGGTACGCCCATCTTGGCTGCCCACAGCGGAACTGTTTTGGTCAGCGGCTGGAACGACAGCTACGGCAATCAGGTGCTGCTGGATAACGGCGCGGGCTTGTCCACGCGGTATGCCCATATGACAGCATCAGCCGTCACGGCGGGCGAAACCGTGACGGCTGGTCAAGTGATTGGTTATGTAGGCAGCACCGGCGACAGCACAGGCAACCACCTACATTTTGAGGTAATGCAGGATGGTGTGCGTGTGAATCCTATGGATATGGTTTCCGTGCGCTGATATAGGCCGGTCCCCATTTTGTTTACTTGCGATTGGCTTTCCTGCGCAGTACGCTAATTGCAGCCAGCGCGGAGCCGCTGACAGTCCTGTCTCCGCAACCACCAAAACAGCGCTGAATCATTTGATTCAGCGCTGTTTTGCTTTGCAAAACTTGAATTCCCTGTCCCTTTACCCCAATTTTACCCCTGACAGCATCGTGCCGGCGTGTCTAAGAAAAGATCCCCCGCTTATAGCTCATGCTTTTGCAGGAAACGCGCAGCTTTTTTGGCGACCGATTTGCGCGAGCTGTCTAACTGGGTGTGCGCAAAACGCAGCATAGCCTCCCGGCTGTGTGACAGATCAAAATAGCGGTCGAAACAATCCAGAATATGGCCGCACATGACCTTACATTCCCTACCACATTAGGAATATGAAAACGTTGCAGAAAGAAAAATAACATAGACAAAGGCCGAGATCAATGTGCTCTAGTGGACATGGGTATATCGAATACGGCAGATACAAAAATGGCAAGACCGTTCAGCCAGATGCCCGCCTGGAAAATACTGCTGGGAACGCTGGCTCAAGTAAATACCTGTTCATTTACCTTACCAAAGCGGAACCGAATTCCCTCAATAGGAGTTACCACCCGCATTGCCGCGATTTGGCGGCAAAAAAGAGATAATTGAAAAAATATCCCAGAGCATTACCGAGAAAAATCATCATTACAGAAAGACCATTGCTGAAAGCCTTGCCGGCAGCACCGGTAAAAGACCAAGCGCTGAATTGCGTCATGAATGCGGTGGAACCCACCATCCACCACAGCATTTTTCCTCCGCCTTTAAAATAGTCACTGGTATTGGAAGAAAAGGTTCGAAAAATCCATCCTATTACAATGAGAAAAACAAAATAAATACCAACAATCAGGATGTTCAGCCATTGGTTTGAAAGCATGGAGCAACTCCTTTCTCCTCGCATAAAGGGGGATGTTTTTCGGGTCATATGCCTTTTATAATCATAACATGGATGTGCTTGGATTGCAAGAAAAGGCAGTGCTGCAACGGAGTATGCTCCATACAAAAGCGACCGCTGCCAGCGGTCGGCTTTTTGTATGGGTCAGTCCTGAATGGAAGAAAGATACTCATCCATAACCTGAGCAACTTCCTTGGAATATTTTACAGCTTCCACTACGGTGCGCGCTCCTAATACCACATCACCGCTGGCAAAAATGCCAGGACGGGTGGTGTTCCCGTGAACATCGGTGAACAGAAGGCCATGCTCTGTGGTTTGCAGACCGGAGGTGGTGCTCACAATTTTGTTTTTGGGCCCCTGGCTTACGGCTATGATCACGCCGTCTGCATGGAACAGCATTGGTTCAGACAGGCGGCAGATATTTCCATCCTGGTCAAACTCTGCCTGTTTGAACCACACTCCGTCCCTGTCAATCGATTCTGTGCGTGCGCCATACAGGAATTCTACGCCATCCGCTACCGCATAATCCACTTCACGTTGGCTGGCGGCTGCTTTTGGACCGCGGCAAAGCACACTTACTTTTTGGTGCCTTTTCGCAGCGCAGTACGTGCAACATCCATAGCGGAATTGCCTGCACCGATCACTGCCAGATGTTCGCCCAGATCATATACATCGGGATCAACGAGATAATCAATGGCAAAGTGGACGTGACCCAGGCTTTCCCCGGGGATTCCAAGTTTTTTGGGACGCCATACGCCGGTTCCGATAAAAATTGCCTGATAGCCATCTCTCTGCAGGTCATCCACCGTTAAGGCACCGCCTATGGAGGTGTTTGGCCGAATGTGAATGCCCATTTTCAGCAGCTGTGCTTTATAACGATCCAATATTGTTTTGGGAAGCCGGAATGCCGGAATGCCGTAACGAAGCACGCCGCCGATTCTTTCCCGACTTTCAAAGATTGTTACATCATGTCCTTTTTGAGCCAGAAGCACAGCGATGGTGATTCCGGCAGGACCGCTTCCGATGATAGCAGCCCGCTTTCCGGAAGAAGCCGGCAAAACGGGGGACAAGCGATCAAGATAAGCGTCGGAAATGTAATTTTCAATGCTGGATATGTGTACCGGCATTCCTTTTCGTCCCAGCACACAGTGGCCCTCGCATTGCTTTTCATGATCGCATACCAGAGAACAAACAATGCTGAGGGGGTTGTTCAGAAACAGCATTTCTCCCGCTGCCTCCAGTTGATTCTGTAAAAACAGCTGGATCATATCGGGAATAGGCGTATTGATGGGACAACCCTTTCTGCATTGAGGTACTTTGCAGTTCAAGCAGCGTCGGGCTTCGTTGACGACGTGTAAAGCCATTTAATTCACTCCTGTTCTTTTGTCTTAAAATGTTCCGGGGTTCGGCGTCTGTCTGGTTGAAAGAAAAATATATATAAAGTCAGCGCAGAGCACAAATGCCGCACCAAACATTTCTGGAAACAAGAGAAATCTGTACACAACGAAATAGACTTAGCGCAATGTATAGTCGGCAGTTTTGGAAATTTCCGAGGCAGCCGCCTTCAGGTCGGCCACTATCTCCGAAGCGTCCTGGTCGCTCAGGGCGATATCTGACAAAGAAATGGACGCAATCACATTTCCTTTATGATCAAATACGGGAACGCCGTAACAGAAGGTAAACTCTCCCAGCTCCCGGTTTTCGGTCGCATACCCTTTTTGCCGGATCGAATCCAGCTCTTTTAAAAGGTCATCCTTGGAAACGATGGTGTATGGCGTGAAGGGAACAAATTTGATTTTGTCGATGATGGAAAGCTGCTCCTCCCTTGGCAGATAGGCAAGTATGACCTTGCCCAGAGAGGTGGCGTATACTGGTTTGCTGGAGCCGATGGCACAGGTAGCCAGACACGCATTGCGGCCTACATACTTGTAGAGATAAACCACCTGTGTGCCGTTCAAAACACCTACAAAGGCGGTTTTTATTATATTTTTCCGCTAAAGCAGGCAGATAACTGCCGCATTGCTTTATCAGTGTCAGATCGCTGACATACTTCATGCCAAGGGAAAATGTTCGTATGTCGAGGCAGTATTTTTTGTCGTTGTTTTCCACAGTTTTGATGTATTGAAGTTCAAGCAGCGAATGAACAACGACAAAAGCGCTGCTTTTTGCCATATCCATTGCCTGCGCAATTTCCTGAAGAGTGATTCCGTTTTCACTATTTGCAATCAGTTCCAGGATGGCCAGCGTGCGTTCAACAGTTCTGTTCATATTTCAAAATCCCGTTTAAATTATAAAATGTAAAATTGTGAATACGGTTCATAAAAAGAGTAGCACATTCAGCTTCTGCTCGTCAAGTGTCTCGGAAAAATAAATAAGTTTGCTTGGAACAGAATTTTATTTGCAGCAGTTTCATGCACGAAAATACAAAATTGAAAAATAATGTGTAAAACGTGAACGATTACAAAAAATGATGCAAAATATATAAAAAACGACGATAAAAATCGCATTGACAGGCCTTTGTGGGGTAGTGTATACTGTGTTTAGAAAAGCTATAAACATAGTTCATAGCTATGAACCGGCTGGACCGGGAAGCAAAACCAGATAGGATAAACGCTGAGAAAGGTCTGGCGAAAAGATGGCGCTTACAGTTGCGGAAAAGGATCTGAAAAAAAGAGAATTGTTTCTGGAAGGAAATATACTCAAAGGGGTTTTGACGGTGTGTGTGCCCATGGCGGCGTTCCAGCTGTTAAACGAACTGTTCAGAGTTTTCGACCTGGCCATTACAGCCCGCATCAATCCGGAGTCGGTGGCGGCGGTTTCGTTTTTCAACCAGCTAAACAACTCGGTGACAGCCGTGGGAACAGGCCTTTCCATCGGAGCAGGAATCCTTATTGCCGGATTTTATGGCGCCGCCGATTATGAAAATGTCAAAAAAACGGTGAACACCACCTTTTTTTCTCGCAGTAGGCGGCGCGTTGCTGCTGGCAATCTCGCTGATACTGTCTGGCAAATGGGTGCTCCGCTTGGCTAACACCCCCGAAGAACTGGTGGAGATTGGTTGGAATTATTACCGGGTGATCATGGTGAACCTGGTGTTTGTCTTCTTCAACAATGTGTATGTAGCGATCGAAAAGGCGCGCGGGAACGGCGGCAGGATATTGGGTGTGAATCTTCTGATGGCTGCGGCAAAATTCACTCTGTCGGGAGTGTTCGTTCTGATATTCCGCAAAGGTGTTGTGATGATCGCTTTTTCCACTTTGCTTTCCAACCTGCTTGTGACTTTGATCGGTATATACAGCCTGCGGGATCCAAAGGATGTATTCGGGATATCACTGGAATATATCCGAATGGACCGTCTGTTTATCAAAAAGCTGTTTGGTATTTCTCTCCCTGTGATGGCAGAAAAATTTGCTTTCAGTACCGGCAAGGTGGTAGTGAACTCGGTAGGAGTGGACTATGGTACCCAGACAGTAGGCGCTTTGGGAGTGTCCAACAGTATCAGCGCATTGTCTACGGTTCCGGCAGGAAGCATCGGTGACGGCGGTGCTTCCATTATCCGCCAGAATATCGGAAGCGGGAAGAAAGACCGTGCCCTGAAGGTGTTCAAAAGCGTATTTCTGGTGGACGTGGCCTGGGGAACATTGGGATTTTTACTTACATGGATATTTCTCAACCCGATTCTCTCGGTATTTTCGGGCGGAGATGCAGCGTTTGCCCAACTGATCCGACAGATTTTTTTGCTGGAGATGCTTTCCAATATTTTTCTTGCAGTACATGCGGCGATTATGGCGCTTTTGTATGCCTTCGGATATACCAAGCTGTCCTTTGGCATTAATTTTGCAAGGCTATTCATTTTCCGTCTTCCCATTTTGTTTGCCCTCAAGCAGTTTACGGCTCTGTCTGGCGGCACTGCCATGGGAATTGTAATGATGGTGAGCAACGGCCTTACAGGTTTGTTTGCCCTGCTGGTGGCGATGGTTGTACTCCGCAAGGAGTATGGGTCCGGTTGGATAAAACTTTTACTGCATTGAACCATCATCTGCGCGGTTTGCGCGGTGATGTTGAGATGACATATACGCTGAAATGGCGAAGCTGACGCAGCAAATCATTCAACCTTATCGTCGGCCTTTATCCGGAGGGTGGTGGAAATGCTTCAGAAAATATGTTCCGTGCCGGGCAGAGAAACGGAGGGATGGATATAGAACCTGTGTTCAGAGGAAAACAAAAGGAGGAATGTATAGCAAATGGTTCAAAACGAAATTAAAATGCGCAAACCCAAAAGCAGAGAACTAATCCATGCGCTGGTCAGGATTGGCGTTTGTATGTTTTGCTGCTGCCTGTGGTGCTTTGGTTTGCACTGTGGGCGTATAAGCCTATGGGCGGGCTTCTGATAGCCTTCAAACGGTACGATTCTAGTCTGGGCATCTGGATGAGCGAGTTCAAAGGCATCGACAACTTCGTAAATCTGGTGGCCGGCGTCAACAAGGAACAGTTCTGGCAGGCCTTCCGCAATACCTTTGTGATCAACGCCTACAGCCTGGTTTTTGGATTTCCGGTACCAATCATTCTGGCGGTACTTTTTTCCGAGATCGGCAATGGCTTTGTCCGCAAGGCTACCCAGACCGCGACCTATCTGCCTCACTTCCTTTCCGAAGTAACCATTACCGGCATCACCATTATGTTGGTGTACAGCGGTGTTCATTCCACCGGTGTGCTGGCAGCCCTGTTTCAGAATATGGGATGGCTGGAGGAAGGGGTGTCTATGCTGTCCAAGGCCAACTATTTCCGGCCTCTGTACATAGCGGTGGGCATCTGGAAGGAAAGCGGATACAGCTCCATCGTGTATTTTGCGGCGATCATGGGCATATCGCCCACGCTGTATGAGGCCATGAAGGTGGACGGCGCCAACAAACTGCAGGAGCTGCGGTATGTCACTTTCCCGGGCATGGCCCCTACCTGATCATCATGATCATCATGCGCATAGGCAATATGCTCTCCATCGGGTATGAACGGGTGCTGCTGATGTACAATTCCAACGTGTATGTGACGGCAGACGTTCTGTCCACCTTCGAACAGCGCATTGGTATTTTGTCGGCCAACTATGGCATGGGAGCTTCGGTAAGTCTGTTCAATTCACTGATTGCTTTTGCGCTGGTGATCGGAGCCAACTCCATAAGCCGCAACATATCCGATACTTCGCTGTGGTAAATAGGAGAATCTGATTATGGGATTACTGAACAAAAGTGAAAAGATATTCAAGGTGTGTTCCTATCTGCTGGTGATTGCCTTTGCCCTTGTCACGCTGTACCCCATTGTATACGCCTTCAGCGTGTCCATCAGCGGAAAGTTGGCCTACGAAAGCGGTCTGATCACCCTGCTGCCCAAGGAGATCACCCTGCAGGCCTATGAAATGGTCATCGAAAGTAAGGGATTTTGGATTGCCTATGCCAACACCCTATTTTACACGGTGATCGGCACCGCCTGGAGCATGGGTATTTCCCTCACCGGTGCCTATGCTTTGCAGAAGAAAAGCTGAAATTCCGCCGCCAGTGGAACTTTTTGCTGGTGTTTACCATGTGGTTCAGCGCCGGTATGATCCCCCTGTATCTGAATTATAAGAGCATGCATGTGGATAACCGCTGGGGCATGGTGGTGGCTTTTGGCGTGCAGGCTACAACATCATTCTGCTGCGCAACTATTTCAGCAGCATCCCCAAGGAGTTGGAGGAGGCCGCCATTGTGGACGGCGCCAACGAATTCCAGCTGTTTTACAAGATCTATGTGCCCATGTCCACGGCCAGCATTGCAACGGTGACGCTGTTTTACGCTATCAGCCGCTGGAACGGGTACTACTGGTCCCGGATGCTTCTCACCGACCCTACCAGCAGCCGCTGCAGGTGTATCTGCGGCAGCTCATCGAAAACTACCAGAAGCTGTACGATGAATCGCCGGTGGTTCTGTCCTACTCGGCAGACAGCCTGGCGTATGCCATCATCATCTGCTCCATCATTCCGGTTTTGGCTATCTATCCTTACATCCAGAAGTATTTTGCAAAAGGCGTAAATATGGGCGGCGTGAAAGGATAATAAAATTAAGGAGGATACAATGAAAATGCGAAAATTTGCCGGCTTTATGCTGGCGGGCACCATGTTGCTGTCCACCCTGTCCGGGTGCGGCTCCACCATCGTGGACCAGGCGGGAAGCGCCGGGGCTGAATCTGCGGCCAGCAGCGAACAGACCCAGTCCACCGAGGACAAGACCGACCTCACCGAAAAGGTAAGCCTCAAAATCAACTATGCGGCCGGCAACAAGTCCCGTACCATCACCTACAACCAGGAATCCCCCTGACCCTGCCCGACGCACCGTGTACACCGCCGGTATGCTCAAACCCATGTGGGACTATGTGGAAACGGCCCTTAACTGTGAACTCACCGATATCACAACCCAGGACCAGAAAGCCACTGAGATGATTGATATCGCCTCTACCACCAACTTCTCCGAGGCCAACATTTTTGGCGGTAACTCTATTGCTGACGATCTGATGTACTACGGCACCGAAGGCAAATTCGTCAATCTCAGCGACATGATGGCCCAGGGCTATATGCCCAACTTTAAGGCCTAATCTGGATGCCAATCCCGATGTAAAACCGCCATCACTGCATATGACGGCAACATCTACCACGCACCCTATATTGCAGAGTTGAACAACTTTGCCCGCAGCTTCAGCCTGCGGCAGTCTTGGGTGACTATGCTGCTGGATGATCCCAACGCGGCTTACGATACCAACGGCGAGTTTGAAGTCTACTACGATGGCTTCTATGTGGGCGACAACACCCGCGGAGGCGACAACGGCGGCACCGTGACTCCTAAAGAAGGCGTTGAAATCACGAAGAAAACTGATCAGAGCATCATTGAGATCCAGAACGAACTGGCTGTGAAGAATGGTGAGACCCTCACCAAGGCCATGGTGCAGTACATCAATGACAACTATGACTACGAAAAGCCCTCTGAGCTGTTTCTGGGTGAAAAGGCAGCCTATGACATCGACGAGCTCATTGCGCTGATGCGCTGCATCAAGGCCAATCCCACCTATCTGACACAGGGTAAGGCGGACACCGTGTGGCCCATGTTTACCCGCCAGTCTTCCTACCGGGAAGATCTGCTGCGTCTGTCCACCTATTTTGACGGTGTGAAGGCACACAGCGCCGACAGCTATACTTCCCGTTGGTATATCGATGAAACCGGTACCCTGCAGTATACCTATCCACCGAGGGTATGTACGATGTGCTGTGCTACCTGTCGGATATGGAGCCGAGGGCCTGATTTATTCCGATTGTTATGATCTGACCAACAAGACCAATTTCCGCAGCACCTGTGGGGCACTGACGAGAGCGAAGCGCCCGCTTATGGCTTTATCACCTTTGACTGGCAGGCTTCTTCCACTGCTGATTCCCTTAACAAGGACATCGTGGTGGTGCTGCCCCCGGTGGCCAAGGTGAACGGCGTGTGGCAGTATTATATCGACAATGGCCGCGCATCAAGCCTGATGGCTGGTCCATCTCTGTAGCCGGCTGCGCCACCGATGCTGAGCTGTACCGCTCCTGCGCTCTGCTGGACTACTTCTTCACCGAAGAAGGCTCCACCCTGCAGAACTACGGCCTGCCCATGTTCCTGAAGGAAAACGAGACCTATACCGGACCCGATGGCAAGGAATATCCCCAGTACACCGATTGGGTGATGGAGACCTGCGCTTCCGTGGCCAAGGGCGACCTTTCCACTTTCCTGCGCGACTGGCTGGGTTGCCTGATTCCCATCGGCTACCAGAAGGATATCGGCTTCGAATACCAGTATACCTCCGAGCGTGGATTTGAAGGCTGGGAGCTGCTGCAGAATTCCACCACACACTTTGCCACCTAACGCGGGCGAAGGTATCAAAGGGTGATAACCCCAACTATTACAAGATGGTTCCTCCTGTGTTCTCTTTGACGCTGCGTCAGAAGGAGGCTATTTCCGAAACCACTACCATGGGTATGGAAGATCTGAGCGAGGAGATGTTCAACATCGTGCGGTACAATGCCAAGGGGAATGCTCCGAACGGCATCTCCATTCCGGCCGATTACAACGAATATCTGGCTGCATTTGAAGCAAGAAACCTGGATGCGTATGTTACTGCCTATCAGCAGGCATATCAGGTGATGACCGCGGCCCAATAATTGTGCGCGTGCTGTTTCGGGGAGACCTCGGTCTCCCCGAAACAAACAATGGAGGGCTTGACTATGAAAAAAATATTTCGGGGACAGGTTATTCTGTCGGCCGTATACACAGTGACGGCCATTGTGGTATTCCTGTACACCTTGGTATTCATGACCGAATACAACGACCTGTTTGGACTGAAAATGCCTCAAAACAAACAAATCGCCCAGTTTTACGAGGTGATCCTGCAGGGATTCAACCGGCAGATCCTGGTGTGGGCCATTGTGGGAATTATCGGTATTTTGATGATTGTTCTTTTGGAGATCCGCACAGCTGTGCCGGACCGCTTTGCGGCTGCTGTGATGACGGTGTATATGGGCTGCTGCTGCTTTGGCGCCGTGAACGCCATTCGCAACATTCTCGCCATCTGGGCGTATTACAAGGGACTGGATTTTCAGTATCTGTACGCTGACGGAATCACCGGGTATGAACTCAAATTTACTACGTTTCAGGTGGGTATCGGGATATATAGTGTGCAGATTATTGTCTGCGTAGCTTTTGCGGCGGTGCTGCTGCTCAGCCATATCCGATACAAAAAACTGCAGAAGGGAGGCGCCTGATATGAAGCCGGATATTTCGGAAAAAGAGAAAAAGGTATATGTTACCCTCTATAAAAAGGATGCGCCTTCCTACGCCATGATCTTGCTGGCCACCCTGTTGGAATTTGTGTATGTGGTGAGTATTCTGGACGTGATGCCGGTTACCTTTATGATGGGCGTTGCGGTGATCGTGAACATTTTCCTTTTGTTCTTGCTGTTTACCTGTGCGGTGAAGGTGAATGTGTACGAAATACCTTGGGCAGCAGTTAGTCTGATTGTGGGCGGTTATATGCTGCTTCGTCAGTTTGTGCTGGTACCTTTGTGCTACAGCCTTATGACCGTGAGCAGATCATCCTGGTCGCCAACCTAGCGGGAGCGGCTTTGTTGTTTGCTGCTGGTGGCAACAGCCTGCGCAAAAGCTCCAAACGACGCCGGCTGCAGAAGCAGCTGGCACATCCGAACCAGTAAATGATGGAGGCATACAGATGGGAAAAATACAGTTTCAGAATGTAAACAAGGTGTATCCCAATGGGTTTCATGCCATCCATGATTTCAATCTGGATGTGGATGACGGCGAGTTTATCGTCTTTGTGGGACCATCCGGCTGTGGAAAATCCACCGTTCTGCGCATGCTGGCGGGCCTGGAGGAGATCACCTCCGGCAAGCTGCTGTTGGACGGCAAGGTGATCAACAACCGTCCTCCAGTGGAGCGGGATATTGCCATCGTATTTCAGGATTACGCGCTGTACGGCAATTGTCGGTGTACGACAATGTGGGTATCAGCATGAAGTGCAGCACCAGAAGGACACGGCCATCTATGACAAGGTCCAACAGGCGGCGGCAACGGTGGATATCCAGCAATATCTCAACCGGCTGCCGGGGCAGCTTTCTGGTGGACAGAAACAGCGGGTGGCTCTGGCACGTTCCATCATTCGTCATCCCAAGGCATTCCTGATGGATGAGCCGCTGTCCAATCTGGATGCAAAACTGCGCAACAGCACCCGCATCGAGATCGTAAAGCTGCAGAGAAGCCTAAAGGTGACTACTATTTACGTCACACATGACCAGACCGAGGCCATGACCATGGCTGACCGTATGGTGGTGATGAAGGAAGGTGTGGTGCAGCAGGTGGGTACGCCCCGGGAAATTTACGGACTGCCGGTGAATATGTTTGTGGCGGGATTTATCGGCTCGCCCCAGATCAATTTTATCCGCGGCAAGTTGGAAGGGGAAACCTTCGTGTGCGGTGAAAATCGGTTGCGTCTCGCCCCTTGGGCAGCCCACAAGCTGGAGGCCTGGAGCTCCAAGGAAGTGATCCTGGGTTTACATCCCGAGGTGTTCAGCCTTGCAGAAGAGGCCGGCGATGGTACTTTCAAGGCGGATTTTGTGGCTAAAGAATTTATGGGCAGCCATCTCATCATCCACGCGCAGATTCAGCAGCAGGATGTACAGTGCCGTATCGACGATACATCGGCCTGCTTTGGCGGCCGGCTGTATCTCAAGCCGGATATGTCCCGGGCGCATTTCTTCGATGCCGAAACGGGCGAAGCGATCTTACATATGGAAGCAGGTGACGACCATGCGTGAACTGAAAGAAAACATCCATATCCAGACAGTGCCAAACTGCTCATTGCAGTGGCAGCGATTGCGCATCTGATTTTCACCTATGTGCACACCAGCGCTCTGCTGCTGCTGGAAAATCAGATATGCGGATTCATCATGTTTCTGTTTGTGCTGTTGGGGTTGGTTACTCTGTTTGAATCCACCAAGTGCATGTGAGCCGTTCCTTTGCGGGATACGCTACTATCGCTCTGTGCGCGGCCACTGTGGGCATGGGGGCAGACTTGGTATCTATTTATCAAACAGCTATCCGTACCCAAAATTCGCTGGAACCAGCCATGGTATACAAGGCAGTATGGTTTAGCCTGGCACTTATGGCTATGTTCGCTCTGTCCGGTGTTCTGCTTTTGATCGACACATGCAGAAAGCATACGGAAAGGTAAGGAAAAATGGATAAAAAGCATACTCGTCGCAAAAAAATCTCAGACAATGCCAAAGCCACGCTGCTGCGCTGGTGGATTGTGGGCATGTGCTATTTTATGATTGGCTTCGGTACCCAGGCAGGGGGATACACCAGTCCCATCGACCTGATCTTTTTCCTGGGAGTGGGTATCGGCCTTGTTACCATTGTGGTGTACAATCCCATCGCGTACAATGTATTTGACATCGTGCGGGGCGGTGAGATTGTAAACCACAGGTACCGCAACAAAAAGGGCTGGCAGCGGGCTTTGCAGACACTGGCGACTTGGGATTGAGTATGCTGGTGGTGATTTTGGTATATCTCAGCTACCAAAATATCAACCTGTTTCTAGTCGGTTTGCTAGGGCTGTCCCCAGAAACGGTGGTGGTGGCTGGCGAACCCTTCGGATTTGCCACCCTATATACTCTGTTTTACAGTGCCATCACCGGCCTGACAGACAAACTGCGGGCAATCCGCACCGGTTCTGCTACGGTATGTAAGTAAAAGAAGGTGAATCGATTGATATTTATCGGTGATTTGAAACCCTATTGCCTGCAGCTGGATACCAGTCGTGCTATGCAGTACAAGCGTCTGCTGGAACAGGCCGACCGATACAAGCAGATGGAGCTGCCTCTGGAACATCCTAAGGAGAGCACAACATATATGGGCATTGCAATTGCTAACCTGGCCCTGGCTACCGACTCAGCGGCAGCGAACAGTATCTGCAGGATGCCAAGCGGTTTATGAACACGGTGCTGTCCTATGAAAAATGGGGAAATGCCCATCTGGTAAATGTAGATTTATCCGCGTCCTGGATATTGTTTGGCCTTTCTCTGGGGTACGACTGGTTGAAGCCCTATCTTTCCGAAGAGGAAAAGCAGCGGATCTTCTGTAAGATCCGTCACCATGCTAAGGTGATGTTCGACTATCGCCGTGATACCTACGGCAGCGGTTGGTCCACCAACTTTTACCAGAACCACAACTGGATCAACATGACGGGGCTGGCTGCCGCCGGCTATGCCATGCAGGGACAGGCTGAGGAAGCCGATACATATATAAAGGAAGCCAAAGAGGACTTTGCCCGGGTGTTTGACTTGATGGCAGAGGACGGTTCCAACTACGAGGGCGTCACCTATTGGCGCTACGGCGGCATGTGGCTGTTTGTCTATGCTCATCTGCTGAAGGTGCAGGAAGGAATCGATTATTTCCAATCCAGCCCCTACTTGAAAAACACCTTTTATTATCGACTGTACCAGTGCAACGGTGATTTTACCCGGCAGATGAACTACGGCGACTGCCACGACCGTTACAGCAGCCATCCGGTCTGTGTTTACTACAAGGTAGCGGCGGAATACCGCAACGGCCATGCCCAGAAGTTGGGAAATATGGTGGTGAAGGAATTCCTTGCTCAGGAAGCTGCCAACAGCAAGGTGAAGCCCGGAATTCTGCCCGAAGCGATTTTCGAGTTTTTGTGGTACGACCCTCGGTGGAAGAACGGGAGTTTGACGATTTGCCCCTGGCTCGGTATTTTGAGGATTTGGGTCTGCTGGCTCTGCGCAGCAGTTGGCAGCGGGACGCCCGGGTGTTTTCCATCAAGTGCGGCGCGCCGGGAGGCGCCAAGCAATGGAGGGAAGGCTGGAAGATCCTGCAAGACGAGGGATCGATCTGTTTCTTTGTCTCACCATCACCCCGACAATTTGTCCTATATTTTTGCCAGCGGCGGCGAATATTTCACCTGTGAGGACGGTTACAACCGCAATCTGATGCCGGATAACCACAATGTCCTGCTGGTGGATGGTAGATATACCGACGCCCAGGACGTCAACGACGTCTATATGACCAGTGTGGAGCAGCGGCAGAAGGAAGAGGGAAAAGACTTTTCCCCCGAAAGCTACGGCGGTTTTGTTTCCTGCGTTAAGGTAGAGGGAAACCTGGCCGTTTACCGGGGCGAGACAGCAGGGGTGTATCCCCGCCATATGCAGATGCAGGAGGTAAGCCGGGTGCTGGTGACCGACGGTTTGGGCTTCTGGCTGTTTGCGGATATTTTCAACAGCCAAAAGAGCCATATCTATTCGGTCATTTGCAACACCGATCCGCTGCCCTGTCCCCAGGAAAAAGGATACCGGTATCCCATGGAGACAGGAGATATCCGATACCAGGTATTTTCCAGCGCACCGACAGAGACGCGGCAGTATGAACAGCAGGTGGTCAGTGTGATGACCACCCAGGAACAGGACAAGCTGTGCCGCACCTGCATCCATACCCTGTCTACCGATTCCCAGACCCCCCAGACCAGCCAAGTATTCTTTGAGTGTTTTACTTTTGCCGGCAGCGAGGCCAAGGTTTGCTGCCAGCAGGGAATGCTTCACCTGGAATGGAACGGCAACGTATACAAGCTGACGGTGGGGGAATACGATGCCGGCGTTGGCCGCAGTCCGGTGCGTCTGCGGGTGACCAGGGATGGAGCAGAAACGGCGGAGTATTCGCTGTAAACGCTGTGCAGAGAAAGAGGAACCAACTATGAACTATGTAAACGACCGGTTCTGTGAACTGGTACAACTGCCCCGCAACCGTCAGGCGATTCTGGCGATGAAGAAGGACGTAGATGACTTCTGCCCTCCTTCTGCGATTCGCCCGCCAAGCTGAGCCGATGGGGGCACCACTATTTTTGTGATGACGATGGCGGCAGGCTGATTTTTGATTTGAATTCGCCCCACAGCCACCGGTGTGAGATCTGCGGAAAGGTATATTCCAACGATGTGCAGGATGGCGTGTGGGTCACCTTCTATCGCAACCGGGCTGTGGTTTTGGCTCTGGTTTCGGCTGCGGTATACAAGGCCACCGGTGAGACAAAATACCGGGACTACGCTTTGCAGGTGATCGATTTTTACGCGGCTCATTACCATGAGTTCGTGCTGCACAACAAGGAAAACAAGATTTTTGACAGCTACGAAACCATGAAGTGGGGATGCGGAATGATGCCTCAGGGCCTGAATGAGGCCATCGTAGCTATCCGCTTTATCCAGACCATTGAGATTTTGCGCCCTGAACTGGAGCAGGAATGGCTGGAAAATGTGCACCGCAAGCTTTTCCGGGAGATGTTCCGGCTGCTGGCTCCCCAGGCGGTGGAGATCCACAATATCAGCTGCTGGTCGCTGGCTGCCATCGGTGTGATGGGTCTTGCATGAAGGATCAGGAGATGATCGATTACGCCTTCACCAGCCCCTTTAATATCCGGCGTCAGCTGGCCGAGGGTGTGACTGCGACGGCTTCTGGTACGAAGGCTCCATCCACTACAACTTCTTTTTGTTGGAGGGCGTTTCTTATCTGTTCCTCTTCAGCAAGATTTACGGGTATGATTTTGGCCAGGAGAGCACAGCGATTTTTGAACGGATGTTTGAGAAAGCCTACGAATACGCCTTTGACAACCTGTATCTGCCCAATCCCAACGACGGTTGGCCCAATTTGAATCTGCGCACATTCAGCTATGTGTATCACACCGCCGCCCGGGCCTTTGGCGAAAAGGAGCAAGGTGGGCAATCTGCTAAAAATCATTGAGAACGACCCCAATCCTTCGCACCACTCTGCCCCTTTCGGAGCCTTATTACTGCTGCGGGACAGTGTGTCTGGAACAGCTGCTGTTCAACATCGATTTTGATTACAGCGATTACCGGCCGGTGGCCCATGTCTCCAATACATTCCCCACCTCCAACTTTGCCATGCTGCGCAACAACAACTGGAATGTGTTTGTGAAATATGGCCTCAACGGCAAATCTCATGCCCATCCGGATATTATGAACATCGAGGTGATGTATAAAGATCAGCGCATTTCTCGGGATCTTTCCAATGCGGGTTACCAGTCCCGGCTGTGCAACGAGTGGCATCGAAAGACCTTGTCTCATAATACCGTATGCTGGAACGGCCAGGATATCACTTCGGTGCATCCGGGCAAGTGCCTGCACTTTGATGCAGACAGCTTTTCGGGTTTGGCATTGGATGTCTACGAGGGTATTGATTACCAGCGCAACCTGCACATTACCGAGGATTCCCTGGTGGATGAATTCCTGGTCCAGGGTAAGCCAGGGGTATACGATTATGTATTCCATCTGGAACCCCAGCTTCAGCTGGAATGTGAGATGCCGTTGGAGGATGCCAGTCTGGGCTTTTCGGAAAATGGCTACCAGCATGTGGAGGAAACCAAAAAGGTGCTGGTTTTGGGGGATAAAGCAGTTCTCTGGGCTGTCTTTGGCGAACTGCGGATGAAGATAGAACTGCAGCTGGAAAATGGACAGGAGCTGTTCCTCCTTAAAACCAAGGATAATCCTGTCAACCAGACTCGCCGTAGCATTCTTGTGCGGGCGAGGGGAGAAAAGGTACGTTACAGCATGCAGCTTACTGTTTGAAATCAAACCATATGGGAGGCAATTAAGTATGAAAACAGCATTGATTACCGGAGCCACCGGCGGCATCGGCGGCAAAACGGCCGAGGTACTGGCCAGGCCGGGTATGAGGTGATTGTCACCGGCATCGACGAGGCAGGCCGGGACACGGTGATGAGCAATCTGGAAAGCAAGGGCATCAAGGCACATTTTTATAAATGCGACGCCACCAGCGAGGAGCAGGTGAACGAGACCTTTGCCAAGATCGCCGAGAAGTTTGATCATCTGGATCTGTTAGTGAACAACGTGGGCGGCCTGGGCGGCCGGCAGCGGGTTTCCGAGATGGAGACTGGCTTTATGCGCAAAGTAATGGCGCTGAATTTCGACAGCCTGTTTTTCAACACTCGTGCAGCGCTGCCGCTGCTGAAAAAAGGCACCAACCTCCATCATCAACTTCAGCACCATTGCAGTGACCAACGGAGGCGGTATCGGAGCTTCCATCTATGCGGCCTCCAAGGGAGCGGTGCAGAGCTATTCCCGTGCCCTGCCAAGGACTTGGCCGAGTTCGGCATCCGGGTGAACATGGTTTCCCCCGGCACCATCGATACTCCCTTCCACGCTGCCACCGACCGCAAGCTGGTGGAGAGCTGGAAAGACAGCATCCTGATGAAGCGCCTGGGCGAGCCCCGGGAGGTGGCCGACGTCATCGAGTTCCTGGCTTCGGACAAGGCATCCTCCTCACCGGCGAAGTGATCCAGATCAACGGCGGACAGGCCTTTATCTAGAAAAGTATAACAAAGGAGGAGTGTTGGTGAACCTGTATACGAAAATGAAAAAGGCCGCGGGTGCGGTACTGGCCGTGGCCATGGGAATGACCTGCATTCCCACGCCCCTGGCGGTGTATGCCCAGGAGCCGGAGGAGTACACGGTTATTTTGGATGAGAATTTTGAATCCGAACTGAGCGCCGGGGTCAAGCTGAGCGGTGGGGTTTCCGTGGTCGAGATGGATGGAAACCACGTGTTGGAATTCAATGATACCAGCGACAGCGAAACCAGTAAGGCAAACATTGAAATCGGTAAACAGGCCGGGGAGATTGTGGTGGAGTACAAGCTGTATGTGGTTTCCGATGAGGGAAAGTCCACCATTGCCCTGACGGCGGGTTCCAAGGAGGAAAGCGGCAGCAGCAGCACCTCCAGCGCAGGGGAGTTTTTGCGGTTTAAAACCACCGGCAGCGATTCCCGCACCTACGAGTTCCGGGGAGGGGATTCCCAAAAAACTCCCTCTGTAAAAAATGGAGCTTATCTGTGTGGAAAATGGATCGAACTGAAATCGGTGATCGACACCGCAACAAAGACCTTTGACGTATATGCCGACGGGGAGTTGTTGGGAGAGAATATTGCCATGAGTTGTAAAACAGAAAACATCGTCATGGAAAGTCTGGACAACATTTCCTTTTTGACCGGCAGCATGGATAAGACCCACGCATACATCGACGATGTGCGGGTGAGCCTGAAAACAACGGACAGCGGAGAAGGAGACGGCGACGGTGAAGACGAAAAAACGCCGGGCGAGCTGGGCTGCATTGATTTCGTGGCCGGTGGCTGGAAATTGCAGCTGCCGGTAGAAAGCGATACCAAGCCCGGCTCGGTGCTGGAAAAATCGCCACAGGAACTGGCGGACGGCTACACCAGTGAGTTTTTCTTTGCGGCTACTGACGAAAACGGACAAGACGCCGTGGTGTTCCACTGCCCGGTACAGGGATTCAAAACCGGAAACACCACTTATGCCCGTTCCGAGATGCGGGAAATGCTGGACCTAAGGACAAAACGGTGAACTGGACCTGGCAGGGCACCCATACCTTGTGGCCGAGCAGAAGGTCACCCATGTACCGGCCAACGGCAAGGTGATCACCTCCCAGATCCACGGCATCGAGCAGAACGGTGACAACGCCAATCCTCTGGTGAAGGTGCTGTATGCCTACGATAAGGCCAAGGGAACCGGCAGTGTGATTGTGTATCTGAAAAACACCACCGAAAAAACCTCCGCCGATTTTGCTTATGCCTATCCGAGGTGGCACTGGGCGAAAAATACCGCACCGAGATCCAAGTGGTGGATGGTACTGCCTATGTTACCATCGATACCGATGACAACGAACCTATGACTGTTTCCCACAATTTTGTGGCGGCGGACCCCCTTTGGAAGGATACCTGGTACTATTTCAAGTTGGGCAACTACATCCAGGATTCGGTAGATTCCAGTGAGGAAGCCTATTCCGATGTGTGGGTGTACAGCTCCGGTATTTCCCACAGCGAAACTGTGGAAAAGACCCCGGTGGAAAGCATCCGCATCGACAGCAGTGAAATTCAGCTGCAGCCGGGAGAGCGCACCAGCCTGAGCGTACGGTGAAGCCCATCAAAGCCTACAACAAAGCGGTGACCTGGGATGTGCTGGAAGGCGCGGATGTTGTGGCCGTGGACGCCAAAGGTTATGTCACGGCCTGAAGGAAGGTACCGCTGTGGTGCGGGCAACCAGTGTGGACAATTCCATCGCCACTTCTACCTGTCATGTCACGGTGCAGCAGGGGGAAGCCGTACAGGCGGAAAAACTGTACAGCTGTGATTTCGGCCGCGAAAGCGGGCTGGATTTGCATACAGCCTTCAACACTGAGTTTATGCAGGTGATTCCGGAATCGGCCGAGGGTACATCGGTGACCTTGGAGCAGGAATCCGAGGGGAACGTAATCCGGTTCCGGGACAATTCCAACAATGCCACCAGTAAAATTTCCTTTGTATTCCAGCCCCAGACCGACACCACCACGATATCTTTCCGGGTGCGGATCGATGCTTTGGGGGAACACAAGGCGGGAGATCTCACTTTGGCTGTATGTATGCCGTGGCGGCCGGGTCGGACAGCTGGTATTCCAATACCACCGAGCTGTTCCGTGTCCGCAACGCCGCCAAGGGCGCCTTAGGCAATTTCTCCGATTTGACTTATGTCCTCACCAATGCCTATACCCCTATTTCTCTTAATGCGGACAAGGTGGTGGGCAACTACGGTGATTGGGTGGATGTGACCTACATCATCACCCCGAACAACGGCACCGCCAAGGCCAATACCACCGATGTGTACATGAACGGCTATCTGGTAGGCTCCGGCATTGCCAACCGCAACGCCATTGATTATGTGAACCGACTGGACATCCACAGCGGTACCGGCGATAAGATGGAGTTCAGCATCGACGATGTGAAGGTATACAAGGGCAGCAAGATCCCTGCAGAGGAAAATGTACCTACCCCCCAGAGCCTGCAGCTGCTCTATGTTCCTTCGGTCATGGGACTGCAGGATGCGGTGAAAGCCTATGTGCAGGTAGAGCCGGCAGGCAGCTATGACCAGGTTGGGTACCAAGTGGTATCCGGCAATGCCGTAATCGTGAGCCAGGATGGCTATATCACCGCCGTCCGGGAAGGTAAAGCGGTGGTTCGGGCTTACAGCCTGCGGGACGAGAAAGTGTTTGACGAAGCCGCCATCGAGGTGCGCGCCGAACAGGACATGGTCCGGGCTGAGTCTATGCAGCTGAAGCAGACGGCCATGAACCTCAGTCGGGGTAAAACCGCCGCCATCGAAGCTGAGGTATTGCCCGAAACCGCTTCGGAAAAAGGGGTGCGGTACGCCATCGTTTCCGGCCCTGAAATTGTCACCCTGCACCACGATGGCACCGTGACCGGCAAAGCGGTGGGCACCGCCAAGATCAGTGTCACCAGCCTGGATAACCCGGAACTGGTGCGCTATGTCACCGTTTCTGTCACCGCTGATTTTGAGCCCGGCCAGGTGATTTATCAGGATTCCTTTGATGGAAGTACACTGGACAGCAGCCATTGGTCGGTGTCCCTTGCCAAGGCCTATACCGCGGTGGATGTGAAGGACGGTGTAATGACGGTGGAGGACGGCAACGGTGCGGCGCAGCCCAAGGCGGTGCTCTCCTTTGATCCCGTGTCCGGTACATTTTCTATGCAGTTCCGCATTAAGGTGGAAAATGAGGCGGAAATCCAGGGCGGTGTTGCCGATACCAAGTACGAGAATCTCCGCATTGCTTTTGGAAACGGTACGATTACTTCCACCAGCAACGAAGCCTTCTGCATCCGCTCCAATGGCACGAATTTCACCTACAATGTCAGCGGCAGCAGTTACAGTCCCTTGACCGGCGAATACCATGTATCCGATTGGAACACCATAACCCTGGTGACCCATGTAAATGCCGACGGAACGGATACCACGGATGTATATGTGAACGGTCAGCTGCTGTTGCAGAATGCACAAAACAAGGTGGATTTTTCGGTGATCGATAAAATGTGTTTTGCGGCAGATACCGCCAAATACGCAAAATATTCCATCGACGATCTTGTGATCTGGGCAGGGGATTATGACGATGCTCCCACGGAGGAAGAAAAACCCACAGACCCGGATGACAGCAGTTCGAACAGTTCTGGAAGTTCCAGCTCCGACAATTCTGCCAGTTCGGATACTTCTAGCAGTTCCGGTAGTTCGGACAGCGGTAGCGGACAAAATCCGGATGCCTCGGACAAGCCCGGCCCGACCGTGGACAGAGTGCATCTTCGCAGCAGCTCTCTGCGGGCAGCAGTACGCCGCAGACCGGTGATGCCGGGGAACCTGCGCTGTGGGGTGTGGTGATGCTGCTGAGCTTTGCAGCACTGGCCGTAACAGGTGTGATTGCAAAAAGAAAAGAAGGCCAAAGCAAGTCCGATAGATAAACGGGTTCTTGCTGTATAAGGAAATACCCAAAATAGCAGATACAAAAAACGGATGTTTTACCAGCCATAGGTTTGCCACAAGCAGCCTATGGCTGTTTTTTTCTGGATTGCTTTGTAATGAAATCAAGACTGTTTTGATCAGAAAGCTAAAAGCAGGTTTATCCCACATACAGACTATCGGAAAAGTTGAAGGATGATTGTATATAATCGAGTAGGAGCTCTCTCAACTCTAAAGAGCCGACCTCTCACACCACCGTGCGTACCGACCGGTACACGGCGGTTCAACCACATGATTTTGTCAAGATTAGTTGACACATTTTCCTCAAGGATTCTGTACCTTATGCCGCTTCTTTCAGGGAATCATAGTATTGCTGTCGTTTGACTATAGGGGGGGAGCCCTCCATTGGCCGAGCAGATTCTTCGGTTATTCCAGTAGCTTATCTCCTTCATGGCATCCGCCAGTGGCTGATATTTCCATGGGCGGTCTTTGTTTGCAAGATACTGGTAAAATCCCTGTCTGCTGACATGAAGGATCCTGCAGAAAAAGGCGATATCCCCTTTTAATTCGCCGTCTTTCGTTTTTAATGCAATAAACTTCATTCTTTCGTTTTTGCTGACTTCAGACGGCTCGCGGCGAAAAAAGCGCTGGCTTCCTCCAGAAGTTCGTTTTCTTTCTTCAAACGTCGGTTTTCTTTCTCCAGTTCCTTTACCTGCTGGCGAAGCTTAGGAGTTCCTCGTTAAGCGTCATAGCGCTTTGTGGGGTCTGTGAGCCAGCTCCAAGGTCAAGAGTGCCAAGACGGTTAGCCCGTACCCAGCTATACATGGTGTTCTTGGGGATCCCCTGTTCTTTGGCGGCCTTAGCTTGTCCGATTTCTTTGGCAAGTTTCACTGCCTGTACTTTGTATTCGTGGTCATATTGTCTGTTTTCTGCCGTTTTATTCACTCCTTATTCTCTTGATTATATCTCAAATCCTTGAAAATAGGGTGTCAAATTTTATTTATACCACATCATGCTTTTTTGTTACTTTATTGTTTTGGCGGCAGAGGACCGCCGTTTTCTGCCCGCGCCCCTCCGAGTTGAGGTCTATTCAATGAAACTCAAAATTCAGGAGGTTTATGATGGCAAAGAAAAAGATTTCTACAATCAATCAATTTCTGGTGAGGATGTCGAACTGCTAGCACAATTCACCGGAAAACTGGACAAGGTTCTGCACAACAAGAGAGTTTCATATCTGCGGAAGAAGAACCAGAAGGAGACGAAGGAAGTTTCCTTTGAAGCAAATGCCTCTTACTTAGAGGGTGTATCCTGCAGAATTGAGGTATCTGTTGAAGAGTGCGTTGAAGAAAAGCTGATGTTGGAAGAGACTGACAAACATCTGCAGAATCTTCCTGTTAGAGAGTATGCGGTTATCACATGCCTCTACATCAACGAGATGAGCGTAAAGGAGACTGCCAAGGAGTTGGGCATCAAGCCCAACACGGTCAGCACGCATAAGAAAAATGCAACTGCACGGATTCGCAAAAAGATGGAGGACAAGTAATATGGGAATGTTTAAGAATATTCTGGTAAGGGCACACCATGGTGACAAAGAGGCCGTAGACAAACTCTATGAGCAGTATAAACCCCTGCTGCGGAAGTACAGCTTCGTGAACGGAGTTTTTGATGAGGATTTGCATCATATCCTTGTGATTGCATTTCTCGAAATGATTCGGACATTCAAGGTCTAATCTTTTCCTGACAAAAAGGATGCCGAACCCCATTGTTCCGCGTCCTTTTTGCTATAGGTTGTTCAACAACTCTCAAACAAGTTGTTTCGATTCTGTGCGCCGAAAATAAGTTTAGAAAAAATGCAAATTTTTTCTCGAATTTTGGCACCCTTTTGCGAGTATACAGTATAGAGGGACAAAAAAGCCCTCTTCCCCCTTTTGCACCTTGATAACCGAATATCCGAATCACCGGCTACATACAACTGACCTTGCCGCAACCCAAGGAGCGACGGCAGGTGCGCCCCGGCTGTTCTGACGCATGATGCTGCCTGATAGGCAGCGGAGCGCTTAACGGTCCGGGAGAGGTGGCGTGGAACACATACCTCAAGCGAAGGGTCAGCAATCATGATACACACCGTGGCGATGCTCTCAAGGCGTCGGCGGTACTGCCAACAATGTGGTACAGGAAGTGGGAGCTGTTTCCAGCAGCCGGGCCGGTGGTTCGCCCTTTATATCCGGGAAGTAGTGTCGAATAGGGTATATCATTTGATTTCAGATTATGGCGGCCACGAGTTTTCAACAAGTGACCGCCATGCTTGTGGAATTAAATCCGCAAATTTTCAAAAAAGAGGTGTTTTGTATAAGCAGCAAAGGATTTAACCAGCGCGATGCCTACCGTGTGATGCTGCGCAAGTATCCCGATGTGATGAACATCGAGCAGATGTGCGATGCCCTGCGAATCAGCACCAAAACGGGGTACAAGCTGCTGCACGAGGGCAAAATCCCGGCGATGAAATCGGGCGCTCGTATCGCATCCCCAAAGCCCACCTGTTTACCTACCTTCAGATTTGCGGTCAACACTGTCGAGCAGAGAATCGACAGTGTTGATTGTTTTGCGCCGATGCGTTATGCTGTTCTTGTCAACAGCAGATCGGGGGCGACCCAAACCGAAGGAGGTATTTATTTATGGTCGCAGGGCATCTGCAAGAAAAAAATGGTATCTACTATGTGGTACTGACCTACAAAACTTATGACGGCAAACGCAAAACCAAATGGCAATCCACGGGCTTGCCCATCAAGGGCAACAAGCGGCGCGCGAGGCGATGATGCGTGAGCTGCAAGACGACTTTGAGCCACCCGTTGACCCCAACGGTCCGCCCAGCAAAGCTATGCTGTTTGCAGATTATCTGGTGCAATGGCTGGAAATCGCAAAGTCAACCGTCAAGCTGACAACCTACGCAAGCTACAAAGAACTGTCGAACAGCAGGATCATTCCTTACTTTAGAAATCTCGGCGTTACGCTGGGCGACCTGAAAGCGGTTCATATCCAAGCTTTTTATCAGGAACAGTTGGAGCGTGTGAAGCCCAATACGGTCATTCACTATCATGCGGTTATCCACCGCGCCTTGAAATACGCAGTGAAAACAGACCTGATCGATGTGAACCCTGCCGACAAGGTAGACCGCCCAAAGAAAAACGAATTTACCGGGAACTTTTACAGCAAGGATGAAATGAACGCACTGTTCGACGCTGTGCGCGGCAGTAAAATTGAGGTGGCAGTTATGTTGACTGCCTTTTATGGTCTGCGCCGCAGCGAGGTTGTAGGGCTGAAATGGACTGCTGTGGACTTTGAGCAGAACACCATTGAAATCTGCCACACGGTCACAACGGTTCGGCTGGACGGAAAAGAAGTGCTTGTAGAATCCAATGGCACAAAAACCAAATCCAGCAAGCGCACCTTGCCGCTTGTACCGGTTTTCCGGGAACGGCTACTGGCCTTGCAGGAGGAACAGAAAGAAAACCGCAAGCTGTGCGGTAGGTGCTACAACAAAAAATACGCAGACTACATCTGCGTAGACGCAATGGGCAACCTGCTCAAGCCGGATTATCTCTCCAATTCGTTCCAGATTATCTTGCAAAATTATCATCTGCGGCGCATCCGCTTTCACGATTTGCGCCACTCTTGCGCCAGTTTGCTTTTGGCAAACGGTGTCCCGATGAAGATGATTCAGGAGTGCTGGGACACAGCGATTTCTCTACCACCGCGAATATTTATTCGCATTTGGACTACGCTTCCAAGGTTTCTTCGGCAGAAGCGATGCTGATCGGGCTTGGAATGGGTTCAAATCCGGGAAATGACACTTAAAAAAGTGTGATTTCTCTCCAAAACAGGGCGTTTTCTCTCCTGTTATGAAATTGTCAAACTCAAAAATACCGTTTTTTGCATAAAAAAAACGGTACAAAGCGCTTAAAAAAGCGCGTTGTACCGTTGATTGGCGGAGCATCAGAGATTTGAACTCTGGCGGCGCTACAAACGCCCTATCGCATTTCGAGTGCGACCTCTTCGACCTCTTGAGTAATGCTCCTTATGTTAATCTCCAAAAATCTTCCCGGAAAAAGGAGAGAAAAGTAGGAGAGAACAGCAAATATTAAGTTGTAGAAAACGGGTGGATTTCGACGATGATTCGCAAAGAAATCAAACGCAACTTCCAAAATGCAGACTTGATTTCGAGTCAATCTCGTTACGACCGCTTCGATACGTCTGCCTATTTAGTTTTTATCGCACCGCCCCGCACAGCGTTTGGAAAAATGCGAGATTTCGATGCAAGATAACGATGAAAAGTTGGGTACGCGACGCCCGATAAAGCCCGCCGTTATGGGATTTCCTGCGGACAAGGTGACCTGCCGATGCAACTTCGAGTGACTC
>ENA-OQAS01000296-OQAS01000296.1-human-gut-metagenome-genome-assembly--contig:-NODE-296-length-26285-cov-6.391620_pt1 | contig 26285 bp, 29 predicted proteins | sample MGYA00242733_ERZ504523 | MGnify/ENA primary metagenome ERZ504523 (study PRJEB26092, sample SAMD00036239) | human gut metagenome | host: Homo sapiens | study: EMG produced TPA metagenomics assembly of...
CTCGACCGCTGCCGCCGCGGCACGTACGGCGGCGCTACCTGGACGCGCGTCGAGATGCCCGAGCGCCCGGGACACGCGGTGCTGCCTACGGTTCGCATTGCCGACCTGCGCCGCGAGTTCGCACGCGGCAGTCGCTCCATGTTCTCTAAACCGCTGATGGAAGGTCTGGAGCGCGTAGTCGAGCGCCGCGAAAAGGCTGTGTTGCTGCACAACCGTCGCGGCTTTGCACCCTTCCTGATGTGCCGCGAGTGCGGCTGCGTGCCCACCTGCAACCACTGCTCTACCGCGCTCACGTACCACGAGCGCACGCACACGCTGCAGTGCCACACCTGCGGATCGTCCTGGCGCGTGCAGCCGTATCCCGCGCCCACGAGTCGCTGTCCCAAGTGTGGCAGCCGCTACCTGGCAAAAATGGGCCTGGGTACGCAGCAGATCGAGGACGCACTGCACCAGATGCTGCCCGACGACGTCGCCATCATTCGCATGGATGCCGATTCCACGCGTGGCAAGGACGCGCACAAAAAGCTACTCGAGCAGTTCGATGCGGCCGATTGCGCCGTGTTGCTGGGCACCCAGATGATTGCCAAGGGCCTCGACTTTCCCGAGGTCACGCTCGTGGGCGTGGTCAATGCCGACTTTGCGCTCAAGCTGCCCGATTTTAGAGCAGGGGAGCGCGCCTACGATCTGCTGGAGCAGGTTGCGGGCCGCGCCGGTCGCGGCGATCGTCCCGGCGAGGTCATCATCCAGACCTACCTGCCCGATGACCCGGTCATTCGCGCCGTCGCCGAGCACGACCGCTCGATCTTTACCGACTACGACCTGGACCAGCGCCGCGACGCCCTGTATCCGCCGTTCGTTCGTCTGGTCAACATTTTGGTGTGGTCGGCTAGCCGCGACGATGCGCAGGATTATATCGGGCGCATCGCAAAGCTGCTCAAGCGCCGATGGCATGCCGCCACTCCCGACTTTTTGCGGTCGGGCAGCGCGGTGCCGCAGGTGCTGGGTCCGGCTTCGTGTGTAATCGAGAGAGCAAAGGACCGTTATCGCTTCCACCTGCTTGTGAAGTCGCCCGTGGGGTACCATGTCTCTGATGATATCGATGCCTGCCTCAAAGAGGTGGGTTCCGTGCGTGGCGTGAGCGTGAGTGTTGACGTCGACGCCTATGATTTGATGTAACAACCCGAAAGGATGGCCATGGAAGCCAACGGAATCGTACTGTCGCCCGACCCTCGTCTGCGCCAGGAGTGCGCTGTCATCGAGGAAATCACCCCAGCGATCGAGCGCTTGCCGAGAAGATGAAGAAGATGATGTTCGAGAACGGCGGCTGCGGCCTGGCTGCTCCGCAGATCGGCGAGCTCATCCAACTCGTCACCATCGACTGCGATTACAGCGACAAGAACGACTATGACCCGTACGTGCTCATCAACCTGTCATTGTTGAGCAGAGCGACCATCTGGTGCCGTTTAGCGAGGGCTGCCTGTCCATTCCCGGCATTAGCTGCGAGATCGAGCGTCCCGACCATGTCGTCGTCGAGGCGTATGACCTGGATGCCAACCTGATTCGCTACGAGCTCGGGCGATCTGTTCTGCGTGTGCCTGCAGCACGAGATCGATCACCTGCACGGCAACACCATGTTCGAGCGACTCAAGCCCATGCAGAGGCTCAAGGCAGTCAAGGAGTACCAGGACGCCCTGGCCCGCGGCGCTCGACCGGGCGAGACGGAGTAGGTTTGTCCGTCCCCGGGGCTCCCGCCTATATCATCCCGTGCTCAAACATTCTCGCTGCGCTGCGAAACTGCGCGCGGGACGATATAGGCGGGCGCCGGGGACTACGTTGACGCTGCCTGTCTCGCTCGGGTGCCATCGGGCCAGGGAGGGGCGTCATCTCTGATAATTGCTTTGTTGGGAGGGCTGCTTTTATGCGGCTCTTTCTTTGGTTTTGGGTATATTTGTTCTTGTTGAATTGTTATTGCGGGTGGGCTGGGTACTTGGCTTTCCGCTGTTATTTGTAGCCGTCTCGGCTTTGGTTGAGGGGAGACGTTCTTTATGCGTATTGTGTTTATGGGTACGCCTGTTTTTGCTGTGCCGTCGCTGACTTCGCTTGTCGAGGCCGGGAATGAAATTGCCCTGGTCGTTACGCGTCCCGATGCTGTTCGTGGGCGTGGTAAGAAGCTTGAGCCGTCTCCTGTTAAGGCCAAGGCGCTTGAGCTGGGGTTGCCGGTCGTTGAAGCAAATCGTATGACGCCGGAGGTGGTTGAGGCGCTCCAGGCTGCGCGGGCTGATATTTTCTGTGTGGCTGCCTATGCTGTATTTTGCCTGATGAGGTGCTGCATTTGGCGCCGCTTGGTATTGTGAATGTTCATGCTTCGCTGCTGCCGCGTTGGCGTGGCGCTGCTCCCATTCAGCGTGCCATTCTTGCTGGTGATGAGGTTGCTGGCGTTTCCATTATGCGTATTGGGCATGGCGTGGATACCGGCGCTTATTGTGCTCAGGTCTCGACCTCGGTTGCCGGTAAGCATGCTGAGGAGCTGACCATCGAGCTTGGTGAGCTGGGCGGTAAGCTGCTGGCCGATACGTTGCCCTCGCTTGCTGATGGCACGGCGGTGTGGATCGAGCAGGATGAGTCGCTCGTCACGCATGCTGCCAAGATCTCCAAGCAGGAGATGCGTCTGGATCCGCAGATGGAGACGCTCGATTGCGTGCGCCACGTGCTGGCTTCGTCCGACACCGCACCCGCCCGTTGCGTGATTGCCGGCAAGACCGTGCGCGTGCTCGATGCCGTGCCTGCCGACGTGTCGCTTGGCAGGGCGCTGTTGCTGTCAAGAGTAAGCGTGTCTACCTGGGACTTTCCGAAGGAGCGGTTGAGCTTCTCGAGGTTAAGCCCGACGGCAAGCGTGCCATGGCCGCTGCTGCCTGGGCTGCCGGCCTGCAGGGTGCCGAACTTAGGTGGGGTGTACTGTCATGAGCAAGTTGTCTCCCGCGCGCAAGCTTGCGCTCGATGTGTTGATGGAGGCCGATCGCCGCGGTGTGTACGCACGCGACGTGTTGTCTTCCCGTGCTTCTGCCAAGGCCATTGACCAGCGTGATTCCGCGTTTGCCGCTCGCTTGGCGCTCGGTGTTGCCGCGACGCAGGGCATTTTGGATGAGCTGCTCGATCAGTTTCTCGATAAGCCCAAAAAGGTCGCGCCGCGTGTTCGCATGGCGCTTCGCATCTCGGTCTTTGAGATGCTCTACCTGCATACCCCTGGCCGCATTGCGTGAGTCAGGGTGTTGAGCTGGTTCGTAGCGGCGCCAAATCGGCCGCCGGTTTGGCGAATGCCGTGCTGCATAAGGTTGCGGACAACGTTGAGGACTTTGCCGCTGCGGCGGATGCCGATGAGTCCGAGCGTCGTTTGGTTCGCCTTTCGCGTTTGATGGGTCTTCCTCGCTGCTGTGCGCCCGCATTATGCGTCGTTCGATACGCCCGAAGGCGCGCTCAACTTCGCCGGAAATCTGGCGCCCGCGCCGCTCGCTTTGCACGAGAATGCCTTTGCGACCAAACCTGATCCGTACATTTCGCAGCTTGTGGTGCCCGTGTTCCCGGGTTGCCATGCGCCGGTCGATGCGCAGGCCACCGTTGCGTCGGACGTGTTTGAACGCGCGGCGGCCGTGGCCTCGGACCTTAACGCCCAGCTCATCGCCACTGCGGCGACGCGTCCCGGGCGTTGCTTGGAGATTGGTGCCGGCCGCGGCACCAAGACCTATGTGATGATGTGCCAGGCCAAACGTGCCGGGTACGAGCGTCAGCATACCGCGCTCGATCTGCACGATCGCAAGTGCGATCAGAATCTCGCGCGCCTGCATAAGGCGGGTATCTCGGGTGTTCGTACGGTGTCGGGCGATGCCTGCGAGCTCAATGAGGTGCTCACATCCTTCGACGCGATGCTTGGCGAGCCTGCCTGTTCGACACGGTGTTTATCGATGCGCCGTGCTCTGGCACCGGCACCATGCGCCGTCATCCCGAGATTCCGTGGCGCCTGACCGAGAACGACGTTACGACTGAGCTGCCTCGCCTGCAGCTGACGATGCTCAAGGAAGCAGCCGCGCGCGTGGCTGCCGGCGGTGAGCTTATCTATGCCACCTGCTCGGTTTTTGATGAAGAGAACACGCAGGTCGTCGATGCTTTCCTGGCTTCTCCCGAGGCGCCGGCTTTACCGTGGCACCGCTCTCAGAAGCCAGATTCTGCAGCTGCCCGAGTTCGCACAAGCCAAGAAGCTCGTCTCCGTTCGCCAAAACGACCGCGGACTTTTCCAAAGCGTCCCCATAAACGCCGACTCCTACGACGGCCACTTCTGTGCCAGGTTGATTCGCAAGCAGTAAAGAAGTTGCGGTGAAATAGGGATTGAATAGCGGCCTCTACCCGCCAAACAGTCCCTATTTCACCGCAACACAGAAGGAAACTTGGGTAGTAAAAAGCAGCCCCGCGATCGGTGTCGGTCGCGGGGCCGCTTGTCACTAGTGGTTATGCGGGCAGTTGGCGCAGCAGCCACTGGTGGCGCTGGTGCTGGAGCCGCCACTGCGCTGGTCGGTGTTGTAGAAACCGCTGCGTCGAACTTAATGCCGCTGGCCGAAAACGTCTTGGATGCCGGGGCACCGCAGCTAGGGCATACGACCTCGGGCGTCTCGGACATGGGGTGCTCAACCTCAAACACGTTGCCGCAGCTCGTGCACTTGTAATCGTAGCGCGCCATAATACTTCCTTTTCAGCACAAAGCGGGCAGATCGCTCTGCCCGCAAAAATTCAAACAGCTGTAACTGTACCCTATATCGAGGGTTTTATCACGCTTCGCCCCAGAATCTATGGGTGCTGCGCAGGAGCTTCGCAGTTTTCTCCTCGGCTGCCGCAACGTCGGCCTCGTCAGCCTGCCAAGTCCAGTTGCCCGTGGCCACGCCCGGTACGTTCATACGCGCGTCGTCGCCCAGCCCCAGCACGTCCTGCAGCGGCATCATCACGAGCGGAGCATCGCTTGCCAGGCATCGCCCATGAGCTCGCTTGCCAATGCAATGCCGCTCGGCTCGTCGCCACCTGCAAAGGAGCGCGTGCACCAGCCGGCAAGCGTCGAGGTGTCGTGCGTCGAGGTATACAGGATCTTGCCCGGTGTGGGATGAATTCCGCAGCGAACGTCGTAGTCGCTAAACTCCAGCACATCCATGCCGGGGAAGCCGCAGGTCGAAGCCATCGCGCGTACGCCAGGTGTTAGATAGCCAGATCCTCGGCAATAAGTTGAGCGGACCCAGCTCGTCGTAGGCGGTCTGGAACAGGTCCTTGCCCGGTCCCGCAAGCCAGCGGCCGTCGGCACAGGCCTTGCCGGCAGGGATGCTAAAGTAGCTGTGGAAGCCCAGGAAGTGGTCCAGGCGCACACGGTCGTAGAGCGAAAACGCACGACGCAAGCGATCCATCCACCAGCTATAGCCGTTTCCCTTCATGTGATCCCAGCGGAAGGTGGGGTTTCCCCACACTTGCCCCTCGGGCGCAAAGTTGTCGGGCGGCGCGCCCGAAATCTCAATCGCCTTACCGGTATCGGACAGCCAGAAGTTTTCGGGCTCGCTCCACGCATCGGCCGAATCGTCCGAGACATACATCGGGATATCGCCGATGACCTCGATGCCCTTCTTGTGTGCATAGTTCATGAGCTCGCACCAGGCAAGGTCAAAGCGATACTGCATGTACGCCTGCAGCTCTGCCTCGTCGTGGAAGCGCTCGTCATCGATCAGGTGCTCGTTGTAGCGCGCGACATCCGCCGGCCAATCGTGGCGCGACAGTCCCTCAAAGTGCTTCTTTACCGCCATGTAGACGCAGTACTTCTCGAGCCAGTCGGCGTTGCGATGTTTAAACGCCGTGTACAGCGGGTCGGCATCCTCGCCGCCGCGGGCCTTCCAGGTGACGAAGTCGGCAGCCAGCTCCTCGTGGCTCTCGGGCAGCAGGTCGATATTGCCTGCAAAGGCCGAAGGACCGGCGTAGGGGGAGCGGAAGAAGTCCGTTGGATTGACGGGCAGGACCTGCCAGTAGCGCATGCCCATGGCGGCCAGATGGTCGATAAAGCGACGCGTGGGCGCACCGATCGTGCCAGGCTTGCCGTCATCGGTCGGCACCGAGGTGATGTGGCACACGACGCCCGCGCATGATCGAGCGGCTCCTGCAGGCGCTTCTCGGCATGGTGATAGATGATCGAAGAGCCCAGCGGGTACAAGTCGAGCGTGACTGTGCCGTTGTGGATTTCGCACTCGTGTCCGCTGATCACGTCGCTAGCACATTCGCCGAGCGCCGGGATCGTCACGCAGTGCGAATTGCGCAGGCTGCGGTTGATGATAACCGTCGCGGCCTCGCCGTCTTTGCCCGTGCGGGTGTAGGCCAAGACGTCGTCGTTGAGCGCAAAGGCCTTGATCTCGCCATCGACCATAAACGGTAACGCGCGGCGAATGGCAGATGCGTTCTTAACGATGGCTAGCGTATCGAAGTCGTGGAGTTGGTCCTTGGTCGGCAGGGTGCGGCGGTTGCCCGGATCGGTGAGGCCCTCCAAGCCGTACTCGTCGCCATAATAGATCGAGGGCACGCCTGGGAAGGTCATCTGCATGAGCGTCGCCAACCAAAAGCGGCTCTTGGCCAGGCCCATGGAGTTCTCGTCCAGGCGCCACTTGCTGCGCTCGCTCTCGGGCAGCTGCGACTCGTCGGGACCGCCGCCGAGCACCGAGATAATGCGCGGACGGTCGTGGCTCGAAAGCAGATTGAGCGCGCAGGCCAGTGCCTCGCGCGGGTAGTTCTCGCGCAGGGTCTCGATGTCCTCAGCAGCTTGATAGGCATTCTTGTAGCCCATCAAAAAACCGATGACCATGTCGCGGAAGGGGTAGTCCATAGCGGAGTCGAGCTCAGAGCCCTGCAGATAGCGGCGCAGGTGGCCATAGCTGATCTTGTTGGAGGCGTCTTCCCAGACCTCGCCGAGCAGCAGCGCGTCGGGCTTCTCGGCGAGCACGGCCTTTTTGATTTCGGACAGGAAGTCGTCGGAAAGCTCGTCGGCCACGTCCAGGCGCCAACCATGGCACCGGCGCGCAGCCATTTGCGGATCACGCCGTCCTTGCCCAGGAGCCGCTCGCGCACCAGTTTGGAGCTCTCGTTGATGGCGGGCATGTTGCCCACGCCCCACCAGCAGTCATACGAACCGTCTTCATGGAAGTAAAACGCATCGCGCCACGCGAGTCCTCGCTCTGCCAAGCACCGACGCCGGGATAATTGCCGTAGCGGTTAAAGTAGATCGAATCGTCGCCCGTGTGGTTGAAGACGCCGTCCAGGATGATAGAAATGCCGAGCTTCTCGGCCGCCTTGCACAGCTCCGTAAAGTCCTGCTCGGTGCCCAGAATCGGGTCGATCTTGGTATAGTCGGCCGTGTCGTAGCGGTGGTTGCTCGCGGCTCAAAAATCGGGTTGAGGTAGATGGCCGTAAAGCCCAGCTCGGCAATGCGGGGCAGGTCATTTTGGATACCCTTGAGCGAGCCGCCGTAAAAATCCCAGGTCTTGATGGAGCCGTCTTCGGCACGTTCGTACTCGGGCGGTTCGTTCCAGTCCTCGACCATGCGGCGCTGGATTCCTTTGCGCGGTTTTTCAACTTCGGCAAGCGTACGTTCGCGCAGTTTTCGTCGCGTGCATAGCGGTCGGGGAAGATCTGGTAGACCATACCGCGCTCGTACCAAGTGGGACGGTTCTCGCGGTGCTTGTAGACGGTAATCTGGAAGGACGGAACCTCGGCGTAGTCGTAGGTCACACCCTCGCCACCGGTGCGACCCTGCGGTGCACCCAGGCGTACCTCGGGCTGGCCCTCGATGTTGCAAATGAAGCTGTACCAGATAAGACAGGGCTCAGTGCACTCAAGCTCTACGGTAAATATGCCGTCGCCCTCGTGCGTCATGGGATACAGAGACTCACCGATCTCATCGACCCAGGTACGCAGGGTAAGCGTTGCCTGGTTAGGGTCGGCATCCTCCAAAATCACCGAGAGCGAAACAGAAGTTCCAGTGGTCACAGCACCAAACGGAGTACGAAACTGCGGCAGACGACTGTTGTGAATCAATCTCATAATACGGTCCAGTTCAATAGAATCACGGCCTGCGGGCCATGGGCTTTACGCACAGGATAAAAGTATATCTGTTATACACAGGCTGTATAAACAACATCCGTTTACCATCGGCGAACGGTTGTCCTAGAAAATCGTTTTACCACCCAAATTATCGCGATATTTAAAAAATCTATACCGATACTATTTGTAGCCAACCAAAAGTACCCCGGTTTACTACGACGAATTGAATGATCTCAACCACGGTCATTTTCGTGATATTAAACCGCAGGTAGAGGCGTTGCCAATTTCGTAGATTACTCGCCGTGGTCAGCCGGAGCCATTTTGTCGTAGTAACGGGCTTCTTTTTTACTAGAGAAGTTCAACCAAGAAGAGGGCGCCTGGTTGGGGCGCCCTCTTTTGCGTTGAGGATTAAGTTTGAATTTTCCGGATTAGTGGCGCTTGCGGGTGGCCGTTGCCTTACGGACGGAGGTCTTCTTGGTCGGAGCCTTTTCCTCAGTCTTAGCGGCGGGAGAGACCGGGGCCTCCTTGGCGGGCTCGGTCTTTGCCGTAGCCTTCGGAGCGGTCTTGACCTCAGCAGCCTTCGGTGCCGGCTCGGCCTTTACTGCGGGCTTGTCCTCGGCCTTAGCCTCTGCCTTGGGAGCAGCAACCTTGGTCGTGGCCTTTTTGGCCGTCGTGGTAGTGCGCTTGCGCGTGGTAGTCTTGGCAGCCTGCTTTGCTCGTCAGCTGTCTCGGCCTTGGACTCGGCGGGCGTCTCCTCGACTTTGCCGGCCGGCTTTGCGACTGCTTCGGGGTCGTCTTCGCGGCGGCCTTCGTCGTAGTAGCTTCGTGGTCGTCGACTTCGTTGCCGTGGTCTTCTTGGCTGCCGTTGCCTTCTTGGGTGGTCGCGGCCGTCTTCTTGGCAGCGGTCTTGGCCGGAGCCTTTGCCGCAGGCTTAGCCTCGGCGGTGGCGGTCTCGGCCTTTACCTCGGGAGCGACCTCGGCCTCGGCGACCTTCTTGGCAGCGGCGGTCGTGCGCTTGCGCGTGGTCGTTGCTTGGCGGTAGTTGTCTTGGCAGCGGTGGTCTTGCTCGCAGCGGCCTTCGTGGCCGTAGCCTTCTTAGCCGTTGCCTTGCGGGCCGTCGTCTTCGTGGCGGCAGGCTTCGCTGCGGGCTTTACCTCGGCCTCGACAGCCGTCTTCTCCTCGGCTTGGGCTCCTCAGCAACAACCGTCTCATCGACAGCCGCAGCAGCCTCCACAGCCGCCGGGCGCTTAATCTCCGGGTGCATAAAGAAGTACAGGTCCAGATACTTGTCGGCCGAGCGCGTCCAGCTAAAGTCCTGGCTCATGGCCTGCGTGACCAGCTGGTTCCATGCGTCGCGGTTATCCCAGAACAGGCGCGCCGCGCGGAACACCGCGTCGCCCATCTCGTCGCCGTTAAAGTTGCTAAACGAGAAGCCCGTGCCTCGCCGGTAACTCGTTATACGGGATCACCGTGTCCTTCAGACCGCCGGTCTCGCGAACAATCGGCAGGGTGCCGTAGCGCATGGCGATGATCTGCGACAGGCCGCAGGGCTCAAACTTCGAAGGCATCAGGAACATGTCGGCGGCAGCATACATGCGCTGTGACAGCGCCGGATCGAACTCGATGCGCGCGGCCATGGTGCCGGGGTACTTGTCCTGGAAGTAGCGCAGGCCGTCCTCGTAGTCGCGGTCGCCAGTGCCCAGCACGGCCACCTGCACGCCGCCGGCCAGAATGCGGTCGAGCGCGTACATGACCAGGTCCATGCCCTTCTGACGCGTCAGGCGCGTGACCATCACCATGAGCGGACGGTCGTCGCGAACCTCGAGTCCCAGCTCTTCCTGCAGTTTGGCCTTGCACACAGCCTTGCCGGAGCGGTCCTCCACGGTGTAGTTGGCGGCAATGCGTTTGTCAGTCGCCGGATCAAAGCCCGCGACGTCGATGCCATTCAAAATGCCCTGCAGCGCGTACGAAGCTCACGCAGAACGCCGTCCAGGCCCTCGCCAAACTCGGGCGTCTGGATCTCGTTGGCATAGGTGGGGCTCACCGTGGTAATGGCGTCGGCATAGCGCAGCGCGCCCAGCATGTAGTTGACGCTGCAGGCGTCGCAACGCAGCTGCGAGGCGGCAGCGGGAATATGCGCCACACCCAGGATGTCCTCCATTACGGTGTCGCTAAACTGGCCCTGGAACGCCACGTTGTGGATCGAGAACACGGTCTTGACGCGGTCGTACAGCGGCAGGCCTGGTAGAACTCGCGCAAAAACACGGGCGCCAGTGCCGTCTGCCAGTCGTTGCAGTGCAGGATGTCGCACTCAAAGCCGGCGGGCAAGTGCTGCAGGCTCTCGGTGATGGCCTTGGAGAAGAACGCAAAGCGCTCGCCGTCGTCAAAGAAGCCGTACGGATAGTCGCGCGCAAAGTAGCGCTCGTTGTCGATGAACATATAGGTGACGCCGTCGTGCTCGAGCTTCTCGAGCCCGCAGTACTCGTTGCGCCAGCCCAAGCTCACGTAAAAGTCGGAGAAGTGCTCCATCTGCGCCTTGTACTCGTCCTTGATGGTGGCGTACTTGGGCACCATCACGATGACTTCGGTGCCGGCGCGCACAAGCGCCGCAGGCAACGAGCCCGCCACGTCGCCCAGGCCACCGGTCTTTACAAACGGTGCGCACTCGGCCGAGGCAAACACGATCTGCATCTTTTTGCTGGAATCAGCCATATTGTCTCCCATGTTGTTATTCGAGAATAGCCGCCTGGCGCTAACCGGGCGGCTATTCTACATGTTACGAGCGATGTTGCGGTGCCAACGTTAACGTACGATGGTGGTGTCGGAAGTTAACGGAGCCTTGCCCAGCACCAGGATGTTCTCGGGCGTGCCGCGAAGCTCGGTGTTGGTGGGAACCACGTTGTTCTTGTCCAGAATGGCATTCTCGACGCGGGCGCCGCTCTTGATGATGCAGCTCTGTTGATGATCGAGTTGGTCACCGAAGCGCCTTCCTCGACCACGACGCCGCGCGACAGGATCGAGTTGCGCACGGTGCCCTTGATGATGCAGCCGGCCGAGATGATCGAGTTGCACGCGTGGCTGCCGGTCGCATAGCGCGAAGGCGGCACGTCTGAGCCTTGGTCAGGATCGGGCGCTCGGGGTCAAAGAGCTGGTCGCCACGGTCTGGTCGAGCAGGTCCATGCTGCGGCGATACAGCGACTTCTCGCTAAACACGCCCACGACCTCGCCCTTGTACTCGTAGCTGCACACATCGATGTTGCCAAAGTCGCCTGGAGTGCCTCGAGCAGGTCCAGATAGTCGGCGGCCTGGTAGTGGTCGATGATCTCGAGGAGCGTCTCACGGTTGACGATGCAGCAGTCCATGGAGCGTTGTCGCCGTACGCGACGCCGGCGCTCACGCCCGTCAGGCGGCCGTTCTCGTTAATCTCGAGTTTGGTCTCGTCATCGACATTGCGCGTGCCTTGCAGTACACCACGGTCATCTGGCACCGGAGTTCTCGTGCGCCTCGATGATGGTGTTGAGGTCCATGTTAAAGATGATGTTGGTGCCCATCATCACGACATAGGGATTCTCCGAGCGCTGGAACAGCGTCTTGTTGGAGATGATGTCGCGCAGCAGGAAGCGCATGCCGCCCTTGGTGGTGCCATACGCGTTGCCGGGCACCATGAACAGGCCGCCCTTCTTGCGGTCCAGGCCCCAGTCCTTACCCGAGCCCACGTGTCGATCAGCGAGCGTAGTTACCCGGCATGACGACGCCGACGGTCTTGATGCCGGCATTCATCATGTTGGACAGCGGGAAGTCGATCAGGCGGTAGCGGCCCAAAAACGGAACGGACGCGATGGGGCGGTCCTTGAGCAGGACGCTGCCGTAGGTCGAAGAGTAGTTAGCGGTGATGTAACCGATGGCCTTGCGATTGATCATCGGATCATTCCCCCTTCCCGATAACGACGTCATTTCCAACGACGGCCGTATCCTTGGTGGTATCGACAGAGCCGAGCTTCACGCCCTCTTCGACCGTGGAGTTCTCGCCCAAAATAGCGCGGCAGATGTGCGCGCCGCTCTTAACGTGCGCACCCGGCAGCAGCACGGAGTCCTCGACCACGGCGCGCTCCTCGATGATGACATCGGTCGAAAGGATCGAGTGGCGAGCGGTGCCGTAGATCTTGCACCCGTTGGAGACCAGGCAGTCGTCCAGACGGCCGTCCGGGCCAATGTAGTGCGGCGGACGCGTGGTGATGTTGGACATGATGGGGAAGTTCTTGTCAAACAGATCGAACTCAGGGTTGTTGCCCAGCAGGTCCATCGAGGTCTCGTGGAAGCTGGCGATGGTGCCAACATCCTTCCAAAAGCCGTGGAACTCGTAGCTGTACAGGCGCTTGTTCTCGCCGAGCAGCTTGGGGATGATGTCCTTGCCAAAGTCGTGGCTCGAGCGCTGGTCCAGGGCGTCCTCCTCGAGCGCCTCGATCAGCACGTCGGCCGAGAAGATGTAGATGCCCATGGACGCGAGGTTCGAATCGGGCTTCTCGGGCTTCTCGGTGAACTTGGTGATGCGGCCGTCCTCGGGATCGGTGGTCAGGATGCCAAAGCGGCTGGCCTCCTCCCACGGCACGGGCATAACGCTCACCGTGAGGTCGGCGTTGTTCTCAATATGCGTCTTGAGCATCTTGCGGTAGTCCATGCGATACAGGTGATCGCCCGAAAGGATTAGGACGTACTTGGGGTCGTTGGCCTTGATGTAGTCGAGGTTCTGCGTAATGGCGTCGGCCGTGCCCGCATACCAGGCGCCGCCGGTCTGCGTCTCGTACGGCGGTAGGATCGACACGCCGCCGTCGCGGCTGTCCAGATCCCACGCCTCGCCGGAGCCCACGTAGCATGCAGCAGGTAGGGACGGTACTGCGTCAGAACGCCCACCGTGTCGATGCCCGAGTTGGAGCAGTTGGAGAGCGAAAAGTCGATAATGCGGAACTTGCCACCAAAGCTAACCGCCGGCTTTGCGATCTTTTGGGTGAGTGCCCCCAATCGGCTGCCCTGTCCTCCTGCGAGGAGCATCGCGATGCATTCTTTCTTACTCATCGATTTCTCCTTCTGTCATCGATGTTCCAAAACCCATTAGCGGCGGGCGCAGCGCAATGTCGCGCCCGCCGAATAATGCCGTGCGGCAAAGGGAGCTCGCGCCTTTACGCGTGCCAGATCTCGTCGCGGTACTCGCGAATGGTGCGGTCGGACGAGAACCAGCCGGAGGAGGCGGTGTTGAGCAGGGCCTTGCGGTTCCAGGTCTCCTGGTCACCGTAGCTGCCGGTGAGCTTTTCCCATGCATCCACATAGCTGCGGAAGTCGGCCATGACCAGGTCGGGGTCGTTGTTGTTCATGAGCTCGTTGTAGATGCTCTCAAAGTTGCCCGAAAGACCCGCAAAGGTGTTGTCCTTGAGCTCGTCCATCACGCGGCCCAGACGCTCGCGATCGTTGTTGAGGGTATCCCATGCAAAGTAGCTGTTCGATGCCCAGAGCTGCTCGACCTCGGGAGCGGTCAGGCCAAAGATGGCCTCGTTCTCGCGGCCGGCCAGGTCGGCGATCTCGATGTTGGCGCCGTCGAGGGTGCCCAGCGTAATGGCGCCGTTCATCATGAGCTTCATGTTGGACGTGCCCGAGGCCTCCTTGCCGGCCGTGGAGATCTGCTCCGAGATCTCGGCGGCGGGGTAGATGAGCTGGGCGTTGCTCACGCGGAAGTTGGGGATAAAGCAGACCTTCATGACCTCGTTGACGCGGGCATCGTTGTTGATGACGTCGGCAACGGAGTTAATGAGACGGATGGTCTCCTTGGCGAAGGTATAGCTCGAGGCAGCCTTGCCGCTAAAGATGAAGGTCGTCGGCGTCACGTGGAAGTTGGGATCGGCGATGCGGCGGTTGTAGATGTCCATCACCTTCATGATGTTCATGAGCTGGCGCTTGTAGGCGTGGAAGCGCTTTACCTGAACATCGAAGACGGTGTTGGGGTCGATGATCAGACCGGTCTCGGCCTTAACGTAGGCGGCCAGACGCTCCTTGTTGGCGCGCTTGGAGGCACCCACGGCCTTCAGGAACTCGGTGTCGTTCTGGAACTCCTTGAGCTTTTCCAGCTCAAAGGCGTCCTTGAGCCAGCCATCGCCAATGGCCTCGGTCACGAGCTTGGCGTAGGTCGGGTTGGCCTCGGCAAAGAAGCGACGGTGCGAGATGCCGTTAGTCTTGTTGTTGAACTTCTCGGGCGTCAGAGCATAGAAGTCCTTGAGCACGATGTTCTTGATGATGTCGGAGTGGATCTTTGCCACGCCGTTGACGCTGTGGCTGCAGATCACAGACAGGTTGGCCATGCGAATCTCGCCGTCCCACAGAATGGCGGTCTGGCGCAGACGCTCCTGCCAGCCTCCTGCGTGGTGTCGAACGACTCGTGCCAACGACGGCTGATCTCGTCGATGATCTGGTACACGCGGGGGAGGAGCTTGGAGAACGTGCCGATGGGCACTTCTCCAGAGCCTCGGGCAGGATGGTGTGGTTGGTGTAGCTCACGACCTGCGTCACGATGTTCCAGGCGTCGTCCCACTCGAGCTTCTTCTCGTCAATGAGGATGCGCATGAGCTCGGGGCCGCACATGGCGGGGTGCGTATCGTTGGTGTGGATGGCCACAAACTGCGGCAGCAGCTCCCAGTTCTCGCCGTGCTCCTTCTCAAAGGTGTCGAGCAGGCTGTAGATGCGGCCGACACAAACAGGTACTCCTGCTTCAGGCGCAGCAGACGGCCGTGCTCGCCGGCGTCGTTGGGGTAGAGGATGGCGCTGATGGCCTCGGCCTCGGCGCGCTCGGCGTCGGCCAGGGCGTAGTCGCCGCGGTTGAAGGCCTCCAGGTCAAAGTGCTCCTCGACCGGCTCGGCAGCCCAGACGCGCAGCTTGTTGACGGTCTCGCCGGCATAGCCCACCACGGGGATATCGTAGGGGACAGCCAGGATGTCCTGCGTATCCACCGTGCGGTAGAACGTGCGGCCGTCCTCCTCAAAGCCCTCGACATGGCCACCAAACTTGATGGTCACGGCCTTGTCCTGACGACGGACTTCCCAGGGATAGCCGTGGGTGAGCCACTCGTCGGTGGCCTCGACCTGACTGCCATTGACGATCTCCTGCTTAAACAGGCCGTAGCGGTAGCGCATGCCGTTGCCATAGCCGGCAATGCCCTCGGCTGCCATGGAATCCAGGAAGCACGCGGCCAGACGGCCCAGACCACCGTTGCCCAGAGCCGGATCGGGCTCCTGGTTCTCGATGACGGACAGGTCGAAGCCCATGTCGTCGAGCGCCTCGGCGACCATGTCGCGCACGCCAAAGTTGAGCAGGTAGTTGTCGAGCAGGCGGCCAATCAAAAACTCGATCGAGAAGTAGTACACGCGCTTTTTGCCCTCGGCGGTGGCGCGAGCGTCGCTCTTGGTGGCAACGGTGCGTGCCTTCTCGGCCACGAGCTTAGCCAGGGCGTTAAAGCGGTCGAGGTCGCTCGCGGCCTCGACGCTCTTGCCGCTGATGCTCATGACGGCATCGCGATAGAGCTCGGTAAACTCCTGCTTGTTGTCGAAGATCTTATTCATACGTTCCTTTCCCCCGGGGATATTTCTCCCGGAACGGTTATGACATGTATCCTACGCCCCGGCGGGGCGGGTAATTGCAGTGGTAACGCTTTTGTTACGCTTTCTTGGCAGGAGCCTTAACAGTAGCTGCCTTGGCCTTGGGAGCAGCCTTTTTGGTGGCTGCCTTCTTGGCCGCGGTGGACTTGGCCGAAGTCCTGGCAGCGGGCTTGGCAGCCTTCGTCTTAGCCGGAGCCTTCTTGCAGCCGCAGCCTTGGGCTTCACCGAGGACGTGCGCTTTTTGGGCGCAGCTTTGGGCTCCTCGACCACGGGCGGCTTATAGCTGCTGGGACCACGGCGCTTAAGCACCACGCCAGCCAGACCGGGAACCTTAATCTCAATAGAGTCCATCTGCGTTCCAGGATAGGGCTCGCTCGAGCAGGTGTAAGGCTCCTCGCCGGCATAGCCGCTGCCGCCAAACTCGGGACGGTCGGAGTCAAAGATGACCTCCCAGTCGCCCTCGCGCGGCACGCCCACGCGGAAGCTTTCGTAGCTCGCCGGGTCAAAGTTGATCAGGATCACCAGGTCGTCATCAATGTCCTCGCCCTGACGCACAAAGCTCACGATGGACTGCTTGGAGTTGTCCGCGTCGATCCAGGTAAAGCCATCGTCGGTGTAGCCGCGCTCGTACAGGGCGGGCTCGGCGGTGTACAGGTGGTTGAGCGCTTTGATGAACGCCTGATGGTGCTTGTGAGTTTCATACTCCTCGGTCAGGAACCACTGGATGGACTCGTAGTAGCGCCACTCAATAAACTGGCCGATCTCGTTGCCCATAAAGTTGAGCTTGGCTCCGGGGTGCGTCATCTGGTAGAAAGCCAGCGTGCGCAGGCCGGCAAACTGGCGCCACCAGTCGCCCGGCATGCGGCCGATGAGCGAGCACTTACCGTGCACGACCTCGTCGTGGCTCAGCGGGCAAATGAAGTTCTCGGTAAAGGCATACATGATGGAGAACGTCAGCAGGCCGTGGTTGCCGGGGCGCCACGGAAAATCGGTCTGCATGTAGTGCAGGGTATCGTTCATCCAGCCCATGTCCCACTTGTAGTGGAAGCCCAGGCCGCCGTCCTGCGGCGGATAGGTCACGAGCGGCCACGCGGTGGATTCCTCGGCCATCATCATCACGTCGGGGTAGTGCGCCTCCACGGCACAGTTGACCTGGCGGATAAACGCACTGGCGTCCAGGTCCTCCTCGGTACCGTACTTGTTGAACTTTTTTTTTTGGCCGGGATCGTCGATGCCAAAGTTGAGGTACAGCATGCTGGACACGCCGTCCATGCGAATGCCGTCCACGTGGAAGTTCTCGAGCCAGTACAGCACGTTGGAGACCAGGAAGGAGCGGACCTCGCCGCGGGCGAAGTCAAACTTGTGCGTGCCCCAGTTGGGTGAATCTCGTGCTCAAACAGCATGTGGCCGTTAAAGGTGGCAAGGCCGTGGGAATCGGCGCAAAAACCGCCGGGCACCCAGTCCATAATCACGCCAATGCCCGCCTCGTGGCACGCATCGATAAAGTGCATGAGCTGCTGCGGGTTGCCGTAGCGCGACGTGGCGGCGTAGTAACCGGTCGTCTGGTAGCCCCAGGAGCCGTCGAAGGGATGCTCCATGAGCGGCATAACCTCGATATGCGTGTAGCCCATGTCGCGCACGTAGTCCACGAGCTCCACCGACAGGTCGTCGTAGGTGTAGAACTCGCCGCGCTGTGCGGGGAAGGGATCCATGGGGCCGGGGTAGTTGCCGTACTCGTCGGGCTCGCCCTGCGGCGCGTCGCCGTGGCGTTTCCACGAGCCAATGTGCACCTCGTAGATGTTCAGCGGCTGCGACATGTGGTTATGGCTGGCGCGGCGCTTGAGCCAAGCCGCGTCGTTCCACTTGTAGCCATCGAGGTCCACAGCACGCTCGCGGTACCCGGAGGCACTCGGCCTTAAAGGCGTACGGATCGGCCTTGTAAAGCTTTTCGCCCTCGTTGGTCTCGATGAGATACTTATAGAGTTGGCCCTGCTCGGCGCCAGGAATAAAGCCTTCCCAGATAGCGCTCGTATGCACGGGCACCAGCGGGTTGGCTTGTTCATCCCAGTCGTTAAATTCGCCAATGACGTGAACGCTCTTTACATCGGGCGCCCAAACGCAAAAACGCCAGCCGCGCGTACGATTCTGCGTGTCGTGGTGCGCGCCCATCTTTTCCCAGCTGCGCTCCCACGTGCCGATGCCAAACAGATAAACATCGTCCTTGCTGAGCTCCGGTGCGTGCGGGGCGGCTTTACGGGTAGCGGGCTTTTTGGTTGCTGGCTTTAGCTTTGTATCGCTCACGTTTGATCCCATCATGACGCGGCAGCGTGTTGCCTTGGTGACTAGATGCGAAAGGTCCAAGGCTGCACGAATCGAAGGGACGGCGATAGTTTAGGTGATTCGTTCCACCTCGCGTGCTCGGTGGAACTTTCGGCACAAAATACGATAACACCTGTTCGTTACTTTTATGGAGAAAAGTGGATTTGCGGCGGCGTTTAATCGGCGAGCGCCATGTTTATACCACTTGCAGAATTGCGATGGTAAAACTCTTGACAGTTTTACCAATTAGGGTTTCAAGATTGTTAGGTTGACGTTTGGTAAAACGCTTTTAGCAGGTTGTTTACCATTTGACACAGAAAGGCTCGTTTATGGACCATATCGCTGCCCCAAGTGTTGCTATTATTTTCGATTGCGACGGCACGCTGGTTAACAGCACCCCCGTTTGCCTATGCCCAGCCCGAGTTATTGCACCGCCACGGTGTTGACGTGACGGGTCGACGATTTTGCCCAGTTTGAGCATCTGTCGCTCGAGGATGAGTGCCAGGCCTACCACGACACCTGGGGCATTGGCGCAAATGGCGAGGACCTCTACCGCGAGCTGGGCGAGATTTTGATTGATGGGTACTCCAAGGTGCCCCCGCGCAAGGGGCTCCTGGCATTTTTGAAGCAGGCGAAGGCGGCGGGCATTGCCATGTGCGTGGCCACGTCCACGCCGGCCGAGCTGGTGCAGTCCGCGCTCGCTGGTGCCGGGCTCGATGCCTACATGGAGTTTGTTACCACGACGGGTGAGGCAGGACGTTCCAAGCAGTTCCCCGATGTGTACGAGCTGGCGCTGCGCCGCCTGGAGGAGCGCCATGGGTGCAAGTTTGAGCGCGCGTGGGTGTTTGAGGACGCGGTCTTTGGCCTTAAGAGCTCTGGGACCGCCGGCTTTAAGCGTGTAGGTATTTATGACTCGCACGGCCGCATGAAGCGCGACGACGTGCGCGCCAACTGCGATATCTTTATCGACAGCTACGAGGAGCTGGATCTGGCCCGCGTGCTTTCGTTTGAGGGATAGGCGAGGGCCGTGGCTTGCAAGGTATTAGTGGTCTGCGGCTCGCCCGTGGTGGCGAGCGCGGATCTGCTGCGCCAGCTGGCGGGGGAGTGCGACCACGTTGTCGCCGTGGATCGCGGACTGGACGCGCTGTTGGGCGCAGGGCTGGGCTGTGACTTATATGTGGGGATGCCGATACGGTGAGCGATGAGGGACGCGCGCTGGTCGATGCTGCCACCGCCTTTGAAGTTGAGCGCCACGACCCCTACAAGGACTATACCGATCTGGCGCTGGCGCTCGATTCCGTTCGCCGTCGCTGGTCAGGTGCCGAAGTGGTTGCGACCTGCGCCACCGGCGGCCGTCCTGATATGGCGCTGAGCGTGCTGGGCCTGCTCGCGGGCTACGAGGATGCCCCATCTGGATCGTCGAGGACAAGGTGGTCGCCCGAATCCTCCACGCAGGCGAATCATGGACCATTGAGGGTGCCGAGGGCAAGACCTTCTCCATCATCGCCATAGCCCCTGGTACGGTGGTAAGCGAACACGGCTTAGAGTGGGAACTGGATCACAGCACCCTAGCTTGTTGGCTGACACCGGCATCAGCAACGTCGTCAGGTCAACAGCCACAATCCAAGTCCACTCCGGAACCGCCATCGCTTACCTCTACAAGTAAAGGCCATCTCATCAGGGTTTTATCGGGACGGCAGACGAGTTGGAAAACCCGTAAGCGATGAAAGCAACCAAAATTCCCTCTTGCATCAAGTAAAACATTCCCCTATAGTATCTCCTCGTCACGGGGGCGTAGCTCAGCTGGGAGAGCGCTTGACTGGCAGTCAAGAGGTCAGGGTTCGATCCCCTCGTCTCCACCATCGTGAATGAAAGGCCACTCAATAGAGTGGTCTTTTTTGTTTGCATGCGATATTTAGTGACTGAACTGCATTTTTGCAAAATATGCAAATATTACTTTCCTATTCAAGTTCGCCTTCAGCAGTAGTTGTCGCTAATTTTGCGACAACTGCACCCCAAAGTTATCAACAAATCGCCTCAAAATGCGTTGGCTCTGTAGCCGGGCGTGCCTAGTGTGTGATGAGCATCTTCGCAATGCAACGCCCATACCCACACGCCAGCAAAATGTTGTGCAATTTATTTCCTGGTTCTGTACATTATTTGTAAGCACGGCGTATTTTCTTTGGCGTATTAAAGCCTAAGTTTGCCCGCATTTACTCGGGACCCCGTTGCGAGCACCCCATTGACCTGCGTCAACGTGAACAACATATGCAAACAACCCCCTCAAGCTCGGATTTGTTGCATATGTTGTTCAACATAAGCCAAATCGGTTTCGACAATTGCTTGTGCTAGGATACCTACGTTACATGGGTTCAACTGTGCTCACGGCTCCAATAGGCCACGTATCACAGGGTCGATCAGCATCCGCCGTAACGGCGGTGCTAGAAACACCACGAGCTCCAATATCGATTGCCATGCGCGATTATGAATTTGCTTCTGATGGCATTTATAAGTTCGCATTGGACAGTGCATCAAGTTGCGACGGCAAACCAAGCAGTCCTTCAGCTGTTTGCGTGCGGCCCAGTTTTGTACCCGCTTGACTGGTTCGCACGCAGCCAGCTGGGGTCACGGACATTTTTGCGATACGTGTCCGCGACTCTAGCAACTGCGCTTATACATACCGTTCACGGTGGGGCAGAGCCACGTGCTTGTCTAACTGAGCTCAGGGTTTGAATATGGAGCGCCTTCGCGCACAAGCGCCCTGGCGAAGCCATATCCAAACCCCGTGAGCCACGCGTAAGACAGCAAGGGGGTGGTGCTCGTGTGGTATGTGATCCAGGTCATTAACGGTCGCGAAGACGTAATGCGCGAGCGCATCGAGCGTATGGTGCCGGCTGGTGCCATGCAGGAGCTCTTTTATCCCCAATTTCAAACCGAGAAAAAGTTACACGGCGAATGGGTCAATACGACCAAGCCGCTCTTTCCCGGATATCTTATCTGCGACACGGCAGATCCCCGCACCGTGCAACAGTATCTGCTGCGCATGGACGACTTTGCCGGGTGCTTTCCCAGGACGGTCAGTTTGTGCCGCTGGCAAAAGAAGAGGTCCAGCTTATTGGCGGCTTTACGCATAGGGGAGACCGCATAGTGCCCATGAGCGAGGCCTTAAAAGACGGCGACCAGGTCGTAGTAACGGCAGGTCCGCTGCTGGGCCACGAAGGCCTTATCAAAACCATCAACAGACGCAAGAGTACTGCTTATTTGGAGCTCGACCTGTGCGGCCGACGCGTAACCACCCGCGTTGGCCTTGCTGTGCTTTCGGCCGAGCAGCGCGTCATGCGAAACCTTAAAAAGGAGATCGCCTAAGTGCGAGCGACTGTTTAACGGGACAGGGTGGATCCCCGGGGGGGACGTAGGTTTGAAGGAAATAGTGCAAGACAATCAAATGGGGGATGCGGCAGCGCTCGCTGTCACTCTTGAGGACAAGCGCGAAGCTGCAAGGCTTAACAACGCCGGAAAGCATGAGCCTAAGCTGTCGGAGAACGGTATCCCGGCCGACGTGCTGGAAAAGCTGTTGCCCGGTGACGACATCATTGAACTAGAAGAACCCGTTGTTAACGGTGGGTTCTTCTACCGCTTTATCAAGCGCTCTTTCGATGTTGTCTCCTGCGGTTGCGCGCTCGTTATTCTCGCCATCCCGATGGCTGTCATTGCCATCAAGATTAAGTCCGAGTCCGAAGGCCCCGTGATTTATGCACAGCGTCGAGTTGGCAAAGACGGCAAGGTCTTTAATATCTATAAGTTTCGCAGCATGTACACCGATGCTGAATCTCGTGGTGCCCAGTGGGCTCAGGACGAAGATCCGCGCGTAACGCCGTTTGGCAAGTTTATGCGCAAGACGCGTCTGGACGAGATCCCCCAGTTCTGGAATGTTTTTAAGGGCGATATGAGCCTTATTGGTCCGCGTCCGGAGCGCCCTACCTTTTGCGATGAGTTCGAGAAACGTATTCATGGTTGGCGTTACCGCACAATGGTGCGTCCGGGCATTTCCGGTCTTGCCCAGGTGACTGGCGGGTACGATCTGCTTCCCAGCCAGAAGGTCTTGTTTGACCTGCAGTACATCAAGACAAGAAATATCAAGATGGATGTTGTGATCATGCTTAAGACGCTTGGCGTTGTCAGCACGGGAGACGGTGCACGATGAAGATTGCCGTAATCACTGCCGCCACTCATTCCATTCCGCGCTTTCGCATCGATATGATCGACGAGTTTGTTCGTCGCGGATGCGATGTGGTCGTTTTTGGCGATGAACCTCACGAGGCTTGGGACGAGTTTTTCAAGGAACACAACGTTGCTTACCGCACCTATCCAGTTTCTCGAAACGGAATGAACCCACTTGCTGACCTTAATACCAAACAGGCACTGAAGAAGCTGTTGATCGAGGAGAACCCTGATAAGGTTTGGACCTATCAGGCAAAACCGAATATTTATGGCTGTATAACAGCCCATGAAATTGGAATTAAAGACATCTATGTAATGATGGGCGGGCTTGGATCTGTATTTCGCTCGACAGACCCTAAATCTCGTTTTATTCGAGCTATAGTTTCTGCCGAGTATCGTTACGCCATGCGCTTTGCAAAAAATGTCTTCTTCCAGAACTTGGAGGATGTCGAGCTATTCGAGACTCTGAGCATCTTGAATCGCGACAAAGTCGTACTGACTCGCGGATCAGGCGTAAATGTTTCAACTTATCCACAAGCAGAGTTCCCTGCGCAGATGCGCTTTCTCTTTGTGGGACGTCTTGTCCGCGGTAAAGGCGTGCTCGATTACCTTGAAGCTGCTCGCATTGTGAAGAAAGCCCATCCCGAGGTCGGATTCGATTTGGTTGGTCCCTTCGATAGCAACCCTACCGCAGTGAAGCCTGAAGACATTCAGCCTACATTGACGAGAACATCGTGGATTATCACGGTGAGCAAAAGAATGTTCAGCCTTCCAAGAGGTATCTTCGGTGTTCGTACTGCCTTCTTATTACGGAGAAGGCACGCCAAAGTCGGCGCTCGAAGCTATGTCAACTGGGCGACCGCTTATCGTTGCCGATGCGGTTGGCTGTCGCGAGGTTGTTAAAGAGGGCGTCAACGGGTTCTTAGTTCCTCCTCAGAATCCTTCGGCAATTGCCAATGCTATGACACGTCTAATCGAGGAGCGGGGCTTGAAAGAGAAAATGGGCATAGAGAGCCGTCAAATGGCGGAAAAATTCTTCGATGTTCGTAAAGTAAATGACGTGATTTGCGTCGCTATGGGGATTTGAAGTGCGTAATCTTAAAAAATACATTCGTGCGTTTGCCCGTGTAATTTGGACAAACCTACGTTTGTTATCGGGGAAGTGGCTCATGGATCGTCTCTTCGCTTTAGCCCCATTACGTGTCTTTCTCTTTCAGATAAGATTGATTTGGCAGCTCGTACAACAGTTGATTTTGGGAAATATCTCAGAACAAGAGGGCGCTGCACCTTTAATGTGCAGGAAAAAGGCGAGCTTCTTTTTGGCGAGAGTGTTTTTCTGAACGAAGGTTGCCAATTTAACTGTCATTACAAAATTCATATTGGTGATGGCTGTGAGTTCGGACCCAATGTTTTTATCTATGACCACGACCATATTTTCAAAGGCGGTTCTCTGCATGACGGTTCTTTTGCGTATGGCGAAGTGTGCATTGGCTCGAATTGTTGGATTGGCGCAGGAACTATTATCTTGCGCGGAACGAAAATCGGGAACAACAGCGTTATTGCAGCCGGTAGCGTGGTTAAAGGCGATATACCAGAAAACAGTTTATTAATTCAAAAGCGTCATTCATGCATTTTGAAAGCGAAGTAACAGTATGCGTAGGGTGCTTCAATATATTGGAAGTCTTAATAGGGGTGGAGCCCAAAGCGCCATTTTAAATCTTTATCGTGAGATTGATCGTCGCGAATGGCAATTTGATTTTGTCGACCATGATTCTTCGGCAGGCGAGTTGGATGAAGAAATAAAGGCCATGGGGGGTCATATTTACCATCTTCCTGCTCTTGAAGAGACAGGTCCTTTTCATTTTGTTTCAAATTGGAAGTCCTTTTTTTCTTCGCATTACGAGTGGAACGTTATCCATTCTCACATGAGAACCACGGCCTCCTTCATGCTACCAGTTGCTAAAAATGCCGGACTGGCAACTATCGTCCATAGTCATAGCACGCGTAACGACGGAGGAATTAAGGCCGCGTTTAAAGATATGCTTCAGTATCCAATACGTTTTGAGTCTGACTTTTTTGTTGGATGCTCAAGTGAGGCAGGTAGATGGCTTTTCGGCGAACGTGCTTTTAATGGCGACCGTTATCTATACCTGCCGAATGCTATTGACATTGATAGATATGCATTCGACGAGAATATCCGTTCAAAACTACGTGGACAGCTTGGGTTGGATGGCAAGTTAGTCTTCGGTCATGTCGGAAGGCTTCACGAATCGAAGAACCACGGGTCTTGATCGAAGTGTTTAAGGAGCTAAAGAAGAAGTATCCCAACTCAATTTTGCTACTGGTGGGTGACGGCCCTCTTCGCAGTCAAATCGAATGCGCCATTGAGTCTGAGGGCTTAACTGATTCGGTTCTTCTTCTGGGCAATCGTTCTGACATTCCCGAACTACTTCAAGCGATGGACGCTTTTGTCTTTCCATCGAAATGGGAAGGTCTACCGGTTTCGGTTGTGGAGGCTCTTGCTTCGGGATTGTCTTGTTATATCTCCGATACGCTGACACATGATGTGGATATATGCAATGCGGTTACTCGCCTGCCTATTGATGACCCAAGACATTGGGCTGATTCTATAACGATTCCATCCAGGATTGATGCAAAGCGCGATATCGAAGCGGCTGGTTTCGATATACACGATTCTGCGCGAAAGCTTGTTGATTTATATGAAAAGGCAGAACGTTTAGCTAACGAAAGGAAATGCCGTTGACGAAGTACATCATGCGTCTTGACGATGCATGCCCACATTTGGATGCCGAGAAATGGAATCGTGTCGAATTGATTCTTGATAATTATGGGATTAAGCCTCTCGTTGGTTTGATTCCCATGGTCGAAGATCCCGATCTCGTTATATATCCCGTGGACGATGCGTATTGGAATCGTGTTGAAGGATGGCGCGAAAAAGGTTGGGAGCTTGCCTTGCATGGGTGCACACACGTGTACGCTACGGAAGATGGCGGCTTAAATCCTGTTAACAGGCGCTCGGAGTTCGCTGGTCTGCCCCTGGAGGATCAACGCGAGAAGATATCACGCGGTGTTTCTGAGCTTGCTGAACGCGGCATCCATCCGCGGGTTTTCTTTGCGCCCTCTCACACTTTTGATTTGAACACGCTTGAAGCATTGCGAATTGAGAGCAATATCCGCATCGTTTCGGATACCGTCGCTCTTGCCCCTTACTCTAAACATGGGTTTACTTTTGTTCCACAGCAGTCTGGCAGGGTCAGGTCTTTAAAGATGCCAATGGTAACTTTCTGCTACCACCCAAATATCATGTGCGAATCTGACTTTAATCAGCTTGAGTCATTTCTCAGCAAGAATTACAACAAGTTCGTCCCGTTCCCAACGAGCCAGGTGAAGAACGGACCAAGCGTTTTTGATTTCATTGCTCGTAAGCTTTACTTTGCTAGAAGAGCATAGGTAGTATCTGATGAAGATTCTTTTTTATATAAATCAAATCTATGAGGGCGGCGCGGAGCGCGTGATTACGCAGCTCGCATCATCCTTCGCCGATGCGGGGCATGAGTCCATCCTTGTGACTTCATTTGAGCATTCAGATGAGTATTACTTCTCGAGGAAGGTTCGTAGGTTTTCTCTTGAAGGAAAGCAGCTTGAACAGTCGCGGATTATACGAAATGTTTCTCGAATTCGTAAGCTTCGTAAAATCATAAAAGAAGAAGCACCTGATATTGTCCTATCGTTCATGCAGGAACCGAACTTCGCGCGCTTATTTCATCATTGGGGCTTCCGTGCAAAAATATTGTATCGGTGCGTAATGACCCGAATAGAGAGTATGCGGGAAAGATTGGTTTATTCGTTGGAAAGTTCTCATGCCTCTCTTGGCGGACGGCTGTGTTTTCCAAACCAAACAGGCATCTGAGTGGTTCCCAGAGCGCCTTCGCGAAAAGTCCAGCGTGATTCCCAACGAGGTTGCCCATGTCTTTTTTGAGA
>ENA-OQAS01000297-OQAS01000297.1-human-gut-metagenome-genome-assembly--contig:-NODE-297-length-26232-cov-2.874047_pt1 | contig 26232 bp, 30 predicted proteins | sample MGYA00242733_ERZ504523 | MGnify/ENA primary metagenome ERZ504523 (study PRJEB26092, sample SAMD00036239) | human gut metagenome | host: Homo sapiens | study: EMG produced TPA metagenomics assembly of...
CAAAAAACGTGCTCCTTCCTGAGTGGACATTTCGTCCCGCCACTTCACTCATGGGAATCAGCAGAGGCAGTCCTCCTTGTTTGTCTGTTACAGTTTCGTAAGCTAGGCATACTGAACCACTACGCATCATTGCCTCCGTTAATTCTTTGTCACAGGCAAATGGAAGTATGTAAATACCAGTTGGCCCTTACGTACCAGGTTATATTCACATTCGATGGGTTCCTTGACTTTTATAATCATCTCGGCAATGGCGTACACATCTTCTATAGTAGGAAGGATACGCGCTCCGACTTTCTCATACTCTTCATCGGAAAATCCGCTGTTTATACCTGCGGTGTGTTGTATATACACCGTGTGACCTCTCTGTACCAACTCGTGTGCTCCTGCAGGGGTTAATGATACACGATTCTCGTTGTTTTTGATTTCTTTAGGAATTCCTACTATCATAATTGTCACATTTAAGGGGTTTGACTGCCTCAAAGATAACAAAATGTCAGAAAAGTAGGTTTTGTCCGGATATGTTTTTTTCGTAATAAATGTATGTTTAGCAACATTGTTTTAAGGGATATTCTGTTTTTTATTTGTAAGTTTGCGGAGAGATTTCAAAATTTTTGTGATGAGTTCTCCATAAAATAAAGAAAATGACTTTACGAAATTATATAATCATAGCAGCTTTGGGCAGTGTTCTTGCTGTACGGGCACAGGAAGAACCGGCTGCTCCTGTATTCCGTCCTCCTTTTGATTTTCCGCTTATTCTGAGCGGTAATTTCGGTGAACTGCGTTCTAACCACTTTCATGGAGGAGTGGATTTTAAAACCCAGGGAGAGGTGGGAAAACCTATTCATTGCATTGCCGACGGATATGTGAGCCGTGTACTGGTTACTCCCGGAGGATATGGGCAGGCTATTTTTATTACGCATCCCAATGGATATACTTCAGTATATGGACATGTGTTGAATTTGCTTCTGCAGTGGCAAGTGGTGGAGGAATATCAATATCGGCATGAAACTTTTGCTGTGGATTTGAAATTCGAGCCTCATCAGGTCAGTTTCAAAGCTGGAGAAATCATTGCTTTAAGCGGTAATGAAGGGTATTCTTTCGGACCGCATCTGCATATGGAGATACGCCGTACGGATACTGGTGAATTGATAGATCCCTTACAGTTCTATACCGATAAAATTAAAGACACTACTCCGCCACGTGCGTCAATGATTATGCTTTATCCGCAGCGGGGCGCTGGAGTTGTGGAAGGCTCACAAAGAAAAAAATCCATATCTGTTGCTTCTTTGGGACAACCGGTTTCTGCTTGGGGGAAAATAGCCGCTGGCATTAAGGCATACGACTATATGGATGGCACACATAATAATTATGGTGTGCGTTCCGTGGTACTCTATGTGGATACGACAGAAGTTTTTCGCAGTACGGTGGATGGCGTTTGCCCGAAGAGAACCGGATGATTAATGCCTGGACAGACTATGAGGAGAATGTAAAGAGGCATAATTGGGTGATGCGCTCACAGATTCTTCCCGGAAATAGTTTGCGCATGTTGCAAGCCAATGATGAAGGAGGGGTGGTTACGATTGATGAAGAACGTGATTATCATTTTCGTTATGAATTAGCTGATTTATACGGGAATAACTCGACTTATCGTTTCATTGTGCGTGGCCGTAGGCAGCGATAGAGGAATATCATCCGCAGGTAAAACATTATTTGGCATGGAATAAAGGTAATGTGGTTCAGAACCGGGTATGGAACTGGTTATCCCCCGAGGAATGTTGTATGAGGATGTGGCACTGAACTGTCATGTGGTTAAAGATACAGCCGCAATATCTTACGAGTACCAGTTGCACGATGAGCCAGTAGCTTTGCAGGCTGGGTGCACGCTGATGATCGGGGTACGCCATCTTCCTGTAGAGGATACGTCGAAATATTATGTGGCCCGTAAGTGGGGAAAAAGGAAAGGTTCAGCAGGAGGAATTTATGAAAATGGTTGGATGAAGACTTCCATCCGTGAACTGGGAACCTATACCGTAGCTATAGATACTTTGTCTCCACGAGTGACCCCATTAAATAAGGCACAATGGAAGACAGGTAAGGTTCAGTTCAAAATAGGAGATGCGGAAACGGGTATTAAGGATTATAAGGTGAAGATAGACGGCGAATTTGCCTTATTCGGTTTCAGTTCCAAAAATGCGAAATTGTGGATGAAGCATCCTGAACGGTTAAAAAAAGGAGTCGCCCATAAATTGGAATTGGTGGTGACAGATTATTGTGGAAACGAAACAAAAGAGGAATATGAATTTTGATGGTAAAATAAGTATTATACACAATTAAAAAGTTATATATTAATGAAGAATAAACTGATTTTAGGTGCTGCCTTTCTATTGGCGGCAATAACAGAGAGTTTGGCATGCACTAACCTGATTGTAGGTAAGGGAGCCTCGGTTGATGGTTCTGTTATCGTTTCTTATTCCGCTGATTCATACGGAATGTTTGGCGAGTTGTATCACTATCCTGCCGGTATGCATGAAAAAGGAACCATGCGTGATATCTATGATTGGGATTCGGGCAAATATTTAGGGCAAATAAAAGAAGCGCGTCAAACCTATAATGTGGTAGGTAATATGAATGAATTTCAGGTAACCATAGGTGAAACTACTTTTGGTGGACGGGAGGAATTGGTTGATTCTACCGGTATTATGGATTATGGAAGTTTGATTTATGTAGCTCTCCAGCGTTCTCGTACAGCTAAAGAAGCCATACAGGTAATGACGGATTTAGTAAAAGAATATGGTTATTATAGCAGTGGCGAATCATTCAGTATCGCTGATCCCAATGAAGTCTGGATTTTGGAGATGATCGGTAAGGGTCCCGGTGTGAAAGGTGCTGTATGGGTAGCAGTCCGTATACCGGATGATTGTATTGCCGCACATGCTAATCAGAGCCGGATTCATCAGTTCAATATGAATGACAAGGATAATTGTCTTTACTCTCCGGATGTGATTTCTTTCGCTCGTGAAAAAGGTTATTTTGACGGTATGAATAAAGATTTCAGTTTCTCGGCGGCATATAATCCTTTAGATTTTGGTGGTGTACGGTTCTGTGAAGCGCGTGTATGGAGTTTCTATAATATGTTCAACAAGTCGGTGGGAGATACCTATCTTCCTTATATTCAGGGGGACAGCAAAGAACCGATGCCTCTTTATATCAAGCCTTCCCGTAAACTTTCAGTACGTGATGTACAAGCGGCTATGCGCGATCACTATGAGTACTCCACTGGATATAACTAATGATCCCGGTGCCGGTCCGTTTAAAACTCCTTATCGTCTGTCTCCCTTGAGTTTTAAAGTAGGAGATCAGGAATATTTCAATGAACGTCCCATTTCGACTCAGCAAACGGCTTTCACTTTTGTGGCACAGATGCGTGCTAACCTGCCCGATGCAATAGGGGGAGTATTATGGTTTGGAACAGATGATGCTAATATGACAGTGTTTGCTCCTGTATATTGTTGTTCGGATCGTATTCCTGACTGTTATAGCGGTAAAGAAGCCGACTGTGTAACTTTTTCATGGGACTCTGCATTTTGGATTTATAATTGGGTGGCCGATATGATTCGTCCACGTTATAGCCTGATGATTGATGATATGCGTGCCGTTCAAAATAATTTGGAAGATACTTATGCGAATGCACAGGCTGGCATTGAATCTTCTGCCATGAGCTTATATGAGAAAGATCCTGTAAAGGCAAAAGAGTTCTTGACTAACTATAGTTGCATGACAGCCGAATCGGCAATAGACAGCTGGAAGAAATTGGGCGAATTTTTGATTGTGAAGTATAATGACGGTGCTGTGAAAAAGATGGCAAAAGATGGAACCATACTTCGTCCTGAAACCGGTCATTGCGCTCCTTTGGTACGTCCGGGGTATCCCAAAGAATTTTTGGAAGAACTGGTAAAGGCCACCGGTGAACGCTATAAGATGAAATAGGATATATTTTTGTATGTTCTGAAAATTTGATTAATTAGTGGAGGGGCAGGTTATGATCCTGCTCCTGTGCATAATAAGATATTTTTAGATTGTATTCAGGATGCCTGGGAGCTTTCCCGACTGTTATATAGTAGTGTTTTTTTACCTTGTATGGTCTTCTGCTTTTTTATGACAGATTATTTTAGGGGGATAATCCTTTATATCTCTAATTTTCTTCTTTCAAATTTCTAGGATTTTTAATTTAATTCTTTTACATTTGTCAAGACGTAAAAATCGGATGTAATTATAAACCTTATAAATAACAAAAAATTATGGAAAATGAAGATTGATAAAGCAAGTGACAGAGAAAGCAGAGAAATGGTTAACACCTGCTTATGATGCCGAAACACAGGCTGAAATTAAGAAAATGTTGGCGAATCCCGATAAGACTGATTTGATTGAAGCATTTTATAAAGATTTGGAGTTTGGGACAGGTGGTTTGCGTGGTATTATGGGCGTGGGCAGTAACCGTATGAATATTTATACGTAGGTGCTGCTACTCAAGGTTTGTCCAATTATCTAAATAAAAATTTTAAAGATCTCGATCAGATATCTGTTGTGGTAGGTCATGATTGCCGTAACAACAGCCGTTTGTTTGCGGAAATTTCTGCCAATATCTTTTCTGCGAACGGTATTAAAGTATATTTGTTTGAAGATATGCGTCCTACTCCTGAAATGTCATTTGCTATCCGTCATTTCGGTTGCCAGAGCGGTATCAATATTACTGCCTCTCATAATCCGAGAGAATACAATGGTTACAAGGCTTATTGGGATGATGGTGCACAAGTATTGGCTCCGCACGATAAGGGTATCATTGATGAGGTGAACAAGATTTCATCGGCTACTGACATCAAGTTTGAAGGTAACAAGGATCTGATTCAGATTGTGGGCGAAGAGGTAGACAGCGTCTATTTGAATAAAGTGAAAACAATTTCTATTGATCCTGAAGTGATCAAGCGTCAGAAGGATTTGAAAATTGTGTATACTCCGATTCATGGTACAGGTATGATGTTGATTCCGCGTGCATTGAAGCAATGGGGATTTGAAAATGTACATACCGTGCCTGAACAAATGGTGAAGAGTGGCGATTTTCCGACTGTTGTCTCTCCGAATCCGGAAATGCCGAGGCTTTGTCTATGGCTATTGATTTGGCTAAGAAAATAGACGCTGACATTGTAATGGCTAGCGATCCGGATGCTGACCGCGTAGGTATGGCTTGTAAAAATGACAAAGGAGAATGGGTGCTGATCAATGGTAACCAAACCTGTTTGCTGTTCTTGTATTATATAATAAAGAACCGTATTGCGATGGGTAAGATGAAGGATGATGATTTCATTGTGAAGACTATCGTTACTACGGAACTGATTAAATCTGTCGCAGACAAGAATCACATCGAAATGTTGGATTGCTATACCGGATTCAAGTGGATTGCACGTGAAATCCGTTTGCGTGAAGGCAAACAGCAATACATCGGAGGTGGTGAAGAAAGCTACGGATTCCTGGCCGAAGACTTTGTCCGTGATAAAGATGCTGTTTCTGCTTGTACATTGTTGGCGGAGATTTGTGCTTGGGCAAAAGACCAGGGCAAGACCTTGTTCGAAGTTTTGCTTGATATTTATGTGGAGTATGGTTTCTCAAAAGAAACTACTGTGAATGTTGTGAAACCAGGAAAGAGCGGGGCAGAAGAGATTAAGGCAATGATGGAAAACTTCCGTTCTAATCCTCCGAGAGAAATAGGCGGTTCTAAGGTTGTTCTTGTCAAGGACTTTAAAACTTTGAAGGTGACAGATGGTAACGGGAATATAACAGAAATAGATATGCCGGAGGCTAGTAACGTATTGCAATATTTTACGGAAGATGGAACTAAGATTTCAGTTCGCCCGTCAGGAACAGAACCTAAAATCAAATTTTATGTGGAAGTAAAAGGTGAAATGGGTTGCCACAAATGTTTCGATGCTGCTAATGCAGCTGCTGAGGAAAAGGTGGAAGCCGTAAGAAAATCACTGGGAATTTAATCGAGTATAAGCATCGGGCGAAAGTCTGAGAGAATATTCATAAATAAAAGAAGGGGTGGTGGAGATGTATTTCTCTATCCCCCTTTTCTTTTATTTCCGTGCCATTTATATCAAAATCTACACTTCTTTGTTTATTTTTTGTTGTAACTTTGCCTTCTGTTTTAAATAAGGTAAAAGATATGATGTGGTTACTTTTGGCATTTCTCTCGGCTGCATTGCTGGGATTCTATGATGTATTTAAGAAACAGTCGTTGAAGGACAATGCGGTTATTCCGGTATTATTTCTGAATACGTTGTTCTCTAGTTTGATATTTCTTCCTTTTATTGTATTGTCAGTGTGGAGGCCGGGAATATTGGAGGATTCTATTTTTATGTGCCTGTTGCAGGGTGGGAGGTGCATCGCTATGTGGTGTTGAAATCTGTTATTGTCCTTTCGTCGTGGATATTGGGATATTTTGGGATGAAGAATCTGCCTATCACAATTGTGGGACCTATAAAGCTACTCGTCCGGTGATGGTGTTGGTGGGAGCTTTAGTGGTCTTTGGTGAGCGATTGAATTTTTACCAATGGATTGGTGTGCTGATGGCTGTCTTCTCTTTTTTTATGCTGAGCCGCAGTGGAAAGAAAGAGGGAATAGATTTCAAACATAATAAATGGATTTATTATGTGGTAATGGCAGCTGTGTTGGGAGCGGTCAGCGGCTTTATGACAAGTATCTCATGGCGCCTGTCGATCAAGGAGGTATCGGACTGGATAGAATGATTGTACAGTCATGGTATAATATCTATCAATTGTTTATGATGGGAGGTGTTTTGATGTTGTTATGGTGGCCGAAGCGCCAATCTACCACTCCGTTTCATTGGCATTGGTGTATTATTCTGATATCTATTTTTCTGTCGGCAGCTGATTTTGTTTATTTCTATGCCTTAAGCTTGGATGGTGCAATGATTTCCATAGTATCTATGGTAAGGCGTGGCAGTGTGCTTGTTTCTTTTCTATTTGGTGCAATGGTATTCCGTGAGAAGAATCTTAAAAGCAAGGCTGTGGATTTGGCACTGGTACTTATTGGTATGATATTTTTGTATTTGGGAAGTCGGTAAGCAAAAAAAGACGGGGTGTGACTCATCGTGCATACCCCGTTATTCTTGATTACTCTATAATGATTTTATATTCTACATCAAACGTTTCTTTTGGTTCCAATTTCTGTATCCATTCACGGTCCTTTAATTCGCCCGAATACCCTACAGAATCGCAACGTCCATACCATGGTTCAATGCAAACAAATGGGCAATCGGGATGTGTCTTGGTAGGAGACCACAAAGCTACCAATGGAGAATTAAATTCCAAACTGATATGGGGCTTTTTCTTTTTATCCAGTAAGGTTATTTTTTTCAGTTGTTTATTGTCAAAAATATAAGTGTCACAATCAAAAGTATGAATATCAATTGGCATCAGCCTTCTTTGTTTAATTTTAGTACATGACGTTCTGGTGATACGCACCCCTTTTCGGTTGGCATGATATATTCTAAGTCAGACTTCGGTCAAAAACAAAGAAGCCACGATCCTTTGTAGCAGCATCGAACTCGGGGAAATAGAAAGCTGGGTGTGCTCCAATCTGGAAATACATATCCATAGCTCCCAGATTTTCTACACGCCATTTTACGGTGATTTTATTTTCTTCCAATAAATATCCCACCAGCAGGCGGAAGGGAAAAGGAAACTTGCCCAATGTATCAGGAGTGCTTTCCAACCAATATACAGCTCCTTTGTCTTCTTTATAGGTTAGTTTGAAGTCCATATCACGTGCAAAACCGTGTTGTCCTATTTCATAAGTATTTCCGGCATGACGGTATTTATTGTTCCACACACGTCCTACTATAGGGAAAAGGACAGGTGAACGCCGTCCCCAAAATTTAGCGTCGCCCTGCCAAAGATATTCTTTGCCATCCTTTTTGATACTTTGAAGCTCGGCACCATGCTCGGCTATTTGTACAGTCAGGATAGAATTAGATAGTGTTTCCATGTTTCTTCGTTTATAAATTCTTTTTTCAAAGGTAGGGATGTTTCATGACATGACAAAGTGAATCTTCATCTTTGTGTAAATTTTATCTAAAAGGCTGTTTGGGTCAAATAAATTTTAATAAAAGTATATGGTTGTGTTTATTTTTGCTTATGTTTGTCAATAAGCTATGAAGGAGGATAAGATGGAGAACATACATTTGATATTTAAATTTTTATGGTATAGTGTATTATTTTGTATATGGGGAGTATCTTGTACAAGTTCCGGAACTTATAAAAAGACCCAAATGGATATCTATATGCAGTATTATGATTTTATAATTGATTCATTGTCAAAAAATCCTAGTTATGTATGTACGGACTGCCAGGCAAATGTCGGATTCCACAGATAGTGTGGCGTATTACCATTATCTTGTTCTTTTGGCAAAAGCATATATGTTTAAATCCGAGATGGATTCGGCTAAACTTAGCATGGATAGAGCGGAAGTATTTTGCGATGGAGCTGAACCGTCATCGTTAATTAATGATTTGTATGCTGAGATTTACAATATGCGGGGTAATGTATGTGTTCGTCAAGGGTTGACAGATTCTTCAGTGGTATGTTTTCAAAAAGCATTTGATTATCGTTTGAAGGGTAGTAACAGAGATATGCTTCATGATATTTCTATTAATTTGGCTGATGCTTTTGTCCGTACCGGTCATTATGATAAAGGCGCGATGTGGTATCGTAAAGCTTTGTCTTACTGTGATTCATTGAAGATTCCTGAAGAAAAACGTTTTCCTGTTTATTACGGATTGGCACAGGTTTATATGGAACTTCGTGATTTTACGTCTTGTGATCATTACTATGAACTGGCTGCCCGGCAATATGATAAGATGCTTCCATTTGAGAAACATATTTATTTGAATAATCGTGGTAATTCTTATTATTTTCGTGCTGATTATCCTAATGCTTTGGAATTTTTCAGAAAATCATTATTGTTAGCTCGTTCTTATCCGGATATGATTTTTGAGGAACATCTGACTGAAATGAATTTGGGAGAAACTTTTCTATTGATGAATCAGGTTGATTCTGCCGCATACTATTTAAACCTTTGCAGTGATTTTTTTCGTTCTATCGAAATCAGACGGCTCTCTATTATTTGGATACCCAATTGATTGAACTTGCCTTGAAGCAGAATAATTTGTCTTTAGCACGTAAACGTATGTCTGAGGCTATACAGCCTGATTATGTGGAACCGAATATGCAGCATATCCGTAACCGTTACCTGCAACATTATTTTGAAGAGGTGGGGGATTTCAAACAAGCCTATTATTATCAAATGGAAAATCAGCGTATTGATGATTCTACACGTAATGAGCGTATTAAAATGCGTACAGCTGAAATTGATCTGAAATACAGTCAGGACACCACGCTGATGAAGCAGAAAATTTTTATCCAGCAAAAAGAGAATGAAGTACTGGCGCTGAATCAGACGCTTTACCTGTGGATGTTTGCCTGCATCTGTATTTTGGGGCTCGTTGTTTTTGTTTACATGTACAACAAGAGACAGCGTTTCCTGCTGCAAATGAAAAGTCAGAATATGATTGCCACTTTGCGTATGGAGAATATCCGTAACCGGGTTTCCCCCCATTTCATTTTTAACATTCTGAACCGTGAGATGGGAAACTACACCGATGAGCAGGCCGGAAATATGCGTGGTTGGTAAAGCTGATGCGGCGCAACCTGGAACTGACCGAACAGCTGTGCGTTACCATGGCCGAGGAACTGGACTTTGTCAATACGTTTATCAACCTGGAACGTGAAGCATTGGGAGATAGCTTTATACTGTCCACATCCATAGATGCTGCCATCCATCTTGACCAAGAAATACTTCCTTCCATGATGATACAGATTCCGATAGAAAATGCCATCAAGCATGCCCTGAAGGACAAAGAGGGGATGAAAAGACTGTGGATTGATATCAAGAAGACCGGGGAGGGAATCTGCGTCAAGGTGCGTGACAATGGGGGAGGTTACCGGATAAACAGTGCCAACCATGGTACAGGCACCGGTATAAAAGTGATTCTTCAAACCATACAGTTGTTGAACGCCAACAATAAAAAGCATATCGACATATCCATAACCAATGTGCAGCTGGAAGACGGAGAAACCGGTTGCGAGTTTGCTGTCTTCCTGCCTCAAGGCTATGATTATAATTTGAAAAAGATGGTTTAGTTATTATTTTTGCTAGGATAGTGTCCGAAACGGTCGCTATAGTTCCATAACCGGAGTGTCGGGTTTGTGCGTTAAAACATGTTTTAATACTTTTGTTCCGTTAATAACTAAAGCAGGATTGTTTACTATGGATAAACTATACAGGGTCGTAATAATTGATGATGATGAGTTCTCTGCGGACAATCTTTGTCTGGAGCTGAAGAAATATAACAGGCTGTCTATAGACGGGATGGCACGTAACGGTGCGAATGGCCGGAAACTGCTGGAAAAGGTTCATCCGGACTTGCTGTTTCTGGACGTGGAATTGCCGGACATGAAGGGCATGGAACTGCTGGAACAGCTAAGGGGGGCAATCACTTGGAATATGCAGATTGTGTTCTATACAGCTTATGATAAGTACATGATTTATGCTATCCGTGGGGCAGCTTTCGACTACTTGCTGAAGCCTATAGACAAGAAGGAGCTGGAAGATCATTGACCGCTTCATGAAAAAGGCGGAAGAGTCGGCAGCCGCATCTTTGGTTATCCCTCCGCGTGTGTATTCGGCCGGCGAGCATACTTTTATGATATCCACACCCATCAATGACTTGCGCATTCTGCGCTCCATTGACATCGGTTTTTTCCGTTATAACTCCGACCGGAAACTGTGGGAAGTGGTGCTGAACAACCAGCTGCCTTTGCTGCTGAAGAAAAATACTACGGCCGATCATATCAAGGGATATGACTCCTGCTTCGTCCAGATCCATCAGTCGTATATCATTAATATCAATTATCTGATGATGATTAAGGAGAACCGCTGCGTCATGTTTCCCCCGTTTGAGAATATTACGGAACTTCAGGTTTCCAAGAAGTTCAGAAAAGAATTGCAGGATAGGTTTTATTTGTTGTAGTGAATCTATTGATGACGTTGAAAATACAAGTTTATAGAAAGTGATTTTAAGTCACAGTGGAAAAGCAGGAGTCGTGAGATTGCTGCTTTTTTTGTTTTTAGTGCTTAATTTTCCCTTTGCGGTATATGGAAATGAGGCTATATAGTCGTTAATTTAGATAGAATAGTATGCTTGTTAGGCTGTTTGATACTTTCTCTTGGTTTTGTGAATTTGTAAAATGACGTTAATTGTTTTTCTTTGAAGCCGCATAAGGTTAAAAAAAGACATGTATATGAATGAAGTAAAAAAGTAATATTGTTTTTATTATGCTGTGCTATACCTTTTAGTTTTATGCACAGAAGGCGCGCCAAAATGCTGTAACAAAGAAATGGGGATATGAGCAGACCGAAAATAAAGGATGGTGGGAAAATTCAAAATATAGGGGTAATTCTATGTTTGGTGGATGGGATGCGGCTTTAGTAAATCAGGATTATGAGATAAATTGGTTGATTTCTCCACAATATGAAGGGGTGACCAAGAGATTTACAGAAAAGTTGGCAGGAGTAGTTTTAGGAGGAAAAGTAGGTTTTATAGACATACACAACCGTTTTATAATTAAACCGCAGTTTGAAAATGCAGATGATATTCATGGATTTAATTTAGGACTGTCTGCGGTAAAGAAGAATGGCAAGTTTGGCTTTATAAATAAAAAAGGAGAATTTGTCATTGAACCTCAATTTGATTACGCTGATAATTTTAGAGATAACATGTTGGCTACAATCAAGCAAGAGGGTAAGTTCGGGGCTATTAATTTAAGGGGAGAAATCGTTGTTCCATGTAAATATATTCTAGAAGAAGCAATGATAAGCGTTCCTATATCCAATAAGGTATATCGCCAGAAACAAGAAGAAGTGAAAAATGCGAAAGGGAACGGTGATTTTGATGATTTGCTTGATAAAATCGCTGAATGTAGCAGAGAGGTCAATGAAAAAATTAATAATCCTGGAGCAGAAGTTATAACCGATTCTCTCAGAATAAGGGAAGATAATGGTAAAATGGGCCTTGTAGTGGGAGGACAAACTGTAATTCCTACAGAATATGAGGAGCTTATAATAGCAGAAGATGGATTTGTTCTTGCTTGCAAGCAGGATAAATGGGGGGCTTTGGATATATATGGGCGTACTATATTGCCTTGTGTTTATCAATGGGTATATTATGATGTATCGGCAAAGGTCTGGATTGCCAAAAGTCTTGCAATGGGGCTATATAATAGTCAAGGTGCTTTATTACTACCGGGAAGGATTGATTATATAGGTAGTTTTGTGGATGGCAAAGCACCTGTTTGGCTGAATTCCGTACTCGGTTGGATAGATACGAAGGGACAACTCTCTGATGGCTTTGCAGAGGATGTGACAGAATCCTTTTTGAAAGAAGAAAAAAAGGGAGTGGCAGGTGCTTGGGGTATGTTTAATTTATTGACAGATTTGATTCCGGACTATGCCATGGCCCACTATTATATGGGAAAAGGGCAAGTGACTGATGGCATTTATTCTAAAGGAATGGAGCATCTGAAGATAGCGGCAGAATTGGATCCGGATAATGGAGAAGTAGCGTTAGCGCTGAAGCAAGCCAAAAAGGACAAGAAGAAAAGAACGTTGAATACGATTGGTTACATTGCAAGTGTGCATAATGATTTGGAATCTACAAACTCTAATTCTTTTAAAGATGAAAGCAGAAATCAAAATAAGCCTTCATCCGGAATTAATCTGGGAGTTTCTATGGATGAGGTAGATGCCTTGGTGGGTCTACAGCTACTGCTATAGCAGGAGGTAGTAATCATTGTGGTTTTTTGAAATATGTGTTAGAAGATCTTGAAGAAAAGATTCAGAAGAATACGGGCGAATTGATGGGAGAGTATTATCGGAAAGTGAAGGATGAATATTTGCAGTTTGCCGGTAAAGAAGGGTGTGAACAATAATATATAATTAAAGAATAGAATTATGAGAGTAATGAATGTGAAATTTGTCGGTAGAATCATTATGACGGTTCTTTTTGTATTCATCTGTATTGGAGTGCACGCAGGTGATGACCCTTTAAAATATGAGATAGAGGGAGAAGGAGTAGGTGCACAAGGTACTTATTTGGTAAAAGTGACAGTAATCCAGAAGAAAAGTAAATTGGATGCCGATGTGATCAAGAAGTGTGCAGTTCATGGGGTGCTTTTTAAAGGATTTTCCAGCCAGACTTCACGCACCCGGCAGAAACCTTTGGCAGGAAGTATGGTGGTAGAACAGCAACATCAGGATTATTTTGATGTCTTTTTCCAAAAGGAGGTTCTTACATGAATTTGCCAATATGGTAGGATGAGAATTCTTTCAGTGGTGAAGATGGGAAAGCAGTATCGAATTTCAGCAGTGGTTTCCGTTGCGAAGACGCCCTCTATCAAGACTGGTATCAGCCGGAGTTATTAAAGGACTAAATAATGGATTTTAGCTTATGTATAAGAGGTTGATTGTTACTTTTCTGATACTGGCTGACGGATTATTGTCTGCTTTTGCCCGGCAGGCTCGTGATGTGATTAATCTGAATAATGGTAACTTGTATCATTGAAATTAGACTATGAATTTTAAAGAAGAAAAAATTATGAAACATCTGTTTTATACGTGGAAATTGGGATGTCTGCTTTTACTTATCCTTGCCGGATGCAGCAGCAAAAAAAGTGTTTCTTCCTATCATTCCTTTGAGAGTGAATGTTTGGGAGTAGAACTGGATGGGTCGGAAACACTTCGCGCCTGGGGCAGAGGGAAAAATCGTACAGATGCTATAGAGCAGGCAAAGAAAAATGCAGTAAGAGATGTCTTGTTCAAAGGTGTTGTTGCCGGTAGTCGTGAATGTAGTGTGCGCCCTTTGATAACAGAAGTGAATGCACAGGAACGGTATGCATCTTATTTTAACGACTTTTTTAGAGACGGAGGGGAATATCTGAAGTATGTAAGTATGGAAGATAAGAAAACAAATTCTAACACGAAGGCTTCTAATAAAACCCAAATTTCTTATTCCACTACGGTGCGTGTGCTTCGTTCTCAATTACAGCAGAAACTGATAGAAGATAAAATTTTAAAACCATAAAGACAGAAAAACATGAAAAAATTATATGCTATTTTATTTCTTGTAGCACTTATACACACCGGAGTGTATGGGCAGGCTAAAAAACCCACCATTATGGTTGTTCCCGCTAATGTGTGGTGTACCCATAATGGTTATACACAAAAATATAACAATCAAGGCACTATTACTGAAATTCCGGATTATAAAAAGGCATTGGATAATGATTTGAACTTGGTGAATGTCATAACGAAAATAGGTGAATTGATGGCTGAAAAAGATTTTCCGTTGAAGGATATGGCATCTTCTATTCGTTCCATAGAGCAGAGTTCGGCGGAACATGAGATGACTACCAGTCTACTTCGGGAGCTTCACTGGCAGAGTCTCCTTTGGATCGGTTAATGAATAGAGCTAAAGCTGATATTCTGATTGAAGTAGTTTGGAATATTAATACAATGGGTCCCAAACGTTCTGTTACTTATACTTTGCGAGGCTTGGATGCCTACACTAATAAGCAGGTCGCAGCGACGCAAGGTACGGGAGAACCTTCTATGGCTGCTGAAGTGGCAGTATTGTTGGAAGAAGCGGTAGTAGACAAGATGGATGCTTTCGTAAGTCAATTACAGAAACATTTTGATGATTTGATGGCTAATGGCCGTGAAGTGGCATTGGAAGTCCGTGTGTTTGATAATGGGAGCGGCGTTAATTTGGAAAGTGAATTTGGGGGGGCTGAACTACAGGAAATCATAGAAGATTGGGTGGCGCAGAATACGGTGGCTCATCGTTTTAGTTTAACTGATGCAACTGAGAATATGATGCTTTTTGAGCAGGTACGCATTCCGCTTTATCGTGAAAATGGAATGGCTAGAGATACAAGAAGCTTTGCAAATGATTTGCGCAAATATCTCAATCAGAAAGCCAATCTTACCTGCAAAGTAATGACGAAAGGGTTAGGTAAAGCTGAATTGGTTATCGGAGAAAAATAGAAAAGATATGAAAATAAGGAATATGATATTTGCCGCTTGGTGCGCATGTTGTGCCATGTCTGTGGCAGCACAGGATTGTGAGATAAGCCTTACCATAGCTAAAGCTGCCCAGAAAGAGGAACTTCCATCCCAGGTACAAGAGATTTTAGGAAATCGTTTAGCTGCGGCAGTGGCCGGTCAGGGGAGTGTTGCCAATTCCAATTTTACACCATTCTTTATCACAGCTAGGACCAATACTTTATATAAGGAAACATTGTCCGGTCCTCCTGTCAGTACAGCGCTTACTGTTCAATTGACTTTGTATATAGGCGATGCAGTAGGGCAGAAAGTATTTTCTACTCTCACTGTGGATGCAAAAGGAGTAGGTACTAATATTAACCGGGCATATATCAATGCTTTCCGTGCAATAAATGGCAATAACGTGAAAATACAAGAATTTATACGCGAAGGGAAAGAAAAAATTATCTCTTGGTATAATAGTAATTACAGGCAAATATTGGTAAAAGCGCAAAAAAGTGCTTCTATGCATGAGTATGATGCTGCATTGTATTATGTTACCTCTATTCCTGAATGTTGTGTCGGCTATGAGGAAGCTAGTAACTGATAGACACTTATTATACTCAATATGTGAATTATAATTGTCAATTGATTATGCAATACGCCAGATCCGAATGGGCGAAGTCACCCGATGCGGAAGGTGCTTCAAAGGCTTTTGACTGGTTGGTTTTCATTGAACCGGGAAGCAGTTGTGAAGGTGAAGCTAAAGTTTTGTATAATGAAATAAAGCAAAAGGTGACCAGTGATTGGGATTTGAGAATCGTGAGAAATATAAGGATGAAGCGGGGCTGAAAAAGCAGAGGATAGAGCTGCCAGAGCTATAGGTGTAGCATTTGGTAATGGGCAGCAACCGGTTACTACTAATATTACTTGGCTCCATTAATTCAAGTTCAAATGATTTTAAATAAAGAGAATATGAGAAATAAAAAAGTTATCCTAATTCTATGTCTGCTGGTGCTGGTCAGTGGCTCTGTGCAAGCTCAGAGGTTGAAGGCCGTGCAGAATGAAAAGGGGCGTTATGGCTTTATGACGGAAGACGGGACGGTAGTGATAAAATATAGATATGATGAAGCTACTCCCTTTAAAGACGGTATCGCTAAAATAGGAAAAGATGGAAAATACAGTCTGATTAATGAAGATGGTGAAATCATTACAAAACGGAAATATACATATATCGGTGAATTTTATAACGGGGTTTGCCCCGTCGCTGAAGGTGGAAATACTGAAAAAGGAGTAATGCTAACCACGGGTGGGCTCATAGGCAATAAAGCTAGTAGCAATACAGGTGAAAAATGGGGGTTGATTGATAAGACAGGTAAGGAAATCCTGAAAACCGATTATGAAGCAATGGGAGATTTGAATAAGAAACTGATATATGTCTTGAAAGGCAAGAAGTTCGGGTTCATTGATTCAGCTGGCAATATCATAGTGAAGCCTACTTATAATTTTATTGGCAGTTTCAATAACCAAGGAATCTGTTGGGTTAATATCGGTGGCAAATACGATAAAAAGAACAACATGGTGTCTAAAGGTAAATTCGGGTTAATCAATGAAAATGGGCGGGAAATAATTCCTGCCAAGTATGAAGATGTGGGCAACTTCCCTGTTTTGCGAGATAAGAAAACCGGAGCTTTGCTTGATGAGGCTGCCTTTTATACCAAGGCAGACCAGTCTGCATTTCCGGCTACCAAGCAGGAAATACAGAGCTTGCTGCTTCCCAAACCTCATGCCGCTGAGTCCCAGTTGTCTTCATCGAGGGTCGATTATTTTTATTTCATTAATAAGAAATCCCAAGGGTTGGTAGATATCCATGGAAATACTATTATTCCTTTAACTGCCAATCAGGCTATTCTTCCTCCTTCAGACAATATGCTTAGGCTTGCTAAAGTGGAAAAGAAGCAAATAGCTAAAGCTTATTATGATTTGGATGCTGAAGTGATGGTCAGAATATCTTCTTCAGAAAAGGGAAAGTTTGGAGCTTTCAGCCATAATTTAGCTCCGGTTTCATTGGATGATGAATTGTTTTTCATAGATAAAAAGGGGAATAAGGTGATTGGTGGCCTGTCAAAGGCTTTCCTAAGTAATGAAGGATACCGGGTGGTACAAAAGGGATCGGCTTTTGGCGCTATTGATTCTACAGGGGCAGTTGTTATTCCTATTGAATATACCAATTCGCTTACCAGCGTGAACAATGGACGTTTGGGAGTACAAAAAAATGCTTCTTGGTTTTATGTGGATATGAAAGGACAAATCGTATCCGATAAGTATGACCGTATAGGCAATTTTCATCAGGGGTATGCATCCGTATGCCTGAACAAATTATGGGGGGCTATTGATTTGCAGAACCGGGTTGTCGTTCCTTTAGAGTGGCAAGGTGTAGCTCCTATAGTCAATCCGCAATTGATATGGGTGAAAAAGGATAACCTGTATTACCTTTATGATGGGGTGCAAAAGTCTGTTCGTCTGAAGCAGGGATTTGCCAATGCGTCCAACTTTGATAATGAGATGGCTTATGTGATGTCTGATGGAAAGTGGGGGATTATTGATCCGGATGGCAAGGTACTGGTGCCTTGCTTGTTCGAGAAAGAAGAGGATATGGTCTTGGCCAAACAATATATGTTAGCGGAAGACAAGAAGAACTTGACCGAAATAGAGGCTCTTCGAGTGATTGCACGTTTTGACCCGGATACAAATATGTTTAAGATAACCTCTGTCATTCCGGATAAACATTGGGATTATTAATTATTGAATGTTTGAAAAATGAAAAGATTCATTATAATACAGCTGTTGGCGGTGGTATTCGCCGCTCAAATTCAAGCCCAGGGAGACGGCGAAATAAAATATCGCCGCAGTTCTCTTTATAGCATGATGATCAATCACGAAGGAAGAGAATTTGGTGATGAAATAAAGGATGTTTTTCTCAAAATTCCTGTCCCTGATAAATACAATAACCATGATTTAAGTGTAAAAGTAATCTATACTTCTGAAAAGAAATTGGATAAAAACCATGAGGAGATAGATGAATTTATCAGAAACAATGGTATTGCCAGCCGTATGGTAGGACGCTGGTTTAACCGTGATTACATGACAGGGATCTGTGATGTGGAACTGGTGAAAGAACGAGGCTGTATAACGCTTCCGAACTGGACAAGGCTCTGGCATCCAAGACTCAACGCGGAAACGCTCTGCTGGAAGATGCCGGTGAGGACTTGATTGGAAATACTTTTCTTATTGTGAATGACATTCGCTATATTGACCGTTCAAAAGGTTCAAGTGTGTGGGGAGGAATTGTCAAAGGACTGGGTGCGGCAGCGGCTATTTACACCGGTGAGACATCCTATATGGATTTAGGTAATTCTACGGGAGATATGGTTGCATCCTATAAGGGGTTTAAAGTAAATATTGATACTTATCTCTATCAACTGGTTTGGGATGAAGAGACCGCAACAAAATTCTATACTCAATATTATACTGATAAGGATAATAAGGAGAAGGTGAATGCTTTCAATAATAACCGTAAGATGTTCAAGTTGAAGTATGTGGGCAGCCAGCATAGTGATGGAAGTAACACTTCTTTTTGGGGATTAACTTGGATGAGCCCCAGCAAATGGTGCGAAAGGCATGCCAACGTGCCATTGATGAAAATATAGCGAGTCTGCAAAAGAATTTTGACCAGTTCAAAGTGAATACTCCCTTAATCAGTGTTTCTCCCCTGAAAGCTTAATATTGGCTTGAAAGAGGGAGTCACTGAAAAGTCTAAATTTGAAGTGCTGGAAGCTGAATTGAGCAAAGAAGGCAAAATGACTTATAAGCGTGTAGGAGTGATTCAGCCTAAGGAAAATCTGATTTGGGATAATCGCTATATGGCTTCCGAGGAACAGGCTTATGGTTCGGACTTTGGTTTTACCACTTTCCGAAAAGTATCGGGTGGCGATTTTTATCCGGGAATGTTGATTCGTGAAATAAAATAAGTGTTTAAGTTAGCCGCTTCGTCAACAGAAGTGAAAATTGGTTGCTTGCCAAAAAGATTTGTTGATATGGCTGAATAGTGAAACATAAAACAAACAGGCGTTTATTCTTCGGAAATGAACGCCTGTTTGTTTATGTTTTAAATGGTTCTATACTGCCAGCTTGGAGAGGTGTGAAAAGTAGAACTGTTTTTTTGATGGCTCTTCCAATTTCATATCATATAGAGCTGGAATGTGAAGCTTAATTTACAAATTTTCAAGCTTGTCTTATTGGCATAATTTATTTATTGTATATATAGTCGTTAATTTTAGCTGCTTGGTATCTGCTTTAGTGTGTTTAGTGTAAATCTTGACAAATGATGGTTTTTTGAATATAAAAGTTGCAATACATTTGCAAAATGTAAACTTATAGAGTCAATTGTTACGAAGTATGGAAAAGACAATTATTGCAGCACTTTTAATGCTGATTTCGTTAATATCGTATGCACAGGGTTTAATGTGGACTGCGAAGGCTGAATCAATATGAGCAGCATGTCTAACGTAGAGGAATCTAAAATGCATCCAGGTTTCTATGCAGGAATAGGAGCTGGGTATGTTATTGATGAAACTCGGTCTGTCCGTCCTTCTTTATTGTTCACTATGAAAGGAGTGAAACAAGATTACAAATTTTAATAAAAATACTGCATTATGAAGAAACTGTTTTTTATCATGGCTATGTCCGTATGTGCATTCACGGCACAAGCACAAACTACTTCCGGTATTCGTGTGGGGTTAAATATGACCAGTGCTACAGGGAAGTATAATGATCTTATGGCAGATCAAGATTATAATAATAAAAGCTATATGGGTTACAGTATCCATTATTTTATAGATGTTCCTGTGATTGGAAACTTCAGTATTCAGCCTGCTGTTGGACTTTCTATGAAAGGTATCACTTATGAGTACGATAAATTTACCACTAAAAAGTCGCATCGGCTCGATTTGGATTCTTATAAGAAATATGATGTGACGGAATCTCGCGGCACTAGTGTCACTCAAAAACATAATCTGGGATATTTGGACGTTCCTATTTTATTTGCTTATGCTTTACCTTTGTCAGAATCGTTTAGGGTTCAGTTGGGAGTGGGGCCTTACTTCTCTTATGGGTTGTTTGGTAAGTTTAAATATGAGTCGGATAAATATTTGACAGTATCCCCCGATAAATATGGAGAAAATAAACATACCATAACCAAAGATGATTGTCCCTCCTTTGGCAAGAATGATGATGCGGACGATCCTAAAGGTAATATTAACCGTTTTGATTGGGGAATTGCCGTACAGGGCAGCATTTATTGGAAACGCTTGTTTTTGAATGTCGCTTATCAAAAAGGTTTGAAATCGGCTAATATTACTGACGAGAAGAATGAAGGGAAAGATAAATTGGCCCTTTCCAATTTGTCGTTAGGGTTAGGCTTTATATTTTAAGTTGTGAACAGGCTGAGGAACTGCTGGAAAATAGAAGAATAGAGAGGCATCAGAAATTTGATGAAACTTGTCCACCCTTTCTTGCCGAAATGAAGAATCTGTCGGATGTAAATGGAGGTTCATTTGGAAACGTATGTGTAGAAACCCGTTTCCGGTCACTGTTCCGTATCGTTCCGAAAGTCTTTATTCTTTTCGGAAAAGACAAGGACGTTTACAAAAAAGATGAAGACGTCTGATAAAAAGAACAAGACGTTTCATTCCAAAGATCTATATCTTTCAATCTTTAGTTTAAGTCTTTCCGGCTCTACCGGTTTAGCCTTCTCCTCCGAAAGGGAAGGATGCTGGATGTGACGGCAAAACTTGGTACAGGATTTCGTGGAACTTGCTGCAAGATCCGACAGAACTTGTATCAAGATTCTGAATACTTTAGCAAGGAAGTCGCAGTTTCGAGGCTGCACAAGCTTACCGTGTTATTGCACAAGCCTGCTTTGTCCACCGGGACAGGGCAGCTTGTGCAATACACGGTGGATAAGTGGTGGCTGCGGGCATTTTTCTTGCATAAAATAATGTATTGCCATCACCTCTCTAACTCCCTATTCATAGGGAGTACAGGGAAAAGGTGACAGCAGTGGCAACAGAATTATAAACTCTGTTGTAGGAAAGTGGGTCAATTGGAAACGACTCCTCTGTACAACACACGTTATCTTTTATTTTCTTTTTCCGGATAATGAGGTCCATAAAGCATGGTCTTCTCCTTGACCACCAATCGGCCGTCCTTCACGAACTCTTCGCCGCGTTCACTTAAGTGGCGAGTCATTTCATTACGCATTTCCGTCAGCTGCTTCCTGTATTTTTTGTCATTGACGGCATTGTGCAATTCCTGAGGGTCTTGGGTCAAGTCGAATAACTCTTCGGTACCGGTATGGATACGCCATATATATTTTATTTTGCCGTCAGTCAGTGCACACCAATAGTTATCATCACTGTAACAGGTGGCATGCTCCAGATCCAGATACTTGCGCCAGTTTGTTTCCATGCCTTTGGCAAGCGGTAACAAGGAACGGCCGTCCATGTCAGTGGGGATGGTCACATCGGCTGCATCGAGGAAAGTGGGAAGAATATCACGCAACTCTACGGGAGCGTCTGTTTTTCCCGGTGTAACGTGGTTGGCAGAAGGCCATTTCACGATGTATGGCACATGAGTGGAGCCCTCGTATGGATAGGTCTTTCTCCAGTGATAATGGTCGCCCATCATATCGCCATGATCGGAAACGAAAACGATTAATGCGTCATTATACATATCCTTTTCTTTCAATGTTTGGATAATTCTGCCTATCTGTTCGTCAATGAAAGTGATGTTGGCATAATAATGACGTCTGGAATTGCGTGCATATTCATTGCCAAAATTACCGTATGGAGCGTCTTGTGCCGTTTCTTCAGAATTTAGTTTCTTGGCGTATTTGCCACACCAGTCTCCGATGGCAGGATCGGGTATTAGGGCATCCTTATACATGTCCAGATATCTTTGTGGTGGATCATACGGACTGTGCGGACGGGCAAAAGAAACTTCAGAAATAACGGTTTGTTGGTCGGATCGTAGTTGCTGATAAGTTCACAGGCCATTTCTCCTGTCCAATAGGTAGGATGGAGGTTTTCGGGCAATTTATAGATACTTGCCGTATGGTCGTTCCAGCCTATGCCGGTGGCGTCAGGATTCTTTCCGGGGGCTTTTGTTTGGAACCATTGGCGGTAATCACTGGTGAAATTCTCGTCCTCCACGCGTCCGCTTTCATCTAGCAGAGTGCCTTCGAAACCATGTTTTATCCGTTGGGGATGCCAGTGCATTTTACCGATTCCAAAAGTATAATAACCAGCGTCTTTTAGCATCTGTGGCATTTCGTATTTATATTCGGGAGATACTTTTCCATATCCCAACAAGCATGATGCCAAGGAGAAAGTCCGGTCAGCAGACCTGCACGTGCCGGAGTGCTGCTTGGACAAGAAGAATAACCATTCATAAATAATGTTCCCTCGGCAGCTAGTGCGTCCAGGTTAGGGAGATAACCGCATCGTTTCCCATACAGCCTATGGCATCAGCTCGCTGTTGGTCGGTCATTATCAGTATGATATGAGGATGTTTTTGTGCGTATGCAAAAGAGGAGCACACTCCGGCTGTGACAGCCAATGTGTATTTCAGGTTGATTAGAATATTCATGTTTATAGGTTTTTCATAATGTTATGTGCAAAGGTAGGAAATTTTTGGTAACCTTAAGCCATAAATGGTGATGGTTACAGTAGAAATACTTGAAATTGAAGTCTTGTTTTGTACATACGTATGGGTGACCTCATATATACTAATGGTAGAAAAGGCTATAAAAAAAGGCTTGTTCCATACAGAATCTTTATATGCATGTATCAGAGATTATTCACCCCAATTCATTGCTTCCATACGTTTGTAAGAAGCATAACGTTTCTTGGCCATTTCTTCGCAAGCAGCAAATAGATCTGCTGCTTCAGCAGGATACTGTTTCATTACAGAAGCAAAACGAACTTCGTTCTTCAAGAAATCCTGGAAACCTTCCCATTTCGGTTCTTTAGAGTCAAGCATGAATGGATTCTTGCCTTCTTCTTCCAAAGCGGGGTTGAAACGCCACAAGTGCCAGTAACCGCATTCTACAGCCTTAGCCTCTTCAGCCTGGCTCTTACCCATACCTGCCTTCAAACGTGGTTGATACACGGAGCGTAAGCGATAACCAATGACGGACCGGGGTAAGCTTCTGCTTCACGAATAGCTTTCAAAGTCTGAGCTTGGTCAGCACCCATAGCAATCTGGGCAACATATACATAACCGTAAGTAGTAGCGATCATACCAAGGTCTTTCTTACGTACACGCTTACCTGAAGCGGCAAACTTAGCGATAGCACCCAGCGGAGTAGCCTTAGATGACTGACCACCGGTATTAGAGTAAACTTCAGTATCCAATACCAAAATATTTACATCTTCACCGGAAGCAATCACGTGGTCCAAACCACCGTAACCGATATCGTAAGAAGCACCGTCACCACCGATAATCCATTGGCTCTTCTTAACCAAATAGTTCTTGAATTCTGCAATGGTAGCGCAGTTCTTACATTTATCTTTAGCAGCTTCCACCATTGGAATGATCTTTTCGGCAGCAGCTTTGCTCTTGTCTGCATCGTCCTTACCGTCAATCCATTCCTGGAATGCTTCTTTGTATTCTGCCGGACAAGTATCACTGGCGATAGCATCCTTCATAGCAGCTTCGATACGTGCACGAAGTTTCTTGTCAGCCAAAGTCATACCTAAACCGAATTCGCAGAAATCTTCGAACAATGAGTTAGCCCAAGCAGGACCTTGACCCTTTTCGTTCTTAGTATAAGGAGTTGAAGGAACAGAACCGGAGTAGATAGAAGAACATCCGGTAGCGTTAGCAACCATTTCACGGTCACCGAATAACTGGGAAATCAGTTTCACATACGGAGTTTCACCACAACCTGAACAAGCTCCAGAGAATTCAAACAACGGAGTAGCGAACTGAGAGTTCTTCACATTGGCTTTGATATCTACCAAATGTTGTTTGTTCTTCACGTTCTTAGCGCAGTATTCCCAATTGGCTGCTTGAGACAACTGGCTTTCCAAATGTTTCATTGTAAGAGCCTTGCCTCCCTTCTTCGGATTGCCCGGACAAACATCGGCACAGTTACCACAACCCAGACAGTCAAGCACGTCAACCTGGATGCGGAATGTCATTCCGTCAAATTGTTTACCTACAGCTTTCAATGTCTCGAAGTCTGCACCCTTCTGTTCTTCAGCGTCAAGTACGAACGGACGGATGGAAGCATGAGGACAAACATATGCACACTTGTTACACTGGATACAGTTTTCAGCATTCCATTCAGGTACGAATGCAGCTACACCACGTTTTTCGTATTGAGCAGTACCTTGTTCCCAAGTACCGTCTTCGATGCCTTTGAATGCAGATACCGGCAACAAGTCACCATCCTGAGCGTTGATAGGACGAACTACTTCGTTGATGAATGCAGGGTCATTGTTAGCAGCAGGAGCTTCAACTTCCAGATTAGCCCAAGCCGGATCAACTGTCAATTGTTTGTATTCACCACCACGGTCTACGGCAGCATAGTTCTTGTTCACCACGTCTTCACCCTTCTTGCCATAAGACTTAACGATGAATTTCTTCATCTGTTCTACAGCCAAGTCAACAGGAATAACGCCTGTGATACGGAAGAATGCTGATTGCAGGATGGTATTGGTACGGTTGCCCAAACCGATTTCCTGAGCAATCTGAGTTGCATTGATGTAGTAAACAGTGATATTGTTCTGAGCGAAGTATTTCTTCACTTTGTTAGGCAGGTTCTTTGCCAGTTCTTCACCTTCCCAGATAGTGTTCAGCAAGAAAGAACCGTTCTTACGCAAACCACGGGTTACATCGTACATGTGCAGATAAGCCTGTACGTGGCAAGCTACGAAGTTCGGAGTATTTACCAAGTAAGTAGAACGGATAGGAGTATCACCGAAACGGAGGTGAGAGCAAGTGAAACCACCTGATTTCTTAGAGTCGTATGAGAAATAAGCCTGGCAGTGCTTGTCGGTGTTGTCACCAATAATCTTCACAGAGTTCTTGTTGGCACCTACAGTACCGTCAGCACCTAATCCGTAGAATTTAGCTTCGAACATGCCTTCACCGCCCAATGCGATTTCTTCTTCCTGGGGAAGAGAAGTGAAGTTACATCGTCTACGATACCCACAGTGAAGTGGTTTTTCGGCATTGGCAGAGCCAAATTCTTGAATACAGCGATGATTTGAGCCGGAGTAGTGTCTTTAGAACCTAAACCGTAACGACCGCCTACGATAACCGGGGCGTTTTCTGTTCCATAGAAGCAGTCTTTAACATCCAGATACAAAGGTTCACCGTTTGCTCCCGGTTCTTAGTACGGTCAAGAACAGCGATAGTCTTGGCAGTCTTAGGTACAGCAGCCAAGAAATGTTTAGCAGAGAACGGACGGTATAAGTGTACAGAAACCAAACCTACTTTTTCACCTTTGCTCATCAAGTAGTCGATAGCTTCGCGGGCAGCTTCTGTAACAGAACCCATTGCGATAATTACGCGTTCAGCGTCTTCAGCACCATAGTAATCGAACAAACCATGAGGACGGCCTGTGATTTTGCTGATTTCGTTCATGTATTCTTCTACGATAGCCGGAACAGCTTCATAGAAGTTATTGCAAGATTCTCTGTGCTGGAAGAAGTGATCGGGGTTTTCAGCCATACCGCGTGCAACAGGGTTGTTAGGATTCAACGCGCGTTGACGGAATTCTGCCAAAGCCTGTTGATCAATCAGACCTGCCAGATCTTCATTCTCCAGCATTTCAATTTTTTGGATTTCGTGAGAAGTACGGAAACCATCGAAGAAGTTGACGAATGGCACGCGAGATTTGATAGTAGCAAGATGGGCTACAGCAGCCA
>ENA-OQAS01000298-OQAS01000298.1-human-gut-metagenome-genome-assembly--contig:-NODE-298-length-26198-cov-9.743508_pt1 | contig 26198 bp, 30 predicted proteins | sample MGYA00242733_ERZ504523 | MGnify/ENA primary metagenome ERZ504523 (study PRJEB26092, sample SAMD00036239) | human gut metagenome | host: Homo sapiens | study: EMG produced TPA metagenomics assembly of...
CGTACAGGGCAGCCTTGTCCGGGTTGGCCTTGCGCCATGCGTTGTACTTCTCGTCCCATTCCTTGTGGCTTCGAGACCGCGCTCGGCGACCTTGCGGGCGTGGGCGAGGGCCTCTTCGTCAACGTGGAAGGACTCCTCCGGGTCGTAGCCGAGGAGCTTCTTGAGGCCGGCGACGCCTCGGCGCCAGCTTGGAGCCGTGGGAGGACGGGTCGTTGGTCTTGCCCGGGGTCGGCCATGCGATCAGGGTGTCGACCTTGATGAGCTTCGGCTGGTTCGGGGCGGCGGCGCGGGCTTGGCGATGGTGTCGGCCAGGCCTTCGACGTCCTCCTTGTAGGAGCCGTCAGGCTGGATGAAGCTGAACTCGTCGGTGTACCAGCGTATGCCTGGAAGCGCTTGAGCACGTCCTCGGCCAGCACCAGGTTGGTGTCGCCTTCGATCTGGATGCGGTTGGCATCGAAGATCACGGTCAGGTTGCCGAGCTGCTGGTTGGCGGCGAGGGAGGCGGCTTCGCCGGAGATGCCCTCTTCGATATCGCCTTCACCGCAGATGACCCAGATGTTGTGGTCGAACGGGGACTCGCCTTCCGGAGCTTCCGGATCGAGCAGGCCACGCTGGAAACGCTGGCCATAGGCGAAGCCGATGGCGGAGGCGAAGCCCTGGCCCAGCGGACCGGTGGTCATTTCGATGCCCGGGGTCAGGCCGTATTCCGGATGGCCCGGGGTACGGGTGTCAGCGCCGCCACGGAAGTTCTTCAGATCGTCCAGGGTCAGGCCGTAGCCGGAGAAGTACAGCTGGACGTACTGGGTGAGGGAGGCGTGGCCACCGGAAAGAATGAAGCGATCGCGGCCTTCCCAGTTGGGGTCGTTCGGATCATGCTTGATGAAGTGCTGGTACAGGGTGTAGGCGATAGGCGCCAGGGAGACGGGGGAACCGGGTGGCCGTGTCCCGCACGCTCAACCGCGTCGGCCGACAGGACCTTGGCCATCTTGATGGCGCGTTCGTCCAGCTCGGTCTCCTTGAATTCGGTCATGGATTACTTTCCTTCCAATTGGTCGGGCCGCGTATCCGGCTTGTGCCGAGCGCTCGACGCCCTCACATTGCGTTTCCCATAGTAGCGATGTGAGGTGACGTTGTGGTGAAATTTTGGCGTGTTTTGGTAGTTTGTGTACTGTTAGCGCTCACAATTAACATTCGCGTGAACTTCAGATGTTCGTTTGTCGATATATCTCCCAATGCCAGTCGCCGCAAGGCTTTGCCGCATGAAGGAAACTACTCTGGAAGCGAACGAATTAGCACTCCGGGCGCCGGAGTGCTAAAATATTAAAAGAAGTTTTCCGGGTACGTCTCATCAGCACCGTCAAACATAAGGCGTACCGGCACACACCTATGCATAAGGAGGCGCGCATGGCGCAATCAAGACGCATGCTGGTGTTGCGTGCCGTGGTCGAGGATTACATCCGTTCTCAGGAACCGGTGGGTTCCACCACACTGACCCGGGATCATGACCTCGGCGTCAGCTCCGCCACCGTGCGCAACGACATGGCGGCCTTGGAAGATGAAGGCTATCTTATTCAGCCGCACACTTCGGCCGGCAGGGTGCCGACCGAAAAAGGGTACCGTTACTTCGTCGACCGTTTGGCGACGGTCGTTCCGCTATCGGAGGCCCAGCGCCGCGGCATCAACAGCTTTCTGTCCGGATCGGTCAATCTGCAGGACACGCTGCAGCGGGCCGCCCGGCTGCTGGCGCAGATCACCGGACAGGTCGCCGTCGTGGCCGCGCCGTCACTGTCGAAGTCGACATTGCGGCATATCGAAATCGTGCCAGTGTCCATTAATACGCTGCTTGCCGTAGTGATCACCGATACCGGCCGTGTCGCGCAGCATATCCTCAACGTCACGAAATTGCCGGACGTGACGACGCTCACTCATCTGACCAACGAGATCAACACGCAATGCTCCGGCGTTTCGCTGACCCGCACGGCCGATTGCGTACGACAGATGGGAGCGCGCAAGGAATACCATGCGATCAGCACGCTTGCGGAAACGCTTGCGCAGGCCTTTGATGGCATGGCGGATGACGAACGCGCGAGCGAATTGTACATGGCGGGCACTTCACGGCTTGCGCATCAACGCACGGTGGCCGACCTGGCCCCGCTGTTCGACGCGTTGGAGGAGCAGGTGGTGCTCATGAAGTTGATGAGCTCGCTGAGCGAAACCACGCAATCCGACGGCGTCGGAGTGGCGATCGGTTCCGAAACGCACACGCCGGTTTGCTGCACGCCTCAGTGGTAACCAGTGGCTACGGGCGTACCTCCGCGGCCGCCACGGACGGCGCGACGCATGCGGCCGCATCATCACAGACGGAAAATCAAAGCGGTGATGATACGCAGCAGGCGGGCGAACCGGTCGCATTCGTCGGATCGATCGGGCCGACGCATATGGACTACGCGGCGACCATGGCCGCCGTGAGGGCGGTCGCCAGATATCTGACGGCGTTCCTCGCCCACGATGAAGGTCAGCCGGCCGACTGACCCCGCCTTATGGCACAATGACACGCAGAACCAACAGGGAGAAAGAATAATCGTGACGGACTATTACGAAGTGCTGGGCGTCGACCGTTCGGCAAGCGACGACGAGATCAAAAAGGCGTATCGAAAGATGAGCCGCAAATACCATCCCGACATCGCAGGTCCGGAATTCGAAGACAAGTTCAAGGAAGTCAACAACGCGTACGATGTGCTGTCGGATCCTAAGAAACGGCAGATGTACGATGCCGGCGTCGATCCGAACGATCCGAATGCGGGCGGCATGCACGGTGGCGGATTCGGTGGCGGATTCGGCGATATGGGGGACATCTTCAGCATGTTCACCGGTGGCGGATTCGGTGGCACCGGCGGTGGACCGACTCCGCGCACCCAGCCGGGGCGTGACGCGCTTGTTTCCGCGACCATCGATTTGAAGACGGCGGTGTTCGGCGACACCACGCACGTCAAGGTCAACACGTTCGGCCTGTGCCAGGAATGCGGCGGCACCGGCTGCCAGAACGGCACACAGCCCACACAATGTCCCGACTGCCACGGTCAGGGATATGCGCAGCGCGTGGTACGCACCATGCTCGGCCAGATGATGACCACCGCGCCATGCGAACGCTGCGAAGGCCATGGAACGGTCATCGAGAAGCCGTGCCCGTCCTGCCTCGGCCATGGCCGCGTGCGCGTCACCCGCAATGTCGGCGTCGCGGTGCCGGCCGGCGTGGCGAACAACACCCGTCTGCGTCTCGCTAATCAGGGTGAGGTCGGCGAAAATGGCGGCGTCGCGGGCGATTTGTATGTGGATATCCGCATCAAGCCGGATGACATGTTCACTCGTGATGACGACGATTTGCATTGTTGGATCAAGGTGCCGATGAGTTGGGCCGTATTGGGGCACGAAGTCGAAATCGACACCTTCGACGGCAGGCAGACGCTGGATATCCCAGCCGGCAGCCAGCCGGACGATACCGTGACGTTGAGAACCTCGGCGTCACGCATCTCGACGACAAGAACGAGCGCGGCGATTTGGTGGCGCACGTAGTGGTGGAGATTCCTAAGAAGCTGTCCGATGACGAGCGGGAGCTGATTGAGCGGTTCGGCGAGATGCACGACACGGACGCCCAGCATGTTGCCGTGAAGTCCCGTCCGTCGTCCGGCGCGAAGAAGGGGTTCTTCTCCAAGCTGAAGGACGCGCTGCGCTAGTTTTCGCAATCCAATCGAATACGGGACATATGAAAAGAAGTCCGTATCCCAACTCATAACCTTGGGATACGGACTTCTTTCACATCTGGCGTGACGGGTGATTCCCGCCTATTTGAGCAGCGACCTGCACATGGCGCGATACTGGCTCACATATCCTCCACCGAAGAACACGCAATGTCCTGCAATGGGGTAGAGCTGCCACAATGTGATGCGGTCCTGCCATCCGGCCTTAAGCGGATGCGCCGACTGATAGCCTTCGAGGATGTTCGTAAGATATGACATGCCGAACAGGTCGAGCATGGCAAGGTCTTCCTCACGGTGCCCACCGTGAGCCGCAGGATCGATAAGCACGGCTTCGACGTCACCGGAATCAGCAGTCCACATGACGTTGCCGCTCCACAGGTCGCCATGCACGCGTGCGGGCTTGTCGTTGGCGGCCTTGCCTAGGATGTCGGGCAAGGCGTCGATAACGGCTTCAGTCAGTTCCATGTCATAGTCGGTCAGTTCGCGACGTTTCATGCCGAGTCGTACCATCGGACGCAATCTGCCGTCCGCCAGATAGGTGGCCACATCATCCCAGGCACCGGTATCCATCGGGACGGGATCCTGCAACGGCCCGAAATAGCAGGTGCCGTCGTATCCAGTTGGAGCGGAGCCAAAATGTTCGGCACCGGCATCATGCATATGAGCTAGCGCAACACCGAAATCGCGCGCGGCTTGGATGGTCGGACCGCAGGCGTTCACGCGTTCAATGTCGAGATAATCCTTGCCCCAGTCGTATACGTCGACCACGCGTGGGCCGCCCTGCGATTGCGCCTCGCCGAGCCATTTGAGGCCGCGTCCCTCGCATTCAAAGAAACCTTCGGGGCTGAATGCCCTGCTTTTGCGGTATTTGCCCATGCCGATGAGCCTTTCTCCCATGCCGGACATGCCGGCGTACTTTTGGCTCCATTGTGTGCATGGTTTGAGACAACTATGCCGGGATGCCTTGAAAACTAGACCCCTCTCGCTACTCTTGGTCACGGAAAAGCAGACGAAACCATATTTCTACGAACATAAAGAGGGTTCATGAATTTCTTCCAAGCGATTTTCCTTGGCCTGGTGCAGGCGTTGACCGAATACTTGCCGGTCTCTTCCAGCGCCCATATCCGTATCATCGGCGATTTGATGCTGGGCTCCGATCCGGGTGCCGCGTTCACCGCCATCATCCAGATCGGCACCGAGCTTGCCGTGATCCTGTATTTCCGTCATGACATCATCCGCATTCTCGGCGCGTGGTTCGGCTCCTTGTTCGGCAAGGAGGGCAAGGACTTCAAGAGCCGTATGGGCGCGCATAACCGCGACACGCAGATGGGTTGGTTCATCATCATCGGCACGCTGCCGATTCTGATTGCCGGTCTGTTGTTCAAGGACGCCATCGAAAGCACGCTGCGTAATCTGTGGATCACCGTTACCGTGCTGATTATCTTCGGTATTCTGCTGTGGGTGGTCGACGCCCGCGCCAAGCAGGTCAAGACCATGGATGAGATGACCTGGAAGGATGCGCTGATCTTCGGCATCGGTCAGATGCTGGCGCTGATTCCTGGCGTTTCCCGTTCCGGCGGCACCATCACCTTCGGCCGTGCGATGGGTTATACCGTGAGGCTGCAGTGCGCGTGAGCTTCCTGATGGCCATTCCGGCCGTGTTCGGCGCGGGCATCCTCGAAGCCGTTTCCGCGGTCAAGGATGTGGCCGCAGGCAATGCGGGAATGTTCCCGGGCTGGGGTGCGACCATCGCGGCCACCATCGTGGCGTTCGTGGTCGCTATGTGGTGATCATCGGCTTCCTGAAGTTCGTGTCCACCTTCTCGTACAAGGCGTTCGCCATCTACCGCATCGCGCTGGCCGTTGTCGTGGCTCTGCTGCTGATCTGCGGCGTGCTGCACCCGACGGAAGTCGTTGCCGCCGCGTAAGCGTGATTCGGCGTAAATAAAGCGAATCCCGGCCATCCGTAAGGTGGCCGGGATTTTTTCGTCTGCGACCTCCTCCTGGAGGGGAACGACTCAGACGCCGTTGCGGAGAAGTGATTCGGCTCATGAAGCAGTTCCTCGCAGGCAGGCATGCCGTTCGAGGCGATTCGCTTCGCTCTCGCGTCCAAATCGTAATCATGTTCCAGACGAGCCAAATAGTCGCCGGCATGCATGTCTGACACCAATCCATCGGCGTCGGAACGCCATTGCATGGCCTTTCTGGTCAAATCTCCTTCAATAAGCGGATACTCGATTATTAAAGACAAGGCGCGCAGCAGCTCCAAAGTGCCTTGCATGCATTCGGTATTGGCACAGTAATGCGGTACGGATACCCATATGGATGTTGTCGGAAAGCCCGCTTCGGCGGCGAAGGCGTCAAGGATGTTGGGGATGCCCACCGGACCGTTGTATTCCCTGTCGGATTCGCATTCGCAGCCGCTTTTGGAGATGTCAAGCGGCAATGGGCGTGTGTGCGGGCATTCGTCGAACATGGAGCCAAGCGTGATGACATCACTTACGTCATAGTCTTCTGCGACACGTAGCGTCTGCCTGCAGTATTCCTCCCACCGGTAATTGGGTTCGGGTGCGATCTGCGCAAGCAGGTGCAGCATGGGGGAGACGGCAATGTCATAGAAAGTCGTTTGCGGCCAGATGATGCGCTTACGCCCCTGCACGGAGCAGATCATGGGCCGGGCCACCTGATAGTCGTAGAAACCTTCGTTGTCAATATGGCGCACTTCCTGCGACTCATACCGGGACACCAAATGACGGACGACGTTCGTGGCCGCTTGGCTTGCATCGTTCCATCCTTCGAATGCGGCGATAAGTATCGTCTTGGGCATCGCGCTCTCCTCACACATGCTTTTAATGTATACCGAAAACGGGTGGTGTGACACGCGCTTCAGCCATCGGTGAATACGAATAAACCAAACCGCGACACGCTGACTTGCAAATTACACGAATGTGGTTATAGTAGATACTCGTGCTCACGCAGTGAATCTGCTGGAGACATGCGGACATAGCTTAGTTGGTAAAGCGCAACCTTGCCAAGGTTGAGACCGCGGGTTCGAGTCCCGTTGTCCGCTCTAAGGTTCCGATTGATTATCGACCTTTATGGTGGGTTAGCCAAGCGGTTAGGCAGCGGCCTGCAAAGCCGTATAGACGAGTTCGACTCTCGTACCCACCTCGCATCATGTGAGATTAGTTTTCGCATGTTGGCATGACCCGGGCGGTTGGCGCAGAGGTAGCGCACTTCCCTGACACGGAAGGGGTCACAAGTTCGAATCTTGTATCGCCCACTGGAGCATTGCTCCGTACAAATTAAGACTGGGTGATTGGCGCAGCGGCTAGCGCACTTCCTTCACACGGAAGGGGTCATAGGTTCGATTCCTATATCACCCACCGTTATCACAGCTCGGTTTGCCGGGCTTTTTTTGTTTCCATTCCTTTTCACGCTACTTCGTCAAATAAGAATGCAAGCATCGACGCGCCGGCAAAAACAGCGATCGGCGAAAACCGATTCACCACATTACACAAGAATTGCCGATGAAAATACAAAGAATCAAACGAGAGAAGCATGACTTTTGCCAAACGCATTTCTAAAATGAGTATCGTAAACAAAAAAGAAAACAAACAAGACGCAAGGTGCGTCACAGCACACCAGCAAGAAAAGGAAACATCATGAACAAGAACAAGATCTTCTCCGCAATCATGCGTGGCTTCGAAGTCAGCGGCATCAACGCTCTGTCTTCGGCTGCCGGCTCCTCTTCCGTCAACGGCGCTCTGCAGGAGATCATCGACACCCGCCGCTGATTCGGACACCACACACTGAATCCTTCTTGAAAAAGCCTGGAACGCGATTAAAAGCGTTCCAGGCTTTTTGTTCCCCGGCAAGCGGCTACAATTGCCTATTGTGAACGAGAGACAATTGAACCTCAACCAACCGGCTAAGGATATGGGCCCCAACGAATTGAAAGCGTACGCCGAGCTGGGGCAGAAACAACACGATGAGGCGAACCGCGAACTGGAACGACGCTGGCGCAGCTACGATGACATGCTGCCGAAGGACGAATTCGTATCCATCATCGACAAGAACGAACGGTAAATACCGTTCACAGTGTATGATTCGTGACCATGCCGGCCACAATACCGGCCAATTGCAAGGGGAGAGGGTAGAATGACAGCTATGACTGATCCGATTCCAAGCGCAGGCGAAACGACCATCATTGGTCTTCCTGCTATCACTGTACCGGTTACTTCCACCGGAGACCGTCCTCTGACGAAGGAGGACCTCAATACGATCATGCGTCTGGCCGACGGCACGGCGCTCCTGATTTCCACCAGGGGAGCGGTGTCCGGCTCGCGTTATCTCCTCGACGAGGACGAGATCACCGTGGGACGCGACCCGAGTTCGACATCCTGCTGGACGATTCCACCGTCTCCCGCACGCACGCGGTGTTCCGCAGGATTAACGGAAATTATTCGGTGATTGACGCCGGCAGCCTGAACGGCACATACGTGAACCGTCAACGAGTGGATAGCCAGGAACTGAAGAACGGCGACGAAATCATTCTGGGCAAGTTCCGACTCGTATATTTCACCAACAAGGCCGTCATTGCCTAATGAAACGCCCGATGCGGGATAAACTGTGAGTAACGGTTTTCCTTCAATCGCCTATGGGCTCCGAATGGAAGCTCATAGGCGATTGTTTTATGGCGTGTAGGAGAAGACAATGGACGGCGAGGCAGAACCAACAATGCGGTTGCATCTGCACGTGTCGCACGCGGTGCAGGGGGAGTTGTTCCCCTCCGCGGACGCGCAGCCCGTCACACGGGGCTATCGTGGTACGGTCGCGTCAAAAGTGGCAGGTATCACGTACCGCCAGCTTGACTATTGGGCGCGTAAACAGATAGTGGAACCATCGATCACCCCGTCGCAAGGATCCGGCTCACGCAGATTGTATTCGTTCAAAGATGTGGTGATTCTTGCCGTTTCCAAAAGATTGCTGGATGCCGGAATCAATCTGCAGAACGTGACCACCGCCATCGGCTTCCTCGCGCAGCGCACGCCCGAACAGTTGGCCGGCATCATCATCATGTGCGATGGGCAGAATGTGCATGAGTGCACGGACAGCGAACAGATGGTGGCTCTGCTCCAAAGCGGCAGAGCTGTGTTCGGGGTGTCCGTCGGATCGCTATGGCATCAGATCAAAGAGGCTCTAGAACATGAGGAATACGTCGATTTGACAAAGACGCCGACATCGACAGACACCAATAGGCCAATCGACGACATTGCCGCGATACGTATGAGAAAGAAGCTGGAATCGCGGCGCAAATCCCGCGCAGCAGCCTGATCGCATACAATTGGTACGATTCAGCCGGAACATTCGAACGATATAACCGCAGGGGAGTAGCGCATGCTTGATATTCTGCCGGCACTGTTGTGGATCATAGCCGCCGTCATCGCAGTGAACATTTGTTCGATTACTGCGATTCGAGGCAATCTGTTTTCCAAAAAACACCGCGATGTGCATCCGGTGCGTTGGTCGATCATCGCGCTGCATTTCACCTCATTGGTCATTGGCGCGTTGCCATATCCGGTATATGCGATGTTCAGGTCGGATTTCTCGGCGAAGTTCCGGCGTTTCTACGAACATGTCGGATGGCCGTCGGCTGCGGTGATGGTCATGCTGATCGCAGCGGAACTTGTTTTCATGTATCTTCAGGCCCGAAACGGCATGCACAGCGAGATGGAGCGGAAGCTCAATCAGGCCGTCAAATAGAAATCTGACATAACGTACATTATCGGCTTTTTAGGAATGACGTTTTTCCAGGCTTGAGGAAGCGTCAAACACGCGGTTCTGACATAACGGCCTCCGTCACTCAATAAATGAAAACGTGGTTGCTGCCACGATATTGCGACAGCAACCACGTAACTGGCCTACAGCGTTTCCGTTTACGGACTCAGGCGAAATACTCCTCGACGGCCTGTGCGAGTTCATCTACCGAATCCAGAATACGGTATGCGCCATGGGCTTTGAGCTCTCCGGGCTCCGCATAGCCCCAGCCACAGCCGAGGCAGTCCAAACCGCACGCCTTGGCGCCGTCGGCATCGGTCCAACGGTCGCCGACCATCAGTGCCTTGTCTCCTGCGTTCTCGTCGAAATCGATGTGCTGGAAAGCCCAACGGATCACTTGGTCCTTGTCAAGACGGGAATTGTCCTCGCTGGCACCGTAGATGCCGTCGACCATGGTGTCCAAGTGGAAATGCTCGCAAATCGGAATGCATTGGTATTGCGGCTTGCAGCTGGCAATCGCCAGATAGTATCCGTCGGCACGCAGTTTGGCGAGCTGCTCCGGAATACCTTGGTAAATCGTGTTGTTCAGGCGGCCGGGGACTTTCTGTCCGGGATTGTTCGGGTCGTCGAACACGGCCTCGTCGGCGTAATACTTGCGGTAAATCCTCACGCCTTCGTCAAGCTTGTCATCCGGAATGCCGTTGCGTTGCATCGATTCGCTGATGGCCGGTCCAATGAAACGATGCAATTCGGCATCGTCCGGCACCGGATATCCCATCTCTTCGAACGCCTTGACAACGCAGCCAATGATTCCTGGATCGGATTTCGTCAGTGTGCCATCGAGGTCAAGCAGAACGACTTTCTTCGGATGTTCGGACATGGATCTGATTCTCCCCTTGGTTGTGTGCTATAAGAATTGATGACAGAAACAATTATGCCCGGTCTCAATGACCGGGCATTCGTTCAAGTGTCGTTCAACTGCAGGTCACTCGTAGTCCGGGAACCATCCGTCACGATGCATTTGCAGACGCTTCTCCAGCAAAGCCTTCAGTTCGTCTTCGGTACGACGTTCCATGAGCATGTCCCAGTGCGTGCGTGTCGGCTTGGCGATTTCATCAGCCTCGTCGTCATTGTCTCCTTCACGGTGCGCGACGGCGCCGCAGCGGCACTCCCACTCATCTGGGAATTCTGCGCCCTCAGCGAACGGCAGAATCGTACGATGGCCTTTCGGACACACGTATGCGACGTCGGTTCGCGCCGCAAAATCCACATTGTCATCGGATTCAAGCGACTTCGCACCGATGCTCATGCCTCGCAGGCTACGTTCCGCCATATTGCTTTTGCCTCCTTGATTATCTGCTTACTCTAAGCTACAAAACACTTCGGACGTGTCACTTATTCCCGGCGTCCGCGAAAACCGATCTCCCGATTGCGCACATGCTCAGTCGACACCTGAATAGGCGACGATGCCACGGTTGACGTTCTCGTACGCCTGTTTCGTGATCGGAGCGAGCGTTTCGGCGCGTTTACCCAGGTATGGTCCGGCCACGGCGATCTGCTGCAACACGTCGGCGAGACGTTTGCATCCGCGTACGAAATCGCCGCCGGTCAAATCGGTGCCGTACAGCACACGCGACAGGCTTTCGCCCTGAGCCCATTCGTAGACGACATCGGTGATGCCGAAATCAAGTTGGCGCGGCTCGTCGAGGGCATAGTCCTCACACAGCATGGCAATCGACGCGTGCACGCCTTTGAGCTGCGCTGCACAGACGGCGACGTTCCCCTGCATTCCTCCGGGATAATGGCGCGGCTCTCCCCCGCTGCCTCTGCGTGGCTCGTAAATCAACGACATGACGGCGCTGGCCAGCTCCGTCGCATCGAGTCCGTCGAACGCGCCATCATCGATCGCCTGGGCAAGCACCAAATCAAGCTCGCTGTACAAGTGCCGCAACAGCTGTCCACGTTCGGTAAGCCGGTAATCGATATGTTCTTTTGCGCCTTCATCAAGCCGATCGAGGTATCCGAGCTCGTTCAGCACATTGCAGATGCGGTCGAATTGACGTGCTACGGAGCCGGTGCGTGAATCGTAGCGGTGCTGCACACGTTCCAATTCACGCATTTCACGCGCCCACCGATGCCCCCATTTGAGATGCTTCTGAATATCGGGGCATTTGCGGCAGGGATGGTCCCTGTCTTTTTCGCGAAGCTCCGCGATACGCCTGTCAAGGTCTTTGAACGCTTCGCTTCGCGCCTTCTGCGTGCGGAACACCTCGTGCTTGAGTTTGCGTCGTTCGTTCTTTTCCAAGTCGCTCAAGCGCATGCGCAGCCGCATGAACTCCTTGAAGTCGCCGAACTCACAATCGAACGCCCGTTCGTATCCGTCCAACGCTTTGCGCAACGTATCCATCTGCGCTTCAAGCTGCCAGGCGGATTCGTTGGCCTCCCATTGCGCGAAGGAATGGTCAAGCGTGATGCGAGCGGTCTCGTAATCGCTGGAATTAAGCAGGTTGACGGCCATGTTGAACGTCGGTTTGAAACTGGAGTGCAGCGGGTACACGCGCTTGCTGGACAGCGCGGCGGCAGTGGCGGGAATGAAGCCATGATGGTCCACGACCACCGCATGGCCGATGGTGTCGATGCCACGTCGGCCAGCGCGTCCGGTAAGCTGGGTGAACTCCCCTGGCGTCAATCCGACATGCCCGGTCCCATCGAATTTCTCAAGTTTTTCCACCACCACGCACCGTGCCGGCATGTTGATGCCCAAGGCAAGTGTTTCCGTGGCGAAGACGACCTTCACCAGCCCCTCTTCGAACAGTCGTTCGACAATTTGGCGGAAGAGCGCCACCATGCCAGCATGATGCGGCGCGAATCCTTCCTCCAAGGCGAAGCGGAACTGCGAGAAATGCAAAGCCTTCAAATCCTCTTGACTGAGTTGGCCTTCGACCATCTCATCGACGATACGGCGGATGCGACGCACCTCGTCATCGGTGGTGAGTTCGAGTCCGGCGTTGATGCATTGTTCGACGGCTGATCGCATCCGTTGCGGGAGAAGATGAAATAGATGCCCGGCAGGATGCCGAGGAAATTCAATTCATCAATCACGGCCCAACGACGTGGCGTATGGCGTTCGGGTCTGCGGGAATGGTCGTTCCATTTGCCGCCCTTGCCGCCCTTTCGTCTGTCGGGGCGCTGCTCTCCCCTACGTTTCGCGGCCTTGCGGTCGAGCTGATCGAGCCTGCTCACCAGCTGGGCGTTGAGCTTGTCTGTCTGATTGCCGTCTTTATCACGTCGATACAGGTCGATGAGTTCCGGTTCGGTGTGGTCGTCCGCCTGAACAAGCACATGCTGTTCCAACGGCACGGGCCGTTTTTCGGACACCACCAGCGTGGTGTCGCCACGGACCGATTCAATCCATTTGGAGAAGTCCTCGACATTCGACACGGTTGCGGACAGGCCGATGATTCTCACGCTTTGGGGCAGGTGGATGATCACTTCCTCCCACACCGGCCCGCGGAAACGGTCGGCGAGATAGTGCACCTCGTCAAGAATCACGTAACGCAAGGCGTCAAGCGTCATGGAATGCTCGTAGAGCATGTTGCGCAGGACCTCGGTGGTCATGACCACGATGTCGGCTTCGGAGTTGATGGACGTGTCGCCGGTAAGCAGGCCGACTCTGTCCGGCCCGTACGTTTCGACCAGATCATGGTATTTCTGATTGCTCAACGCTTTGATTGGCGTGGTGTAGAACGCTTTGACGTTACGCTCTTGGGCCAGATAGATCGCGAAATCAGCCACGACCGTCTTGCCGGCTCCGGTGGGCGCGGCGACGAGCACATTGTCGCCGGCTTCCAACGCATCATTGGCTTTGACTTGGAAATCGTCCAATTCGAATGGCATGGACCGTGCGAAACGAGACGAGACCGATTGGCGTTTGGCCTGCGTCTGTTTGAACGCCGCATAGCGTTGCGCGGGAGATAGGGCTGTGGTCATCTCGGCATCGTATGTGCCGGTGTCGTTATTGCCATGTCGACGATGATGAGTCATGGTTCCTTTTCGAATCAGTCGTTGGAATGTTTCCACTGCGCCCACTGCCGGGCATGACGGACGCGCTTTTCCTCACGGCGGCTGATGACTTCGGCATGAGCGTCGATATAACGATTGGCCGCGTCCTCAAGTGGACGTGTGAAGAACGGGGACGTGTTCTCCTTTGGTTGCGGCAACGGCTCGGACATGGCCTCGAAACGTTTGGACATGCGTCCGCCTACTTTGATGGCATCTTTGAACGCATGATATCCGCGGATGCATGCGTATGCACCGCCGCCGACCAGCATCGTCAGCATGAACAGGACGAGTACCAGCCAAATCCACCAAGGCATAGCGCCTCCCCCGTCAGTCTTCGTTCTCTCGGTCGCCGACGCTCAGCTCATGCTGTGCTCGGGCATGATCATCGTGCGCAACGTCTCCGGCGCGACGGCAGTAATATGACGGCGTGCGCGATGCAGAACGCGACATACCAGGAATCGGAAGACACAATCAGATGCACCTTCTCGCCTTCGCCGCATTTCTCGACGGTGGCTCCCGACAGGCTGTCGATGAACGACAGGTCGTCCTGATTGGTTATGAACACGGCAGGTGTGCCATTGTCGAAACTCCACTTGCGCAGTTCGGATGCGGGCACGTCCGGAATGTCCACTTTTTCAGTGGGCTCGACCAGCTCCGCATGCTCGATGCGGGAGATGCGAAGCACCTGCCAGATACGAGGCTTGCCAGTAGCCTTGTTGATGGTCGTATCCGTCTTGACGAACTTCATCTTGTCCGCGGGCGCCGCGTTGGACACGTCGGTCCATACCGCCACGTAGTAAACGCCTTCGTCGACAAAAATCTTGTCTGGCGCCACTAGCTTGCGCTGTATACGGCCCGCACCGTCCGTATATTCCATGTCGAGCAGCATGCCTTTGGAGATGGCGCTCTTGACGATGGAGAAGTTCCTTGGTTCCATCTCGTATCCGTCAGGCTCAGCCACGGCATGTCGCCAGGCTTGACGTGCTGGCGCAGTCGGCTGTACAGCGATTCCGCCTGCTCACGCAGCTTGTCCGGAAGCAAAGAGGAGTGGGCGAGATAGCTCACCGATGCGGTCAGCATGCTCAGGTACTGCTGGGAAATGCCGGCAAGGCGTTCAAGCCCCAGCGAATTCGTGGCGGAGACGATGCCTTCCGCGTCAAGCAAGGACCAATCGATATCGAAGAACTGGCTTCCGGCCATCTCGCCATCATCGGACACCGTGGTCAACGTGTTGATGTCCTTATGAATGATGTTGACGAACTTCTTCAATTCGTCATCGGACTTCGGCCTGCCGATGAATCGTTCCGCAAGTTCTTCAAGAGAGTATTCCTCACCCATGTGGGCGGACAGGAACAGCATCAGGCGAAGACGCCGATCGACCTCACTACCGGTCTGGAACGCGGAGTTCTTCTTCGGACGGCCCTTGCCTTCCTCGGTATCATCCTCATCAGTGCTGTTGCGGTTGATTTCCGGAGACACCACGGTGGAGCTGTCGGTGCCGGTGGATTCATCGGCCGGCACGAACTGCGTGGCCGCATGCACCGGCGGTTGAACGCGTCGACAGCCTCCTGAGGGCTCACTATGGACGCACCCGGATGAGACAGCACGAACATGGCCAGATCATCGGAGTCGGCGTAGGCGACATTGAGATGCTCGCCATCAACATCCACAGTGGCGGCGAAACGTCGCTGATCGACACTTTGACCAGCTCGTCGGGAATGGATTGCGTGCCAAGACCCGGCGCGATGGAATCCAAGCCAAGTCCTGGAATCGGCGTCTGCGGCACGCGCGGCGCGGTACGGGAAGCGTGCTGGGGTTCGTGCGCAGGAGCCGAGGAAATCGACATGGAGCGCGCAAGGTAATTCGCAGCGGCAAGAATCGGCAGATCCTCGTCGCCGAACAGCAGACGCACGCGCGGCTCATCGCCAAGCTGCAGACGGTAGGAAGCGAAATCCTGCCCTTCTGACTTGGAGGAATATTCCGGCTGCTTGATTCGATGGCGATGCCCATGGCGGCGAGCTTGGCGCGGTCACGCTGAAATTGCTTGGCGAAGGCGGCCTTCGCCGCTTGATCGGCGAGCTCTCCGTACGAATCGGCATACGCTTCACACGTTGCGCGATCTGACGTGAGGTAAGCATTGCGGAAAGGCTGAGGAGAGCACAGCCAACACATCAAGCTCATGCTTGCCCCATTTGTCGGAAAAACGTCGCCTACCGTTACTTCCCTCAGCCATTAGTCCTCACGTCTCGTTAACGTTTCTTTTTAAGTGCTTGGCCTCGTAAGCCGCACACAACATTCTATGATAGAGGTTTTTTAAGCGATTTGTGCCTATTTCACGAAAAAACATCGTTTTCGTGTTGCATGGCCGTCCAAAATCAGACCCAATCGTCCGGTTCCACGCCCTGCGGGCCGACATATTCGCCATTCGGCACATAGCTTGGTTCGCCTTGATCCTCCAGTCGCGCGTCGCTAAACAGCATCACATCCCTGCCGAAGGTCCAATCGCCATCGATATCAACGGATTTCGCCGCGGCGAGCGAAGGCACACCGTATGGGAAACGGGCATCGAAATCGTGGATGTTCTTGTAATAGCGCGCGTCCAAATGGACGTCGGGGAAGATGTAGTTGCCGTCTTCCATCTCGTACTGGTCCGTCAGATGGAATCGGTCGGACCGCATGATGAACAAATCGTCAGTGGTCTTCACCGGCAGGAAACGCATACGGTCGACGCATACGCAGGTCGCGCCATCGAAAAGCGACACCGCGGCTCCCATGGCGGTCTCCAGCTGAATGACCGGCTCGCTGGTCGGATCGGTCGGGTCGACCGTCTTCTTATTGCGGATTACCGGAAGGGGAAGCACGCCGTCATAGGATGCGAGTTTCGCTTTCAGCGCATCGATACGCACCCAAATGCTGTTCGTGTTGAAGTACGGATGCTTGTCGATGTTCTGCGCGTCGTCCTTGTCGTCTGGATGGACCTGGCTCATCTCACGCAGCATCAGACGGCCCGTGGCCTTGTCTCGCACGATGTGGCCGCCCTTACGATCGGCTGGGGTGCGTTTGGCGACCTCGATCATGAACGGTGCGCCCGTATTCTCGAAATGCTGCGCAAGCGTACGGGAGGGACGCGCGCCCAGGTTGTCGGAATTGGAGATGAAAAGGTATTTGAACCCCTGCGCCTCAAGCGCGTCAAGCAGACCGGATTCCCAAATGGTGGAGAACAGGTCGCCGTGGCCCGGCGGGCACCATTCGAGTTCCGGATTGGCCGGGAAGCTGACGGGCATTCCCGTTTCCGCGCTGATCTTCGGCTCCTGATGCTGGATGATTTCCATCGGGATGTCTTCCTGATGGAATTTCTTATTGGTCTGCAGCACCTTCATGGTGTCTTTGGAGGTACGGAAGGAGTTCATCAGAGTCAATGGCAGATCGACGCCAAGTCTGGTCCGCGCGGTCAACACCTGTCCGATGATGATGTCGATGAAACGCATCTGCCGTGCCTTGTGGCGACGTACCGGCAGCAGCGACTTGGCGCAATCGAGTCCCATCGAAGTGCCAAGACCGCCGTTAAGCTTCAGGAACGCCGTTTTGGCGAACGCGTCAACGGCCTTGTCGTGATTGATGGTCTCATACACGTCATGGAAGCTGGGAACGCTGACGAGCGGTTCGACCTCGTCCTCACGAATCCAACTGCTGGCCTCCTCATTGCGCCAGACCTCGTACAGACGACGGAACTGGGCGATGGCCATGTCGGTCATTCCGTGCTTCCGCATCTTCGCGGCAGAGTATTCGAATACGTCCTCAGTCAATGTCTCTCCCTTTCGAACGGGCGTTGTTATTCGATGCGCTTATGCCATAATACGACATTCCGCCAAAATCGGGGGCATTTAGACACAGAACCAACATGAACTTCCGGTGGAGCAATTGCCGGAAAACCCTCAAATATCCGAAGCCAAACTCTCCGGAATGGATGCGACTCGCTTTCTGACACGATGTATTTGAAAAACCGTAGAGATTATGCTATGCTTCATATTCGGTGCTTTTCGCACCGTTCGGACCATAGCGCAGTTTGGTAGCGCACTTGACTGGGGGTCAAGGGGTCGCGGGTTCAAATCCCGCTGGTCCGACCAAGAAAGCCCGTCGTCCCGCCGTTTCCACAGTATTGAAACGGCGGGTTTTTCGTTATGTTTGGGCAGTGAACTGCGGCATACAGCTCCTCAGAATGGCATCTATCGGAGCCGGAAGCCGGACGTCAGGACGGTCTTGAGCGCATGCAAATATGTAGCCTGCGATATTTTTCATGTTTCTTGCCGTTTAATGCGATTAACGCATGGGTTCAGAGAGGTGATTCGGTTTGCAGCAGAACGACACGCAGCCACAGTTCGACGACGTCGACGAATTCGCCCATGTGTTCGATTCAACGCTTCCCGAAGATGAATGGAAGATTCGATTGCCCCGCGAGCTTGGCTTGGAAGCCCGCGAACGCGCTCGGCATGATGGCATCACGCTTACCGAATTGACCCGCAGCACTCTTGTCCGACGATTCCGATGGCTGTTCAGACGCGGTCGGCATCGGGCGCATGCCAAAGAACAGCGACGGGCGCAAACAGCTTGGCGACGAATGGAAGATCAAACTCCCCTACGCCGTAGGCCATAAGGCGCGGGCCAAGGCCAAGCAGGACGGCATTTCATTAAGCTCGCTCGCGCGCAGAGCCATAACGGGGTATCTCAGAACACGCAACCAGGATGAACATCCTCTGTTCTGACGCTGTCGGCCTAAGCTGTGCGTAAAGGAAAACAAAAGCCGGCAACGACCCAGATTCAATAAGGCAGATGGGCGTGCGCCATGGTCTGAACCAGGCGCACGCCCATCTTCTAACAGTTCCGGTGGTTACTTGCGTTTCTTCTTCTCACGGACATTCACCGAAATCTGAATCGGCGATCCTTCGAAGCCGAATTCCTCGCGCAGACACCGTTCGATGTAGCGGCGATAGCCATGCTCCAAGAAGCCGGTGGCGAAGATCACGAAGCGCGGCGGTCTGGTGGACGCCTGCGTCGCGAACAGGATTCGCGGCTGCTTGCCGCCACGCAGCGGATGCGGGTGGGCAGCTTGGATCTTGCCAAGGAACGCGTTGAGTTTGCCGGTGGGGATGCGCTTGTCCCATGATGCCAAGCGCCACGCATGGCATTGGCCAAACGATTGGTGTGCCATCCGGTCTTTGCCGACAGATTGACGCGCTGAGCCCAAGTGACGCGATTGAACTCGGTCTTCCACAGGCGTTCCATACGCTGACGGTCGAACTCGTCCATCAGGTCCCACTTGTTGAACACAAGCACGATGCAACGGCCCGCGTCCACGGCCTGGCTCATGACCTTCAGGTCTTGGTCGGAAATCGGCTGGGAGGCATCGAACAGCACCAAGGCAAGCTCGGAACGTTCGATCGCGGCTGCGTACGCAACGAGGAGAAGTATTCCGCGCCGGACAGCTTGTGCAGACGACGTTTGATACCTGCGGTATCGATGAACAGCCAATCCTCGCCATCGACGGTGACGACCTCATCGACCGGATCTCGCGTGGTGCCCGCAAGATCGTTGACGACGGTGCGTTCCTCGTGGGCCAGCTGATTAAGCAGGAGGATTTGCCGACGTTCGGACGTCCGACCAGAGCCACGCGGCGCAGATGCGACGGCGTAAGGAAGCCGGATGTCCTTTCCGCTTTCTTCAACGAGTCGAGTGCGGCGTCAAGCAGTTCGCCGATGCCACGACCGTGCATGGCGGAAATGCCATACGGCTCCCCCAGACCCATCTTCCAGAATTCGGCGGTCAGGTATTCGCTTTCGCGATCATCGACCTTGTTCACCGCAAGCGTCACCGGCTTGCCGGCGGCACGGAGCATTTTGACGATGCGTTCGTCCGTGTCGGTGAGACCGACCAGACCGTCCACCACGAGAATCACGGCATCGGCAAGCTGCACGGCGATTTGCGCTTGGGATGCGATGGCGGATTCGATGCCTTCCACGTCGGCTTCCCAGCCGCCCGTGTCGACCAGTTTGAAATCGGTGCCGCACCATTCGGCGTCGTAGCTCACACGGTCGCGAGTCACGCCGGGGGTGTCCTCCACCACGGCTGCGCGACGGCCGAGAATACGGTTCACCAGAGTGGATTTGCCGACGTTCGGACGTCCGACCACGGCAAGTACGCCGACCGGTTTCGGACCATTCTTGCTTTCGCCACCAGAGAACGCCGTTCCATCGATCAGCTCCTCATCGCCTTCATCCAGCTCATAGCCTTCGAGGTTGGAAACGTACTGGCGGTATTCCTGTTCCTCGATGCGTCGTCAACGATACGGACGAGCACGTCAAGGGTCTCGCCGAAGTTGAGATCGGAGTTGTCGACGGTCAACACGCCTTCCGCGGCGGATGTGAAGTTGGTGACTTTCGAATCGGCCTTGTCGCGTGCCGCGACATTTTCCGCACCCACACCCGAGACGGCCTGTCCGCTACGTCGGGCCTGACGGACCTCTTCACGCGCGGTAAGCAGGATGCGCACTTCGGCGTCGGGAGCGACGACGGTGGTGATATCACGGCCCTCAGCAACAATACCGGCGCTCGGAGAAGGAATCGACGAAGCCTCTCGTGCGATGTAGGCACGTTGCGCGGCGATCAACACGTGACGCACGGGGATGATGTTGGACACCTTGGACACGTGCGAAGAGACCTCGGAAGAACGGATGGCCTCGCTGATGTCCTCGTCATCGGCGTACACCTTCGGATCGTCCGGATCGACGCTGATGTCGAAATGGCCGTCGGTGAAGAATTCGCCGACGGTTTCGGTGACGAGCTGCTCATCGATGGTTTCGGCATCCAAATCGATGCCTTTGTGCATGCACCACCAGGCGCAGGCACGGTACATCGCGCCTGTGTCGAGGTATGCGAAACCATAATATTTGGCCAGTGCCTTGGACGTGGATGATTTGCCGACGCCCGCAGGCCCATCAATAGCTACACGGATCACAGTCCCACCGCCTTGGATAGAGAACGGACCTCAGCCTGCGACAACACGCGATACGTGCCGCTTTTCAGGTCGCCGAGTTTGATCGGACCGATCTGCGTGCGTACCAGACGCTTGACGGGAAAACCGATCGAGACGAAAATACGGCGCACGATGCGGTTCTTGCCCGAATGCAGCACGACCTTGACCAACGTGCTTTCGCGGCTGGAGTCGAGAATAGCGCAGCGGTCGAGTTTGATCCACCCATCGTCGAGCTTCACGCCCGTGGTGACGAGCCTGCGGCACACCTGACCGCTGATGCGTCCTTCCAGCGTGGCGATGTAGGTCTTTTCGACCTCATATTTGGGGTGCATGACGTGCTGGCTCAGTTCGCCGTCGTTCGTCATGAGGATTAGGCCTTCCGAATCATAATCCAGACGGCCCATGTGGAAAATACGCTCGTACTTGTCTCCGACGATGTCGCGCAAGGTGTAGCGTCCCTTGGGATCCTCCATGCGCTCAGCACGCGTTTCGGCTTGTTCAACGCAAGCGTGACATGGTTAGGGTTCACACGCACGCGAGAACCGTCGACACGGACCTCCTGACGTTTCGGATCGACTCGGGTGCCAAGTTCGGTAATCAGCTCGCCATCGATCTCAACGCGACCATCGGTGATGATTTCCTCGCATTTACGGCGCGAGCCGAAGCCCGCCTGAGCGAGAAGTTTCTGCAGGCGAATGCCTTCATTGTCATGATTGTGCGCCTTGGCGGCGCGAGAATATGCGTTTGGCATCGTTCTCCCAACGTGGCCGGATAATACTTACAGGGACTGCTGGTAGTATGGCAGTCGTTTGGCGGCTTTCATAAAAACCGCAACTTGTCCACTATATGACAGAGGAAAGACTATGACTGCTGTTGAAGCAACGTCCGTAACAGAGGAAGAACAGAGCAAGCCACTGGCCCTTCGCGTAGGCGCGGAGCTGGTGGGAAGCTTCATCATCTGCTTCGCCATCTACTCGATTTGCACGCTTGGTTCCGCGATCTACGGCGTGAATATGGCGTTCATCGCCTTGCTGACAGGTTTGGTGTACGCCGCCGCCACCCTGATATTCGGCACGATTTCCGGCGCCCAGTTCAATCCGGCGGTCTCCGTTGCGGCGATGCTGTCCGGCAAAACCCATGTGCTTGACGGAGTGCTCTATATTATCGCTCAGGTGCTGGGTGGTATCGGCGCAGGCGCCGCCATCCGCTTCCTGCTGCCGACATCCGAGCAGGTAACACTGAAAATCTGGCTGACGCCGGTCATTAACGGTTTTGACAAGAATTCCGTCTCCTATGCCACGCTCGGCAACTATGGCGTGTCCTTCAGCATCACTCTGGCCATCGCCGTTGAACTCGTCGCGGGCATCATCATCGTCGCCACCGCGCTCAACACCACCAGTAAATCCGGAAAGACCAATACCAGCCATGCCATCGCCATGGGTCTCGCCTACGGTGTCGGCGCCGCAATCTCCTATCCAGTAACAGGCGCAGCTCTGAATCCGGCTCGTGCCACTGGCATCGCCATCTTCGCCCAGAATCAGGGCCTTTCCCAAGAGCCTCTGCAGCAGCTGTGGGTGTTCTGGATCTGCCCGATTCTCGCAGCCGCCATCGTCTCGCTTGTGGCCATAGTCGCGTCCATGATCGGCACCAAGAAAAAACGTTTCGGAAGCCGAGCAGGATTCCGAATGCTGGAGGCCATAGCCGACGACGCGTCAGACGATGCCGACGGGCACGAGGGCGAGCAGGATGAACAGTCCGACGCCCAGACCGATGCCGATGAAAGCGTCGAAGCCAACTGAACGGACTTTCCAAGGACTACGCTCGCGCATTACGAGTCTGATTAGTCCTGTTATGATGGCCGTCACCGCGATTACCGTGGTGGCGGCTTTTACATGGCCTAAGACCGCAAGCACTGTGGCTATAACCACCATTGCCGCAACGATCCATTCAAACCACGGCTTGCCTTCATGGTCTTCGGAAACGTAGGGATGACTCATATCGCAGGCTTTCGTTATATGTCAACGCGCGTCCGCGCACGGAACCCAATCATAATAATAAAACGTGGCGTCCGAAACCAGCGAATGGTTTCGGACGCCACGTCATTTATCGCGCCGCAACGCTCCCAGCTTGCCGGTCGACGCTTCCACTGAACTCAGTGGAAGAAGTGTCGGGTACCGGTCACATACATGGTGACGCCGGCCTTGCGGGCCGCCTCGAACACTTCCTCATCACGAATGGACCCACCAGGCTGGACGATGGCCTTGACACCGGCGTTGATCAGAATCTCGGCACCGTCGGCGAACGGGAAGAACGCGTCGGACGCGGCCACCGCTCCCTTGGTGCGGTTGGCTCCGTCAGCCAGCGTATTGGCACGCTCGACGGACAGATTGGCGGAATCCACACGATTGACCTGGCCCATGCCGATGCCTACGGTTGCCTGATCGTGAGCGATAAGTATGGCGTTGGATTTGACGCACCGGATGGCACGCCATGCGAACACCAGATCCCTGACGGTTTCAGCGTCGGCCGGCTCGCCGGAAACCAGCTTCCACGCGTTCGGATCGTCGCCTGGAGCGTCAATCAGATCGGTGGACTGCACGAGCAGACCGCCGTCAATCTGACGGAACTGGGTCTTGGTCTTCGGAGGCTCAGACACCTTCAGGATACGCAGGTTCTTCTTCTTGGTCTGGAGCAGTTCAAGCGCATCGGCGTCGTAATCGGGCGCGACGATGACTTCGGTGAAGATTGGACGAACACTTTCGGCCATTTCCATGGTGACCTTGCTGTTCGCAGCAATCACACCGCCATAGGCGCTCATCGGATCGCATGCGTGCGCCTTCTTGTGCGCCTCTGCCACGGTAGCGCCGATGGCCAGACCGCATGGATTGTTGTGCTTGACCACTGCGACGGCGATCTGAGGCGCGAAATCCCACACGGCACGCCATGCGGCGTCGGCATCGACGTAATTGTTGTAGCTCATCGGCTTGCCGCCAAGCTGTTCGGCGTGTGCGAAGCCGTTCTGGTTGAGCGGATCCAAATACAGCGAAGCCTGCTGGTGAGGGTTCTCGCCGTAACGCAGCACGTGCGCACGGTCCCACGTACGGGTGAACGTGGCCGGGAACTTGGCCTCATTCACTTCGGTCTCGCCTTCGGAAACCGGCTGTTCGATGGACGCCGGCTTCGGCCAATGCTTCGCGGTCCACTCGTTGATGGTGGCGTCGTAGGCGGCCGTATGGGCGAACGCCTTTCCTGCGAGCCAGCGACGCTCATCAAGGGAGAAGCCCTCGCCGTTCTCGATGCGGGAGGCGACGAGTGCATAATCGTTCGGATCGGTGATGATGGCGACGGTGGCGCTGTTCTTGGCTGCGCCACGCACCATGGACGGACCGCCGATATCGATCTTTTCGATGGTGGCGGCTTCGTCAGCTCCGGAGCGGACCGTGTCGGCGAATGGATACAGATTGACGACCACCAGATCGAACGGTTTGATGCTAAACTTCTCGAGCTGGGAGGCATGGTCGGGGTTGGTCATGTCGGCGAGGATACCGGCATGGATATGCGGGTCAAGGGTCTTGACGCGGCCATCAAGGCATTCCGGGAAACCAGTGACTTCGGAGACCTCGGTCACTTTGACACCCAGCTCAGCCAGACGCTTCGCGGTGGAACCGGTGGAAACCACCTCGGTGCCCGCCTTGATGAACGCTTCGGCAAGCACCTCGATGCCTTCCTTATGGAAGACTGATACCAGAGCCCGTCGTATCGTTCGATTCGTTGTTGTCACCATGATCCTCCTTGTTATTGTTGTTCGAGGCGACCGTGCGAAGCGCACGTGTTTCCTCACGGCTGTTTTCCGTGGATTCGGGGGCGGTATCCCTCTTTCCACGTTCGCGTATACGCTTCATCATCCAGCGTATGGCGAAAAATATGCTCACGGCCACCAAAGTCAGCAGCCATGCGGAGAACAAACCCATGGCGGTGGGTTGTCCCACCTTACGGGTTGACGCGATCACGTCTACGCCGACGTGCGCAAGATGTTTCGACCCCAAACCTCCGTTTCCCAAGGCGAACAGCAAGCTGGAAGCCACGGACACGACGGCGCTGGTAATCGAAAAAGCAGCAATCGGATAGGCAAAACTCAGCACAACGCGTTTGACGTCGATGTTCCGTCCTGATTCACCTACTCTGATATGGAATCCCTTATTAAACAACATGACGACCATGCCGGTAGCAAAAGCGGATGCCAATGGTATGCACATCAGCGCGATTCTCACCCAATCCGTCTCAACCGCCTGTGGCATCATACCGAAAAGCGGCAAGGCGGGGAGCCCGTCGCCCTGTCCGGTCCATAATGTGAATTCGGCTAAATCGCCGATTGAGAAGCCGGCGCCGAAAGTCCATGAGACAGCCAAATCATCAGATTCGGAAGCCATGCGAGCATACTGATCGTGGTAAGAATACGAGACCCGTTCTGCATGCCCGAAAGTTCATATAGCTTCGCTATCGATGATTGATTGCTATTGCCCAAAAAACAACGACGATCAGACCGACCAGCAGATACGCCGCCTCCAGCAGCAGCCCTAGGACGGAACCGATGACCATGGTCTTTCGCACCGGCGATGACACATGAGATCGAATCCATTCGGTACAGGCTTGGGTCCATGACGCATTCGGAATCGCCACGACCGCATATCCGAGGATGAAAACAAGCGCCGTTTTGATGGCGATCATCGTCATCGAATCAACGATTTCGATATTTATGCTTCTGGCGAAGAAGATGTTTACGGCTTCCCAAAAGACCAGACCGGCCGCGAATCCACGCAGACTCGTGCCGAATCTTCTGGCGAGCTGCGCGATAAGGGCGATAAGCAGTACCGTCAAGAGCAACGGCACAATCGTCAACGTGATGGCATCAGTCTTGAACCCGATACCTTGGCTGAGCAGCACCAACGCCTCGGTAAGAGGCACCGAGAAGGCGGAGAGATTGTCCCCGCCTTCTTCCATGGATATGACCAGAAGCATTAGGGCATATAGCAGCCCAAGGCAACGGCGTAAATAATCATGGACGCTGCCGCGACGGCAAGCCCTTTCAGCCAATACTTCAGGTTCGTCATCATAGCGATTGGGAAGCGAGCACCTCTCGCATGATTTCAGCGGTCTGTCCGGGAGTACGACGACACGGATGCCAACGGCTCAAGGGCTTCTTTCTTATCCTGCGCGGTGCCCTTGCCGCCGGAAACGATGGCGCCGGCATGCCCATCTGCTTGCCTTCCGGCGCGGTGAATCCCGCGATGTAGGCCACGACGGGCTTGGTCATATGTTCGGAAGCCACTTGGCAGCGTCCTGTTCGGCGCTGCCACCGATTTCGCCGATCATGACAACGGCTTTGGTGGTTCATCGTTCTCAAAAGCTTCCAAAGCTCCTGCAAGGTCGTGCCGACGATCGGATCGCCGCCCGCGCCAAGGCATGCGGTGAAACCGATGTCAGACAGCTCCCCCATCAGCTGATAGGTCACGTTCCGGACTTGGACACCAAACCCAACGGGCCGCGGGACACGATGCCATCTGGAATA
>ENA-OQAS01000301-OQAS01000301.1-human-gut-metagenome-genome-assembly--contig:-NODE-301-length-26015-cov-5.744785_pt1 | contig 26015 bp, 24 predicted proteins | sample MGYA00242733_ERZ504523 | MGnify/ENA primary metagenome ERZ504523 (study PRJEB26092, sample SAMD00036239) | human gut metagenome | host: Homo sapiens | study: EMG produced TPA metagenomics assembly of...
GTATGCATTCTGGAAACTACTGCACATTCGAAGAGGGATACGCATCCTTGAAGCAGCAGCTAAAGCAGGAACAGTTTGCAAACCTGTACCGCCTCATAAAAAGCAGCGCCTCATTCGAAGAAGCTTTTAAGTTTGTGGGATAAGTTTGTGCAAAATTCGATATTTGCTCATTTATAGTTAGAAATATTAATTGCACAATAAAAACCTTTGCCCTGCAGAGAAGGTAAAAAATAAGAAGTTAAAAATAAGGTCCAGACATTCCTTGGAGTATTTGGACCTCATATGCTTTATTTCACTTTAAAATAGATCTGATATGGTTCGTTACCAATCTCATTCAGCTTTTTGAAACTAATACCCGGATCCTGATTTTCTGTCCGGTAAAAGGTACGGAACTCTCCCACTGCCGTTCGGTATCAGCAGAAAGCTCATCTTCCGGTTTCTCCGTCTCCAACTTTAAGATACGTTCTTTCTCTGTAATACCTGCCAGTACATCGGCTCCATACCGATAGGCTCCCATGGACGCATCATCGGCAGAGGGATAAATTTTAATCCGATCGGAAGCAGTACGGTCACTTTGTCATCGTTCCTCCAAACCCTGTTTATCGCGACAAATTTCGCGGTATTATTGGTCTTTACATACAGATCATCGTTTATGTAAACCATTGCGTCTTCCCTGATCCAGTCTGGTATGCGAAGCATCAAATGAAATGGGGTGTCTTCCTGTGTATGTATTGTAAAAACATATTTTCTGAAATCAGGTTTATTCGCATAAGCACTGACTGTTTCATTTATGGTCTGTTTGGCATTGTTTTCCGAACAGGTCATCAGACTTCCGTTCATATAATCCTGATTCTGTGTAAGGCAAATCTTCCGGCCCTGCATTTCAAAAGACACTTGCGAATCGGCATACATAGTCACATACAAGTGATCATCTTCCTGATAATACAAACGATGGTTCCATGCAGCATTCGCCTGTACCATAGTTCCATGACAACAGAAGAAACTGTCTCTTTCTCCGGCCCATTCCTTCCTGCTTGCAGCTTTCATCGGCAAAAATAAGTTAACAGACCGCCTTCCGGGCAATACGTTTGAGCCATAATACCATTCTGAACATTGTATTCAATGTAATGCATATAGCAGGATCCTTCGTCTGCCGAAACAAAAATTCTGCCAAACGTATCATGTTATAAACGGTACAATGTTCCTGATTTTTATCACCAAGTCTTGCTTTCAGTTTTTTCATAGGTGTCCAGATTTCTCCCTGCGTCTGGCCACCTGTAGCAAAACATCCCCTGTCTATAACCGCACACTTCCAATATTGTTCAACAATATGCAGCCATTTTTCTTCTCCTGTGACCTCATACGCTTTGGCACAGCCAAGGACTTCCGGAATCGTAGTATTGGCATGCATATTTGTCAATACATCTTTTCCCTCCAATAGTGGTTCAAACAATCTGCTCCTATAATACCGCTGCATCAGAATCTTATATTTTTCCTGACCCGTAATTTCATATAAGTCTGCCCAAACCTCAAGCATACCGCCGGTTCCATATCCAGAATATCGTCAAACTCTTCCCTGGTATATCTGCCGCTCCATCGATAAAACCAATCCGCCAGTTTATCTGCTATGGAAAGCGCCTTTGGCTGTTCCATCATTCGATATACATCGATCAGCCCCATAAAAAGCTTATGAATATTGTATTGCGGCGCCCAGATGTTCCTTCCCTTTCCTATCCAGTACAAATATTTTTCCGGAATCGGGCATACCCATTCTCCGCCGTTATCTTTTTGGCAAAGCTCCAGTTCTTTCAGAATGACTTCTGTTTTTGCTTTTAACTCTACATCTTCCGTTTCCTGATAATGCAGCGCCGCTGCCGACAACCAATGTCCCAGGAAATGTCCTCTTAGCTGGCAGCTGAGATCTTCCCAGCCTCCAAAGGCTTCTGCATCAGGTCCTCTCCCGGAATATCTGCCTGCCTCATGTAAATAGCTGCGTAATAAATAAGGATCTCAAGCTTCATCAAATAACGTTTGTTTGCTTCTTCACGACGGAGAAACTCACCCTCTGTCAGTATTACTTTTTTCCCTGCGATTTCTTTCATTACACACCTCCCGTTTACGTAACCACGACACATCCAGCGCGTCTCATCTGTTTCAGGGCTTACCGCACGACGACACACGTCTCTACCTGTGCAAACGCTTCTGACAGATCCAATTCTTCCGTCACATCCAGCATCGGCGCTCCGTCGATATCAAAATGCACTCTGCGGATGCCGCTGCTTCTTACTCCTTCCACTCCCGGGCGTGCATGATAGGTATTCCAAACGGTGCCATCCTCGTCGGTCACATAAGCATTATGTCCGGTACCATACTCGCTTTCTACACTTCTTGCAGTCAGGATCGGATAATTTCCCTGCTTCCAGTTTTCAGGCTGTAACAAATCCTTTCCTTTTTCGATACTTAATAATCCTACTACATAAGAAGTATCGATTGCCGCTCCTGAGAAGGTCACATACAGTTTATTCTCCCGCGGAAGCGCAAAAGGTCCTTCCACTACAAAGGTATGATTGTTGGACCATCCGTAATCCGGCTTCAATAACACCACCGGGTCTGTCAATAATTTCCAGGGTTCCTGTGGATTCAGCTTTGCAATATAGAGCCACGCCCCTAAATCTTTCGGCAGAAATTGTCTCTGGGACCAGATTACATAATAATCTCCTTCCCATTCAAAACAAGTCATATCCAACGTAATTTCTTTACCCGCTTCACAAAGATCACTGCCGTCCGGACATACGACTCTCTTCGGCTCAGACCAATCTTCCTTACAGGAAGGATTTCCGCCTTCACGCAATTCCATTACATGGCTTTCTTCTTTGAAAAATTCATCCGGAGTAGCTGCATGGAAAATATAAAGCTTACCATTTATCTCATGAAACTCCGGTGCCCAGAGCAGATTTCCAACATGAGGGTAAGTCGTGGAATCCAAAATCAGTTTTTCTTCTGCATTTACCAGCTCCGGAATCGTATCCGCTTCTCTGATATAAAGCGTATGATTATCGTCCGCATCATTCGTTGCAATAAAATAATATTTATTCTTCCACTTCGCCACACAAGGATCGGCACGATAAAACGCAATCGGAAATTCAAAATGTTCCTGATGCACGTTTCCCTTTATCTTATACGTTCCCGGCACTGCAAAATCCACGGTACTCAAGTCCCAATCCACTCTTTTCGCTACCTTTGTACCATCTGTATAGAAAGCCATGGCCCGATATTTTTCCAGTTCTTCTGCACTGGATGCCTCTACCTGCTCAGGGAACTCCATACCACAGTTTACCGGCGTCAGAAGTTTTTTACGCAGTCTGTCCGCCACGCTTTCTGAAATCTCAAGGACATTCTGCGGAACAACCCCTTGAATTTCCAATTTTTCTGCTGCAGGTACTTTCATACGGTCTGCATTGCCTTCTCTTTTCTTTTCTTCCGCTTCTTCTTTCGACAGAATCCTACTTCTGTATAATCCAAAGTCTTTTGTGGTAAAATAAAGAAACTTTCCTGCGCTTTCCGTATCCTCTTCTCCATCGGCGCCGATTCTTTCGGCTACTACTCCAAAACCTCCATCTTTCAATTCCAGGATCACAGGATTTTTCAAACTCCATGGTGTCAAAGAACCATCTTCATTCTCGGTTGCCTTCACAAACAGTACACCGGAATTGTGATTCAGCGCCTGGTAATTTTCACCGTCCTCACTGATCGCCAGGTGCATACTGTATGCCAGTCTCGGATCATAAATTACACTGTCGACAGGTAAACGAGTATAACTTAGTAAATACGCCATAACTTTCCCTCTCCTTACAATTAATCCCTATTTATTTTTCAAACTGCCAGGATAACACCTCATATTCCTCTCCATAGAAAATCATATACACATCATGTACACCTGTAATACCGGTATTCAAATTTGTCTCAAATTCTGCATAATTTGTACCGGTATTGGCATCGATGGTCAGATAGCCCAGTATATCTCCATTTAATCCATCTGCACGAAGCTGTATCACTCCAACTTCTCCATTTGCATTCTTAATCTCTGCGATCCATTTGGAAGGTGCTCCTTCCCCGAAATCCACACCCTGTACCTTAACAAAAGAACCTGTTTGGATTTTTCCGAGCGCCATGGTTCCCGAACCATAGAAATCAGTAACTGCATCTCCTGCTACTGTACTCATACCGCTCATCACTGCCACTTCCGTTGCACTATGACGCTGATAGGCATCCACATAAGATAACTGTTCTCTGCCCTGAAGGGTCTGATCTATCAGACCAATACTGCCATCCTTCTGCATGGTAAAAGAATCAATATGAGTACAGCGATACCCCTTTTCAATCCCCATATTTCCTTCCAATACTCTGGTGTGATAGGTAATATACCAATGATCCTTAAAAGAAAACACACAATGATGATTGTTTCCGCCTAATCCGAAATATTTCCCCGGATTCTCTAAAATGGTTTCTTTTATGGTGAACGGTCCCAATGGACTTTCGCTTTCCATGCACACAATTTCTCCGCTTTCGAACCCGTATTGATCTGTTCCCGCCTGATCCACATCCCAGTTGGAGCAATAGGTGTAATAATACTTATTATTGTATTTATGTATACCGGAATCCTCAAATACATAAGGCGCATCTATGATTACCGGCTCACCTGCAATGCTGATCATATCTTCTCCCAGTTCCACCACTCTGGCTGTCCCAGGATTGGCAGCCTGCCCCTCAGGAACACCTCCGCCAAAATAAAGATATGCTCTTCCGTCATCATCCACCAGAACTGCAGGATCAAAAATCCATATGACATCTGCACAATTCGGTGTATGATTGTTGATCAACGCTTCTCCTAACGGATCCTCAAAGGTCCTGTCGGACTATCCGAAGTCAATACGCCAATCCCTCCGCCGGAATTTGCAAAATACAGGAAAAATTTTACTTCTCCATCGATTTCTTTCCATGCCGCTGCCGGAGCCCAAGAATTAGCTGCCCATTTAGCAGCTCCTTTGGAACCCGCTGCATATACTGTACCATGATCTTCAAAGTTCACCATATCCGTTGTTGAAACTACGCTGATGGTATTGATCTTTCCATAAGTATTCTCCGTTACACTTCCATCTGCATCATATTCAAAAGTATCTCCGGTCATATAGAAATAAACCCGATCCTTATAAACCATAGCGTATGGATCTGCACCAAATCTCTGAGTCATGATCGGATTGGTATTGCTCAATGATTTGTACGGCGTAATCGCCTCAATTTCATCAAACAAAGCTTCATATTCTGCTGCTTTGCTCTCTTCCATTACTTTACGGTCCGATGAATCCTCGGCAACATTTCCGCAGGCACATAAAGACCATGCACAGATCATACAACTCGCAATCCCTTTTAACGCATTGCTGGTCCTTTTTTTCGCATATCTGCTCCTTCCTGACAGTAATTAAATGAAACGATAGAATTTGCAAAATCAAAGTTATCGCTTAAATCATACCAGATTTTGCTCTGTCCAATTCTATCTGTTTTTCTAAATCTTCTTTTCTCATGTATTTCCGGAAAATCCGTTCTAAAATTGTTATCCACCACATGTAAAAGGCTGGCACAAAAATTGCAGCCGGCGGAACCAGAAGAAACAGCGCTGCCGCTGCCACAAAAATCACGAGAAGCAATAATGACCATGATTTATTCATGACCATAACCGCTATACTGTTTTTTATGATCACTTTCGTAGTATTTTCGAAACGCGCCAGATACGGAAACACGTAGATTCCCCATATCGTTATTAAGGCAATCACGATCATGATCATCAGCAGCAAAAACAATGCGTGATCCATGGTTTCCAATGACGTATACAAAATATAACAATCCATTCCGGTCACAAGATACAGGCCCAAAATAATAAGCCAAATGATGATAGCAGATTTAAAGTTTGATTTAAAGGCGCTGAAAAACTCTTTCCAGGCATATCCCTTCTCTGCCGAACTGCCTTGTGATATGCATAGTAAAACGCAGCGGACGATGCTCCAACTGTAACGATCGGGAGACAGCATGCAATCCAAAGAATACCTAAAAGGATTGCATCGCTGGCCTTTGACATTGCAGTCATGAATTTATTATCCCAATTAAAAAAATCACTCACAATTGTTTCTCCTTTTTAAAAAACAGATCACCAAAAAGAAAAATATCCCGGATGTCTGTTACGATATAAGACTCAGAGTACATCGACCACAAAATAACTGCCACATTCACTTGCCTTCTCTTTCCTCATAAGAAAGGCTCTTAAACATGGCATATCCATCTGCCTCTTCTCCTTCAGCCACTGCATAGATACCTGCTGTACATCCTACAAACCCGCCTGCTACTTCTGTTGATAATGCGCGAATATCCACATCTTCTGCCAGAATAATCTCCCTCTTACTGTCTTTCATTCCCACAGTCGCTTTCAACTCATCTATGGCAATAGAAAGCACCACTTCTTTGTCTTCCACAACCGCGGAGCCAACACATTGATCCATTCCTTTTTCGCACAGAATTACGTCCGCTTTGCTGTCACCTACTTCAACGCGTAACTGATATTCATCACTCTGTACGACTGCAATCCCGGCTCTTCTTGCCGAAGTAAGACCATCTGTTTTCAAGCATGCTTCTACTTTACACCTGTGATGTTGCTGTCTGATGGCAATGTAAGACGGGCTCGCTTTCTCTTTCAGTGTAACAGGACTGAAATGCAGATTCAGACCTTTTTCTGTTAATTGATACATATTTTCTTCCGGATTTCTAAGGAACAAAAAATTCATCTCCAAGAACTTTCATATTGGTAAAATCATATTCCCTGCTGCTTCCCGGTACACAGGTCTTAGCACCTGTTCTGTATGTGTAGGAATTTACATCCGTTTCCGGTCTCCACTCCGGCAGTTCGATCTCTACGGTATCTGTCAACATTCCTGCACCTGGATTTACAACGGGCCAGTCATTCTCCCAAACCACTTTCGCAAGGAATGTTTCCCGTCCCATCGTGGTATACCCTTCCTTGGGTCTTACTGCCAGCATAGTCATATACCACTCACCTGCAGGTGTTTCAATCAGATCTGCATGTCCTACATATTTAACAGGATAGTCACGCCCAAGATGTCTATGTGTCAAAATAGGATTGCAGAAATTATTTTCATAAGGTCCCCAGATATTTTTGCTTCTGCAAACCGTTACCGCATGATCAGGTCCTGTACCGCCTTCTGCGTGCATGATATAGTAATACTCGCCTTTTTTATACAGATGAGACCTTCCGGCCATACGATATTTTTCATGGCGCCATTCCACACATTTTTGTGTTCACCCACCAGTTTCATGGTTTTACATCAAGTTCCTGGATCCATATATACCAGTCACCATCATATTTACAGCCTTCCGGATTGGGATGAGTACCAATATAATAACATTTTCCATCCTCATCAAAGAACAGACTTGGATCGATGCCGTCTGCTCCCTCAATATAATATGGCTCAGACCATGGTCCTTCCGGATTTGATGCTGTTACGATATAATTGCCGCCATAAGACACATTCGTACAGATTACATAAAAAAACGCCTTCATGATACCGGATCGTGGGCGCAAACAATCCTGCGGAGTGCCCTGCCTCTTTCAAAGGCAATTGAGATTTTCTGTCCATCACATTGCCAATCTGTTCCCAATGTACAAGGTCTTTGCTGTGCATGAGAGAAAGCCCGGGAAAATAAGCAAACGTTGAATTGATCAAATAATAATCTTCTCCCACTGCACAAATGGAAGGATCCGGATAAAATCCTGGCATAATAGGGTTTTTTGCAATTACTGTCATGAAAATTTCTCCTTAACTTCAAGAAAAGGGGCTCCCAGAAACACCCCCTTTCAATTTATTTATTTGCTTCTTCCAGATAAGACGCCCAGGTATTTCTGATTGCCTCAGCCGCCTGTGCCGGAGTATTATCTTTGCTGATACCCCAGAGTAAATCTGCACCAAGATCCAGATTCGGGATCATATTATTGTAGGTGACTCTTCCGTTTTCCATCAATCTTGTGATCGTCAAGTCAACAGACTCTGTATCTCTGAAAGAATCATAATATCCTGACAACGCATCGTTATAATCTTCATATCCAGGAACCGGATCTGTATAAAGATCATAAGCAAATGCAATCTTCCATGCTTTCTCGGCATCATAGCAAGCCGGGATTACATACACGTTGTCGCTGCGGATGTTGGTATAGTCATCTGCTGCAGGTCCTTTCGGGAAGCACACAAAACCGAAATCGTCTTCCATGTTCGCCCAGTCACCGCTTGCCTGATAAGCTTCACCGGCGATAAAGGCGCCTTTGCCATTCTGGAATGCTTCTACCAGTAATCCCATTCGCTTCCCTCAGGCTGCGGATAGTCATAGGTGTCCAGCATTCTAAGAGCCCAGTTTAATGCATCTAGCGTCTCATTGGATTCCAGATCATTGTAATATTTTCCATTTTCATCCATAGCGATGTAATCGCCATAATTGGATGCAACAGCTTCATTATAGAAGGTGGAACGAAAATTAACCATTGCATAACGGTCAATCACACCATCGTTATCGGTATCCGCCTGAACCTGTGAACAGAGTTCTTCGAATTTATCCCAGGTCCATTCTCCATTTTCCTGTAATTCGTAGATGGAATCTGCTGTAATTCCGGCTTCCTCCAATAATCTCTTATTAAAGTATATGCCGCCTTTCGGTTCTGGAGCAATACCTCTCATACCATAAATCGCATCACCCTTAGACATCACTTCATGAACACCGTTTGCCTGCCATTTCTCTTCAGAGAAATCCAGACAGTCCAGCGTAGACAAGTCATACATTAAACCGCTGTTCAGTGCAGCTACTAATTCGCTGCCCGGGCGAAGCGCAAATACATAATATTCATCTCCACCGCTGGTCGCATAATTTAAGAAATCTTCAGGAGTTGAACCCCAGTCGGAAATAGCCATTTCTTTGATCGTAAGTTATACGTTTCCTGAATCCAGTCGCGATATTCTTGACGTGCCTCTTCATAAGCGTTGTTCGGTTCTTCTTCTTCGCTTGGAGTCCACCAGTCACGGATGACAACTTCAATTCCTCCCAAATCAATAGGATTTCCTTCATCATCAGTAATGACCGTATACTTTTCAGAATCATCTGACTCTTCCGAAGATGTACTGCTCTGAGGAGCATCATCGGTGTTCTCTCCGCAGGCAACCATAGATACTGACATTGCAGTTACAAGCGATGCTGCGATTAATTTCTTTACAAATCTGCTTTTCATTTTTTTCCTCCTTTTTTCTTTATATGATTCCTTTTTCATTCACCTGCACTTTCTGGGACAGCAAGTTCCTTTCAGGAATAATATACAAAATAGTTCTTTGCGTTTTACATCTTAATACCCGAAGTGCTTAAGCTTTCCACAAAACCTTTCTGTGCAAAGAGATATAAAATCAGCAACGGTACAATTACCATCAAAGTACCTGTAGATGTAATACAGTTGTATATCCGATAGATGCTCCTGCCGGATTTCCCAAGGTATTTACAATATAAAAATCCAGCCGGTCCGCGATCATCGCTAACTGCGTTGAAAGAAGTTTTATATTGCCCAGGAACATCTTGGAATAAAATTTATCTGTCCACTGCCATACGAACGCAAACAGGAAACAGGATGTTAAAATCGGTTTGGCATCCGGAAGCATAATTCTTACGAATGTCTTCAAGGTGCCGCATCCGTCCACGTATGCCGCCTCTTCCAATTCCTTAGGAATATTGCGGAAGTACTGGCGAATCATAAATATGTACAACCCGTTTTTCAATCCCATACACCCTGCACTCATCAGATAATATGGCAACACCGAATCTCTCAAATTCAAACTCGATCCTGTCACGGCCTCTATAATTCCAAACAGATCAAAATATCTGAAATGCAGATATAAGGATGTTGAAATAGTCTGAGGCGGTACGACAATGACCAGCATAACACATAAGAACCAGAACTTCTTCAGCGGAAAATCAAATCTGGCAAAACCATAACCTACCAGTGTACATACTGCGATCTGCAGAACAGCTATTGTCAGCGAGACCACAATCGTGTTTATGATCGAAGTCCCATAGGACATAAACTGTGCAGCCAGTTCATAATTTGCTTTCGTAAAATGTTCCGGTATCGCAATGATCATAGGATTATACAAATCTTCCTCTGCCATAAAACTGATAGAAATTTTATTCAGTATAGGCTGTAAGATCATAAAACACATACCGAATAACAAAGCTGCTCTTGCAATTTTATAGACAATATTTCGCACAGTCTTTTTTAATAAATACCCCTGAGATCTTCGATTTCTTTCCCAGAAACCTATTGTTTGATATGCTGTTTTTGTCTTCTTACTCATAGTAGTAAACCCCCTTTGAGATAATGAGTGAGCTTATGCCTATGATGACCATAACGATCAGGAAATACACCCACGCCAGGGCCGATGAATATCCATAGTTGATCTGAACGATCATTTCATCACTTATCTTTTCCATTACCGCATTATCTGACCTCATACAGAAATCTATGATGGTATAAATCCAATTTACCAAAAACAGAGAACTGATCATTGGGAACGTGATCTTCCACAGACTTTCCCATTTCGTACATCCTTCAATTGCAGCCGCTTCATACATACTTTCTGAAATTGTCTGCAATCCTGACAGGAAAATAATAATCTGAATACCCGAAGCAATAGCTACATCATAGATACCATCCACAATATCGAAGACAACCTCAAAGATTTTGGAACCCATACCGGAAGTCATCAGTATATCCTGAATGGCTACCGTAATACTGTTGCTGGAGCCATTTTCCTGGATCATATCCTGCACACTGGACAATAATGCATTATTGGATTCCACCCCGAGTATAACGCCGGAAGAAAGGATCACAGGCAGGAAGAAGATTGCTCTTACAAAAGCACGTCCCTTGAATTTCTCATTTAAGATCATTGCCACAAAGAAACTAAATACCATAACAGCCAGTGCATTGATACACATGCTTCCAATTTCTTCTACCAGCATCTGATTAAATTCCGGATCCACAGTAAACGCTCTGATATAATTTGATAATCCTGCAAAAATATTTTTAAAACCACCCGAATCTACTTCCACATTACAAAAGCTCATGTAAAGCGACTGAAAAAAGGCTTTACCATAAACATTGAAAATCCCAGAACAAACGGCATGATAAACAAGTATCCGGATATTGCCTTACGCCTTTGAAGACCCCTCAATTTCTTCTGTTTCTTCATAGTCAAATCCTTTCTAATCTTCCAATAAATCTTGTTTCGGTTTATCGAACCACAACATAATCTCTTGCAGGAACCACAGTTCCATCGTCTGCCTGCAGCTCATCATAACTGTAATTTACATAAACCTTCGTGCCGTCCTCGTAAATCGTACAAGTCAGTTCACTCGTTACATACTCATGTCCCACCATCTTCTGGTTAAATGTGTGACCCAATTCCTCATTGTATCGAGTATATATCTCCAGCATTTCATCATGCCATGCGGAATAATCTGCACCAAAATACTCTGTATATAGCGTATTCTGTAACTCAAATGCTGATTCTTTCATAAAAGTAAAAGCTAAACCGGCTCCATACTCCGCAGAATTCAAAAGCTCGTTCTGTGTATTCTGTGTCAAATTGAGCGCTTCTCCGGTATAATTGACATAGCCATGAATTGCCAGCTGATAAAATGGAATTTTCTTATCAATGATCGAATATTCGGTACCTTCCAGATCCATATTTGTGACCATATCCGCATAAGCAACTGCATAATCATTGCCCATATTGATCATTATATCCGTTCCATTATCATCAAGGCTCTTCAGCTTTTCTGCCTGCTCTTCCATTGCCATCTGTCTGCTGGTAGGATCTTTCTGGTAAAAATCAGAGGATAATTCATAGCCTATATCACTAAAAGAAACACCTGCGTGATAACCATTTGCGGCATCTGCCAGATTATCCATCATTTCATATACCAGATCAGCCTTTAACAGATAGAACGGATCTCTGTCTTCTTCTGCCTTTTCGTAAGTGACTGTGTCATACACATTCAATTTCGCGCTCTCTTGGCTTACAAATTTCGCTGCATCTGTATAAACAAAGAATCCATCCGTGATACCACTGTCCATCGCATAATTTGTAATGCCATTGAGATAAACGGCAATGCCCTTTTCTTCTGCTGAATCGATCATGTTCTGCAAATCCTTTTTGCTTCCCAGATCAGAGATCAGATTCACCGAATCCAGCATTTTCTGCTGTACTCCGCCATTCATCCAGCCGGACAGCTTCACAGACATATTACTTAAACCTTCCCCATAAAGTTCTTCCACCATCTCCTGGGCTTCTTTGTATGTGGTCAGTTCCAACGGACTGGACACCGGAACACCAAATACCTGTTTGACTTTATCTACCGCTCCGATAATTTCTAAAGCTACCGGAGTTTCTGTATCGTCATTCACCGTAAGGTAATCGCCATACTTATCTTTCAGATAACTGCGATAGTCCTCCGCCATATCTACATAGTCCCCGGAATCAATAAAGCTGTATCTCTGTACGATTCCTTCCCCCTCGGCAGTTCCATCTTCGTATACGAACATGGACTGCGTACTTCTGTCTGAAACATCGTACTGTTCCCTGTGCAATACAGAATATACTGCATTCACATAATTGTAACTGTGGCTTCTTCCACTGATATCCGCCTGAATGGATGCATACGGCACCCCATCTTCAAGCATACAGATAAAAGAGGAATCATTTTTCGACTCGCCAAAAACATTGAAATAGGTTCGCGTATCATGAACAACGGCGTCTCTGTCCTGTCCCATATCCCAGCCATATACATTTGAATAATAACTGTTTTGGCTGGTCTTACCGTTATTAAATTCGATCAGTGCGCCACCGCCTTCGGGCACAAATAAGAAACCTTCATCTGTTGTTCCGGACGCTCCAAAATAAGGAAGCACGCTCAAATAATAGATGGGATAATCCTCTTTATATTCCAGATCGTCAAATGGGACCTCCACGATCAGATCATCTCCGTCCAAACGGTAAATCACACTTACATTAAATACCGATTTTTCTGAGACTTTTTCCTGCTTGTCTTTTTCCTTGTCTTCCACATACTCTTCATAGGTATACCCAGCTTCTTCAAAATACTGCTGCAGTTTTGTTTGATACTGGCTTTTACATTATCACGCAGGACATAGATCACCGTAGTCTCCATCGATGGATAACGTGCTGTCAATTCATCTTTTGCAGCCTTATCACTCTTGCTAAGATCGTTGATGTCCAATTTCTTATAATATTCGCCAATCATAAGGCTTTCTCTCTGCCCCATTTTGCTCAAATATTCTTCCATACGATCCTCTTCCATAACAAGAGGAACCACATATTCCTGTTCCAGATCACCGATAGAATAATTCACCTTGATATAGCCATCGCCGGTTTCAATCTCATAAATACCTTTTGCAATACTGTATTCATAGTTATCAAGAAGGGCATCTACACCATTCTGAGTGCTATAAGTTAAAAGCACTGTGGACTGCAGTTTATTTTTTTCAATCTCAAGGGCCGCACTGTCTTCTGCAGCTCCCTCCGGATTGGAAGTCCATGTTTCTCCGGTCTCTTTCATCGTAACAGAAAACTGAGTAGTAAGAGAATTCATGGAAAACAGCAATTTATCATTTTCCAGAGTAATCTCCGTTTCCTCCCCTTCATATCCGTTTACTCTGACAACCTCTTCCGGTTCTGCTTCTCCCTGCGAAAAACTGATGACCAAAACACCTATCAGGATAATAGCAAGGATAATGAACGGAACGATCAGACTCTTTAACTGCCTGAAAAGCGCAGCCTGAAATTCTGCCTTTCTAACTGATTTTTCTTTCTTCATGTCTCTTCTTCCTCCAACCTGCTACATTCTGAATAGAATCTCACGTATCAAAGATATGAAATATGACACGCCCTGGCTAATCATACTGAAAAAAATCAACAGAATAAAAACCATTACAAGCATTGCAAAGATGGTTGCTATGGTAAAAAGCACTGTTTTACTCACCGAATATTCATGGATCTGCATCATGGCTGATATAATCAGCAAGGCTGCCCATACAATTGATAATCCGCTCAGTACCGTGTAGAACGCACCTTCATCCACAGTTACCATATTGCTTAAAATAATCAGTGGAAATTGAATGAGCGGATATGGCGTTAATGCATAACAAGTTGCCATATATATCTGATTCAGACGTCCCTTACCATTAAACAACGTTGTCAATGCCCAGTTTCCCACACACCAGAGAGCAAGAGGAAAAACGATACTCGCTATATGGATCAGCAGATTTTCCTCCGGCCAATATACCTGATTAAACAGGAAACTTGTATACTGCAACTTAAATAGATTAGCAAGCAATGTTAAAAGCAATATGGTATTTGCCGCTGCTATGGATCCTCTCTTTTCATGAGTCAAATCCCAAAATCCATCCAACGGATGTGTAATGCAATATAGGGCAAACTTCAATGTTTCCAAATAATGTTCATACGTTTCCTTTTTTTTCAGTGAAGCTAACATGCCTGCCTCCGTTCTGTTTTTCATATCCTATTGCTTATAATCTCTAAAGATATCTGCCTGATCAATTTCATGCTTGATCGCTTTTATTTTACCCACCAATAACGGGATACAAAGCACTGCGAATACTATGATAAAAATAACACCGATATGCTCTTCTACCCATTCCTTACGATACTGCTTAAATGCCTTTGAATAGTTTTCATCGTCCCATTTCAGTCTGAAATAATCCAATGCTTCTTCATATTCTTCCTGGCGAAGCAGAGAACGTCCGATACCGATGTATGCACGATCATAGTTACCATTCAACTCCAGAACTTTCTGCCAGCTGTCACCGGACTCAGCATACTCACCTGCCTGAAACTGATCGATCGCCTGATAAATATACTTACCAAATTCCGTAGGTGTAAATATCGCCAGACTGTTGTCCTGTTGATCCAAGACCAGTAAATCATATCCCATATGATCAATGGCGCTTGGAAGTTTGAAATACCCGTCCATATTACCGTTTCCGCCGAACGCAAACAACATACGCCCCTGATCGTCATAAGCAAATAAACGGCCTCTTACTTTATCTAATCCCACATATACATCATTATCAAACGCTGTGATATCTGTGATCAAAGAAGGACCGGAATATCCGCCGCCATCCCCCCAATAGATATCACCAATAATATGCCATTCACCATTTCGGATCAGAATATCGCTTCCCATCATATTCAGGCGGCGAATTGGATCTGCAGTCCCATCCTCCAATGTTGACTTTGTAACATGAGTCGTACATGCATAAATAAATCCTTCATAATCCATATAAATGTTGTCGTATTCGGTTGGTACAAAAGATTCCATCTGTTCTCTCTGTGCCTGTGTAGCAAAGCGCTTCCAGATGTAATCCGTCCAATCATAGGTGACTTCCGTAGCTCCTATAAAACCGGAAAATTCCCCGTCTGCTTCGAATTTGATCAAGCCCTTATTCACATTGGTTGCCACACAATATACACGGCCCGCAGTATCGATCGCAAGCTTGCAAGGCAGGAAACTTAAATCCTGGTCAAAAGTAGCATCCACAGGCTTTGTAAATTCCATGACGTAATTCAGATCCATATCCAGCTTCAATATCCGGCTATTATTCGTGTCAGCAATAAATATGTAACCATCATCTGTAACCGCCACATCCTGCGGAGAGGAAAAGGTTTCCGGTCCCTCACCGCCCTTAAAGCTGTCAATCACACGAATCAATTCCAGAGTCTGGGAGCCGGTTCTTTGAATTTCCAGAATTCTGTTATTACCGGTATCGCAGATATAAATCATATCTTCATACACAAACAAACCGGATGGGGTTTTCAATCCTGTCTCCAGACCAAAATCTACGGCTGAATATACACCAGACACTTCATATGCATCCGGAGAATACTGTATATCTCCCCAGTAATCATAGTTGTACGTATAACCCTCATCTGCATAAACTGCCATAGCGGAGCTTAGTGCTATCATCATACCGATCAGCAGTGCGCTAAGTCTTTTCATTGTTTTTTTCATAACCTGCACCAACCTCCTTAATCTTTCAAACCGGAACTTGCCATTGTCTCCAGGATCTGACTTTCTGACAATATGAAAATAAGGATCGGTACTGCCATAACTACTACCGTAACTGCCGCTGCCTGACCGGTTCTTGCAATACCACCGCTCTGAATCTGCTGCAAAGCATAGACCAGGGTTTTTTCTCCTCGGAATAAATGAAAGTCGCCGCCTGATTATTCCAAAGTCCCTGTACAGAGAAAATAATCATTGTCAGCCACGCCGGTTTTACATTCGGCATTACGATACTGATAAATACCTTCCACTCATTTGCACCATCAATCTTGGCCGCCTCGATCAGAGACATTGGTAATCCTTCCATAAACTGTTTCATAAGAAACAATCCCATGGGAGACGCAAACGCCGGAATAATAATTGCCCAGTATGTATCAATCCATCCCAATTCGTTGATGATCAAATAGTTGGGAATTGCCGTTATATAACCACTGAACATCAACGCGACTGTAACGAGTTTGAAAAAGGTCTTTCCCCCGGGAAAGTCATACTTCGCCAACACGAAGGCAGCCATGGATGCCAGGATCAGGTGTCCCGCTGTACCTACAACCGTAATAAATACCGTATTGAACACATATCTGGGAAATGTAACCCAACTCTTTCCCATGGTTACAAATAAATCTGAAAAGTTATCCAGTGTAGGATTCTGAGCAAAAACCTTTGGCGGAAACATAAACAACTCATCCAGCGGCTTCAATGCATTGTTAATAGCAAACACTAATGGAAATACCATCATTAATGCTACCAGTATCAAAAAGAAGTAGATGATAAAATCTCCAATCCTGGAACGATTCGGCTGTCTTCTTTTTAATTTTACTAAATTCTTTTTTGTCACATTTGCTTCTTTTTTCTGTTTCTTCATATCAGGTTCCCACTCTTCTTAACATGCTTTGAATTGCCTTATTACACAAAATCATAATCAAAAACAACAAAGTTGCAATTGCAGATGCATAACCCATTTCAAATCGGGAATAGCCGTAGTCAAACAAATGGGTGACAACTGTTCGCGCTGCATAATCTGTACTCGGATAGCCGCAAAGCGCCATGGTTACATCGCAAACACCAAAGGACTGAGTAATGGACATTACCGCGCCAAATAACAACATCGGTTTCATATTCGGCAGTGTGATGTACCATAATTCCTGCCAACGATTTCGAATACCGTCCACATAACCTGCTTCATACTGAGCACGGTCAACCCCCTGCAGACCTGCTACAAAGGAAAGGAAGCCGGTACCCAAACTCATCCATAAAATAACCAGCATACAAATCGGAAGCATGTAATCCGGATCCGTCAGCCAGAGGATCGGCGAATTAATAATACCCATATTCATCAAAGCTGCATTTACATATCCGTATGCGTCGCCTCTGAAGAAGATAGAAAAAATAACGTACGCGTTGCCCGCAATGGAAGGAGCATAGAACACAACAACAGCAATCGTTCGAACCCATCGTGGCAATTCGTTGATCAGCCATGCAAACAGGAAAGAGGCGATATAGCCCAACGGTCCTGTGATAACAGCAATGACAAACGTATTTTTTACACCGATCAGAAATACATCATCCTGTAAAATTAAGTTGATATAATTCTGCAGCCCGACAAACTTGGGAGATTCCAGAATGTTGTAATAAGTAAAACTGTAAAAAATAGAGGTTATAACCGGCAATATGTAAAACAAGGCAAATATTATTGCATACGGCGCCAGAAACGCATAACACATTTTACTCATTTTGGCCTTTTTTATCGCAACCTTCATATTATGCCTGCGCAACATGAAATATCTGCGGATATATTCTTTCATTTCTTACTTACCTCCTATTCCAACGGCAGACCAAACTCTGAACGTTTCTTGGCAATTTCTTCATTAATGGTAATGGTATAATCAATAATTGTCTCTCTCGGATCTTCCTGGTCATTAATAACCTTTCGAACCGCATTTGTTATATGCCGTCCCGTATAGTATCCGCCAGGGATTTCACGAATTCCTACCGTTTGACGCCACTGCTCTGTTAATACTTCAATATCATCTGCAGTCCATGCCAGCTGGCTGAACGCATTTATATTTGCGGTTGCATATCTTGCAGAAGATCCGAGCAACGCTTCAATTTCACGGCCAAAACGTACCTGCGTGTCCGAACTTGCCCACCATTTCATGAATTCCCACGCTCTCTGTTTTGTATCCTCATCATCAGAAGCAATCATCATTGTCCCACTGCCGGTAATAAAGTCGGAACGATCGATGTAAGTATTACCATTTTCATCTGTTTTTTCAGTACCAGGAATTAATGTAAAGTCCCATAAGCCTTTAATCTCCGGCGCAGATACCATCAAGTATTGTACGTCGAATAGCTCGCAATACCGATAGGCATTTCACCAGAACGGAACCGGCTGACAAAATCAAAATAGGTAGGAATTCCATAATCCGTAAAGAATCTGGTATATACATCAAACGCTTCAACACCCGCTTCATCGTTGATCTCAGCTTTGGTTCCTGCTTCGTTGTACAAATCTCCGCCGTACTGGTATAGCAAACTGAAATATAAGGACAGGTCTGCTGCGTTGGATGCAATCGTTGTGCTGGCGCTTGCGCTGCCGCTGCTGCCTGCCGCCGATGGAATGCCGATGGACATATTGTTGCCCTGAATGGTAGGAAGCATTTCAATCAAATCCTGCCAGGTCTGGGGAACTTCCAGTTCCAATTGTTCCAAAACATCGGTTCTATAGAACATCACATTAAATGTCTGCGTTTCAGGAATCGCATAAATTGCACCGTCGAGGCAATACTGTTGATATGAACTTTCTGTATAGCTACTCAAAACCTCTTGATAATCTTCAAACTGAGTAAGATCTTCAGCTGCTCCACGAAGCGCATAGTTCACAGGCTGGTCAGCTCCGACGGAAAGAACCACATCCGGTCCTCTTCCTGCCATAACTGCACTCAGCAAAGCATTAGCCGCTACAACTTCCACATTGACCTTAATTCCCGTATCAGGAGTAAAGGTATCGTCCACCATGGATTTCAAAATAGTGCCCTGGTCACGACCGCTCAGGATCCAAACCGTAACTACTTCTTCATCATTCTCCTCATAGACATCACCAACCGCATCATAGTCAACGTAGAAAGTTGCCGCAAATGCTTTGATCTCATGCCACATTTTAGAGAAGAAGTTCGCTTCGTCTTTTTCCGGTTCTGTATCTGTGCTGGTAATTACCAGATAATCGATATCCAGTTTCGTTTCACCCATATTCAGAACCGCAGTACCGAGAGAAGTAATATTGTCTTTAAATGTTGTAAACTCTTCCGTAATCTTGTTCGGCTTTTCTACAAATCGCTCCAGCTGCTGCGCAAGAGTCTGCGCCGTCGCAATCTTATCGGCTTTTTGTCCCGTATAAGCAACCATTTCATCTACAATCTTGTAGAGGCGTTTGGATTCCAGATCCATAGCTTCCATCACTTCCGGATATACCTGATCAATATTGTAATCGCGGTATTGATCCGGCGTTGCTCCGGTATATACCAAAAGTTTCCTGTAAATCTGATTCAGACGATAAATAGAATCTTCCAGTTCTTCCAGCAGAATACCGGAACCGCCCAATGTAGCTTCCAGACGAATGGTATGTGTTCCTTCTGTAAGATAAATTTTATACGGATTTCCATCTGCATCTGCGAGAGTCAGATTGTTCCAGTCATTCTCATATTCGAAGGAAATCTCTTCCATTTCTTCAAATGGGATTTCTCCATCGATATATACCGTTCTGGAAGATACACTGCCGCGGGCATAATTCTGTCTTCCCTTAACAGTAATATTGTAATAACCGTCCTCCGGAACCGAAAACTCCCATTCGATCCACTGGCCTGCACTGCACCATGTTTCTCCGCCTACATAATTCAGAATTGTATTCGTCACACTGTATGGCTGAGTGTTCGGCGCCGATTTGTCATATTTCGCATACAGAGATGATTCTGATCGTATCGTCGAATCCTCTCCCTGTACCACCTGCACATAATTAATATTGGTTTCTGAATTTCCTTCCCCCGGACAGTTTGCCAGATATTCTTCGTATGTAACGGAATCATCGATTGCAGCCAGTGTGAGTTTTTTCAAAACCATGGGTTCGTTTACACCTTCCATGGTGATCGTATTCTCTCCGGCTTCAAAATAAAACTGATAAGGATTTATGATATATCCCATATCATCTTTGCAGAAAGTGCTCTGCCATTTGTAAACTTCCACCTGCGAAGGACGAATTTCATTTCCCTGATTGTCTACCTTAGGTTCTGAGGCGTCTGTCCAGGTTCTTGTAAAAATAATGTTTCCCGCATCATCAAACGGAAGTTCTCCATTGATGTATACAGAACGTTCGATCGCAACCCTCGGGACTCTACTGTTATATACTCCAGATAAAGGTTGTAGAAACCTGCCTCAGGAACATTACCTTCCAGGTAACCGTGGATTCCGTATCTGTATAAAGAGCTTTCTCTTCCCCCTCATAATTTTCATATACTTCTACGCCTTCCCCTTCCATGTAAGCAAACAGATCCACTTCTATATCTTCGGCAGGACATGCTGCATCTTCATGGGCATTCAAATACTTTGTATATGTACCTTCTCTGACGGCGCCTTCTACATCAGCGCTCAAGTCGACCCCTTCATATTTCTGTTGAAAATTTTCCACCGGTCTCAAGTTCAATAATACACAAATAACAAGTACTATCAGGACACCGATTATAATAATTGCTTTTTTTACAGACCCCTTCATAAATGCCTCCATGACTTCTACTAAAATAATAGTAATAATATATTTGTCTCTTGTATTTGTATTTACTATGATTTTTAACATATTGCTTCTTAGTTTTTGCTATTCGTTCTTCATCCTTTGCTCACTTTTTGTTCAAATTTACTTTTTATCTATTTATTATTGCCTTATTTGCGTCAAAATGTTACACTTATCTTATAAAATCATTGTGTATTTCATTTCTTTTTTGTGCTTTATTTATAATATTCACCAAATTAGGCGAGCGCCAAAAAACGCAAAATTTAATTATTCTTATTTTGCTATTATAGGAGGAAGTATGACGAAACTTTTTAACGGAAATCATTTAGATCTATACAGTATCAACAGCGATTTTACCGGTTCCAGATATTTCACAATAGATCAGGAAGAAGTAGAATTCCATAACGCTACTACTATACGCATCTGGTTCAATGAACAATCGGCGGACTTCCCTTCCCACTGGCATACCGCCATGGAAATTCTGATGCCGGTTGAAAATTACTACGATGTCATCGTTAACGACAGCAGCTATCACCTGCTGCCTGGTGAAATTTTAGTAATTCCTCCCGGCGAACTCCACGAACTGATTGCTCCGAACGAGGGGAAACGATTCGTTTTCCTGTTTGACATCACTTTAATTACCAAACTGAAAAGTTTCTCCGGCATTCAGTCCCTCCTGGCGCAGCCGCTTTATGTCACTCCCGAAACTTATCCTAAAATTTACAACGACATATACCAGTTGCTTACGCAGATGTGCAACGAATATTTCAGCCAAAAAGAATACAGCGACTGATCATTTACTCTCTGCTTATCAATTTCTTTGTCAAATTTGCCTACAATCGCATCAACGCAGAAGCTTTGTTTCCAAAGGTTCAATTAGATAAACAGAAAGAATATATACAGAAATTCAACGCTCTCATGACCTACATAGACACGCATTATACGGAAAATTTAGATCTTGAGACCGTTGCCAAATCTGTCGGTTTTAGTAAATATCATTTCTCCAGACTGTTTAAGCAATATACTAATTTCACTTTTGGAGACTACTTATGTTACAGACGCATCAAAGCCGCTGAAGAACTTCTGGCCAACGCTGACCTCTCCATTACCGAGGTTGCTATCCAGGCAGGATTTCCCAGTATCTCCACTTTTAACCGGCTCTTCAAGCAGCACAAAAGCTGCACTCCCAGCGAGTATCGTTCCAAAGAACATACTTTTCATAACCCATAAAGCAAAACACCCCCAAACCCTGCCGCTTGTGCAGATGTTTGGGGGTGTTTTATTTTACGACCGCAGTGCATTTAAAAATTCATTCCTGTGTATCTTTTGTTTTCCATTCGACAAGTATTATCTGTATATAAATTCAGAAAATCCCGCACTGCCTCCAATTTCCTTTGTAGCGTATATGAACAATCCAAACCGACAGCCGGTAAAATGATCCATCTTGAAATACAGCTTCTGGCTGATTCCTATCTGTTTCCAACCTTCTCCTGCATCATAATAGAATCTTGCTTCATCTTTCATGTTTTCAAATTCTGCTTCCACCCTGAATTTCACGTGATCTGTATGGATTTCCACTTCTTCCTGCAGAATGCCTGCCTGCGTGTCCTTCTCCATTCCCTGCAGAGATGCGTTATCCGCCGGGCGGTTCTTCATTACTGCAAACAATTTTCCGTTCTTCTTTGTGACAGCCACAAGACCGTAACATCCCTGTAATGCACAAAGTCCTGCATAATCACCGTCTTTCAGCAAAGAAGCATCTACCGTTACCTCCCCAACACAGCCCGGAAAACGCATTCTCTGCGTCAGGGTATTTTTCGCCTGTGTTACATTTTTGCAGAGCTTATCCGTGGTAATTTCCACTGTTCCAGTCTCGAAATCTCTTTTGATCAGAGACAAATCCGGTTCATGGTTGATCTGCCAGCAGCTTTTCAACCCAAAACTGTCATAATCATACTGTTTCGTCATTCTTCCGGATGCCTTTACCTCTCCATCCACAGAGAAACCGCCCTTAAAATCATCACTCTGTACCAAAGGAAGATATTCATATCCCGGTCTGGTACTTACCGTTTCAAAATCAGCCGGTACTTTTCCGTCCACACCAAACACCGGATAATCCTCTTCCCATCGGATCGGAACCAGTACCGGAATACGCCCCACTGCCCCTCTGTCCTGAAACAACACTGCATACCATTTCCCATCCGGAGTGTCTACAATTCCTCCCTGGGCAACTCCCTGATTACAATATCCCATATCATCATTCAGCACATCGCCGCCTGTGAATTCTCCTTCCAGAGAATCCGACACGAAACATGCCTCCACCCGTTTCCACTCTTTTCTCAGAGAGTGAATAAAGAACAGATAGTATTTACCGTTTATTTTATAAAAATGAGTACCTTCATAACCAAGGCCGGGATGTCCTTCGTCCTTGACAACAATTCTGTCGATACCGCCTTCTTTCGGACCGCTCAAATCCGCATCCAATTCCTGCAGACGAATGTATTTGTTTCCCGATGCTATGTAGACTCTGTCATCATCATCAAACAAAATGGAACAGTCATGATAAAAGCCCTTGATATAACTCTTTTTCCACGGTCCTTCGATAGAAGGCGCTGAATAAATGTATGTTTTCCCGGTATCATTTGCCACAAAACACACATAAAAGATTCCTTTATGATAACGCAGGGAAGCCGCCCACATTCCCTGTCCGTATATATTTTCCTCCCCTTCTATTTTCTGTCCCGGAGTGGAATCCAATACATCATAGACATAGGATGCATGCTCCCAGTTTACCAAATCGTAAGACCGCAGAATTTCACATCCAGGCATAAAGTGCATCGTTGTGCTGACCATATAGTAAGTATTATCGACCCTGATGACATCCGGATCCGGATAATCCAAACGGGTGATAGGATTTATTTCCTGATTTCCTGTATTATTCATAGTTATCTCCTCTCTATATACTGCATAATTCTTTCATAGGAATCCCGTACCAGTTATACGTTGTTCTCAGCACCTGCCGCATTCTGAGAAACAACAGAAATATCAATATCATCCACATAAAAATCAGCGCTTCCGTCCGTTTCCAGATAAAGATTTGCTGAATTTAAATCCTCCGGAATCGTGCACTCTGCCGATACTTCCACCCAATCATCCGAAGCATTTTTTTCTATGAGCTGTTCGGATACCGTTGTATCTAATCCCATTCGGATCTTTTTATCCTGTGTTTTAACAAATGCTGTTATTTTCACAGTTCTGCCAATATAAGAAGACAGATCCATCTTCATGGATGCATCCTGTTCGCTTCTGCTTATTTTAAGAGCATATCCTATTACGGCATCTTCTGTATGATTTTCTGTATTTACCATTGTAATGACCGACTGATGTCCTGTTCCACGGCTGTAAACCCCTACGCTCTGCGGCGTTACTGTTTTCGTTTTACCGTCCTCCACATAGGGTTCAAAAGAAACATGCATATCTTTTGCGTTAACAGCGAGCTTAACCGCTGTCAATGAGAACTCCTCACCTTTTCCGGCCATAACCATCGCTTCAAAAGCGGGTTTCTTTGACAAGTCACCATTGAAAAGCAACGGATTTACATCAGTTCTCCAGGATGCGTCATCGGTCAATCCCCATATTGTGACGGATGTAAGATTTACCCCACCTTTTACTTCCTCTATCAACCTTGCAAAAAAATCATAGTAGAACTTTGCCTGGTAGAATTCTGCATTTGCGTCACTTCCTGTACAACCGACATCCAGCTCCGTGATATGTATTTCATCCACAGCTGCATCATACTTTTCCAGCGCAGTCATATACTGTTCAATATTCTGCGTGTCATCCAGATGACCCTGCATTCCAATTCCATCGATTAGACCATCTCCATATATGGTTCCATCTCCATCCGGGTGAATCACCGGACTGGTAACTTTTTCATGATTTTCATTCCATGGTTCTTCCGTCAGAAAATGTACAATTGCATCGCTACGGGAAACCACCCATTCATTATAGTCGTTATAAAACAGTTTTGGCTGAATAGAAGACAGATCATCCGTTTCCGGATTCAATCCATAAAGGGAAGCATACTGATTGGAATACAGAACTTCTGCTTCTCTTGCGTATAAAAAGCAGTAATACAGATAGTCCGGCCCTATAATCTGATACCAGTAACTATTGCGCAAACCATCCGGCTGACTCTCATCGCATGCTTCGTTTACCACATCCCATGCATAAATAATATCAGCATACCCATTCCGATAAGTGTACTCCAATACTCCATATATATAAGTTTTTAACCTTTCCAGCAAAACTTCACGGCTCACCAGACAATCTTCATCCAGAACATCTGTATCGCTAACCGTCAGGTTCCACCAGAATATGCTTTAAAATCTTTTGCAAAAATAGATGGATTGACCTGTGCATGCCACACAAGTACATGTCCACGGACTTTTACTCCATTTTCTTTGGCCCAATCCAATAATTCCTCCGCCGCAAAATCAACGGTAAACAACGTTTCCGATGAGGCATCAAAATTGTAAGCCGGTTTGAATTCATTGCCAAACGTAATACTGTTATACATTCTGCTGATTAATGCTTCTTTCTCCGGATTACCGATTTCTGCAAGCTGATTGTTCCAATGGTCAATGGCTTCACAGCCGGTTCCCAGCATAAAATATTCTTTATAAAGTTCATCCAGTTCCTCATAAGAACTGGTATCTGCATATTTTCCTGTGTTGGTTTCTGATTCTTCCTGCATGATTTCCACCCTTTCTACCGTCTCCGATTCTTTTTGTGATGTTTCAGACTCTCCTTTCGTCATCTGTTCCGCAAATACGCCAAAGAGCATCGCAACCGCCGCTGGCAAAATGATCAACATCCACTTTTTGTTTTTTCCTGTTTTCATCCCAAACGCATTTCCCCCTTGTCTTTTAGCATCTCCCACATGATTTTATCTAAAGTGTAACTTTTTTCTTCTTTT
>ENA-OQAS01000302-OQAS01000302.1-human-gut-metagenome-genome-assembly--contig:-NODE-302-length-25984-cov-4.122481_pt1 | contig 25984 bp, 29 predicted proteins | sample MGYA00242733_ERZ504523 | MGnify/ENA primary metagenome ERZ504523 (study PRJEB26092, sample SAMD00036239) | human gut metagenome | host: Homo sapiens | study: EMG produced TPA metagenomics assembly of...
AAGTGCCGGATCCGTAGGGGACAGCGAGAGCTGTGGTATCCAGTGGATGAAGCGTGTCAGGTCTATGACGTTTTTTCCTTTGTACAGCATATGGTTGAACACATCCGCAAAAACGCGGTTGTCAGCCATGTAATCTTTGGTGATGGTATCCTTTGTACCCATAGGTTTCACCACCTTCGATCTGTTTATGTGATCAGAGTAGTTTATTATCTGATCCAGTTACAGGGTATCATACATTTTGGTGTTTGAGAAGCGGATATCTGATATTTTATCATTTTTGCAGCTTGCGGAGATCTGTTTGACAACATTCTTATATAAGATTTACCGGGATTTTACAGTGGCTTCTTGCCAGCTACCCTTTTTCGGTGTTAAAATAACAGCATCAATGAAAGAACAGGGAGAATGAAATCAATGTACGATTATCTTATCGTAGGTGCCGGTCTTTACGGTGCGGTTTTTGCACAGGAGGCGAAGCGTGCCGGGAAGTCAGTGCTTGTGATCGACAAGCGTCCGCATATTGCGGGAAATGTATATACAGAGAAGGTGGAAGGGATCAACGTGCATAAATACGGTGCGCATATTTTCCATACCAATAATAAGAAGGTCTGGGATTATATCACCCGGTTTGCCACCTTCAATCGTTTTACCAACAGTCCGGTTGCCAATTATCACGGGGAGCTGTACAGTCTTCCGTTTAATATGTATACCTTTAACCGGATGTGGGGCGTGGTGACTCCGGAGGAGGCTGCGGCAAAGATCGAGGAGCAGCGGCAGGTTGCAGGGATCACGGAACCTTCGAATCTGGAGGAACAGGCTATCAGCCTTGTAGGTACGGATATTTATGAGAAGCTGATCAAGGGCTATACGGAGAAGCAGTGGGGACGTCCATGTACGGAGCTTCCTGCTTTTATCATCAAGAGGCTTCCGGTGCGTCTGACCTTTGATAATAACTATTTCAATGCGTTGTACCAGGGAATCCCGGTGGGTGGTTATTCGAAGATGGTTGCCAATCTGCTGGACGGTATCGAGGTACGGCTGAATGAGGATTATCTGGAGAAAAAAGAGCAGTACGATGCAATGGCGGAGAAAGTGATCTACACAGGTGCCATCGACGCGTATTTTGACTATAAGCTGGGTACTCTGGAGTATCGTTCCGTGCGTTTTGAGAATGAAACACTGGATAAACCTAATTTCCAGGGAAATGCAGCAGTGAATTATACGGATGTGGAGACTCCATGGACCCGTATCATCGAGCATAAATGGTTTGAGTTCGGAAAGGATGAGGAGGGTAATGATCTTCCGAAAACGGTGATCAGCCGGGAATACAGTTCCGAGTGGAAGCCTGGAGATGAGCCGTATTATCCGGTCAATGATGAGAAGAACGGAGCGCTTTACGGACAGTATAAGGAGCTTGCAGAGAAGGAACCGAAGGTGATCTTCGGCGGACGTCTTGGCGAATATAAATATTATGACATGGATGCGGTGATCGCTTCTGCGCTGGATATGTGTGAGCGGGAGCTTGCATAAAAAAGATACTGGATATAACAAATGATAAGATCCTCTTATATTTCGGAGCCAAGGCAAAAGAGAAATATGAGGGGATTTTATGCATATAGAATGACAGTGAGTTTTTTTGAGGGAGGAAAGAGCAATGAGAAGGTGCAAAGGTGTGATTCTGGCAGGAATGCTGGTGCTGAGTATGAGTGTTCCGGTGTATGCGGACAAGTCGGTTGTGGTGAAGGTGGAAGCTCCGGCAGATACCACAGATTATTATATGACGGTGGATTCCGGTGGAGTTGGTGTGGATATCTATCCGTCCACCGACGGAAAAGGTGAAAAGCTCAATGATAAGACGGTAAGGGATGGTACTGTCCTGCATATCGAAGGGGAGACAGAGAAGAATGGTGAGACCTGGGGATATACAAAGTATAATGCAGATACGGTTATGTGCCGCTGGAGGAGCTGCGGCCCTCAAAGGATGCGGAGCTGGCGAAGGCTGGAATCGCAGGGGGCACGGAGAAAGAGACTTCTGCAGTGAATCAGGGAGACGCATCCGATACGCAGGATTCCGCAGCCGGCGAAGGACAGGGAACGTCTGCAGGGACGGCCAGCACAGGCAGTTCTCAGGCTCAGAATGACGAAGGACAGGGAACGTTTGCAGGGACGGACAATACAGGCAGCTCTCAGCTCAGAATGGCGAAGGACAGGGAACAGTCTGCAGGGACGGCCAGCACAGATGAATCTCAGGCTCAGAGAGGTGAGGTTCAGGGGCCACCTGCAGGAACAGCCAGTACAGGTAGTTCTCAGGCTCAGAGCGGCGAGGTCCAGGGACCGCCTGCAGCGGATGGAACAACAGAAGGTGGGGAAGCTGCGGATGAAGCTGTCACCAAGCCGGTCAATGGCACAGCTGCGACATCCTTTAAAGAAGAAATTCCTGGTATAAAAGTCCGTTTATCTGGATCGGGATCGCAACAGTACTTGCAGTAATCGGAATTCTGGGTTATCATTTGAAGAAACGTTAACAGATAAACCAGATCAATATAAGAAAAGTGGAGAATTTTGTGAAGAGATTACAGCTTGTCAGGAAGAAATTATTGCCGCTTCTTCTGTGTGTGGCAGTTGCGGGCAGCCAGGTTCCGGTCATGGCAGCGATGTGGAAGGCTTCAATGAAGAATGGTCAGAAGATACACAGACGCAGTCGGCGGAAGCAGAGGATACGACGGAGACCGCAGAAGGGAACACCACAGAGAACACCGGTATCCCGGATGAACAGACAGAGGATATTGCAGAGGCAGCCGACGGGGATACCGAGGATATAGCCTTGCAGAGTTCCGAGGAGGATACAGAGACTCCCGAAACATCAGAAGGATTGTCTTCTGATTCCCAGGAGGATACCTTTGGCGACGGTGAGGAGAGCTTTGGGGATGCCTCAGACAGTGATGAGTCCGGCATCGAATATATCAAGGGCCGTCCGCTTACGGAGGAAGAGGAGCAGGAACAGCTGGCACCCTTTGATAATCTGACTTCTTATTCCACCGCCGTGGAGATCGGAAATGATGTGGATGAGGTACCGATGGGAAGAGCTGCGGCCTATCCGTCCTATTATAATGCAGCGGATCAGGGATATGTCACTTCCGTAAAGAATCAGGAGCCCTACGGTATGTGCTGGGCATTTGGAATGGCCTCTCTTCTGGAAACTTCGTTTCTGACCCAGGGCCTTGGAACTTATGATCTGTCGGAAGAGCATCTGGCGTATTTTTTGCAAACAGAAAGAATGACCCGCTTGGAAATACCTACGGGGATGTCAATAAGCATATGGGGACAGATGATAAAGGAAACGCAGATTATCATGAGGGCGGAAATGATCTTCTGGCTTCCATGTTTCTGAGCACCTGTCCGGAATGACAACAGAAGGGGATGTGCCTCTGGCAACAGATTCCACGCATACACAGAAAACCGGTGTGACTCCGGCGGCATCCAAGGCGTACAATGCAGCTGCTTATCTGAAAAATGCCTATTTTTCCGATTATTCCGTAAATGCCATGAAGAAGCTTCTGGTTGCAAATAATTCAGTTACTGTGATGTATAATGCACAGAATGCCTATTACAATGCAAGTACAGCGGCCTATTCCTATCCTACCAGACCAAGAACGTGAATCATGTAGTTACAGTGGTGGGTTGGGATGACAATTATTCTGCAAAGAATTTCCGGGCATTTTCCAAGGTAAAGGGAGACGGAGCCTGGATCGTTAAGAACAGCTGGGGTACAGGCTGGGGAAAATCCGGATATTTTTATATGTCTTATGAGGATAAGTCTGTCAGTGAGCTGGTTGCGGCTACGGCTGTCAATACACCGAAATATAGAAACAATTATTTTTATGACGGAACGTCGGGTCTTGGTTCTATCCGCATGTATGCAGGGGAACAGCTGTCTTCGGTTTTTCGTGCCAGTGCAGGAAACGGAAAAGCGGAATCGCTTGGCGAGGTGACTCTTAGCTCCATGTCTGCCAATAATTCCTATACTGTGCAGGTATACACAAATCTGAAGGATGCCAGTGATCCTACCAGTGGAACACCGGCATATTCCACACCGGTTTTCTGCAGTCAGCCGATGGCTGGGGTTATGACCTTTCAGATTCCGGAGGTTCTGCTCAGCCAGAACAGTCTGTATTCTATTGTGGTGACAAATGCAGGAAGCACATATATAAAATATTGTGTGGAGGCAGAGGTCAGTTATGGCTGGTGTAGCTTTTCTCCGTCTATCGTATCCGGTCAGAGCTTTCTGCGATATAACGCGGAGGATACCTGGATGGATGCGGTTGAATTTAATCCATCGGTAACGCCGAGGATCAAGGCGCATACTAGGACTCTGAGCAGTGCGGCCAGGATGCAGCTTTCTTCCTCTGAGATAAGTCTGTATTCCGGAGATCAGAAAACACTGAATGCTTCGGCTACCAGATCCGAGATGGATGCTTCCGGCATTGTCTGGGAAAGCTCAGATACCAGTGTGGCTGCTGTAAATGGAAGCGGCGTTGTTACTGCAAAAAATCCGGGAACAGCAACCATAACCTGCTACGGAAAAATGCCAGGGGAATCCGGGCTACCTGTAAGGTTACGGTGAAGCTTCGTCAGACCACAGGTGTAAAACTGGTTTCCAAGGCATTTAACAGGATACGGATCTCCTGGAAAGCAGTTCCCGGCTGCAATCGTTATGCTATCTATCGCTGGGATGAAAGCGGAAATTCAAAAAAAATGGCAACCGTGACAGCAGATGTAGTGACCTGGAGGATACTGCAGTGAAACAGGAAGCACTTATACGTATCGGATCCGGGCTTCTTATGTACGTTCCGGAAAGAAGACTGTTTATGGAGCCGTATCTTCGCCGTTCTCAGCAAAAGCGGAGCTGGGGAAGGCCCGTGCAGTGGCTGAAGCTGTCAGCGGACCATGTAACAGGGTATCCTGGAAGAAGGTTTCCGGAGCAAGTGGCTATCATATCTACCGGAAGCTCCAGGGGAAAAGCTGGGTTCGGATCGGAACCGTTAACAACAAAGTATTGTCCTGGCAGGACACGAAGATTGAGGGAATCACCTCCTACGCTTATGCTGTGAGGCCATATAAGAATGTAGACGGGAAAAAGTTTTAGGAGGATATCAGGCAAGCAGCTATATCCTGTCCTATCCGGAACTTCAGAAGATATCCAGTGTCAGGAAGACCTCCAGGGGGCTGAAGATCTGCTGGAAAGCGCAGAAGAAAGCAGATTGCTATCAGATCTACCGTAAGACCGGAAAGGTTCATGGAAAAAGATCAGTACAGTTTCCGGAGGCAGCCGTTCCTCCTTTGAGGATAAGACCGCAAAGAAGGGAACAACGTATTACTATGCGGTGCGTGCAGGGATAAAAACCTCCGGTGGAAAAGTACTCTGCGGAGGATACGCCGCAAAAGCAGCAAAGAGATAAAAGTGTTAAAATATAAAACGCGATCTGGCTTGAAACATTCCAGATCCGGGCGTTTTATGTTTTGGTTGAATATGTGTATTATATATGATTATATCAGGCAGTTCAAAAGAAAGATCAGTCGTTGTTGATCACAACGCCTTTCTGGAGCATGATGTTGGCATAAAGTGCTTTCTCACTTGTGGAGATGATGCAGTATGCAGTTTTTGCTTCGTCATAGAATGCGAAACGCTCGATGTTTCCGACGGCTTTTTCGCCACGCTCGTCATGCTTGGAAACGATTTCTTTATATGTATCCCAGATCGGTGTCTCCACATTATCGCCAGGCATTACTTCCATCAGGTTTACCGGATGCTCTACATAGGTATCCAGCGGGAAGAGCTTCAGGATGGCATCCAGGATCTCCGGAACGCCATGTCCGTCACAACGGATGGTGATGGCATTTTTCCCATGGATTCTACAGGGAAGTTTCCGTCAGCGATAACAAGACGGTCACTGTGTCCCATCTCACATAAAACCTTCAGTAATTCTGGTGATAAGATTTCTGGAATTCCTTTTAACATAGTTATATCCTCCTAAGATCATTGTGTACTTACAGTATTTTCGGAAATTACAGCATCAGGCTCAGGTGATCAGAACAGGATACATGGATTTCCGAAACTGTTATGACGCCGGTAGTATCAGACAGACCTGCCCGGCCACAGGCTTTAGAACTCTTATTAATTAATCTAACGGTATTTGGTCTTCTTTTCAAGGGAATATTTTCCTATAAATGATGAAAATTTTATGGTTGACAGAAAACGTATGGAGCGCTATGATGAACTTAAACGGAAACGTTTCGGTTTCAGGACCAAATGAGAAAATAATACAAAACAAACACAATGATTATGATTCCAAGGAGGAGAAGATTATGCCACTGGTTACATCGAAGGAAATGCTGTTAAAGGCACAGAAGGGCGGATATGCAGTAGGAGCATTCAACGCAGAGAATATGGAGATGGTGAAGGCGATCATCCAGGCAGCTGAGGAGCTGAAAGCACCGGTTATGATCCAGACAACACCTTCTACTGTTAAATATGGCACGGTTGAGACTTACGCTGCGATCGTAGCAGCAGAGGCAGCCAAGCTTCCGTTCCGGTATGCCTTCATCTTGACCACGGCAGCAGCTTTGAGCTTGCGATGCAGGCAATGCATGCAGGCTATACTTCTGTGATGATCGATGGTTCCAAGCTGGATTTTGAGGATAATATCAGAGAGACCAGGAGAGTTGCGGATGTGGCAGCAGCCCTGGATATCCCATGTGAGGCTGAGCTCGGTAAGGTCGGTGGTAAAGAGGATGATCTTGAGGCTGAGGCAGACACTAACACCGACCCGCAGGAGGCGAAGGAATTCGTGGAGCGTACAGGTGTTACTTCCCTGGCAGTTGCATCGGAACCGCACATGGTTTCTATGTGGGAACACCGGTTCTTGACAAGGAACGCTTAAGCGAGATCCGCGAAGTCGTAGATATCCCCCTTGTTCTTCACGGGGCATCCGGACTCAGTGATGAGGATGTCAGCGACTGTGTAAAACGTGGTATCTGCAAGGTTAACTTTGCAACAGAGCTTCGTGCCGCATATTCCAGGGCAGTGAAGGAGACCTTTGCAGAGAATGAGAACACCATCGACCGAAGGCCTACGGAAAGAAAGCAATCCAGGCAGTGAAGGAGCTGGTTGAGGCGCGTATGAAGGTTTGCGGCTGTGATGGAAAGGCAGAATGATCTTCTGTAAAAAAACAGAAACGGAGTGATCTGTATGGCAGCAACCATGAAAGATATTGCCAGGCGGACGGGACTTGGGCTCGCAACGATTTCTTCTTATTTTAACGGCGGAAACGTAAGAGAAAAAAACAGAATAAAGATCGAGGAGGCCATTCAGGAGCTGCATTATGAGGTCAATGAGGTGGCCAGAGGGCTTAAGACCAATGCTACCAAAACCATCGGTGTGGTGATTCCGGAGCTTAACAATACCTTTTGTGCGGAGATCATCACAGGGATGGAGGATGTCTTAAGAAGTCACGGATATGCGACCATTGTCTGTGACTGCCGTACCGATAAGCGGCTGGAGCGGGATGCAGTGGAGTTTTTAAGCCGTAAGCGTGTGGACGGGATCATCAGCATGCCGGTGGATGCTGAAGGCAATCATCTGAAAAAATTCCAGAAAACCGGAAAGCCCATCGTACTCATTGACCGCAGGATCAGGGAGCTTTCCTGTGACAGTGTTCTTGTAGACAACGAGAAGGCGGCTGAGGACGCAATGAGAGTTTTTTTTCAGGCAGGACACCGTAAGATCGGGATCATTGGCGGACCGGAGGAAATTTCCACAGCTCAGGAACGTCTCCAGGGGTACCGTAATGCATACGAAAAAGAAAATATACCGGTACGGGAATCTTTGATCTATCACGGTGATTATACCATTCAGGGTGGTGTGCAGGGAATCGAGAAGCTTGTTGCGGACAATCCGGATATGACGGCTGTGTTTGTTACCAACTATGAGATGACTATGGGGGCGGTGATCGGGATGAATGAGCTGGGTCTTAAGATCCCGGAACAGCTGTCTGTGATCGGCTTTGACAATCTGCAGTTTGCCAGAGCATGTAATCCCAAGCTTACCATTGTGGCACAGCCTACACAGGGGATTGCCGGAGAAGTGGCGGGAATCATGCTGAAACGACTGGAAGGGAATGCAAGTGAAGATACAGAACCGATCACGGAGAAGCTTGGCGCAGAGATCATCATGGGAAAATCCGTCCGTGTGCTGGACGAGAAGGAGAATCTATAATGAAACCATATTTATTAGGTATTGATATCGGCACCAGTGCCTGTAAGGTTGCGGTTTTTGAAAAATCGGGAACGGTTGTGGCTGCGGCCAACGGCGATTATCCGGTTTACTATCCGAAGGAGGGCTGGGCAGAACAGAATCCGGAAGAATGGTGGAGTGCTGTCTGTCAGGCGGTAAAGAAGGCCATCCAAAAAGCGGGGATAGCACCTGAGGAGATCGCAGGCATCGGTATTGATGGCCAGAGCTGGTCAGCCATTGCCATGGATAAGGACGGAAATGTACTGACAAACACTCCGATCTGGATGGATACCAGAGCACAGTCTATCTGTGACAGATTGAATGAAGAGATCGGGGCAGAGCAGATTTTTGAAGTATCCGGTAATTCTCTTCAGCCGTCCTACACAACTGCAAAGATCCTCTGGTATAAAGAAAATCTCCCGGAGGTATACCAAAGGATCCACAAGATCCTGCAGTCTAACAGCTACATTGCATATAAGCTGACAGGTGTGATGAGCCAGGATGTTTCCCAGGGCTATGGCCTGCATTGCTTTGACATGAGAAAGGCAGCCTGGGATGAGGATATGTGCAGAAAGCTTGGGATTCCCATGGAATTTCTTCCTGAGATCTGTGCCTGTGATCATGTTGTGGGAACAGTTACAGAGAAGGCGGCGGAGGAATCCGGCCTTGCTGTGGGAATACCGGTTGTTGCTGGTGGTCTGGATGCGGCATGCGGAACACTGGGGGCTGGAGTGATCCATCCGGGTGAAACACAGGAGCAGGGAGGACAGGCCGGCGGAATGAGCATCTGCATGGATGCGTACAAGGCAGATCCAGACTGATCCTTGGCTATCACGTGGTTCCGGGACAGTGGCTCCTTCAGGGAGGAACCACCGGAGGTGGTGGTGTCATGCGCTGGTTTGAACGTGAGTTTGCAGATTATGAGCGCTCTGTAGCAGGGGAAAAAGGATCTTCTCTGAACCAGCTCAATGAGATCGCGGAAAGGGTCGCACCAGGCAGTGACGGAGTGGTATTTCTTCCATATATGTCCGGTGAGCGTTCCCCGATCTGGAATCCTAATGCGAAGGGCGTATTCTATGGACTGGATTTTGCCAAGACCAAGGGACATATGTACGTGCCTGTATGGAAGGCGTAGCACTTTCTCTGAAACACAACCTTGAGGTGGCAAAGGAAGCAGGAGCAGATGTGGAAGTTCTCCGTGCAATGGGAGGCTCTGCAAATTCTCTTCTCTGGACACAGATCAAATCCGATATCACAGGAAAACCTATCGTAGTGCCGTCCTCTGATACGGCAACAACACTTGGTGCAGCCATTCTGGCAGGTGTTGGCGTTGGAATGTATCAGGACTATGATGAGGCTATCCGCCTTACGGTAAAGGAAACAAGAAGACATGAACCGAACCCGGAAAACCGGGACGTTTATGAGAAAACCTATAAAACCTATTTAAATCTCTATAAATCTCTTGAACCTATGATGAGAAATGAGGAGGAAAAGTGATCATGAAAGCAGCAGTAGTAGTAGCAAATGAGGATGTTCAGTATCAGGAAGTGGAAGAACCCCAGGTAACACCAGGCCATGTGAAGATCAAGGTAAGATATTCCGGGATCTGCGGGTCTGATATCCCGCGTGTATTAAATCACGGCGTACATTTTTATCCCATCGTGCTCGGACATGAATTTTCCGGCGATGTGTGGAAGTGGGAGAAGGCGTTACCAAGGTGAAGGTCGGCGACCGTGTATCCGGTGCACCACTTCTTCCCTGTATGAAATGTGACGACTGTCAGAAGGGTAATTTCTCTCTCTGCAAGCATTACAGCTTCATCGGTTCCAGAGAGCAGGGAGCAAACGCAGATTATGTAGTGGTTCCTGAGCAGAATGCAGTACCATTCGCAGATAATGTTCCATATGAGCAGGGAGCCATGTTTGAGCCTGCAACCGTAGCTATCCACGGTGTATTCCAGAACGATTACCACGGCGGTGAGTATGTGGCGATCCTTGGCGGCGGTACAGTTGGTATGTTCACCATGCAGTGGACAAAGATCTTCGGCTCCAAGAAGGTAGTGGTCTTTGATATCAGCGATGAGAGACTTGCTCTTGCAAAGCGTCTCGGCGCAGATGAAGTGATCAACACAAAGGAAGAGGGATATATGGAAAAAGCCATGGCCATTACAGGTGGAAAGGGCTACGGCTTCGTATTTGAGACAGCCGGACAGGTTCCTACCATGCATATGGCATTTGAGCTTGCAGCAAACAAGGCACATGTATGCTTCATTGGTACTCCTCATGAAAACCTTACCTTTACACCGAAGGAGTGGGAGAACATGAACCGTAAGGAGTTCAAGCTTACCGGTTCCTGGATGTCCTACAGTGCCCCGTATCCGGGACGTGAGTGGGAGCTGACGGCGCATTATTTTGCAACTGGCCAGCTGAAGTTTGACCCGGGCTTCATCTATAAGAAAATCCCGATGAGCCAGGCACAGGAGGCCTTTCAGCTGTTCAAGACACCGGGCCTTGTAAAAGGAAAGATCCTTCTTTCCAATGAGGAAGACTGATATGATCCTGACAGTAACCTTAAACGCTGCCATTGACAAGCGTTATGTAGTGGATGATTTTAAAGTGGGCGAAGTGAACCGTGTGCGTGAATGTACCTACGTTCCCGGCGGAAAGGGACTGAATGTTTCCAAGCGGCGTCCATTTACGGTGCTGAAGTGGTTGCCACCGGCTTTGTAGGCGGCCACGCAGGCAATTATATAGAAGCTGCCCTGAAACCCTTTGGTATTAAGAGTGCTTTTTACCATGTAGAGGCGGAGAGCCGCTCCTGTATCAACATCTGGGATGAGGTGAATCATGTACAGACCGAATTCCTGGAGCCGGGATTTACACTGACAGAGGCAGATTTTGATGGCTTTGAGAAAAAATTCCGCCAGCTTGTAAAAGACGCTTCTGTTGTGGCAATGTCCGGCAGCGTGCCGAAGGGACTTGACGGGAGTGCCTACCAGCGCCTCGTGAAGATTGTGAAAGACGCCGGAAAACCGGTGATCCTGGATACCAGCGGCAAGCTTCTGGAAGAGGGGATCAAGGCAGCACCGACACTGATCAAGCCTAACATTGATGAGATCCGTATGCTGACAGGCAAGCATTGTGACGATATCAACGATATCATTGAAGCAGCGAAAGCCATCCATGCCGGTGGTGTGGAGATCGTGGCGGTCTCGCTTGGAGCAGATGGTTCCCTGGCAGTCGGAGAGGAAGGGATTTTCCGTGCGGTGGTTCCGAAGATCGATGCGGTAAATACCGTAGGCTGCGGAGATTCCATGATCGCAGGCTTTGCCCTTGGATTAAGTGAGGGACTTTCTCTGGAAGAGACTCTGCGAAGAGCCAGTGCGATCTCAGCAGCGGCAGCCATGCGCGAGGAAACGGGCTTCTTTGTGATGGAGGATATGGAGGCTCTTCTTCCGAAGATCGAGATCAGGCGTTTATAAGATAAGCTTATAATAAGAAAATTTTTATAAAAAAGGAGATGTAAAGATGGCAGAAGTTATCAATCCGGCAATTGTGCCGAAAGTGACACTTCCTTCCGGCGAGCAGGTTCCGTGTGTCGGAATGGGAACATTCGGTTCCGACCGTGTATCCGCAGAGGATGTATCTGCAGCTGTTGCAGGCGCGATCCGCAGTGGCTACCGTATGTTTGACTGTGCCGCATGCTACGGAAACGAGCATGAGATCGGCCAGGTATTTAAGGAAGCTTTTGACGAAGGTGTTGTAGAGCGTAAGGATCTTTTTATCATGACAAAGGTATGGAACGACATGCACAGAAGAGTAGAGGAAGCCTGTGATAAGAGCATTAAGGATCTTCAGTGCGATTATGTGGATATGTATTTCATCCACTGGCCATTCCCGAATTATCATGCACCGGGATGTGATGTGGATTCCAGAAATCCGGATTCCAAACCCTTCAGTGTGGAGGAGTTTATGGATACATACCGCCAGTGTGAGGCGTTGGTAGAAAAAGGAAAAATCCGTTACATTGGTATTTCCAATATGACCATTCCGAAGCTTGAGGCAGTTCTTCCGCTTATGAAGATCAAACCTGCAACCTGTGAGCTTGAGCTTCATGTATGCTTCCAGCAGCAGGAACTTTATGATTATCTGGTAGAGCATAACATCCAGCCGGTAGCTATATGCCGATCGGTTCTCCACGCAGACCGGAGAGAGATATCTGCCCGGAGGATGTTGCGGATCTGGAGGTTCCGGAGATGCAGGCGATCGCAAAGGCACATGGTGTTCATCCGGCTCTGATCGCTCTGAAGTGGGCACATCAGAGAGGAGAGATCTCCATTCCGTTCTCTGTCCACAACTATGCAAGCAACCTGAAATGTGTCACAGAGGATCCACTTACAGATGAGGAAATGGCAACCATCGCAACTCTGGAAAAAGGCAACCGTCTTGTAAAAGGCCAGGTATTCCTGTGGCATGGTGCAAATGACTGGCATGACCTCTGGGATGAGGATGGCGTTATCGTAAAATAATAAAAATATGCAGGAAAATCCCGTATCCCATATGTTGGATGCGGGATTTCTTTGTATTTAATTTGGACTAAGAAACTCCGTTGTAAATTTTAACCAAACATGTTAACATATAAAAAGAATTAACAGTTATTGTTCACAGAAAGGACAGTAATCTTACCAATGAAAATGACAGAGACGGGGGGAAGGATCTGTCAGGGGGATGTGCAATAAAAACAACAGAAACTGATCAGAGGGGGACAACAGAAATTATGTATCGTATTTTACTGGTAGATGATGAGATACTTGTTCGAGATGCGATCCGGGAGAATATTGACTGGAAAGCAATGGACTGTGAGCTGGTAGGAGACTGTGATAACGGGAAAGCAGCAGCGGAATTTGTACAGAACCATCCGGTGGATATCGTGCTTACAGATATCCTTATGCCATATATGGATGGTATGGAACTGAGCCGTTTTCTCCATGATAATTATCCGGACATCGTGATCGTGATCTTCAGCGGATTCGGAGAATTCGAGTATGCCAAGAAGGCGATCCAGTATGGTGTCAGTGAATATATGCTGAAGCCGGTGACAGCCATGGAACTCAGAAATGTTATCGGAAAAATGAAGGAGAAGGTGGACCAGCAAAGAAAGAAAAAGAGAAGCTGGAACGTCTGACACAGACTTCCGAGAATTATCAGAAAAACGCCATTGTGATCCGTTCCAGAGCGCTGCAGGGCTTTGTGGATAATATCAAGACACGGCAGGAAAGTCTGGAAGAGCTTGCAGCACTGGGAATCGATCTTGAGGCAGCATGCTATCGTGTGGCTGTCTTTGATCTGGATCTGTATTCGGACGCAGTCAGCTTACTGCGGAGAAACGCCAGGAGAGTGCACTGATGTCTTTTGTCCTTTTTAATATCAGTGATGAGATCATCAGCAAAGAAAAAGCAGGAGTGGCATATCAGGCCGGAAATAACAAGGTTGGTGCTCTTTTCATGGGAAACCGTACCAGAGAGTTTGAACACAAGATCATGGAGATCTGCAGGACGATCCAGGATAAGCTGAAGGAACTGATGTCGCTGGATATTTCTATCGGTGTGGGAAGCTGGGCCAGAACTCAGCAGGAGCTTCGTGCATCCCATGAACTTGCAGAGAAAGCTATTGAATATCGTTATCTTCTTGGAGGAAGCCTTCTTATTGATATGGAAGAACAGCCGGAGGAAAAAAATCTTTCCATTAAAGCTTATGTAGAGAAGCTGGCAGCTGCTCTGAAAGTGGGTAAAAAGGAAAACGCAGAGCATATTCTGGAACAGATCTCTTCTGAGATCAAGGAAGCGCGAGTGGATAAGAGTCGTGCCTGCGTGTATCTTCAGCAGATCATCCGTGCAGCAGATGAGACCTGTGAGGATATGGTTCCGGACAACAGGCTTTTTTCCAAAAGAGAAGCACTTCTGCAGCAGGTTACGGAGCAGAATTCTTTTGACAGTGCTGTTGAACTGGTCAGGAATCATATCGGAGAGATTTTCCAGACACTTTCCGATGCAAACAGCTCCAGCGGACAGCGTCAGGCCAGACTTGCCCTGGATTATATCCAGAAGAATTATATGGATCCGGATTTAAGCCTGAACAGTATCTGTTCCTATCTGAATATCAGTACAAGCTATTTCAGTACGATCTTTAAGGATCTTACGGGAGAGACTTTTACAGAGGTTCTGATCCGTACCCGTATGGAGAAGGCGAAGGAACTTCTGGAGAATACAACTATGAAGAATTATGAAATTGCCGAGAAGTCGGATTTGCAGATCCCCATTATTTTGGGATTTCCTTCAAAAAAATGACCGGCTGCACACCAACAGAATATGCAAGGGAGAAACGTAAATGAGAGATATCCGGTTTGCGGCAAAGATCATAGGAAAATTTAAGAGTATCCAGAGTGCGATCTTTGCGGTGGTGACGGTGCTGCTTTTAAGCGCGGTGCTGGTCATAACAGGTGTTCCATGAGATATACCCGCAATTCTATTTTTGAAAATTCTGCTGTCTACACCCAGAATATCGTGCAGCAGATGAATCAGAATATTGATTCCTATATTGATTACATGGAAAATATAGCCTATATGATCTCTAGTAACGAGGATGTGCAGCAATATCTTTTGGCGACAATGTGATGATGGAACAAGAGAGCGTCTGATCAATCAGTTCAAGACTATTCTGGACGGACGAAGTGATATCCGAAATCTTGGGATCATTGGAAGTAATGGACGGAAGCTGATCAACGACGGCAAGCAGTCTGTGAATCCGGATCTGAAGCTTTCCACCCAGGAGTGGTATCTGGAAGCTTTACAGAAGCCGGAAGGCCCGCTTCTTACATCTTCTCATGTACAGCACATCATCAGCGGAGAGCGTCCGTGGGTGATCACTTTAAGCAGGGGAATCCGTAATTTTTCCAACTGTGGTGAGAAAGAGGGAGTCTTTTTTATTGATCTGAATTACAGTGCCATCAGTGAACTTTGTGATCAGAATACGATCGGGAAAAAGGGATACGCATTCATTCTGGATGAAAGCGGAAATATTGTATACCATCCCCAACAGCAGCAGCTTTATAATGAATTGCAGACTGAGAATATCGACCTGATCGTGAAATCAAAAGAAGATACGGTGCGTACCGAAAAGGGAAACAGAGGAAAGCTGTATTCCATTTCCAGATCAAATAAAACCGGATGGACCGTTGTGGGCTGTATGAGCGTCAGCGAACTCCTGCGCAAAAGCAATCAGGCACAGAGTATTTATGTGCTTATTTCCGCACTTCTGATGATCGTGGCACTGCTTTTTTCCAGATTTCTGGCAAAGAGTCTCACATATCCTCTTCAGCGTCTCAGAGATTCCATGTCCAGAGTACAGGAAGGGCATTTTGACGGAGCAGATGTGGAAATCGATTCAGAGAATGAGATCGGAAGCCTGACGAAATCTTTCAATGTGATGACACATAGGATACAGGATCTTATGGAGCAGAACGTGAAGGAACAGGAAGCAAAGAGAAAAAGTGAGCTTAAGGCCCTTCAGTCCCAGATCAATCCTCATTTTCTCTACAATACTCTGGACTCGATCATCTGGATGGCAGAGGGCAGAAAGTACGAAGAGGTTGTTCTGATGACAGCATCCCTTGCACGTCTTCTTCGTCAGAGCATCAGTAATGAAGATGAAGTGGTTCCTCTCGCAAGGGAAGTGGAGTATGCCAAGGGTTATCTTACGATCCAGAAGATGCGTTACAAGGACAAGTTGGAATTCGAGATCGATGTAGAACCTTCTATACTAAATATCCCTCTGATCAAGCTGGTTCTCCAGCCGATCATTGAAAATGCCATCTATCATGGACTGAAATATAAAGAGAGTAAGGGACTTTTGCAGGTAAAAGGCTTTATGAAGGATGGAAATGCAGTTCTTCAGGTGATCGACAACGGTGTAGGTATGGATGAGGAAACATTGTCACATATTTATGATAAGCATAAGGTGAATTATCATTCCAATGGTGTGGGTGTTTACAATGTACAGAAACGTCTGAAGCTTTATTATGGAGAAAATTACGGGATCACCTATGAAAGTGAAAAAGGTGTCGGAACCACTGCACGATCACCATTCCGGGAATACAGGAGGAATCAATATGAAAAAACATAGAAAACTCCTGACTTTTGGAGTGGTCATCTGCCTTGTGGCGGGGCTTGTAGCCGGAATATTCTATTATAAACAGGTAGAAGAAGAGAGAAACTATCGTTGATCTATATTCCGAAGGTTGTGGACGGTACCAACGATTTCTGGACATCACTGATCCAGGGGGCGGAGATGGCTGCAAAGGAATATAATGCAGATATCCGCGTATGGGCACCTGAGGAAGAAAATGATGTGGATGGTCAGAACAAGCTGATCGAAAGGGCAATAGAAGAAAAACCGGATGCGATCCTGATCTCGCCGTCCAGCTTCACTGAATCTGACCAGCTTTTGAAGAAGGCAAAGGAACAGGGAATACATATTTCATTTATTGATTCCTACACACAGGAAGAGGTTCAGGACCTTACCGTTGCGACCGATAATCTGGAAGCAGGCAGATCCTTTGGCAGGTTTGCGAAGGATCTTGTGGGAGCGGATGATCAGATCGCGATCGTTTCACATGTAAAGGGTGTATCTACGGCAGTTGAAAGAGAAAAAGGTTTCCGGACAGGACTTGGCAGTCGGAAGGATAATATCGTGGATGTGGTATACTGTGATTCTCAGTATGACAAGTCCTATGAGCTTACAAAAGAGCTGATGAAAAAATATCCGGATCTCAAGATGATCGCGGGGATGAATGAATATTCCTCTGTAGGTGCTGCAAGAGCAGTAAAGGCAGCAAAAGCAGAGAACCGGATTAGGGTGGTGGGAGTAGACAGCTCACAGGAGGCCGTTCAGCTGATGGAACACGGAATCTTCCAGGGAATCGTTGTACAGAAGGCATTTAAAATGGGGTATGTGGGTGTTCGGGAAACAGTTAAGATGCTGCGTGGAGAAAACTATAAAAAGAATATTAATTCCGGGTGCCAGCTGGTAACTCCTGACAATATGTATACCAGTGAGATCGAAAAACTGCTTTTCCCGTTTAATACGTTAAAAACATATGGTGATCTTACACCGTAAATAGTCATAAATGCACAAAGAAAAGGGTTAAATATTTACAGTACAGTAAATATTTAACCTTTTTTTGAAAGATATTCTATTACAATTATTGATTTTTGACGGTATTATAATAACCAAGAAAACACAAGATACGTGCAAAACGTGAGGAGGGTAAAAATTGGAAAAGTTAAAACAAAATCCAATCGTTAAGAAGCTCGGATTGAACAGAATACTTCTTGTCTGTGTTCTGATTCTTATGTTCCTGGTTTTTAAAGTAGTTCTTGGAAACAAGTTTCCGGCTGTTGACAGTATCAAGTCTACTTTGAACTATGTGTACTTCCTGGGCTTTTTGTCACTTGGCGTTACATTCGTAATCGCTACAGGAGGAATTGATTTCTCCATCGGACCTGTAATGTTCTGCTGTGCACTGGTATCCGGTTACTGCATGACATCCTACAAGGTTCCATGTGCAGTTGCATGATCCTTTGCATTCTGATCGGTCTCTGCTTTGGTATTTTCAATGGCTGGATGGTTTCTTACATGTCAGTGCCACCATTCATTATTTCCATGGCATCCATGAACATTGCAAAAGGTATTGCTTCTGTATTCACAAAAACACAGTCCGTAAGCTGGCCGGCAGCTAGCGATGCAAACGGCTGGTTCCGTAATATCGTTTCCGTAAACGGCTTCCCTGTAGGAATCATTATCTTCCTGGGAATGGCAGTTATCTGCGGTATCGTTCTTTACAACACAAAACCGGGACGTTACATCCTCTGCCTTGGTTCCAACAAAGAGGCTGTCCGCCTTTCCGGTGTTAACACAAAGAATGGGAAATGCTTGCTTATGTGATCTGCGGATTCCTGGTAGGTATTGGAGCACTCTTCTTTGTAGCTACATACACAACTGTTCAGCCTGGCTATGGCGATCAGTACAACAACGAGGCTATTGCAGGCTGCGTTATGGGTGGTACATCCATGGTTGGTGGACTTGCTTCCATCGGCGGTACTGTAATCGGCGTATTCATCATCTCTCTTCTTCAGCAGGGCATCATGGCATTTGGTCTTGGTAAAGGACAGCAGATGATCATCACAGGTATCATCGTTATCGTTGCAGTTTATATCGACGTTTCTGCAAGACGCAGAAAGAACTGATCTTAGAGGGAGGATGCGACAATGGGTGAAGTTATTTTAACTATGAAGGACATTGATAAGTCCTTTCCTGGAGTTCATGCTCTGGATCACGTTAATTTCGAAGTAAAACGCGGCGAAGTACATGCACTTATGGGAGAAAACGGTGCCGGTAAATCAACACTGATGAAGGTTCTTACCGGTATTTATCAGAAGGATTCAGGTTCCATCGTTTACAAAGGACAGGAAACAGAATTCCACAATACACGTGAGGCACAGGATGCCGGCGTTGTAATCGTACATCAGGAGCTGAACATGGTAGGTGATCTTACCGTTGCTCAGAACATCTTCATCGGACGTGAGCCGAAAAAAGGTTTCCGCATTGATGACAAAAAGATGATCGAGGATTCAAAGAAGCTTTTCCAGGATCTGAACATTGAGATCAATCCGAAGGAAAAGATGAAAACCTGACAGTCGGAAAACAGCAGATGTGTGAGATCGCAAAAGCAATTTCCCATAAAGCTGAGGTTATCATTTTTGATGAGCCTTCCGCAGCACTGACAGAGAAAGAGATCGCGGACCTGTTCGAGATCATCCGTGACCTTCGTAAGAAGAATCTTGGTATCGTGTATATCTCACACCGTATGGATGAGATCAAAACCATCACAGATCGTGTAACAGTCATGCGAGATGGTGGTTACGTAGGAACCCTCATCACAAAAGACAGTACAAAAGAAGATATCATCAACATGATGGTTGGTCGTGTTATCTATGAGGATCCGAAGCAGGAGAGTGCAGTTCCGGCAGATGCACCGGTAGTTCTTAAGGTTGAGCACCTGAATGCAGGCAAGATGGTTCAGGATGTAAGCTTTGAGCTGAGAAAAGGTGAGATCCTTGGTTTCTCAGGACTGATGGGCGCCGGACGTACTGAGACAGCCAGAGCACTGTTCGGAGCAGACCCGAAACAGAGTGGTAAGATCTCTGTTATGGGTAAAGACGGACAGCTTCACGAGGTAACCATCAACAGCCCGCAGGATGCTGTTAAATACGGTATCGGTTATCTGTCAGAGGACAGAAGAAGATATGGCTGTGTTGTACAGAAATCTGTAACAGAAAATACTACACTGGCAACCATGGAAGAGTTTACCAATGGTATTTTTATCAACAAGGCAAAAGAGAAACAGGTTGCAGAGAAATATGTAAATGAGCTTGCAACAAAGACACCGACCACCGACCAGCTGGTAGTAAACCTTTCCGGTGGTAACCAGCAGAAGGTTGTTATTGCTAAATGGCTGACACGAGACAGCGATATCCTTATTTTCGATGAGCCGACAAGAGGTATCGATGTTGGTGCCAAGAACGAAATCTACAAATTAATGAACAGACTGGCAGCAGAAGGCAAATCCATTATCATGATTTCTTCTGAGATGACGGAAGTTCTCCGAATGAGTGACCGTATCATCATCATGTGTGAGGGTAAAGTTACCGGATGTATTGATATCTCCGAGGCAACCCAGGAAAACATCATGGACAAGGCCACACGGAATATCGATTAAGGAGGAAAGTCATGACTAAGAAGAAAAAAAGTATTTTAAGTGATCAGAGATTTATTGTTTTGCTCGTTATCATTGTCCTGTGTGCAATATTCTCAGGCTTGAGTAAAGAATTCAGACAGTACACCACGATCCTGAGTATGCTGGATTTCTCATATTACGATCTTCTTATGGCGATCGGAGTTACATTCCCGCTTATCACTGGTGGTGTTGACCTGTCAATCGGAACTGGTATGGTAGCATACGCACTGATCGCCGGAACACTGATCAGAAACAACAATTGCCCGGTAGCTCTGGCAATGCTGATCTGTATTGTTCTTGGTATCGCAGTCGGTGCACTGAACGGTGTACTGATCGGTGTTATGAACCTGCCGCCATTCCTGGCAACACTTTGTACCTGTATGATTACCCGTGGTGCCGGATCTCTCTGCAGTGCGACACCTTGGCCGGGACTTACACAGGATGGTGGATGGTTCCACACAATCTTTAAAGTAACTGTTGGTACAGGAAGAAGTGCTTCCCGTTATCCGCTTGGATTTTTGTGGATGATCATTCTGGTTCTTCTTATGGAGTACATCCTGAACCACACCAAATTCGGTCGTTACACAATTGCGATCGGTTCCAACAAAGAGGCAGCAGCCCTTTCCGGAATCAATACAAAGTTCTATCACGTAATGGTATACGTTGTCTGCGGTCTGTTTACAGGTCTTGCAGCAATCGCATACGCAGCAGTAACACCTACTGTACAGCCTGGTACTGGTGCCGGACTTGAGATGGATGCTATCGGTGGTGTATTCGTTGGTGGTGTAGCAGCTACCGGTGGATATGGTTCCGTGATCGGTACATTCGTTGGTATCTTCGTCATCATGCTTCTGAAAACAGGTCTTCCATATATCGGCCTGCAGGCAAACTGGCAGCAGATCATCACTGGTATCGTTCTGATCGTAGCCGTTCTGATCGATATCCTGAAAGAGAAAAAAGCAGCACACTGATATTAAGAAGTGTGTATAATAAGTAAGGGTGCTGTTTACAGAGAAATGTGAACAGCACCGATAATCAAAGATGTGAAACGCCAAGGGGTAGCAACGGCGTATGAACATAAAAAACTATATAATATATTTTAAGGAGGAAATATTATATGAAAGCAAAAAAAGGTTATGGCATTAATGCTCTGTGCAGCAATGGTAACAAGCATGAGCGCAACAGCAGCTTTTGCAGCTGAGGAGAAAGAAGATGCAGCAACAGAGGAATCCGCAGATTCCACAGCAGCTGAGGATCCTACCGCACAGTTCGACGGACTGAAAGCAAACGAAGCTTATGAGTTCCCGATGATGGTTAAATCTTTCCAGTCTACATACTGGGATGCAGCTCAGGAAGGTATGAAGAAAGCATCTGAGGAGCTGGGCGTTACTTATAAAGCACAGGGACCGAACAGTGAGTCCGATATCGCTGACCAGGTTAACATGATCAACACAGCTATCGGCTCCAATCCTGTTGGATTAGGACTTGCAGCTTGCGATACATCTTCTGTTCAGGATGCTCTTAAGACATGTGCAGAAAAAGGTATCCCGGTTGTAACTTCGATACAGGTATCGCTGATGCTCCGGAAGGATCTGTAGTATGCGAGGTTTGTACAGACAACGCACAGGCTGGTGCAGTAGCAGCTGAGAATATGTACAACTCCATTAAAGACGTTGTTAAAGATGCTGACGGACAGGTTATCATCGGTGAGGTTAACCAGGATGCAACAGCTCAGAACATTCAGCAGCGTGGTACTGGATTCATCAACAAGATGATCGAGCTTCTTCAGGCTGATGGCAAGACTGTAGCAGTAAGCGGTAACGAGTTCTATGTTAACGCAGCAGAGGGTGCTGATGCTGATGCTAAAGACGCAGACGTTGTTATCCAGGTAGCTGTTCCGGCACAGACAACTGTAGAGCTTTGCTCCACAGAGGCTCAGGCAATCCTTTCCCAGGAGAACTGTATTGCAATCTTCGGTTCCAACCAGGTTTCTGCAGAGGGTGTTCTTGCAGCAAATGCTAACCTTAACGTTCTTGGTTCTGACCCGGCAAACGGTGATGTAGTTGGTGTTGGTTTCGATGCTGGTTCTATCATCAAAGCAGCTGTTAAAGATGGCACATTCATTGGTGCTGTTACACAGTCTCCTCTTATGATGGGATACTATGCAATCTACGCTCTGACAGCAGCAGCAAACGGCCAGGAGCTTGAGGATGTTCCTACAGACGGTTACTGGTATGATGCAACAAATATGGAAGACGAGGATATCGCTCCTAACCTTTATGACTAATCATATAATTGATAAGATCGTGAAGTTATAATGAACGCGGATTGCGTTCACGGACGTATGAAATAAGAGATCCGCTGGCTGATTCAGTCAGCGGATTTTTTAAACAAATAATGTAGCAGTTCATAAATAATCGCTGTATTATTTGCAAATAAAGACACTTTTTTTGACAAAAGAGGTTCTTATCACCGGAAGGATCCTGATGTATGATAAATACAACATCAGATATGAAAGTGATCAGAAGCTTACATATTGAGGAGGATTTAAAAATGGCAACATATTATTTAGCAGTAGATATCGGAGCATCCAGTGGACGTCACATTCTGGGACATATGGAAAACGGAAAAATGATCCTGGAAGAAATCTATCGTTTTGAGAACGGCATGGTTAAGAAGGATGGAGAGCTCTGCTGGGAGTTTGACCGCCTTTTCACCGAGATCGTAAATGGTCTCAAAAAATGTAAAGAGATCGGCAAGATCCCGGTAAGCATGGGTGTTGATACCTGGGGTGTTGATTTTGTACTTCTTGACAAAGATGATAAGGTTCTTGGAAATACTGTAGGTTATCGTGATCATCGTACAGAGGGAATGGATGAGGAAGTTTATAAGACAATTTCTCTGAAGGATCTGTATGCAAGAACCGGTATCCAGAAAGCAATCTACAACACTGTATATCAGCTGATGGCAGTGAAGAAGAAACATCCGGAGTATCTGGAGCAGGCAGAGACACTTCTTCATGTACCGGATTATTTCCATTTCCTTCTTACAGGAAAGAAAACCTGTGAATACACAGAGGCAACCACAGGACAGCTTGTCTGCCCGACAACTAAGGACTGGGATTATGAGCTAATCGATATGCTGGGATATCCGAGAAAGATTTTCCAGAAGCTGATCATGCCTAGCACAAGCATCGGACATTTAACAGACGCAGTGAAAGAAGCAGTTGGCTTTGACCTTGAGGTTGTAGCACCGGCTACACATGACACAGGATCTGCAGTTCTGGCTGTTCCGGCAAATGATGACGATTTCATTTACATCAGCTCCGGCACATGGTCTCTGATGGGAATTGAGAGAAAAGAAGCAGACTGCTCTGAGAAGAGTTGTGAGATGAACTTCACAAATGAGGGTGGATATGCGGGACGTTTTCGTTATCTGAAGAACATCATGGGTCTTTGGATGATCCAGTCTGTACGTCACGAGTTTGATGACGCATACAGCTTCGCCCAGATCTGTGAGATGGCTGAGGAGGCTAAGGATTTCCCGTCAAGAGTAAACGCAAACGATGAGTGCTTCCTTTCTCCTGAGAACATGACAAAAGAGGTTCAGGACTACTGCCGCAGAACAGGACAGCAGGTTCCGGAAACTCTTGGCGAGATTGCAACAGTTATCTATACAAGCCTTGCAGATTGCTACGCTAAGATTGCAAAAGAAATCGAGGAGATGACAGGAAGAACCTACAGCCGTATCCATATCGTAGGCGGTGGTTCCAATGCAGGATACTTAAATGAGCTGACTGCAAAAGCTACAAAGAAAGAAATCCATGCAGGCCCTGGAGAGGCAACTGCAATCGGTAATATCACAGCACAGATGCTGAAGGCCGAGGAGTTCAAAACTATCGAGGAGGCTCGTACAACCATCCATGAGTCCTTCGGTATCAAAGTATACAAAGCATAAATAATTGGAGGTCTTATTATGTTAGTTAACACAAAGGCAAAAGTTGGTGTATTTTCAATTGCTTTAGGTGCATACCTTCCGCAGTTCCCGTCTCTTGTACCGGAATTTGAAGCACAGTATGATGCGTTCAAGAAAACACTTCCGGGTACAGTAGAGATCATCGACGGTGGAATGGTTACCACAAAAGAGCAGGCTATGGAAGCTGGGGACAAATTCCGTGCAGCAGATGTTGATCTTGTATTTCTTCAGATGCTGACCTATGCAACATCCTACAACATGCTTCCTGCAATCCGTGATCTTGATGTTCCGGTCGTTCTTGTGAACGTTCAGAAATTGAAAGCGCTGGATTATGAGCACACTGACATTGCCTCCTGGCTGGGTGAAGGCTATGCATGCGGTGCTGTAGGCGAGGCAGTTGCTGACCTTGAGAGAGCAGGCAAGAGACATGCGGTTATCACAGGCGTTGTAGAAGGCGGAGATCCGTCAGTTCAGGCTGAGATCGAAGACTGGTGCAAGGCTGCTCAGGTAAGAAGAAGATTCCGTGAAACTAACATTGCACAGATCGGAAGACCATATCCGGGTATGATGGATCTGTATATTGATGAGACAAACCTCTATAACAGAATGTTCCTCTACACAAAACAGTTCGATTGGGAGAAGATGTGGGCGATCGCTGATGATATCACAGACGAGGAAGCAATCCGTGCAAAGGCACAGGATATCCTTGATACATTCGATATTGAGGGCGGCGGCACCATTGAGAAGGTATGGGATATGGCCAAATACGTTGTTGCTTTTGAGAAATGGGTAAAAGACGAGCATCTTGGAATGATCGCTTCCCATTACGACGGATTTGCACAGGGTAAAGCCGGTGTCCTTGACAGTATGCTGATCCCGGCATTCTCCATGCTGATCAAACAGGGTACTGCATGTGCGGTAGAGGGTGACATGAAGGTTGCCATGGCAATGAGTATCTTAAAGACAATTTCCGGTACAGGCCAGCTTTCTGAGATGTACTCCATCGATTTCAACGATGACATCTGCATCATCGGACATTCCGGAAGCGGTGACGCTGACATCTCCGACAAGAAACCAACCATGAAAATCGTGCCGGTATTCCACGGCAAAACAGGCGGCGGATACCTGACACAGTTCTATCCATACACAGGCCCTGTAACCTACCTTGCAATCACTCAGGATAAAGACGGAAACTTCAAATTCGTTGTAGCTGAGGGCGTAAACGAGGAGGGACCGATCCTTTCCTTCGGTGATACAAACATGAGAACACGCTTCACATGCGGAGCAAGAGAGTTCGTTAACCGCTGGAGCGAGGCTGGCCCGACACATCATATGGCAGCTGCTACAGGAAGACACATCGATACGATCCTGAAGGTTGCAAAAATCTTTAACGTACCGGTAGATATCGTGACAAGATAAATTCTTTCTTATGTATTCAACCTAAAACATATTCAAAAAAGGAGACTGCGCGGAGCGGTCTCCTTTTTCAGTGGGAAAAATAAGATAAAAAAGATCTGCCGGAAATGCAGCAGGCAGATTCGGCAGATTTTGGTTTTGCAGTTATTTTTTATGCATAAGTGTGTGCTCCCTGGAAAGCTCATCGTGCAGCTGGATGGAAGACCAGTGCTGAGTTACCGGTGTGAGCATGGCCTTCAGTGCAACAGGCGGGATCTGGTTTTCACGGAAAAAAGCAAGAAAATCATCCATCTGTGCACTGGAAAAATCCTTCAGCACGATCATCTCATCACTGAAATTGCTTCCCAGATTAAACTGGGATGAGGGATGAAATCCCGGAATCTCAAAAAGATATCCCAGCGGATAGAAAGAAATTCCGGCGCAGTGACGATCCGTGCTTAACCTTCTGAC